>ENA-OQBD01000023-OQBD01000023.1-human-gut-metagenome-genome-assembly--contig:-NODE-23-length-87299-cov-12.192069_pt1 | contig 87299 bp, 69 predicted proteins | sample MGYA00242742_ERZ504543 | MGnify/ENA primary metagenome ERZ504543 (study PRJEB26092, sample SAMD00036239) | human gut metagenome | host: Homo sapiens | study: EMG produced TPA metagenomics assembly of...
CTGTTCGCCGATTAAAGCGGCACGCGAGCTGGGTTCAGAACGTCGTGAGACAGTTTGGTCTCTATCCTCTGCGCTCGTTGGAATCCTGAGGAGGCCTGCCCATAGTACGAGAGGACCTGGGTGGACGGACCTCTGGTATGCCGGTTGTCGCGCCAGCGGCATGGCCGGTTGGCTACGTTCGGGAGGGATAACCGCTGAAAGCATCTAAGCGGGAAGCCTGCTCCAAGATTAGGATTCCTTGACGCTCCTCGGAGCGCCTGTAGCCCGCATGTTGAACACGTGTTCGATAGGCCGGAGGTGGAAGCCCCGCGAGGGGTGGAGCCGACCGGTACTAACGGGCGAACGCGGCACACTCTTTCCGACCCGCTTGCTGGGTCGGGTCTCGTCCTGTGGTGGTTTCTTTCGTTGGATGGCAAGGAGCATTGTTTCTTGTGGTCACGATGACGATACCGGTGAAGCGTTTGGTTGCTCGCGTCCGTTGTCCGGTTCCCGGACCGCCACGATCGGAATCGTGGCATGGTTCCGGTTCTGCCGGCCGATCCCCTGGTGGGTTGGCCGTTATATTGGTTTTGCGGTGGTCATGGCCCAGGTGAGACGCCCGGTCCCTTTCCGAACCCGGAAGCTAAGGCCTGGTCGCGGCGATGGTACTGCACTCGAGAGGGTGTGGGAGAGTAGCACGCCGCCGCATTCAACGTCGGGGTTCCCGTCGAGCGTGACGCTCCGGGAACCCCCTTTTTTGTCTTTTGGTTCGTGTTTCCCGCGGCGCGCGGGAGGCTCCCAATCCACAACATTCAACTTAATAATATGAAGATCCTTGGTAGAGCGCTCCGCTCCCAAGGATCTTTTTGTATTTCTGGGCAAATAATCGCCATTCCAGCAAACTGCCCGGCATAACGGAATGGTGGCTCAGCAAAGCCGGGCCAAGAAAGGGAAGGCCGGGAACGGCCGCAAATCCATGTCACAGTCCATTGCGCGAAACAATAACACGGCAACGCAAGATGACGAGAACATCTCCATCAATCTTATTCTTGCCATTCTGTCAACTGGAATCATGGCCTTCATTGGCATCCTTACGGAAACCCTCACCAACGTGCTTTTCCCTGGATTAATGGCGGAATTCCACGTCGACACGTCCACTGTTCAATGGCTGACGACCGGCTTATCTGCTTACGATAGCGCTTGTCACGCCACTCTCAAGCTATTTCAAGCGCAAACTGAAGTTGCGTACCATCTTCCTTACCGCAATCGTGCTCTGCATCACCGGCTGCCTGATGGCAGCTTGCACGTTGAACTTTCCTATGCTGATGACCGCGCGAATACTACAGGGAGCGGGCACGGGAATCGCGCTTCCGTTGATGTTCAATATCATTCTTGAACAGTCTCCGAAAAGCAAAATCGGCATGCTGATGGGCGTTGGAGGCATGGTGGTGGCCGTGGCGCCGGCACTCGGACCGACTGTGGGCGGTCTTGTCGGTACGTTCATGCCGTGGCGTTGGATTTTCGTGATTCTGCTGCCGTTCTTGTTTGTTTCGCTGGTGTGCGGCCTTAAAACGATTCATCAGGTCACTCCTACCGAAGAGGCGCATATCAATCCGCTGCATGTGCTTTGCCTAGCAGTCGGATTCGTCTGTTTCGTGTTTGCGCTCGACCGTGGCGGATCCGCCGTTACCGCAGTGAGTAATGGGGATACTTCCGCGACTACGCAATGGTGATTGCAGTGGTTCTGCTGCTGATTGCCATGGCCGCTTTGCTAGTGTTCGCTTGGGTGTCGCATCGTGCGTTCTCGCCGTTGGTTCGTCTGACCGTGTTGCGGAGTGTGAAATTCCGTTGGCATTTGCTTGCGTATGTGCTGCTGCAGTTTGTGACGATCGGTTACGGCTATATGATTCCGAACGCTTCGCAACTGGGATTCGGCGCGTCTGTGCTTGCCGCAGGCGTGGTGTTGCTGCCTGGCGCGTTGCTGGGAGCGGCTAGTGCTCCGGTTTCGGGATCGCTGCTTGATAAGTTCGGTTCGGTCCGCCCGATGTTCACTGCCATGCTCGCCGACCTGCGTGCCTTCGCGTCCAAACGATAGCTGCTGTGCTCACGGTACGTGAGCTCGTGTCCGGATCCCTCCACTCGCTGGAAGAATCTGGACAATTCGGGGGTGTATATGCGGGCAGATTCCTCCAGTGGGTGGGAGAATCCGGATGCTGGGAAGTATACCAACGTATCAATTCCTCCAGTGGGTGGAGGTTTCAGGACGTTTGGAGGCCGGTGCGCGGGTGTTTTCCTCCAGTGGGTGGAGGTTTTCGGACTGTAGAAGGCCTATGGGCGTACTGATTGTTCCAGCCACTGGAGGAATTCGGACTGTGAGAGTCTTGGCAGCGGGCTGATTCCTCCAGTGAGTGGGCGATCTGGGACGCTGAGAGGTGCGTTGGCAGGTGAATTGTCCCAGAGGGTGGAGAATTCGGTACGCGGGGAAGTCCTCACGTGTACGGATTCCTCCAGTGAGTGGGCGATCTAGGACGTTGCGACACGCCGATTTGGGGTTTGAAAGAAACTGTTGTATTCTAATCAAGTTGCGTTTCGCGGATAGACACTGTGAGACGTTGCATAATTGGAGAATTCGCCTAGTGGTCTATGGCGCACGCTTGGAAAGCGTGTTGGTGTAACAGCCTCACGAGTTCGAATCTCGTATTCTCCGCCAGTAGGGCTTCCGGATGATTTCGGAAGCCTTTTTTTATGCCAAAACGGCGGGTTTTCAATAGCTCGCTGGCGTGGCTCGCTGCGGCACGTGCAACGGAAAAGTTGCGAAACAGTGGGGGAGTTGCGCATATCGCTGATTTCGTTCGTAACGGTATGCTACCTTGCGTTACGCTCGGAACGATGACCGTTGCCAGTGGAGAGATTACCGGCAGAGATTGCTTGAAGAGAGGGAGGGCAGCGATGGCTGAGTTCGACGATGAGCTAGATATGCAGCGTGAACTCGATACCCGCGATTCCCTGGCTTCGATGGCCCACTACCATGTGTCATCGCCGGGTGCCGTTACCGCGCAGGTGTTGCCGCCAAGCTTCATTCCCACTGCGACCGGCCGCATTCGCCCTGTGACGGGCACGATTCCCGCAATACAGTCGGATGCTCAGGAAAAACAGGCGCAGATTGGCCGTTCCGTTCGATCCATACGTTCGCTGGCTGCCGGCTCGCTTCGTAAATCGCAGGATTTCGATGCAGACGGTAGTACCGACGGCAACGGCAATAGCGGCTCCATAACGCCCCGCATAGCGTCCAGCGCCCCGCACTACGTCGATTGATCGTCGATTTTGACCGTCGACATTGCTTTCGACTTAAGTTCGATGAAACAGGCCTGATTCTAACCTAATTACAGTCCGCTTTATCGATTAGTCGTCGCAGCCGGATAATGCCCGATTATCAATCTGCCGTATTACTCAACAACAGCAATAAACGGACTTGCAGGCAATCCGAGATCGTTATACAGCAGACTGGAAATAACCGGATTTCCACTCCACCAGTAACGCACTTGAGTTACCGCGTTGCAATTCGAGCTTCCATCGGCGGCACTCAGCACAATCTGATCACCCTTAATCGTTGCCGTTGCCGAAACCCACTTTCCGGAATCGTCGGCAATTTCAAAACCTTGCAATGGCGTGGAAGTCGGCGTTGCAACGTTGGAAATACCATTCAAAGGAGTCGCGTCCGGATTCGCATCATAATCGGGTACGGTCGCGCTCGCAGTCTTCGAATAATTGGGCTTTTCCGCCTGCAAACCGGTTGCGGTGCCGTTCTGGAACGACAATACGATCGTGCCATCGGAAGCATGCTTCGCATGTGCGATAAGCGGCCCGTTGGGAATGGTCTTGCCTTCCGACATCGCCAGATATTGCGCTGCCATGCGCACGCCGAGAATATCTTTGCCAAGCGGATGTATCAACGTTGAAGTGCCCTTGTCCGTATCCAATGACACCGTCATTGCAACGTTGGAAGCATTGCGTAATCCGGCATTGCTCAACGTGTTCAACTGCGCGAATCGCACGTTTTGCGTGTACTGGTAGCCAGGCCAGCGTGCCAATTGCACATACAGGAACGGCAGATCATCCTGATCGAACACTTCACGATATTGGTTGATCAGCAGCGTCATCTGCGACTCGTACGCCAGCGCGGTCGCCTCGTTCGTGGAATCATTGCATCCCTGATACCACAGCACGCCCGCCACGTGGAACCCTTCCAAAGGTGCAATATGGTTCGCATAAATATCACCGCCTTGCACGTGACGTCGAATCGGCGTGCCACCCCATGCGGTTTGAATAATGCCGATCGGCACGTTCGGATGCGCGGCACGAAGCTGCATGGCAAACTGTTGCGCCAGATAACTGAAATGCTGCGAATTATCGGCGGTCGCCTTAAGCCAGGTGCCAGCCTGCTCATTCACGTCGCGTAACGGAAAATCCGTACCTTTTGAGGAATTGGCGCTCGCAACGAAGTGTACGTTGTTGTCGGAAAGCTGCTTCGGCAGATCGTCGGTCGTTATCAGACCTCCGCCGAAATTGTAGGAGTTGCCTGAACTCTCATAATATTGCGAATAATTCAATTCCATATTCGACTGTCCGGCAGCAATAAATACGTCGCCAACATACACGTTTTTCAGAGTCAACAAAGTGGTTTCGTTGTATAAAATCGTTAATGAATATGGTTTAAGACTTGCTTTTTGTTTAGGTAAGGTGCAGGTGAAATCGCCATTTTTGGAAATTTTAGCTTGCGCTGATGCTGATTTCTTTCCTTGGGAAATCGTTGTAATCAGTTGCGTTGGGTCAACAACTTTTCCGCGTTGTGAAGTGGTGGCCGTTCCTTTGACTACCAGCGTTTTCCCACGTTGGAAAACCATGTTCTCCAAATAGTAGGAGGGGAGTTTCACGGTGATGCGGGTCGCATAATTGTTGTTGGATTGCGCGGCGTTGTCGTTGCTGGAGACATTATCTGATGCGCTGTTGCTGCTATTGGAATTACTGCCGTTGACGTTTGCTGAACCGTCGCCCCATTTCGGTCCACAACCAACAATGATCGCCACCAGAATTGCCGCGGTCACTACCGCGGCAATAATCACGCGTGCCAGTCGTTTCTTCTTCAAGATGGCTCCCCTTCTGCGTCCGCAATGCAACGCTTGCAGCGTTTGTTTAACGGAGCAATCACATTAAAGCCTAGTCAATCTTGCTGCGATGCGCACAAATATGGTCATCCGTCAGGCTCTGCCCATTTCTGTCATCTCTTTATGATGGCGTCCCATGGGCCGGACTTTTATCGGTCGAGAGCGGTGGTCGTCCCATAATCACGCCACCCACTGTTCGTTCGTCTTCAGGAAATTCGCCTTGTTCGTAGGATTTGCGCCAACGATCGATCATCTCATCGGTGATCTCTCGCCCATTTGCCGCTGTCTAGCTCATGAGAGCCTCCTTTCCGTTCGTTTGGTCTTTCCCTAGTCTTGCACTTTTCTTTTGACTTGTTACTGCATTTTATAGCCGTGAAGTCTTGAAAATGGCGGAATTTCAACGTTTCTTCTTTTGCCTGCCATGTGACTCTCTTTTGCTTTTCTTTTGATTCTAAAATCAAAAGAAACGTTGGGTATGCGGAAAAGGGGTATGAAAGAGTTGGGAGAAACGTAAAGATGGTGAGGCTAATGATCGGCTTGGTTGACAGGCCTGGTTGGCTTGATTGGCCGGCTTGATCGGCTGGTTGGTTGGCAGCGTTGCGATTGGTTGATTTACTGGAGGAATTGATCGTCCAGCGTTGCGTCGGTCGCGTCGGCTGCGCCGGATTGGTCGACGGTGCCGTCCGTGGCGCCCGCGTCGCCGGCAACTCCAGCATCGCCCTCCGTGTCTGTGGCTTCGTCCGTTCCGTCGTCGCCGGCCGTTCCGTCAGCGCTATTGTCGGTTCCGTCACCGCCATCGGTGGCCGCGGATTCGTCGCTCTTCTGCAAAGCCTGCTTGAACTGCTTGGCCTGCTTATCGTACTCGGCTTTTGCGGCGTTGGCTTTGCTGATGGTAGCGGAAGTGTCGGCGGTGCAGCTCAGCGTTTTCGGCGCGGTAACTTCCGTCTGGTGCAGTTCGGCAAGCTTGTCGAGATCGTAGGACCCGTCGAAGCTGGTGAACGCTTCGGAGATCTTCGCCTTCAGCTGGAACGCCTTGGAATAGGAGGTGTTCATGGCCGTGACGGCTTCCTTGCAGTCGTTGAGTGCGGCCAGGTCGCGCATTTGCTGCGATGCGCGCACGCCTGTGAATCCGAAGACCGCGCCCAGAACAACGACTACGACGACTACGGCGATGATGATCTGGCGGTAGATGTGCTTTACGCGCTGGTCCGTCCAAGCGTCGCCGTCGCTGATGCCTTGCGCTATGGCCGCGTCGAATAGGTCTTGCGGCTGGCGGGATTCGCTGGATTCGTGTGATTGCCGGTTGCTGATTTCAGCCGTGTTGCTGCTGCTGATTGTGCGCTCTCCGGTTGCGTTGGTACTGGTTGCGTTGGTACTGGTTGCGTTGGTTTCGACTTCGGTTGCTTCGACTTCGTTGGAAGCGTTGCCGACAAGCGTATTCCCGGTATTGCCATCGGCATCGCTGGCAAATGCGCTGCTGACGGTCGAGCTGTTGACAGCGATACCGCTGGCAGCGGCGTCAGTGCTGTCGGCAGAAGTGTTGGTCGTTGCGCTTCCGGCAAGTGTTCTCGGTGTGTGTGACGAGGTACTTTCCTCGCTTGGCTTCTTGCCGTGCCGTGCCATAACCCCTCCAGAATCTGCCTACTATTCTGTACTCCCCGGTGACAGCTCCCGATTCAGGTCAATTGAATCACGTTCCGAGAGTCCACCTGAAATGCCAATATACAGCGTACGATACCCGTCCTTCCCCGATTTCCCACACTCGTGTTGTAGTCGTTAATGCATTCAGGTACTCTCTGGAGTTTTATTCGTCTGTGGTAACTTCTTAAAAATTTTTAGAAGTGTTGGTGGAAACTTCTTAAAATTTTTGAGAAGTGTTATGCTGGGATTGTTGGGTGTTTCGCAACGGACGGCGAAAGGAAGAACTTATGGTGCCGGATAATCCATGTGAATCGTATGCCATGCTGGTTCGTGAGTCCATGCAGTTTGACATTCCTACGCCGTCACGCCGCATCGAAATCATACGCGAGCTGCCGCAGCCGGCAGTGTTCAATGCTGTGCACATCATCACTGGCATCCGACGTTGCGGCAAAACGTTCTATCTTTTCCAGAAAATTCATGATTTGTTACAAAACGGCGTCTCGCGTAATGATATTTTCTATTTCAACTTCGCTGACGATCGTCTGCAACCAATGCAAGACACCGTGCTCAACGATATTGTTACGGAATACTGGCGGCAATATCCCGACTCTCGTGACCATGGCTGCTACCTCTTCCTTGACGAAGTGCAAGAATGCGCCAATTGGCAGGGATTCTGCCAGCGCATAGCCGAACATGAAGCTGTGACGCTCGTCATTACTGGATCGTCTTCGAAACTGTCCAGCGAAGAAATCGCAACGAATTTCCGAGGAAGATCGCATCCGCATGCCATGGCGCCACTGTCTTTCCGTGAATTCTGCGACTTTCGGGGAATCGAAACGCCTACAGCGGGCAGCACTCTTGCCGATGCCATGTTTTCGCCGCGAGAGGTCACCCGGTTTGAAGCTGCCTACAACGATTACCTAACTATTGGCGGCTTCCCTGCAGTGCAACGTATGGTTGAAGCTGATCGTATTGAAACGCTCCAAGGTTACGTGCGGGACGTGGTTGCGCGTGACGTCGCCGAGCGTCTTGGTCGTGAAAACATTACTCTCGCCACGCAGATAGCGCTGTTTTTGCTGCGCAATACGGCCTGCGAGCTGTCTACCAATGGTCTTGTGGAAACGTTGCGAGCGGTCGGCTGGAAAATCTATTGGGATAAGGCGAATACGTTACTCGAGCTGTTCAAGCAGGCATTTCTGGTGTATCAGCTTGAGGAGTATTCCACCATGCTCAAGCCGGGTAGTACTGCGGTGCCGAAAATGTATGCCGTCGATCAGGGTATGGTTTACGCGGTGTCACGCGCCAACCAGCAAGATATTGGAAAACGACTGGAAACTGCGATTTTCTGCGAACTGCAGAGACGAACTTCCGGTAGGCGTACGGAAACAATCACTTCGTACACTATGCCGACGTCCAAACAGGAGAAAGTTGACTTTCTTATCGGCGATGCTCTTGCTACGGAACCGTATGGGCTTATTCAAGTGTGTGCCAATATGGGAAATGAGAAAACCAGGGCGCGAGAAATCGGCTCTCTGCAAGCGGTTATGCAACGTACCAACGTTGATTCCGGCCTGATTCTCACGCTTAACGAGGGAGAAACCATTGAACTTCCCGATTCCACTGGCACGATCCACGTACTCCCCTCCTGGAAATGGTCCCTCTACGAAGCGTGATGGGAAGGTCAGCGAGAATGCTGGAAAGGAGATATGGGAATGGATGATGCCATATCGGTGCCCCTAACGAGCTAGTCGATTCTTATCAGTGTGTAATGCGTGAGATGTGGGGATTGGGATGATTTTGGAGTTGGGGATGGACGGGGTTGTGGGTTGCAGTTAGAGTTGACGATTGGGGCGTTTGCGCCGAATATTTGGGGTTGATGACTGTATTCAAGAGAGGCTGACGAATGGTTTCGCCACATCATGTTGTGAAGATTGCGACTGCGCTGTCTGCGGTTGCGTTGACTGCTTCCGTTGCGGTTGCGCCGGCTTACGCATTGCAGGATATTGCGATTGAGGATTCTGTTGCGCAAAGCGGTTCCGTTACTGCAGATAATGGTGTTGTTATGCAGTCTGACGATCAGTCGGATGATCAGACGGGCGACCAGCAATCGCAAGACAGCATGCCCGACAATCCGAATGCGAAACTTCCGGATAACGTCAGTGACGAGATTTCCGACGATGCCACCGTGGTTTCGGAAGATCTGGCTGTCACCCCCGAAGGTGAGGTCAAGAACATCGAAACCGGCGAAATCGTGACCGATCCAACATTGGTCGGCACGAAAGATCAGCAGCCGGATCCGCTCGCCAAAACCAACGGCGAATCCTTCATTCCGGTAAGTGCGGAAGATGTCAAAAATGCTGTAGCCGACACGAACGTACAGCTCTCCAAATTCGAAAGCAATGAATACGGCGCGCACTGGGGCACCTACAACAATTCGAAAGCTTTTTTCGACTACCAGAACAACCTGTTCGTGCAGCAAGCCAAAGGCGTGATCGACGTTTCCGGATGGCAAGGCGACATCGATTGGGCCAAAGCGAAAGCCGACGGCGTGGAAGGCGCGATCATCCGCCTCGGCTACGGCGAAGGCAACAATGCCGACAAGAAAGCGCAACGTAACATTTCCGAATGCAAGAGACTTGGCATCCCGTTCGGCATCTACTGGTATTCCTACGCGGACACTCCGGCGCTCGCCAAAGAAGAAGGTACCGACGTGGTCGCCAAACTCAAGCAATTCGGTGTGAATCCGAGCGACTTGGCGTACCCCGTGTACTACGACCTGGAAAAGTGGACCTGGGAGGGGCATCAGCCACCCACCGACCCGAACGTGTACAACAATATCGTCAACAATTGGTACAGCGCACTACAGTCCGCCGGATACAAGAATCTTGGCGTTTACTCGTACACCAGCTACCTGCAAGGACCGCTGAAACATGCCGACATTTACGCCAAAACCACGTGGGTGGCGCAGTACGGCGCTCGCATGGGATTCGACTCGTTCCCGACCAACAGTCGCGGATGGCAATACACCAGCTCCGGCAAGGTGGACGGCATCAGCGGCAATGTGGACATGAATGCGTTCGGGAACAAGGAGTTTGTGAATGGCGGGAGCAGCAATGCTTTACAAGCGGCCATTGATGTACGCAAAATGACTGCAGTTACCATTCCGAATGGCAATTATTACATCAATGTTCGTTCCAAAGTTGCGTCTAGTGTTGATATTCCTGGTGGAAGTGCTGCAGATTCCACCGCCATTCAGTTGTATTCCGGTAACAGTTCCAAGGCTCAACAGTTCACTTTTACTAGGCAGTCTGATGGGAGCTACGAGATCGTCAATGTGAATTCCGGCAAGGCTTTGGACGTGCGTAATGGTGTTGCTGAGAATAACGCTATAGTGCAACAGTATTCTCGAAATAATTCTCAAGCTCAACGATGGTTTATTCGTGATTCTGGAGCGGGATATTATTTGCAATCCGCTCTCGGTAATTGGGTTCTGGATTTGAGCGGTGGAAATACTGCGAATGGTGCTGCGATTCGGCTGTATACGCCCAACGGCACTGCTTCACAGCTGTTTGTTGTTTCGTCAAGCGATGTCAACATAGCTACTGGAGTATCGATGATTATCACTTCGGTTGCGAATAAAAAACTTGTCACGGATGTGACGAGTGCGTCAACGGCGAACGGGGCACGAGTTCAGCTTTATTCAAGTAATAATACGAACGCCCAGAAATATCGATTTGAATCAATTGGCAATGGAACTTATAAGATCGTCAATGTTAATTCGGGCAAGGTGCTGGATGTATCTGGCGGATCTACTGCTAATGGAGCGGCATTGCAACAATATACGAGTAACAATACTGTTGCCCAACAGTGGACGGTGCGAAATTACGGTAGTGGCAAGGTTGCGCTAGTGTCGGTGAATGCTAATAAGGCTGTCGATATTCCAAGTGGTAATGCCGTGCAGCAGGCTCAGCTGCAGCTTTATTCGCCGAATGGCACCGTTGCTCAACAGTGGTTGGTTGCAAAGGCGCCGTTAACGTTGCGCGAACGTTTGAATGAAACCGCGGCCAAGCATAGGCAGGATCTGCCGGATGGTACGTACACGTTCGGATCGAAGCTTAATACGTCTATGAAGATGGATGTAAGCGGCGCTTCCCGTTCAAATTATGGAAACGTGCAGATTTGGGCAGGTAATGGAACCAATGCGCAGAAGTGGAAAGCGACGCATGATTCCAACGGGTATGTGACCCTGACCAGTGTGAACTCCGGCAAAGTGTTGGATGTGAATGGCGGCGTATCTGCCAACGGAACCAACGTGCAACAGTACGATTCCAATGGAACATACGCTCAAAAGTGGATAGCTGTCAAAAACTCCGATGGCTCATACACGTTCCAGTCGGCGCTCGCGGAAAACAAAGTTCTTGATGTTTCGGGTGCTTCTACCTCGAATGGTGCCAATGTGCAACTATATGCCGCAAATGGTACGAATGCCCAAAAGTGGGTGAAGTAGCAGACGGATTAACCGATAAAATATGGCTGAGGACAAGTATCTTTTTGCTCTCAGTCATATTTGGAATCTGTGCTATTTCTGGCGCCGCATCATGGCGAATTGATTGGCGTCAATGATAAATGCTTTGCGGTCGTTCTTGGCCATGACATCGAGGATGATGCCGGTGATGAACAATAGCAGTCCGGCAATGACGAGCATGACCGCGCCGATAAGTGTGGGGAATCGCGCCACCATGCCGGTGTGCCAGAAGTCCATGGTTACGCTGCCGCATAGCATGATGCCGATGATGCCGATGATGGCGCCAAGTCCACCGAAGAACGGCAGTGGCTTGTATTCGCGGATCATACGGAAGATGGTGCTCATCACCTTGATGCCGTCTCCTACGGTGTCAAGCTTGCTGACGGATCCAGCCGGCCGATCGCGGTACTGAATTGGCATCTCGAACAGACGCAGGTTGTTGTTCAACGAGTGGATGGTCATTTCGGTTTCGACCTCGAAGCCGCGCGACAACACGGGGTAGGTTTTGACGAAGGTGAATGAGAAGGCACGGTAGCCGGTCATGATGTCGGTGACGTTCGCATGGAACAGGCCGTTGATCGAACCGCGCACCAGACGGTTACCGAAGTTGTGGAACGGGCGCTTGTTCTCTTGAAAATACGTTGAACTGAGCCTGTCGCCAATCACCATGTCGTATCCTTCGGCGATCTTCTCGACCATGGCGGGTGCCGCGTCGGCTGGGTAGGTGTCATCGCCGTCGGCCATGACGTACACATCGGCGTCGATGTCTTCGAACATGGCTCGGATCACGTTGCCTTTGCCTTGGCGTGGCTCCTTGCGGACGATGGCCCCCTCCGCCGCCGCGATCTCGGCGGTGCGGTCGGAGGAGTTGTTATCGTATACGTAGATGTCTGCTTGCGGCAAAGACGTTTTGAAATCACGAATGACCTTGCCGATGGTGACTTCCTCGTTATAGCAAGGAAGAAGTACTGCAACGGAAACGTTCGAATTCTCAGGCATATGCTCCACTATATCCCTTGTACTGGTCTGCATGGGGAATGGATTATAGGTGATGTTGCATACTTGAAGCAAATGGATTTATCGATTCACATTAATTATCACGAGTGTAGCGTGACGAAGTGTTCGTCTTGAATGCCGAATCGCTTTTGAAATAATCGTTATAGTTGATCTCCATGTTCGATTGGCCAGCGGCTATAAAAAGTTCGCCCACGCATACATCATGTACCGTGTTTTCATCACGGTGGCAGCTATGGCAAATTCCATGGTGTATTGGGCAAGTGACCCTTTGATTCTAGGCAACTTGATTGAAAATTTTCCTGCTTTATCGATTGTTGAAGAACTGGCGTATTTATGTTTTCCTTCTCGCAAAGTAACGGAAATTGTTTTCCCCGATGAGGATTTCTGAGCTGAGCCGCTTAAGGTGGTGGTTTTGTTCTGTTGCAGAACCATGCTGTCCATTACACAGCTCGGTAAAGGAAGGGCGGTGTTTCCGTTTTCTTGTGGTGTTTTCTTGCTTTCCTGAGCGTACGCAGGAAAACAGAATGAATGACAGTGTCAATGAGAAAGTTCTTCTAAACATCTGAACAAATTTATGAAAGTGGAACGTTGCTATGGCGCGAGTATAGCGGTTTCCAAACTTGTTTTTCATGTCTCGGACTTCTGATTCGTAGATAAAGATGCTGTGTTTTCCAGATTAGATATGAGAGCGGACGCCTGCGGATGAGTTTCCGCTTCTGTCGGAGATACTTTAGCGTTGATATGCTAAGGGCGTGCAAGTTGGAGAAGGAAAGGACGATCAGTGACGGCGAGACAAACAGATATGTGGCAAGGCTCTGTCGACAGGCGGGAAAGCAGCTGTCACGGTACTCACTATGTATTTGTGGACGTGCTGAACATTGTTTCCTGCTTTGCCGTGGTATGTCTGCATACGTCTTTAGGTGTGTTCTCTCTGCAACATACTTTTCTATGGACATTCCAAGAGCTCATGCAGGCGATGTTTATTTTCGCCGTGCCTATTTTCTTCATGGTCAGCGGAATGAATCTTTTGGATTACCGGAAGAAATATTCTACGAAAGTGTTTTTCAAAAAACGATTCGTACGAGTGGGACGTGCGTTGATTCTGGGCAGCATCGCTTGCTATTTATTGTTCGGTTTGCTCCCCGGCCTGTTTTATGGAGCGCAATCAATCGCCGATGGTTTCGGTCCTGTCGATTTTTGCAAGAGATTCCTTACCAACTCCATTATCGATATTTACTGGTTCCTGTATACCATCATCTATTTGTACTTATTGACTCCATTGCTTTCAAAAATCGTCCATGACCGTCGTTTGTTGGAATATGCTATTGCACTGACGCTGTTCTGTTCAATTCTGATTCCTGCAGCAAAAGCCATTGGAATCAACGAGGAATATTTCAGCCCATTGTTGAGCTGGCCGCTATTTGCTTCCAGTGCCCTGCTGTATTTCCTGCTGGGATATTATTTGGAAAACTACGGCTTGCCGTTGCATTGGAATGCGCTTGCATGGGCCGCAACTTTCCTCGGTTCTGTGACGTTGATGTTCCTCGGCGGTTTATGTTGGAACGGTTTCTTCCAGAATTCGATGGAGGTGGAATACCAGAATTATCTTGTCGGCATTTCCTCTCCGTTATGTGTGATATCCGCGGTATCACTGTTCATGCTCTGCAAAGCGCTGGAGCCATCCCTTCAGCGTGGATCTGACAGAATGAAGTCGATAATTCGCAAAGTGTCCAGCGTCTCGCTCGGTGTATATATGTTCCACCTACTGCTGGTGAACCTTACGCTTGGTGGGCCTTTCGAGCGCATCCTGACGTTTGGGCAATACCACCCATTCATTAAGGCCATTGCGGTCTATCTGCTTACTGGCATTGCCGTATATGTCGGCAAGTGGTGCATCTCAAAGGTGAAACGAGCCCTACTATCGAAGTGAGTCAGCGTAGGACTCACGTCCGGAGAGACGATTTAGGATTCTTCAGGCAAATGCTTCAGCGTAAGTGATAGAAACAGTGGAATGATATACAGCATAGGCAACACATAGCGTGTTGCCTCCGTGTGCGTGGAAATCGGTCCAGCAAATAGAACAAGCATTGTGATGAACATTGGCAGATTAAGCATCAACAGATTAAGTTTGTTCTTCTTGGATCTCAGTATGAGAAACATGATGGCAAAAGGAAGTATTGTAGCCCAAAAGGCTTTTTGCCATATGATATTGAGTATAGGCGTCGCTGATAATGTGTCTGCGTAGAATTGTCCAATCGCATTACCGGCTTTAGTATTATCTGTCCAAGGCATGTATTGTTCGATGTTTTGATAATGATGTTTGGAATTATTGATTGGACGCATCATGCTGAGGTCTTGTTCTTCTCCTGATGCGACATTGAATGAGAACCATGCGACGGAGAGCCCGCCCCATCCTGCTATCATGTCGCCGGGATGCTTAACCAGTTGTTTCGTCCACGTCGTGATTAAGGCATGTTCATCTTTAGAAGATAATTCCTGTCCTTTTATCGGATCAGCTTTATACCAGCAGTAAGCATCTTGGAGTTGACCAATATCCATATGGTAAATTTGTTGGATTTCGTCGATTTCGGCTACACTCAAATCATCCTTATGGTTATGCACCACATTGGCGACTTGTTGCATGGGCACAGCAAGAATCTCGTTACTTTCTCCTGGTGCAATGTGCAATGCTGGCAAGATAAAAGTTGGCACGATTATACCAACAACTAAATAAGGAACACCACCTAAAACAATAGTAGCTATTTTATAGGACCAATGTTTGACAACGAAGCATGCCAAAAGAAGCAGAGCCAGGACAATGATATACATGCCTGTTTTTTTTGTTAAGGATACGGCCAATGCGTCTGCGATAAAGAAAACATCAAATGAAACGGATTTTAAAATTGTCCCCTGTGTTCTCCAAAGTTCACAGAATGCGATAGAGAAGAATACGAAAAATGGCGTATTGAAAGTATCTTTCGCAAGAGACATCGACATCATGGGGATGATGGGGAAAAAGGTAAGAAATACAGCAATAAAGAAACGGCATTTCCAAGGTATGTTGTATTTGCCTGTATAACAGACTGTACAAGCGATGGCCAATGTGGACAGTAACGACTGCACGAGCACTAGCAGGTACAATCCATAAGTAGCGTTATTGAACAATGCTTTGCCAATATGTGCGAATCCGACATACAAATACGTCATCATGAAGGGATGATGATCGGTGAACGGCACTGAAGGGTCATAATATTCCATCAGTTGCCAAGAAGTGTCGTACCAGTAGACGCCCGGGAAATAAGCTACAAAATACGGAATCCAGAATGCCGTCACGAGACACCATAATGTGATAATGGATCGAGGAGACCAGTCCAATGTGAGTTTGCGGAACGCTCCGAACGGTTTATTCAGTGATTCGTTATGGTGATTTATGCGCGGAACTATTTTTGTCGCAGCGAAAAACAGTAATGTGAACAGGGCAATATAAAAGAGAGTGTTCACATAAAGCAGCGCATTTCGAGTGTCGATTTTGCCCTCATGCTGGCCAATAAAAGAACACATGCCAAACAACGTACCCAGAAGAATGGGGACGAGATAAGCAAAGTTATGTTCGGTAATTCTAAAACTTTTTGTGGTCTGTTTCAATGCGATTATTCCCTTCCTCGAACCGCGCGACCGATGGCCTTCGCCATGGCACGACGGCGGGAACCTATTGGCATGAGTGGATCGACAATCTTGCGAATAGGGTTATCCTCTCCAACGGCGCGTTCGTGCTTTGGACGAAGCGCCTCTTCAGGGATTTTCGGTTCGTTCGCCTTCACCACGCGCTTGAGCAGACGCTCATAGAACGGGGTTTCACGTGCGTATTTCCAATAGATGGAGGCGAAATCGCAATCTGGATCGGTCCATGGTTTTTGAAAACCAGCGTAATGGATGATCTTCGGATTGTTGCGTGACTTCATGTAGGCGTCATAAATGTCGTTCGGAGCCTGCACAAACAGATTGCCGACACGTCCGCCGCAATCGTGAACCACATTCCACTCCCACGGCAAATACAGTACTTCTCCCTCACAGTGTGCGTTAAGCACATCTTGGTCGTTATAGATGAACGCAGGGTTAGACGCATACGTAAGCCACTGCTTGATGGTGTAGCGCTCGCGCATGGCCTTGGTGTTGAGCACGAGAACGCCAGCTTGGAAGTAATCGTAAGGATTCTTCATCTTCAGCACATTCTTGGCATACCCCATGCGCTTGCCATGCTTGACGTTGAGGTTGGCAAGGAAGTCGATATCTCGAATCGCACCGAGCAGCTTGCCTTGCAAGTCGGTGTTGTACAACTTGGAAATATCGCCATTGATGACGATATCCGAATCCAAATACAGCACCTTGTCGTAGAACGGCAATAGCTTCTGGATCAGGAATCGATAGTAGGTTTCGATGCTGATATGAGCATTATTCGTGGAAAGATCGTATCCAGACAGCTCACGCTCCACATTGGTGAATCGCAATGACATGTTCGGGAACTGCTTGAAGAAGTCACGCAGTCGTTCCTGCTTATCCCAAGCGATGTTTCGTTGTAGGATCACAACATCATAGAAATATGTCGGATCAGCATTCTTCATGGCCGAATAAACCGTGGTGGTGAGCTGTGGAACATAATTATCATCCGCGGCAAACACGACTGGAACGATCGGCTTGTCAAACATATCAAGAGGCTTCAGCTCTTCAGCGGGTTCCGGATTGGTAAAGTGAACACACTGAAGCTCCTTGAACTTCCAATTGGAACCGATGCGCTTATGATGCATCAAATAGATGTTCAGCAGGCGTTCGGAAAGGTGCCCCGGAGTACGCAACGCTTCCTTGCTGTAGGCACTATAGCTGGTGTTCTTATCGAACTCCTCAAGAATCGGGAACATCCAAGAGCAATAGTCGAAGAAGATCTCCTTCTTCATAATGAACATATTGCAGAAGCATGCCTTGTTGCCCGTGAAGAAAGAATCGGCATCCTCTTTGTAATCCGGATACATCTTGCATAGAATCCGATAACAGCGGAGCATATCATCATCGTGCAGCAGGGGAGCGGCTTCCCACAATGCGCGAGGAGTACCATGCTTGTCGATAATCTTCGTGAGATCACCGAATGGAGTGGTGATGACGTCGTATTGGCGAACTACTCGCTCAATGTTTGTATCGTCAAGTCCATACTCTTTCGCAGCTTTGGCATCGATGTAATCATCCATGATTTCGCCATATGGGTTCTCTTTGTGGAGAGTGTCAGAGAAATCAAAATAGCGGCGATAGTGGCAGAAACCGTAATAATCGGCATCCACATTCTTCCAAGCCCAGTATTGGGTAGTCAGCTCGCAATAGCGCGGATTACGGTCGGAGATATTCTCGCCTTCGTCATCGTGGAACGCCCAGGGGAAACGATAGCTGCCTTCGTGCAGGCCAACCTGCACAGGCTGCATGATATCGCTCTCAAATCGATTCACATTCTTATGCGTGGTGACGAACAGGCGAACGCGCTGGTTGTTGTATCGTTCGATTTGTTCGGTTTGCTCACTTTGAGTTACTAAATCAAGCATGTGGGATGTTGCGATACGTTTCATTTCATGGAAACGAAGGCTATCAGTATCTTCAAGGGATGGGAGAACCTCAAACGAATTGGCAATACCAAACCAGTTATTCAGTCTGTCATTAGGCAGAAGTGCTGTTTTTTCAGACAGTTTTTCATACGCGTCATCCCGCACAAAACGATATATTTCTCGACCTGCAATTGCCGGTCCAAATACGTCAGACATGCTTTGTGCCGCTGAAAGCTTCTCGTTTTCCGGAATTCGGATTTTCCAGTCGTTAGCGAGGATTTCTGTTGCTTTCCGTTGGAATCCCTGAGCGCAAGCGCGAAGCATTTCTGAGTGCTGAGTGTCGGCGAAATCGTATGCTGCGTCAAAATCGGCCTTGAAATGATGACAATACTGCGCGTACTTCTCAGCGCTAATGGTGCTGGTTCCGCTGATACCGCGACCGTAGTAGTAAATATATCCACGGCAATGCTTGCATGAGTGATATGTCTTTGCAAAGGCAGAAACAACGAAGCATTCATATCCGTCTTGTGAACGGCCGAGACGCTCCTTGGTCATTGCTGCAAAAGCCTGCTTAAGGACAGACGTTTTGTACAGACGCTGGGTTACTCGCCAGTCCACTTTATATCCTCGAGATTCGTCGAAGATATCGCGAATTATGTCCTCGCCTACGGCATCCTGCGTAGACGCGTTGTTATTGGCTTCGAAGGCTTCGCGCTCGGAATCCAGAAGTTCGTTTGCCCCGACTACTGTGATGCCGAAATGAAGAACATCTGCAGGATGCAATGATAGCTCCTGAACAAGTTGCTTGCACATGTCTGGCTTGAGCGCATCATCACCATCGAGGAAGAAAGAATACTCTCCGGTAGCGGCTTCGGCTCCCGCCATACGGGTGCGGTGTGTGCCCATATTGGGGTGGTTGGTCACCACTTGAATACGGCTATCTTTTGAAGCTTCCTGGGCAATGACATCGCCGGTATTATCGGTGCTTCCATCATTGACGACAACGATTTCGATATCCTTGAGGGTCTGATTTCGTGCTGACTCCAAGCATTCCTCTATGTATTTGCCGACATTGTATGCAGGAATGATGATTGAGATCTTCGGCATAACTCTCCCTCGATTGGGCAAACTACTAACGCAACTGTTAACAGTGTATCCGTTGACTCTGAAAAGCAGCGTATATAAGTATCATTGCTGTAGAGCATTGTTAAGAACTTGAGGAGCAGTCATAATGGTAGACTTGACATGGGTTGGTGAGAAGAAGAACAAGCTTCGCCGTGCTGGAACGCATCTAGCTCGTGTATTCCGGCGGCATCCTCGAATCATAGTTTCCATGACTTCGTATCCGGCACGAATTAACACTGTTCACTTTGCTATTCGTACGTTGCTTGCTCAAAAAAAATTGCCGGACAAAATTATTCTTTGGCTATGTGAAAGTGATTTTCCAAATAGGGAAGATGATCTTCCCGAATCGTTGAAAGACGTTCTCTGGCATGATGTTGAAGTGCGTTGGGTGAACAATGATCTCAAACCGCATAAGAAATATTATTGGGCTTTGCAAGAGTTCAAAGATGATTATGTAATTACAACAGATGACGATTTATTGTACAGGAATACAATGATCGGTGATCTGATGGAGATGCATGAACGGCATCCGAAAGCAATCGTAGCCGTGAGAACCCATCTCATCATGTTCGATGAACAAGGTTCATGCACTCCGTACGAGCAGTGGATTTACGAAGCTCCCCATTATCATCCAGATCTTGTAGGAAAGCCTTCGATGAGAGTATTTGCTACAAATGGTGCCGGAACCTTGTACCCACCACACCTTATGCCGTCTGAAACTTTTAATGCGGAAGATATAAAAAAACTGTGTCTCACTGCGGATGATTTGTGGCTAAAAGTGATGCAAGTCAAAGCGGGAGTGCCTGTTGTGGCTGCAACAGGCGATCAATTGCTTAATTATGTTCCGGGCACGCAAGGAGAGGAAGCCCTGTGCCACCAGAATACTGAAAGTGGCGTGAACAACATCGTGCTTGCGGCAATTCTTGAAGAGATGAAGAGCCGCCATGCCTTGACAGCTGATTTTGATCAGCTTGTTCGGGATGATGAGCTTGATCAATATCTTTGATTAGTTTAGATGGATTGGGCGCCACAAAGTCCAGCCTTGCGGCACCCAACCCATCTAATGCCTCATTGCGCTATACATAGTGCCAATGTGGTGTTTTATTGTTATTTCGATATTCGCAAACGATCAGTCTGCCGTTTTTCGCATATTCAACTTTGCCGACATCTGCTTTCTTGCAGAATTCTCCAGCATCATGAGTGCCTACTTGTGGGTTTGGCTGAGGGGTAGGTTGGGGCGCTGGCGGTTGTGGCTCGCTTTCCTGATCCCCCAAACCATATGCTCGCGCAATGGCATTAAGCGTGGACGAGTTAACTGCATTTTTTCCTCCTAGAACGTAGACGTTCTGCGCGGAGGAAATATTTTGCGCTGCAAAATCAATAGTCGGAGAATTGCTGTCTTGCACAAGCAGCATGGCAGTCTTTTTCGATCCTGATAGTGCGCTGCCTGCAAGGGCATCTGGGAAGTTGGATCCTGTGGCGAATACCACATCTTGCGGTGCAGAATTTAGGTTATTGAGCACGAACTCGCCTATTGATTTACTCGTTTCATAGCGAGTGCCTCCGGATAAGCGAGTTACGTTGATTCCCAGTGCTTCCAGATTCGTCTGAACATGTTGTGGGACGGCTGCCGTTCCTCCGGCGATAATGACGGAATTGAATGCGCCGGATTCCAGAATCTGAAGGGAATCTGGGTCAAGACCAGAAGGAGAGCTGAGGAAGAATGGCGAAGAGGTCTGATATGCATAAGGTGATATGGAAAGAGCGTCGGCGAAGCTGTTTCCTGTGGCAATGATTGCTACTTTGGAAGCTTGGCTTCTCGTATTTGAGGAGGTCAAAGCGTTGTAAATCTGCAGAGCTGTGTCATAACGGGTGCTGCCGGCGATTCGTTCAATTTCCATGGAGGACTGAATCTGACGGATTGACTGCTCCACATCGGCAGAAATAGCGCTTTGTCCACCAATGATAAAGACTTTGCGAACTCCGAGACGTTGCATCTCGAAGGAAGCTTCGCTTGACAGGCTATAGGAATCCGTCAATATTATAGGTGCGTTATAGGCTCCAGCGAGAGAAGAAGCGGCAAGTGCATCTGGGAAGTTGCTTCCTGCCGCAAGCACCGCATACTCAGACGATGTAGGAAATGCCTGTTCAACGATCTGAGACATCGTTTCATAGCGAGTATTGCCCGCGATTCGGGTGAATGAGTTGACGCTGGCATATGCATTATGTGTGGGGATAAGCGCTAGAGTGCAAAATACACATACGATAGCGGCAATCACACTTCGAACTTTGTTATGAATCGATTTCATATTTCTCTCCTCAAACGGTGTGCCTAGAGCGATTATACCTTTGAAAGGTGTTGAATTGAATGTGGAGATTCGGGTCGCCGACTGAGATTGAGGGGGTTCTATGAGACGCTTGGGACGAAGAGACATTCCTATTATGGTTTGTATTTTTGTTTTATTCGGTTTACTGATTGCAGCGCTCCCAGCTGCGGCTGATGAGGGGGAAAATGCGTCGGTTGCTCTTGAACGATTAATGGTCAAAGCGCAGTCAGATGATTACCGTTCCTCGGAAAGAGAGGATTTATTCGGAACCTGGCTCCACAATGATGAGCTTGGAGGTAGCGCGACTACTCGTGACTATATTTTGCAGAGAGATATGGAAAATGTCACGTTCACGTCGGAAAGGCATGTTAATACTGGAACACTGCATGACCCGTACACCGGAGAAACAATCTATTTTCAAAGAGGGCAGAGTACATCTAATAAGGTTCAGATTGATCATGTCGTTGCCGTAGGGGAGGCGTATGAAAGTGGCGCTGATGCTTGGACAAAGAATCAGCGGGTTGCCTATGCCAATGATCCTTATGTTTTGCTGGCCGTAAAAGGAGCGGCGAATGCGTCAAAATCGGATAAAGATGCAGCGAACTGGCTTCCTTCTCAGAAGAGCTATGACTGCTCGTATGTGAGTCGTCAAATCGGAATAAAAGAACACTACGGTCTTTCGGTAGACACTGCTGAGAAAGAAGCAATGCGGTCGGTATTGTCTCAGTGTCCGTCCGGGCAAACTATCCCGGTTTACAACGGGAATAACGCTTCTCCGGAAGTGCCTTTACCGAATCCTGATCCCACTCCGGACGATACGCATGGGCAAATGATTCGTTTGTTTGGAAATAATCGGTACGACACGATGACGGATGTTGTCGACACTGCTTTTCCAGAGGAGACTTCGACGGTTATTGTCACTTCGGGTGAGAATTATCCCGATGCTTTGGCTGTTTCCGGATTTGCCGGCATAGAAAATGCTCCTGTGCTTCTGACGAACCCACAGGTGTTGAGTGCCAACGTACGTAATGAAATAAAGCGCTTGAAGCCTTCTTCCGTCGTTATTGTCGGTGGAGAAAAAGCGGTTTCCTCTGATGTGGAGTCTTCTTTAAAGCAATGCGTTGACGGAGTTGAACGAATTCAGGGTGCCACACGAATAGATACGGCATTGCAAATTTATGAAGCGGGGAAGAGTCTGTCCGCTGGATGGGGAGAAACCGCGGTTGTTGTTACTGGAGGAAATAATCAAAACGGATTTGCTGATGCACTATCTGTGACATCCTATGCGTATGCTCAGAAGGCACCGGTGTTCTTATCTGATGCGGAGACTGGTCTTACAGCAGATCAGCAGAATGCTTTAAAGGATGGGAACTTTACTCAAATCGTAATCGTTGGAGGGGCTCAGGCAGTTCCTGAATTTGTCTCGGCTCAAATCGAGCAGACGGTAGGTATTAAACCAATTCGTATTGCTGGGCAGACTCGGTATAATACGAGTATTCTTTTCGCTCGCTGGGCTATCGGACAGGGCGCATTGACTATGAACAATGTTGTTTTCACTACAGGGCAAAACTATCCAGATGCCTTATCTGGAGGTCCTTTGGCTGGTCGTGATGCAAGCTGTATGTTGCTGGTGAACAACAGCGATGCAACCGTATCCAATGTGGGAAGCTATGTGTCTTCTTATGCGGAATCTGTGTCTGAAGCGTACATTTTGGGAGGAGCTAATGCGGTTAGCTGGAACACTGCCGGCCGGCTTTCTAAGAGTCTTGGTTTGGCTCTGACAAACTAAGCAACTTCGTGAGGGCATTCAGAGATATGCGTTGGGGCTGCCCGCTCCTTAAAGGAACGGACAGCCCCAACACATACGCGGATGACCGGTAGCGCTACTTGTTTTACTTCTTGCCTCGCACCTTGCGCGCTACGACTTTCATGAGTTCGCGCTGCTTGGATCCGGTGGGGGCTAAAACATCCACATATTTACGGATTGGACTGTCTTCAGCAATGGCCCGATCATGATGTTCCGGAGGTTCCGGCTTCTGCACTCCCGACATGGCGGCGTACATTTGCGCAACGAACGGAGTTTCCTGCGCGTACTGCCAATACAGTGGAGCGAAATCGCACCAAGGATTCTTCCAAGGCTTGTCGAAACCGGCATAATGTACGACCTTTGGCGCCTTGCGCGATTCCATGTATGCCTTATACACGTCTGCAGGTGCGAAATCGAATACTCCCGCCACACGTCCAGCACAGTTATGCATCACATTCCACGAATAGTCGAGGTAGGTAACAAGACCTTCGCACTCGGTATTAAGAATGTCCTGATCGTTGTAGATATATCCCGGCTTCGAGGCAATCTGCAGCCATTCATGAACCGTATGAATCTTACGCGTGCGATCCAAATTCATAACTAGCACGCCAGCCTGGAAATATCCATAGGCGTCACGCATATGCAACTGCTTGCGCACATACTCGGCGCGAATACCATCCTTCATATTGAGATTGCCGATGAAGTCGATATCCGGCACTGCGGCGATAGCATTATCGCCCATTTCCGTATCGAACAGTTCGGCAACATCACCATTCACTACAAGATCGCAATCCAAGTACAGCAGCTTTGAGTAGAAAGGCAACGCTTCCTGAATGATGAAACGATAATACGTTTCCACACTGATATGCGCATTGCTGGTGGTGAGATTGAATCCTGCAAGATATCGGCTCACATCATAGAAACGTACGGCGGCATTCGAGAATTGCGCAAGGAATTTCGTAATAATCTGCTTGTTCTCGTCAGAAATGTTTCGTTCCAGCACGATCACATCGTAAAAACGATCTTCGGAAGCGTTCTTCAGCATCGAATATATCGTGGTAGTGAGCATTGGAACGTAATTATCGTCCGCTGCAAAAACCACAGGCACAATGGTTTCAGGATTCTCCTGCAACGGTTCAAGCTTGGCGAACGGTTCCGGATGCAGAAAATGCACGCACTGCAGTCGCTTGATTTTCCAATTGGCTCCAGTGCGCTGCTTATGTGCAAGAAAAATATTAAGCAAACGTTCAGAAAGATGCCCCACGGTGCGAGTAGTCTGCACATCCATCTTGCTGAAATCAGTATGCTCGGCAAACTCATCCAGCAGGGGGAACAACCATTCGTTGTACTCGAAGAAAATATCCTTCTTCATGATAAACATGTTGCAGAAAGCTGCAGTATGGCCATTCAGCACCGCATCAGCATCCGCTTTGTAATCAGGATGACGTGCGCACAGAATGTCGTACATGTGACGCAAATCCTTGAGGCGAAGATGCCTATCCGCATCCCAATGCTGCTTGAGATTCGTAAACCCACCAATACGACGGGTGTCATTAAGCGGCGTGGTGATAACGTCCCATCCATCTACCGCTTTGGAGATATCGCCATCGTTGATGCCATACTTTTCAATGGTTTGACTGTCGATATAGGAATCGATGATTTCGCCATAGTCGTTTTCCTGATGCGGGGTATCGGTGAAATCGAAGTAGCGTCGGTAGTGGCAGAAACCGTAGTAGTCGGCATCCTCGTTTTTCCAAGCCCAGTATTGCGCGGTCAGTTCGCAGTAACGGGGATTTTTATCGGAAATATTCTCACCCTCATCGTCATGCAGCGTGCTGTCGAACCGCCTTGCGGCATGGGCCACTCCAACCTGTACAGGGAGGATGCTGTTTCCTTCAGGGAAAACAGCAGGCTTGTGTGCCGACACGAAGATTTTGATATCCGGATGCTGATGTTCTCCTGTGAGAGCCATGTGAGATATTCCGCCTTACTGAAACAAACGTCCTTTCCACAATAGAATATATGAAAGTACTGCTGAAGAAGGGCACGCTATACGTTTTTGTGCTCAAATACTTCGCACTAGTAGGATAGGACGCTTGTGAAGAACTTTTTTGACAGCCTCAAAAAGAGGTACCACTACGCGATAGTGGTATTCAAGGAACTGGTGAAAACCGATTTCCAGTTGCGTTACCAAGGATCGTTCCTCGGCATGGTGTGGTCCGTGTTGAAGCCGCTTATGTTGTTCGCTGTGATGTATGTGGTGTTCGTGAAGTTCTTGAAGTTCTCCGACGGCACCCCGACGTTCCCGATTTCGTTGTTGTGCGGTACCTGCTTGTGGAGCTTCTTCTCCGAATCCACTAGCATGGGTATGCAATCCATTGTTGGCCGCGGTGATTTGCTGCGTAAGGTTCATTTCCCGAACTACATTATTGTGGCTTCCACCACTATGGGTTCTATGATTTCTCTCGGCATCAACCTGCTCGTGGTGATCTGCTTCGGTTTCTTCGCCCATGCGCATTACACGTGGCGAGTATTGCTTGTGCCGCTCAGCATTATTCAGTTGTATTGCCTTGGTCTTGGCGTAGCTTTGCTGCTTGCTTCGCTGTTCGTGTATTTCCGTGACGTGGCTCATATTTGGGAAGTCATATTGCAGGCCATGTTCTATGCAACGCCTATCATCTACCCAATTTCCATGATTGCGGATAAGGGTTACGGCTGGGCCGCCAATATTTTGATGCTTAATCCTTCCACTCAGGTGATTATGGATATTCGTCATAATCTGCTTTCTCCGGAGTATGTGCCGACTGTGTGGAGCATGGTTGATAACAAGTTGCTTTGCTTGCTGCCGTATGCGTTGTCAGTTTTCATTCTGTGGCTGGGCATTCACGTGTTCCGTAAGTACAGTTCCAAGTTCGCGGAGGTGCTCTAAATCATGACTGAGGTTGCAATGACTGAAGAGGGAAACGTTGACGAGCGCCCTGTAGTGCTCAGGGTCGACCATGTCGCCAAAATGTTCCGTCTGCCTACAGAACAGGCTACTGGCTTGAAGATGGCCTTTCTGAATTGGACGAAAGGCATCAAAGGCTATACCGAGCAGCATGTTCTGCGTGACATCAACTTCGAAGTTCGTCAAGGTGATTTCTTCGGTATCGTCGGGCGTAACGGTTCCGGCAAGTCCACGCTGTTGAAGATTATTTCTCAGATCTATACTCCGGAACATGGTTCCGTAACGGTTAAAGGCAAGCTGGTGCCATTCATCGAGCTTGGTGTTGGATTCAATCCGGAGTTGACCGGCCGCGAGAACGTGTATCTGAACGGTGCTCTACTAGGCTTCACTCGTGCTGAAATCGACGCGATGTATGACGACATCGTTGAGTTCGCCGAGCTTGAAGATTTCATGGATCAGAAGCTCAAGAATTATTCTTCGGGCATGCAGGTGCGCCTCGCCTTCTCCGTTGCTATCAAGGCTCAAGGCGATATCCTAGTTCTCGATGAAGTTCTAGCCGTCGGCGACGAAGCATTCCAGCGTAAGTGCGACAACTTCTTCGCCGAAATCAAGAAAGATCCAACGAAGACCGTTATTCTTGTCACCCATTCCATGGATTCCGTCAAGAAGTACTGCAACAAGGCCATCCTGATCAAGGACGGCGAGATTATCGCCAGTGGTGACAAGAACGATGTTGCCGATCGTTATACTCTCGAAAATCTCAAGTCTGAGCATAAAGAGCGAAAAGAAAATCCGGAAGATGAATATTCACTAGGCTTGAGTGAGAAGGTGCCCACTTTCCGAATTCTGCCTGTTTCCCCGCAGATTTCATCCTGTGCCGAGACGTTCGAATTTGATGTCGAATATGATCTTCGTGATAGTGACGGCGGAGAATTCTACATTCCTATGTCGGTCTTGGATGTCAAGCGCGGCGGTGTGCCCTATGACTGTGGTGTCGCTTTTAAATTCAGCAATGCCGGGCATAACAAGATTCACTTTGCGTTGCCTCTGAGCATATTCAATGATGGAGATTTTAAGATTATCGCCACCATGCGCAAGATTCCGGATACGTCAAATCTGAGGAAGTTTGAGCAGCTTGCTTTTACGAGTGATGAGAACTCATGCTACTTCTCGGTTCGAAATCCAGGAACTACTAATTTCGCAGGGCTTCTTAATGACGAGGCGCTTCATATTGACTGCTTAGGAACAAGCCGTATCTGATAAGTCAATGGTGGTGTTTGCTCACTAAATGGAATGGCGGGATGCCAGCCTAGGCTGGCATCCCGCCATTCCATTCTCTTATCTACGAAACTTACGGATGACGCAGACCGAGACTATCTGCTATCTGGTTAGCCGTGGTGGAAGAAACAGCTTGTTCTCCGCCAACTACGTAAGCGGTTTTAACTTGATTCTTGTATTTTTGAACAAACTGAGCTGTAGTTCCAAAAGGATCCGCTAGCAACAGGAATCCGTTTTTCTTTCCGGCAAGCGGTCCGGCAGCCAGAGCATCAGGGAAGTTGGCGCCGGTTGCGAAGACGCTACCTTCAGCGGTCAACCCATACCGCTCTGCGCTTTTGGCGATTTCAATGCTGGTCTCATACCTAGTTGCGCCGGCAATTCTTTTTGTTGATATGCCTTGCTGCTGCAGCTGGCTGTTGACAATCCAATTTGGTATGGCGCTGGTGCCTCCGATTACAAGACCCTGTTTGATGGTTTTGTTGATGGCATCCAGTTGGGATGAAGAGAATCCTGAAGCTGAACTGCACAGGAAAATCGGCATCTTCTGCGCGTAAGCCAAGGAAGACGCGGAGAGCGCATCCGCGTAGTTATCTCCGGTTGCCATTAGCGCTGTGGAATTCCATTTTACTCCCAGCTTCTGCCCCGCCTTGAATACTGCAAGAGAGGTTTCATAACGATCTTCTCCGTAATATCTGGTGACTGTGGAGCTGTATTGATGGAGTGCGTTTTCTACATTTTTGGAAATTGCGCTTGGACCGCCGATAATGATGATTCGATTCGGCTTAAGTGAGGCAAGACGGTTAGCAGTTTGGCTGGGCAGAGAGTTAGATCCGACGAGCATAATCGTTGCAGCTAATCCTCCGGCTAAGCCTGACGCGGAGAGTGCATCAGGATAATTCTCTCCAGAAGCGATGATGACGGTTTGTCCTTGTTTTGTCTGTTCGTGTTGAACGATGGTTGCCATAGTGTCATAGCGTGTCTGTCCGGCAAGTCTCGTCAGTTTTGGATTCTCAACCCATTGTGCGTACAAGATGGTATCGCCAGCGGGAAGGGTTATTTTGGATCCAGGTGCATATGAAGTGCCGGTACCATCAGCTTTGGTGTTCCAGCTCGAGAAAGTGTAGCCTGATCGGCTGAAACCATTCTTCGCCACTGTGATCTCATCATTGTGGGATCCTGTCTGTGAAGCTACATAGCCAGAGGTCGCTCCATTGCCGTCATATTTCAAAGTGAGAGGCATGACCGTGACATCCGTGGAAAAAGCGAAAGACCCAGAAGAAACGGTTGCTTTCGCAGTTCCTACCTTCCCCGCGGTATATACGCCACTTTGGTTGGCGCTAATCACATTCGCATTGGAAGATCCCCATGTGCCCCTGAACTCATATCTTCCGGACCTGTGCTTCAGCGTTACTTTTGCGGTTTGCGTGGATCCAGACTTCATCGATGACAGGTTCCAAGTAGCCCCTTCTCGTAAATCATCGTCATCCACGTTGACTTCGAATTGCCCTAGGCCTCGCATGTTCGTCGGAGTTGAATCCGAGTATTCAGCGGCACTGCTGCGAGTTCCTGCCTCTCCAGAAAAAGTTGTTCTGTAATACTGTCCATCTCCTGCAGCGAAACCATAATACTCATAGTTTGGATTGATCAAAGTAAGATAATGCCCGACTTCAGCTCCTGTGTTTTGGACGTAGTCTTTCTTTTCTTCGGCCCATAAATCAATTGCGCCGGATATGTTGGCAGGACCCCATGCGAGTATTTCTGCCTCTGATTGGATTTTGTTATAGCTGGCTCGGAAGCAGCTCTCTCCATTAGGTCGAGTATGCGCATCCTCTGCAGAATATGCCTCAATCGCTCGTTGAATTGCGATTCGTTCCAACGCATTAGACCATTTTGGCGTTAGATATTCGTTTTCGGAGATTCCAAGTTTCTTCAGGTAATCCGATACTGAATAGTAATCGGTTTGCTTGGTCTGCCAGTTGTAGACGCCGAAAGTTACTTGTTTGTCGTTGAGCGCGTCTCGACGCCATTTCACGACTTCATTCAGTGCCGAGTTGTAGACGTCCACTTGGTTGATGAATTGTTTCGCGTATACGGTTGTTCCTGTTCCCAGTGACACTCCGGTAAGCTCTGAAGTACCGGTCGACGTGCCATCTGAATAAGACATTGTCTCGATGTCGTCTTGGACTGCGGGCGTGTCTACTGCGGTGTCAGCTGCGCTCGCCGGTTGCGCGAAACCTATGCTTGCCAACAAAGAACATGATATTATCGCGCATAATATCCGCTTCTTAGGCTTCTTCTTTTCTCTCATGATGTGCTCCTTTAGCTAGTTCATCAAAGTGTTTACCCCCTTATTTTAAGTAGGGTGTAGATTCGGATGGGTGTGTTGGCTTATGCCGTCACATCATTTGGTGGATTGGTGTTTTTGCCGAATTGCTTTAATCTGCCTGCGGATGCAGCATTTTTGACATTTGTCCTTTCAAAACCGCATTTATCTTGTCGCATATGAAGGAAAGGGGATACGGTAGGAGATGGAGTAGTGGAACAATAGTGTCTCGCTATCGCATGAGAGAAGATTACCGAGGAGCCGTTATGCTGAGTATGAACCGCACCTCCGATCATCGAATCTGAATTTCCTCAGTCCAACAATCGGGGTGCGGTTCATACAAGCACCAGACGCCCCTCCTAGTTGTGCCCTAGAAATTCATTAGGGCTTTAAAAGAATTGTCAGTCTCTACGGAACAAATCGCGAGTGAAAACCTTGCCAGATACCTTGTTAAGGTCATCATTCCAGCGATTGGCAACGATGACGGTAGACCGTTCCGTGAACGAATTAAAATCGTGCGTTACTTCGCTGCCGAAGAAGTCAGTGGCATCTAGCGTCGGCTCGTAAATCAGTACGAGGATGCCGTTTGCCTTGAACTGCTTCATAACATCCTGAATCGCGGACTGGCGGAAGTTGTCAGAACCGGATTTCATGGTCAGGCGGTAGATACCGACAATCGGATCTTTCACATCTTTGATGCGATCCATCACTTCAGAAGCAACGAATTCCTTGCGGGTGCGGTTAGCATCCACAATCGCCTCGATTAGATTCTGTGGAACCTGATCGTAATTGGCGAGTAGCTGCTTGGTGTCCTTTGGCAGGCAGTAGCCGCCATATCCGAAGCTTGGATTGTTGTAACCGTCGCCGATGCGCGGATCAAGGCAAACGCCGTCAATGATTTCGCGAGTGCTCAGTCCGCGGCTTTCAGCATAAGTGTCAAGCTCATTGAAATAAGCCACACGCAACGCAAGATACGTGTTGGCAAACAGTTTGATGGCTTCGGCCTCGGTAGTGCCCACCACCAGTTCTGGAATGCCTGTACTGCCATCATGATTGACTCGAGAGCGTTCTTCGGGGGCTGCTCCCTGAGCCAGAAGATCCACAAAAGTACGTGCGGCCTCTACGGAACGTGCGTCATCCTGCGGAGCACCGACAACAATACGGCTGGGGTGCAAGTTGTCAAACAGAGCGTGACCTTCACGAAGGAATTCCGGAGAAAACAGAATATGATCATCGTTCAAACGGTCGCGTAGCTGCTGCGTGTATCCGACAGGAATCGTAGATTTAATAATGATCCACGCTTCCGGCGCATACTTTCGTACTGCGGAAATCGCAGCTTCGACGCTGGAAGTATCAAAATAATTCTTTTTCTCGTCATAGTTCGTAGGCGTTGCAATCACTGCGAAATCAGCATCGGAATATGCTTCTTCTGGGTCAACGGTTGCATGGAAGTCCAGAGGACGCTCGCCGGAGGTGTTCTTCTCCAGAAAATCAGTAATCACAGCATCCACAATCGGACTCTTACCGTTGTTTAGAAGCTCAACTTTCTCCGGAACAATGTCCAAAGCATGAACCTCATTATGCTGAGCAAGCAGCAAAGCGACAGAAAGACCTACATATCCAGTTCCTGCAACTGCAATTTTCATAGTTACCGGCTTTCGTTATTCTCGACAAACTAGCACTATTGTAGAAACTGGCGGTGATGAGGAACACGAATCTACTGAAGCTCTACGAAATTAGTGTCTTTAAGGTAATTCTTACCGGCACTCATATCGTATTGAATGAGTTTGTAATCATGGAGTAGTGTTTTAGCCTCTTCGGAAAGATCCTTCTTACTCATACGAGCTCCAGCAGCGTTGAGATATACCGGTTCTTCAGAGCTGCCTCCCGCTGCTGAAGGAACAGACATAGCAGATATGGCTTGATGCATTTCCGTCAGGAATGCCAGATAAGGGCTCACCTTTGCGTTGAGATGTGAAGCAAGTTGAGTGGAGAAATAGTTGGATGAGGTGTATGCGGAGGACGCGTCATCAAGTTTGGTTCCAGCAGCAGAAGACGCATTATTGGACCAAATGAAGTAATCGGTTTCGTGAAGACCAAGAATATTGTCTGAATCGGAGTAGGCAGTGCTATAGATGCCGGGTAAGTGGTCCCCGTAGAAAATAACAGTGATAGGACGATTGATGTCATTGAGCTGATTAAGGAAATCTAACGTTGATTGATCTGTGTAATTAAGACCCTTAGTGTAAGTCTCAATATTGAGTCGTTCATTCTCCTGAAGATTTTCGGAAGTATCAAGTTCTTTGAACTGATTATCTGTGTATAAATCCTCCTCATAAGGCATGTGATTCTGTATAGTCACAACCTGATAGAACTTGTTGGAGTCAGAGGACTGCACCTGTTTCAACACCTGGCTATAGAACGATTCATCGGAAGAATACCAAGCCGAATCTATAGGATGAAGATCTGTGAGCTTGGGTGTTCCGTCCGTGGCGTAGAATTTAGAGAATCCGAACTTCTTATAGTTGATATCGCGGAAATACATTCCACGGTTGTATGCGTGAAAGGCTACAGAAGAGTCCTCGCCATTCTTTTCATTCCATAGCTGATTGAGGGACTGATCCCACTTTTGTCCCGGAACTAATTGCTGATAGGCGATAGATAGGGTATCGCTGTAATTCGCCATGGAAAGACCCGTGAGAGCTTGATACTCGATGTTGGCAGTACCGCCACCATAGCCGGGGGAAAGCATAAGACCGGATGTTGTTTCGCGCTTGATCTGTCGAATATTTGGCATCGGATCTTCGGCGAAACTTACGCCCGGTACTCGTGTGGGATCCGAGAAGGTTTCCGAAAGCACCATGATTACGGTGTTATCAGTCAGATTGGTTGTTCTGGACTGATTGATGGAATCAGCCTCCTTGGAGTATTTCTTTGTAATCTTGGTCATGGTTTCTTCGGAATAATCTTCGGGCTTATCCATGATCTTGGTATGTGCAAGCTGGAGGAAATTGATGGCGGGACCATTGCTGGTAGCGTCAGCAATTGGATTCCAAGGCTGGGGGCGGTCGGAAAGATTGTGGGCAAATTTTGTAGCCCAGGAATCGTCTGCTCCGAGTCCCCACACGAAGGAAAATACGAGTGCAGTACTGAGAGCGGCTGCCAAAATGCGCGTAATCGTGCCGGCAAAATTTTTAACGCTGGCAAACGGGTGTAGCCAGTGGCAGGGGATGACTGCATTTCTGCCATCAAGGAATTGCATGACGATGCAGATGGCCACAAAGCAAATAACGCCAGCTACCGCACCGTCAACTAGAGCCTGACTGGAATTTGGAATAAAGGAAGTGAGTTCTCCCGCATTGCCTCCTGTGATGAAGTTCAAATCGGCGGGAATAACAGGTTCGTTGCGGGACTCGATCTTGATGTGATTGGCGACAGCAAATACTGTCATAACTGTGCCAAAGATGGCTGAAGCAACCCAGAAACGATTGAGAATCAGCACCAGAGTAAGGTAAATAACACCCAGAACTATGAAATTCAGTAATGCTTGGTATTGATGGTCAATCCAGATCTGGCTAACGAATTTTGTCGTGCGCCCAATAACACTTTGCAAAACTCTGGTCGTATCGTCAATTTCCGAGCCTTCAGGATATTCCGGCTCGCTGTACATGCCCCACTGAAGAAAAACGACCTCAAAAGCGGTGACTAATACGAGAACAATGGCGTAGAACGAGAATGAGAAGCGATGACGTTTCTTCCAGAGGCCATACGCCTTTTTGAAGAATTTGATGATGAGTTGAATGGCTTTGAAGTTGGTGAAAGTTTGCCATGCGGTCTTTACCGCTGTGGCGGCGGTATGGACGGCGTGACCGGTAACTTTGGTTGCTTTTACAGCCGTGTGCCCTGCGGTGGAAAGCGTTTTTGCCGTGGTATGTGCGGCTCGTTTGCAAACCGAGACGACCTGATTCAAAGGCTGCTCAGCGGGTTGATGGGGCTGGAGCTCAGAAGAAGCGATTTGTTCGTTATTGTCTATTTCGGCTTTACTGACGGATCCACTGGAAACCATCTCCGGTAAACAGGGCAGGGTGCCAGCGCCTGAAATAAAGATGCTTGTGTTGTCGGAGGTGGCGTGAATTGCCGACTTCTGCGTATACAGTTTTGAACTATGGTGACTTGAAAGGGCGGATGGGGCGCAAGCGTTGCTGTCTTCGTCATTCGCAAGAGGGCGATATGTTCCACCTGCAATCGGCTGCTTAGTAAGTTTTACGTATGAAGGAACGTGAGCATGACGGTCAGGCGAAAAAATAGGCATCGTCGCATCCTTCAAAAAGATAGCCCCCTTATAATTGGAGGCTCTGTACAATTAAACCGGATACATTTTAGTGTTCAGCTGTGGACGAACGGGTATCTCGTAGATGTCTGAAAGGTAGCTGGAAGGTTAACTGGGTGACGGGCAGCAAACAGATGTGTTCAAGGTGGACAACATATGCGCTCGCAAGTGTTGGGCGTCATTCGCTGGTAGTGCACTAAAAAGCGCTGTCTGCGTGAAGCCTTCTATAGCAGTCCTGCCATGTAGATCGGCAGCTTGACCACATCATTTTCCACGACCAGCGGTTTCGGATGCAGCACGTATCTGGTGCCGACCTTCTTGTCGAATTTCGTCTTGAACTTGTCCAGCGAGACCGTGCGGTAGCGTTTCGATGACTTGACCTCGATGGGGCTGACCCTGTACTTCATCGCCGCGTTCTCATACGGTTCGACAATGAGGAAGTCGATCTCCATACGGTTCGACGGGTCGTCGCGGTCGCTGCGCAGGTCGACGAAGTAGTCCGCACGTCATCGGGGGTTGCAACCAGTTAACTTAATTGCTTGCTTTCGATTGTTTTCGTATGATATACTTGAGTCATGCGTGTCAGGGAATGGGCGAAACGAGAGGGTTTCAACGAGCAGACGGTATGGCAGTGGTGCCGAGAGAACCGCATGCCCGTCCCATTCGAGCGCATGAGCACGGGCACGATAATCATCCACGACCCGAAATACGAGAACCGACCCGTCACCCCCACGGCGAACGGCAGGACGGTGTGTTACGCGCGTGTCAGCTCGTCTGACCAAAAGGACGATCTGACACGTCAGGCCGACCGGTTGAAGGCGTTCGCCCTTGGTATGGGAGTGGAGAAGCCGGAAATCGTCACAGAGACGGGTTCCGGCATGAACGACAGGCGGCGCAAGCTCAACCGGCTATTGTCCGACCCGACCGTGGACACGCTGATCGTGGAGCACAGGGACAGGCTCGCCCGCATGAACGCGGGACTGGTGGAGAGCGCGCTGAAGGCGCAGGGACGCCGAATCATCGTGGTGGATGACACGGAGCTGGATGACGATTTGGTGCGCGACATGACCGAGGTGCTGACCTCGTTCTGCACCCGGCTGTACGGGCGTCGCGCGGCCAAGCGCAAGACGGACGCGGCGTTGAAGGCGGCGCGCGATGCTTGAGGCGGTCAAGGTGGCGCTCGACCCGACTCCACGGCAGGAACGATTGTTGGAATCGCACGCCGGGGCGGCGCGATTCGCCTACAACAATGGGCTGGCGCACGTCAAGGACGTGCTCGAACGCGGCGATACCCCCGAATGGTCGTACTATGCCTTGCGCAGGTGGTGGAACCAAGCCAAAAACGGTCTGGCGGTGGACGAGACCACGGGAGAACCATGGTGGCCTGAGAACAGCAAGGAGGCGTACAACAGCGGCCTCGAATCATTGGCCGACGCGCTGAGGAACTTCTCCAAGTCCCGCAAGGGGCGGCGGAAAGGTCGCAGGATGGGCTTCCCACGCTTCAAATCCAAGGACAAGGCGGTTCCCAGATTCGCGTACACGACGGGCTCGTTTGGTCTCATTGACTGTGACCCTCATGCGCTGCGGCTCCCGAAGATAGGCCGCGTGCACTGCATGGAGAACGTGTCCAAGCGAGTGAACGGCGCGAAGGTGCTGCGCATGAGCGTATCCAAGCGTGGTGGACGCTGGCAGGCCAGCCTGACCGTCGAACGCGCCGACCTGCCGATTCCATCGCCGCCGAAAGGCGGGAGCGTCGGCATCGACTTGGGTGTGAAGGAGCTCGCCACATTGTCGGACGGCACCGTGATGCACAACCCGCACGCACTCAAATCGAACCTCAGACGGTTGAAGAAAGCCCAACGGAATCTGAGCCGCAAACGGAAAGGCTCCAACCGCCGCCGCAAGGCGGGAGCGCGGGTCGCCCGACTATACGCACGGGTGGCGAACCTGCGTTCGGACGTGCTCAACAAGACCACCGCCATGCTCGCCCATACCTACGCGGACATCAGCATCGAGGACTTGAACGTGGCGGGCATGGTGGGAAACCACGGGCTCGCCCAATCGATTCAGGATGCCGCGTTCGCGGAGTTCCGACGCCTACTGACCTACAAGACCGCACGCACCGGCGCGAGGCTTCACGTCATCGACCGTTGGTATCCAAGCTCGAAGACCTGCTCGAACTGCGGGACGGTGAAAGCCAAGCTGCCCCTGTCCGAGCGCGTCTACCATTGCGGCAAGTGCGGGCTTGACATGGACCGCGACCTGAACGCGGCCATCAACATCCAAGTCGTCGGGAGTGCCCCGGAGACGTTAAACGCGCGTGGAGGAAGCGTAAGACAGGCCCACCCAAAAGGCGGGACAATGCGGCATCCGGCGAAGCGCGAACCAAGCGGCGGCGAGAGTCGCGTGAGTCTTGGAGCTGGTCTCGGCAACGAGGCCATGCAGATGACTTCGCTTTAGCGACAAGCTAAAACAAAATCATTTGCAACGGCTTTCGAGAAGTCGACGAGCATATACGACGCATAGTTCCGTCGTCCGAATTCCTCCGCGATGGTGCTTTTCCCGACGCGTCGCGCGCCCTCGATGAGCAGGGCCGTGCTTCCTTGGGAGGATTCCTTCCAGGAAGCCAGTTTTTCGTACGCTTTTCGTTCGAAAGTCTCCGTGTCTCACCGTCGTAAATACACCAAATCAAGGGTAAGCGAAGTGCTATTTATACACCAAATCAAGGGTAACTGAGATACCACCGGTTGGGCTGCCGAATCTGCCATATATAAGCCAGTTTGTGGAATCGCTCCATGAACTATGCAACCCTGCCAGTACCCTGAAATGGTGAGTAGTGAGATTTTCAAGCCGCGCAACATCATCGTGACCGGCGGATGTGGGTTTATCGGAGCCAATTTCGTGCGCTACGTGGCACACAACCATCCTGACGTGCGCATAACCGTGCTCGACAAGCTGACCTATGCCGGAAATCCGCAGAATATCGCCGGTCTTCCGCAATCGCAAGTCGAACTCGTGCAAGGCGATATCTGCGATGCTGCACTACTGGAACGTATCGTGCCCGGGCATGACGCGATCGTGCATTTCGCGGCCGAATCGCATAACGACAACTCCATCGCCAATCCTGAACCCTTCATCACAACGAATGTGGAGGGTACGTTCCACCTGCTTGAGGCGGCGCGCAAGCATGACGTGCGATTCCATCACATCAGCACCGACGAAGTGTACGGCGACCTTGCGCTCGACGATCCATGCAAATTCACCGAAAGCACGCCATATAAGCCGTCAAGTCCGTACAGCGCGTCAAAAGCGGCATCCGACCAGCTGGTGCGTGCCTGGGTTCGCACGTACGGGCTTCGCGCCACGATTTCCAACTGTTCCAACAATTACGGGCCGTACCAGCATGTGGAAAAATTCATTCCACGCCAGATCACTTCCATCATGGAGGGCGTGCGTCCGAAACTATATGGCACAGGCGAGAACGTGCGCGACTGGATCCATACGGAAGACCACTCTTCTGCGGTGTGGAAGATTCTTACACGCGGGCGGATCGGCGAAACATACCTGATCGGCGCGGATGGTGAAATGAGCAACATTGCCGTGATGCGTATGATCCTGCGGCTTATGGGATGTGCCGAAGATGCGTTCGACTGGGTGCGTGACCGCCCTGGGCATGATCGGCGTTACGCGATTGACTCCAGCAAGCTGCGTACCGAACTTGGATGGAAGCCTGTGCGCACCGATTTCGAAGCCGGTTTGCAAGCAACCATCGCTTGGTATGCTGCCAACCGCGCCTGGTGGGAGCCCGCCAAAGCCGCCACCGAAGCCCGCTACCGCGCCCAAGGCCAGTAAAGCGCGTCGGACGGGAACGTTTGTGACGGTGCGTCATGGTGGATGCGACGCAGCTTGGTAATTGGGTTCGGCAAGTGGCGATTGGGAAATAACGTGTTGCAAGTAGCCGACTTCGTCAGGAAATGCCTCCGGTTGGGCTGCCGAATCTGCCATATATAAGCCAGATACGGTGCGAAAGTATGTTTAACGGGGTCAAAGTTGTGTTTTTGGATAACTTTGACCCCGTTAAATTGCTGTAAACAGGCAATAGGAGCGTTTGAAGGTGATATAGAGGGTATGAAAATCTGTCGTTGAGCGTGTAAAATAAGATTTTAACGGGGCAAAGTTGTTCTTTTGGGTACTTTTACCACCGTTAAAACCGTGATGATGGAGTAAAACATGCAAATGTATCGTCGAGAGCATTATCTAGCCAAGCTTCGTCCGTTCTATGACGATGCGGGACTCATCAAGGTGGTCACCGGCATTCGCCGTTGTGGAAAATCGAGTCTGCTGTGCAGCGTCATGGATGAGCTGCGGGAACGTGGCGTCTCGGAAGGCGATATTTGCTACATCAATCTTGACCGTCGAGAATACCAAGACGTGAACACTCCGGAAAAGCTTGATGCAGTCATTGAACATAGCCTGGGCAAGTCAGCTTCAATGCGTTACCTGTTCATCGACGAAATACAGAACGTGAAGGGGTATGAGACCATCGTCAACGGATGGCGTGAAGAAGGCGACTGCTCGATTTTCATCACCGGATCCAATTCATACCTGCTATCCGGCGAGCTTGCCACCAAATTGACAGGCCGCTATATTGAGCTGGAAATGTTCACCCTATCGTTCAACGAATATCTCGGCATGCGCGAGTATCTTGGACTTCCCAAAAAGCCGGAATCGCAGGTTTTCCAAGAATATCTCATCTATGGAGGGTTCCCGAAGGCGCTGGAATATGAGGATCTTGATGCGAAAGCCATGTATATCCAAGATGTCATAGGGCAGATTTTCAGCAAAGACATAGCCGCTCGCAAAGTGGTGCGTCACCGCGATACTTTCCAACGCGTGCAGGACTATCTCATCAACAACTATGCCGCTCCCACGAATCTGTCGGGAATCGTCGAATATTTGAAACGCAGCGAAGGCGTGACGGTCAAACGTGAGACTCTTGCGAACTATGTCCGACTGCTGGAGAACGCGAAGATTCTTTACAAATGCCCGCGATTCGATTTGCGTTCGCGCAGGTCGTTGAGAGGAGGGGAGAAGTACTATCTTGCGGATCCTGGTATACGATTCGCGCGTAACACCGATACGCGGATGAGCTACGGCCCAGCCTTGGAAAATGCGCTGTACGTGCATTTGAGGTCGAAAGGTTACGAGGTGAGCGTGGGCATTATTGGTAAGCTGGAGTGCGACTTCATTGTGCGTAAGCGGGAGCGGTACGCCTATGTGCAGGTGTCGATGAGTGTGCAGGATCCTAATGTTGAGGAGCGTGAATTCCGTCCGTTCACGAAGCTGGCTGACGGGTATCCGAAATACCTGTTTAGTTTGGACCCGCTGCCAATGCAGCGCGACGGCGTAAGACATCTCAACCTGATGGAGTTTCTACGCGCGGACGGAGATCTCGACCTCTCATAGCGTTTGGTGGGTGCTATCTCGCTTATATATGGCAGATTTTGGGGTTCGTCCGGACGTATTTCGCTTATATATGGCAGTTGGTTTTTACAACAAGCAACTTAGGGGGTAATTGTGTACCCTCTAACTGCGGTCTTTCCGGAATGACCTGCCATATATAAGCGAGATGTCTCCGGTCGGACTGTCGAATCTGTCATATATAAGCCAGATACGGTGCGAAAGCGCTTGTACGGGGGTGAAGTCGTCCAAAACGCAACTTTGACCCCCGTTAATAAGCTCTTTCGTGGTTTTTGTGAAAGGGGGTATCGATTTGCGGTATGGGCGGTTATCGGGTTGTGAAAACGTTGCGAAAGTCATCTTTAACGAGGCCAAAGTTGTTTGAAAACGCAACTTGGCCCCGTTGAACGCAGGGGTGGCGGAGCTAGGGGCGGCGCCCTGTCGGCTCGTCTGGCTCGGACGGCTTACTTGGCGGACTCGAGTTTGAGTTCCTGGCTGGCGATCACCGACTTGGCGGCCGCGTCGAGTTCGTTGGTGATGTTGCGCAGGTTGTCGGCGTACGTGCGAATATCGTCTGTCGCCTTGGTGAAGTCGCTGGCATTGCCGTTCGCGGGGCATGTTGGCGCGTTTTCCACGGCTTCGGCCAGCGTGATCGCATCCTTCAGGGTTTCCAGCGTGGTGCCGTCGGCCACGTCGTCCACGGTGAGTTTTGCCGCATCTTCGGCTTCTTTCTGAGCCTCTTCGAAGTTTTGCTGATGCGTGGCGAGCGCCTTCGCGTTCAACGTGCAGGTGTCGCTGGCGGCTTGCGTCATTTCGCGCTTATTGGCGACTGCGATGATGGCAACGGCTGCGAGCGCGATGGCAACCACTGCTATCACGGCGACGATGGCGATGGTCTTGCGCTGTTTCGCATTGTTTTTCTGCGTGGTTGGCTGCATTGCTGGTTCCTTTCTTCTTGTGCGGTTCTCATTTCGGGCAAAACGTTGCGAGTATACAAAAAACACTTCCGAAAAACGATTTACCACTGGAAATAATGTGGATTATTTTGCTATGAAAGGAATTTGTTTGTGGATGGGGGTGCTGGGCGCGTCAGGAGTGCGTGGCATTTATGCTGGAAGGAGAAACGTTTTAAGGGGTTTGAATGGCGTATCGTGCGACGTTGAAGGATGTGGCCGCTGCTGCGGGGGTGTCTGTGACGACGGTTTCGCTGGTGTTGAATAATCGGCCGGCTCGCGTGTCTGAGGAGAAGCGTAAGGCCATTGCCGACACGGCGAAGAAGCTGAATTATGTGCCGAATCAGAGCGCGCGTAGCTTGGTGACCAAGCAGTCCCAGCTGGTTGCGCTGATCGTGCCTGATATTGAGAACTTGTTTTTCGCGGCGCTTGCCAAGTGTGTGGAGGATGAGTGCGCCGCGCAGGGGTATTCGCTGATTGTGGCCAATTCCGATGATTCGCGTGCTGCGGAGCATGAGTTGTTGCAGCGTCTTCCTGCCCGTGGGGTGGATGGGGTGATGTTGATCCCGGCGCGTGAGTCGTGTGTTGGGAGTGCTGTTGAGCAGCTGTGTGAGGATGTGGCGCTTGTGTCGTGCCCGGTGGTGCTGATCGACCGTTTGACGCAGTGCGGCTGGTGCGATGCCGTCGGTTTTGACAACTATCTTGGTGGTCGTTTGGCTGCCCAGTATCTGTTGGAAGGTGGTCATACTCGTATTGGCATTGTCACCGGCGATATTGCGGAGTCGAGTGCCGCGGAGCGTCGTCGTGGTTTTGTGGATGCCATCGAGCAGTCGGGGAAGCATTTTGATTCTTCGCTGTGTGTTGAGGGTGATTACCGTTTCGATAGCGGCTATCGTGCCGCGAATCAGATCATCGATGGCGGGGCGACGGCCGTGTTCTGCTGCAACGATGTGATGGCGCTTGGCTTCCGTCAGCGTATGGCGGAGCGTGGGTTGCATGTTACTGAGGATATGCAGGTGATTGGTTACGACAATATTCTCAAACGATTCGGTCTTGGTTGGCGTATGACCACCGTTGAGCAGAGCGTGACTGATTTGGCCGCCGCTTGTTGGGGTATGTTGCGTAAGCGGATTGATGTTGCGGTTCGTGCCAAGTCCGGTACGGAATCAGGGGATGCCCGTCCGTGGCTTTCCGATCCGCAGGTTGAAGTGCTTACGCCGAAACTGGTGCAGGCGGCCTGCGCGTAAACCGCCATTTTTAGATGCTGCAGACTGGTGCAAAACGGGTGGTGCAGATCAATCTCGGTATGTGGTGACGTAAGCATCTCCAATATGCTGTAATCGTTGGGAATAAAGGCAACACGCCGTGTATGGGTGAAGAATTTGCGTTCTTGATAAAACGCTTTATCATAAATCTTGTCAACACAACACAATCGAGAATGCGCTCGATGTATAACTGACGACGCACCCGTATGGTGGCGGACCGTCGTCAGGCCGTCAAAGAGGAAAGGCACACACATGAAAAAGATGATTCTTGATCTTGATACCGGCGTTGATGACGCGCTTGCCATTTCGTATGCTCTGGGAAGCCCGGAAGTCGAGCTGATCGGCATCACCGGCACCTACGGCAACGTGCTCGTCGAGCAGGGTGTGCGCAACGCACTGGCCGTGACCGACCTGCTCGGCCACCCGGAAGTCAAGGTGTATCAGGGTTTGCCGCACTCCAGCACCACCGATCACTTCGAAGTACTGCCGATCTCCGCGTTCATCCACGGCGACAACGGCATCGGCGATGTGGAAATCCCCGATTCCAGCCGTTCCGTCGAAACCGAATCCGCGGTAGACTTCATCATCGACGCAGTGAAGACCTATGGCAAGGATCTCGTCTACGTGCCGACCGGCCCGATGACCAACATCGAAGCCGCACTGAAGAAAGCACCGGAAATCAAGGATGAAATCGGCCAAATCGTGCTTATGGGCGGCGCACTGACCGTACCCGGCAACTGCAACGCCTGCATGGAAGCCAACATTTCGCAGGATCCGGAAGCCGCCGACTACCTGTTCCGTTCCGGGGCGCCGACCACCATGATCGGTCTCGACGTAACCCTGCAGACCCTGCTCACCTACAAGGAAACCCAGCAGTGGCGCGACCTCGGCACCAAGGCCGGCAAGTTCCTGGCCGACATGACCGACTTCTACATCAAGGCTTACGAAACCACGTCCCCGCATCTGGGCGGCTGCGGCCTGCACGATCCGCTCGCCGTTGGCGTGGCAGTGGACCCGACCCTCGTCACCACCCTCGACATCAATATGAAGGTCGACGTGGAAGGCCCGACCCGCGGACGCACCATCGGCGACGAAACCCGCCTGAATGACCCGGCCAAGACCATGAAGGTTGCCGTCGGCGTCGACGTGCCGCGCTTCCTGAACGAATTCATGACCCGCATCTCCGGCCTCGCAGCCAAGGCTGAATAAGCGTAACCGGCCAAGCAATCGCGTATCGCATATCGCGCAATTCGAGAGAATCAAGGATTTTTATTATGTCTAACAACACAACCGCCGTGACCGGCACCGCATCCGCCGATCCGTTCGATGATCCGGTGACCAGCAACAAGATGGCCATCCGCGCCCTGATCCCGCTGCTGATCACCTTCGTGCTCGGCACCCTGTGCCTGCAGGGCTTCAACCTGGTGTTCCAGCAGGTCGGCGCCGACGTCGGCGCACCGAACCAGGCGTCCCTGATCACCGCATTTCCGAGCATCGTGCTCGGCATCGTGTGCTTCATCTACGGTTCCCTGGGCGATTTCGTCTCCCTGCGTAAGCTTGTGACCGTCGGTCTCGTGACGCTGTTCGTCGGCTCCATCTTCGGTTTCGTGGCAAACTACTTCTTTGCCGCAAACCTGTGGACCGTGATCATCGCACGCGTGCTGCAGACCGCAGGCGAACAGGTGGCAGGTTCCGCCTTCCTGGTGGTGGCCACCAAGTACCTGCGTAACGATTTGAAGGTCATCTTCTTCGGTCTGTTCACCGCCGCATACCAGCTTTCCGCATCCATCGGCGTGTTCGCAGCCGGCATGCTCAGCTCCATCGCATGGCAGTTCCTGTTCCTGATCCCGTCCGTCACCATCCTGTTCCTGCCGATCCTGCTCAAGACCCTGCCGTCCAAGAGCGGCAACGGGCAGAAGGTTGACGCATTCGGCTTCGTGATCTTCGGCTTCGCCACCGCATTCCTCACCCTGTTCTTCTCGTACATGGCATGGTGGATGCTCGTGGTCTCCCTGCTGCTGTTCGTGGCATTCGCCTTCTACATCAACAAGGCCTCCAACCCGTTCATCACCCCGGCGTTCTTCAAGAACACCCGCTGGCTGCGCGCCATCTGCCTGATCCTCGTGTTCTACTTCGTGAACTACGCACTGAGCCCGATCTTCAACGCCATCGGCACCAACATCTACGGCATGACCACCACCCAGGTCTCCCTGCACATTGTGTGGGCCTTCGTGGTCGCCGCCGTGGTGGGCACCTGCTCCGGCATGATCATCCGCAAGATCGGCATCAAGGCCGGCATCGTGACCGCAGGCACCCTCATGTTCCTCGGCTGGACCGGTGCGGCATTCTGCGTGAACTCCGGTTTCGTGGTGCTGACCCTGTGCGCATGTGTGTTCTACGCAGGCTGCGGCCTCATGTACTCCCCGGTGGTCTCCACCGTGCTGGGCACCATTGAAAAGGACGAATCCGGCCGTGGCGTCGGCATGAACGATCTGGCCATGAACGTTTCCCCGTCCATCGGCATCGCCATCATCGGCAGCCTGCTCGGCTCCAACGCCCTCGCAGGCGGCTCCATCACCGGCGCAACCGGCACTGCCGCCAACTATGCCAACCTGCTGCTGGTCGCCGCCGGTACCGCACTGCTTGGCCTGATCGTGTTCTTCGTCTTCAAGAAGAAGATCTACGAAGGCAACCATGCGCTGGAAACCGAGGAATCGGCAAAGTAATCGCACATTACATCCTCAATATAATAAAAATGGGGATTTGCGATAATTGCGATTACTGAACAACACTATTTCGCAAATCTCCATTTTCATAAATCTTCTTTTGATGTAAGGAAGGTAAAGATGAGCGCGACTGAAGTTCTCTCCGCATTGGACCGCATCCACGGCACAGTGTCCGTAATCGGCTCGATGAACGCGGACTACACCGTCACCGCACAGCGTCTGCCAGGGCCGGGGGAGACCATCACCGGCGGTCCGCTGCAGCTGCTGCCGGGCGGAAAATCCGGCAACCAGGCGGCCGCCGCAGCGCGCATCGGCGCAACCGTGCAGATGTTCGGCGCGGTCGGCTCCGATTCCAACGCCGACTTCCTACTCGGCGCTCTGGGCGAGGCGGGCGTGAACACCACGCATGTTCGCCGCGTGCTCGGACCATCCGGCACAACCGTGATTACCGTGGACGCAACCGGCGAAAACACCATCGTGTACTCGCCGGGATCCAACGCGCAGGTCACCGTGGATTATGTGGAATCCGTGCGCGATGCGCTGGCACGGTCTTCCGTACTTGGCCTGTGCTTGGAAAGCCCGATCGAAACGGTGACGGCCGCCGCGCGCATGTGCCATGAAGCGGGCGTGAAAGTGCTGCTCAACGATTCGCCGTTCACCCCGTCGCTGCCGTCCGAACTGGTGGAAGCATCCGATATTCTGCTCGTCAACGAGCATGAGATGGTGCAGCTGCTCGGCATTGACGAGCCGGAAAACGACGATTGGGACGGTTTCGATTGGAATCATGCGCTGGAAGCAATGCGTGGATTCGGTTTCGAACAGGCGATCGTGACGCTCGGCGGCGATGGTTCCGTGGTATTGGATTCCACTTCGGCAACGCCGATCCAGCGCATTGCCCCCGTGCGTGTGAACGCGGTGGACACCACCGGCTGCGGCGACTCCTTCATGGGCACGGTGCTGGCCGGTCTTGCCTCGGGCATGGCGCTTTCCGAAGCGGCCGAGCTTGCCTCGTATGTTTCGGCATACGCCGCCACAGGGTATGGTGCGCAGGCCTCCTACGGCAATGCCGCGCAAATCCGCGAAGCATTCGCCAAATAACGGAAGCGAGGATGCCTATCGGACGCTAGCCAGATTTCTCTTTTCTCTCTTGATACGCGGGGTGCCGCATCCTACCGACGTAGGATGCGGCACCCCGTTTTTGGGAAGATCTGACATTAAAAAACTCGCCGACCGGATGGGGGCGAGTTTTTGTTACGTTGAAAAGATTGCGCGAATCAGGCGTAGATATTGCGGGGACGCATGTCTTCGGGCAGACCGTTGAGCAGCGTGGAAACGGATCCGGATTCGAACACGGAACGGATGCCGGCGGCCAACAGCGGAGCCACGGACAGTACGGTCATGTTCGGCAAGCGCTTCTCTTCCGGAACGGGCACGGTGTCGGTGAGCACGATTTCCTTGGCACCGCAATTTCTCAGGCGTTCCACGGCCGGGCCGGACAGCAGGCCATGCGTGGCAACCAGCGTCACGGACTTCGCACCAGCGTTGTTCAGTGTGCGCACAGCCTCGCAGATGGTGCCCGCGGTGTCGATCATGTCGTCGACCACCACGCAGTCGCGACCTTCGACCTCGCCGATAATGCCATGCGCTTCGGCATGGTTCGGGCGGGTGGTGTCACGGGTCTTGTGAATGAACGCGAGCGGCAGATTGCCCAGCTTCGCGGCCCACTGTTCGGAAACCTTGATGCGGCCGGCATCCGGAGACACGATGGTGGTGTTCTCAAGCGGCATATTGTTGCGCACGTAGTCAAGCAGCACCGGAGTGGCGGTGAGATGGTCGACCGGTCCATCGAAGAAACCCTGCTCCTGGGCGGCATGCAGATCGACCGTCATAATACGGTCGGCGCCGGCTGCGCGGAACAGGTCGAAAATCAGTCGGGCGGTGATGGGCTCGCGGCCCTGATGCTTCTTATCCTGGCGCGAATAGCCAAGGAACGGCGCGACCACGGTAATGGAACGGGCGGAAGCGCGCTTCATGGCGTCAACCATGATGAGCTGCTCCATAATCCACTTGTTGATCGGCTCGGTGTGCGCCTGCATCACGAACGCATCGGCGCCACGCACCGGCTCGGTGTAACGCACATACATCTCGCCGTTGGCGAAATCGTAAGCCGTGGTCTCAAGTACGTCGATTCCCAGGTATTTCGCGGTTTCATGGGCTTGCTCAGGGTACGCACGACCCGTCACCAAAGCCAATTTCTTATCCGGGGTGCCTTCGAGAATCGCCGACATGCTTCGCCTTCCACAAATCTAGAGTCGCGTAAATACGGTACCAACCGTACAAAAATAGCCGTATTCAATATAACAATGCGGGTGCCCATGACGCGCCTGCACCACAGAACGTGCGTAATTGCCGCTCGTCCAGCAGAAGGGCTATGCTGAACAGGTTGTCTGAACTGTATCTTTATACCTTTCATATATAGATGCGTGAAGGCAGTACGCATACACACTCCTGCCATGGAAGGTCCATGGCCGATAGTCCGAAGGAGGTGGGTGATGTCTGCGCATAAGTACGAACTGATGTTCATTGCCGATCCTGAGCTGGATGAGCGCGGTCTGAAGAAGTTGACCGAGCAGTATCTGGAAACTGTCACCAAGGAAGGCGGTGCTGTCGAGAACATCGACATCTGGGGCCGTCGCAAGCTTGCCTACGAGATCGCTGGCAAGACCGAAGGCAATTACGTTGTGGTCAACTATTCCGCTGAGCCGGCCACCAGCGACGAACTCGATCGTCTGCTGAACCTGAACGAATCCGTCATCCGTACGAAGATTCTTCGCAAGTAAGTAATTCCAAGCTTTTCAAGCTGCAAAACAATAAGCTGCAAAGTAAGTAGGTAACGATGGCAGGCGAAACGATTATCACTGTGGTGGGTAACCTCACGGCTGATCCCGAAATCCGTACGGTTGGCAACGGCTCGTCCGTGGCCAGCTTCACGATTGCCTCCACTCCGCGCACCTGGAACCGTAATACGGGCCAGTTTGAAGATGGTCAGGCTTTGTTCATGCGCTGCTCCGCGTGGCGCGACATGGCCGAACATTGCGCGCAGAGCCTGAGCAAGGGCATGCGTGTGATCGCGCAAGGCCGTTTGCAGCAGCGTTCCTACCAGGCGAACGATGGTTCCCAGCGCACGGTCGTCGAGCTTCAGGTTGATGAGATCGGCCCGTCCCTGCGCTATGCGACCGCCCAGGTCACCCGAACCTCCAGTGCCAACGGTGGTAATTTTGCCGGCAATCGCGGCGGCAACAATTTCGCTGGCGGCAATGGCGGATTCAACAATGGTGGCTTCGCCGGCAATGCCGGTGGCTATCAGGGCGGTGCCGGATATTCCGGTGGCGCTGGCTATCAGGGTGGGGCTGCCGCTCCAGCCAATGCCGCGCCCGCCGTGCAGCCTGCTCCGGCATCGGATCCGTGGGGCAATTCGGATAATTCCGGTTCCTCATCGTTCGGTTCCTTTGGCTCCTCCGAATTTGGCGGAAGCAGCGACGAACCGGAATTCTGATCCGACCCGGATCGCAGCTTAAAAGAAAAGCAATTTCCAGATTGTAAGGAGAACATCAAGATGTCACGCAAGAGGCCGCAGCCGCCGGTCAAGCCGTTTAAGAAGAAGCCGAATCCACTGAAGGCCGCTAAGGTCACCGAGATCGATTACAAGGACGTTGCCCTGCTGCGCAAGTTCATCTCCGATCGCGGCAAGATTCGTTCCCGTCGTATCACCGGTGTTTCCGTGCAGGAACAGCGCGAGCTCGCCAAGGCTATCAAGAACGCCCGCGAGATGGCTCTGCTGCCGTACGCCACTTCCGGTCGCTGATCTTAGAGAGGTTTGAAAAATGGCTGAAACTAAGGTTATTCTCACCAAGTCCGTCAATCACCTGGGTCACCCGGGCGACGTCGTGTCCGTCAAGGCCGGCTACGCTCGCAACTACCTGATTCCGCAGGGTCTGGGCTTCGCATGGTCCAAGAACGCTGCCGCCCAGATCGAGGCCATGAAGCGCGCTCGTCTGGCCAAGGCCGTTGCCACCCGCGAAGAGGCTGTTGCCGCCAAGGAACTCATCGAGGGTTCCGTCGTCGAAATCGCCGCCAAGGTCTCCGAGTCCGGCAAGCTGTTCGGTGGCATCTCCGCCGACAAGATCGCCATCGCGCTGTCTTCCAAGGCTGCCGTCAACCCGAAGAACATCACCGTGGATCCGATCAAGACCACCGGCGAGTTCGCTGCAACCGTCGCTCTGCACCCGGAAATCTCCGCTTCCTTCACCGTGAAGGTTGTCGCTGAGTGATTCGGCCCCATTCGCTATGGCTGCATTCATTGCGGTTACGGCGAATGACTTCAGACTGAGATACGTCTGAGCTTAAGCATGGAAAATCCCCCTGCACCAGCTGAAAACAGCTATGCAGGGGGATTTTCATACTTGATCAGTTGTAGCCACCGTCATTAGTTGGTTTGTCGCAACTTGGGCACGTCATGGTCGTTACTTTCCTTCTCTCGTGCGGAAACGGTGCTTGGAAGCAACCTAAGCTCAATCCTTAAGTGGGTGTTGCGTGAAGCATGCTGATTCACTCAAGAAGAGCGATTTACCGTCAGTTTTCATGCATGGCTGTGCAAATGAATTAGCGGGAGCGTTTGGGGCAACTGGATTGCAAGGAACTGAATTTGTGAAGAAATTGTGATTTCCTGCCTTGATTGTGCTCTTTAGGTAGGAAATATGATGGTTGAATCGCGTTTTCTGCGATTTTCGTAATCTGTCGAAATCGTTGAAAAATAGCGGTTTTACAACCGCGACACGCCGAAAGTTGCATTCTTCTCGATTCTGAGTATATTTACTTCTCGTGCTCAGCGAGAACAAAACCTCGCAAGACCAACGCCCCTTTAGCTCAGTTGGTTAGAGCAGCTGACTCTTAATCAGCGTGTCCAGGGTTCGAATCCCTGAGGGGGCACAGATAAAGCCTTGGAACTTCGGTTCCAAGGCTTTTTTGTTTTCCGATTTCTGTATGACTGTCCGGCAAGCCGACGGCCTGTCAAGCCTTTTTGTGCTCGACTTCCAGTGTGGGGAGTAGTGTTAGACGCTGTTGTCCGCCGAGAGCGGAATTGACATCAATCTGATTCTTACAGAGAAGAAGCAATAGAGGAAACAGCAGTGGAATACTCGACTTTTGTCAAACTTGCGGCCGAATTCTTCGGTACCGCCATTCTGATGATCTTCGGCAACGGCGCTGTCGCGAACGTTGAACTGAAGAACACCAAGGGCCACCATGCGGGCTGGCTGAACATCGCCATGGGCTACGGCTTCGGCGTGATGATCCCGGTGCTCATGTTCGGTGCCGTCTCCGGCGCGCACATCAACCCGGCCATGACCATCGCCCAGGCTGTGAACGGCCTGTTCGACTGGAGCCTCGTGCTGCCGTACATCATCGCCCAGCTGCTTGGTGCCGCCGCAGGTCAGCTCGTGGTGTACATCACCTACTACCCGCACTATAAGGACACCGAAAACGCCAACGCCATCCTCGGCACCTTCTGCACTACCGACGCCCACAACGACCGCATCAACTACTTCGTCAACGAGTTCTTCGGCACCCTCGTGCTCGTGTTCGGCGCCCTGTGCTGCCTGTCCATGCCGTGGGGCGAAGCGGACCACGCTGCCGCTTCCATCGTGGTCGGCTTCATTGTGTGGGGTCTCGTGACTTCCATGGGCGGCCCGACCGGTCCTGGCCTGAACCCGGCCCGTGATCTCATGCCGCGACTGCTGCACGCCATCCTGCCGATCCCGTCCAAGGGCTCCTCCCGCTGGGGCGAGGCTTGGATTCCGGTTGTCGCCCCGATTCTGGGCGCTATCGTGGGTGCGTTCGTGTTCAAGTTGTTCGCCTGATCGCATTCAATCATTCGTGACTTGTTTGCCTGACCGTCGCATAAGTTGCGTTTGATATATGAGAACTGTTGCATAAAGCCTGTTTTCCTCGGAAAATTTCCGGTACGGGGGAAGCAGGCTTTTTGCATGCCTACTGTTGGCTGGTAGTGTTGCCGCGGAAGAGATATGCTGCCACCTGCGTGACGGCAGGGTTATAAGGAGGCCGGATTGAAGCGAATTCGTACCATTCTGCGTGCGCTCGATCCGAAAGCGGCCGCCACCATGAGCCGCCGGGAACGGACGGAAGCGTTCCGCATCCGCAGAAGCGTCGTGGCTTGGATTCTTGCATTATGCGTCATCGTGTCATGTACGTCGTGCAGCGTGCATGCCGTGCTGGTCAACGCGGTACTGAACGGACATGCGAAAACGGCGCAGATCGGCAATTCCGGAACACATTCAGAAAAAACGGATCAATCCGCGAAATCCGAAAAGAAATCGCAACAATCAGAGAAGAAAACCTAGGAATCGTCGGAAACGAAAGACGCAAAGGCCTCAGCGGAGGAAACGGCGGAACCGCAGGAAGACGCCGTCACCAAAGCGCTTCGCGAGCAGTCGGCCGCGCTGATGGACGATCAGAAAAGCGAAATACTTGCGAAAGCGCAGCAAACGGCGCAAAACAGCGGATATGGCATGGTGCAATATCATTACTGTGTGGTCACCAATGGTGAAGTCGGATCAGTCGAAGATTTTTCGAATGCCGTGTTTCGTATTCTGAACAGCGAACATGGATGGGCGCGCAGGCGCGATTTTCGAACCTTCTACGGACGGCAATTGCGATTTCAATATCGTGCTCGCCCAAGCGTCGACCTTGCCGACGTTCTCGTCGGTATGTTCGGAGCAATACAGCTGCCGTGTGGGCAACAATGTGATTATCAACGATGATCGTTGGAATTCCGGCACGGACGTGTGGATGTCGGGAGGCGGCGACTTGGCGCGATATCGCACGATGGTGATCAATCATGAGGTCGGGCACCGGTTGGGGCATATCGACAATGAGATGACGTGCGCGGGGGCTGGCCAAGCGGCACCGCTTATGCAGGAGCAGCCCATATTTTTGGATGGCTGTGCGATCAACGAATATCCGCTTGATTCGGAATTATGGATTGGCTGAACGCGATTGCGGAATAGAGCTGCAGAATAAAACTGCAGAATAGGGCCTACAGTCCGAAATATGCGTTGAACTCGCCTTGATCGAGCGTGCGGTCTGACGTGTTGGTGCGAACGGCATCCCAACTGAATACGCCAAGCGCTTCGTCGGCGCTCATAGGCTGCGGTTTGGTGTGTTTCAGGTTTCCCTGCAATCCGAGCAGCCATGCGCAATAGCCGATGATCTGTTGCGCGGTGGCGCCGTGTGCCGTGAGTATGCCGAGATCGAGCGAGCGCTCGCGTTTGGCAAGGCGTTGGCCGGCTGCGTTGTCGATGAGGGGCAGATGCGCGTATGAGATGGTCACATCGTCAGGTTTATTGGAACCGTCGGCAGGATGGAAGGGCTGTGTCGGTTCGGAAGGCTTGAATCCCGCGTTGATAAGGGCTTTGCGAATGTAGATTTGCAAAGCGTTGGAGCGAAGCAGATCACGGCCGCGCACAATGTCGGTGATGCCCATGTCGAGGTCGTCCACGGTGACGGCCAGCTGGTAGGAGTAGATGCCGTCCGAGCGGCGCACGATGATGTCGCCGATGTCGTGGGCGAGGTTGTATTGCTGGGTGCCGAATACTTCGTCGTGGAAGGTGATGGTGGTGTCGGCGGTGGCGATGCGCATCGAGTGGCGGTCGTTGTTGGCGAGGCGTTGTTTCGCACGCTGCGGTTCGCTGGCGATGAGGCGTCGGCATGTTCCTGGGTACACGGTGAAACGATCGCCTTCCTGTGGTGCAGAGGCGGCGCGGATGTCGGCGCGCGAGCAGAAGCAGGGGTAGATGAGCGGTGTTGCCTCAGAGGTGGCTGCTTCGTTGCCTGCTGTAGTGCTGCAGGGCTTGGAATCGTTGAAACTAGTACTGATAATATCGCTGATTTCGTCAAAGCTCAGCTTGCTGAGAAGCTCAAGCGCTTCCTGGTATAGGGCGTGTCGCGACGACTGGAATACCGGTTCGTCATCCCAACCGAGACCAAGCCATTCGAGATCGCGCATCATGGTTTCGGCGGCGCCGGGAACCACTCGTGGCTCGTCGATGTCTTCGATGCGCAGCCGTATGGAATCACCCGATTTGCGGGCGGAAAGCCATGCTCCGAGCATGGCATAAACGTTGCCGATGTGCATGCGTCCTGATGGGGTTGGTGCGAATCGGCCGGTCATGGCTGCTCCTTTGGTGGGTTGACTGTGGCAGTACGCAACTGTACCCGTTGGGGTTTAGCTAGGTTTAGCGTAGGGCGATTCAGGTGGCGTGAGCCCCCATAGCCTTACGTTAAAGTGGTAGTATATGCCGTTCGGGTACGTTCGTTTGTGATGGTAATCTACGAGCACGAGAATGGTATTCCGTTTTGTCGGATGAATGGGGTCGATATGACGAAAAGGCAGTTTAGTAACACGGAGGTCGAGTATCTTCGTGCGTTGCCGGCGGTTGAGTAGGTTACGGAAAATCGGATCACGTATTCGCGTGATTTTCAGATCAGTTGCATGCGCCGATATTTGGATGGCGAGCGGCCGAGCACGATTTTCACGTCGGCTGGGTTGAGCCCTGCGATCATCGGGCGCAAGCGTGTGGAACGTAATATCGCACGTTGGAAAGTGGATCTGGATATTATGGCGGCCGCAAGAAGCAATTCCACGACGGGCGCCTTGTCTTCCGACACCAGGGAACGATTGGTGACTGTGCAGTTGGGGCAGATTCGATCGCTGACGTGTCAGGTGCTTGCGTTGAAGGAACGCGTTGATGCTTTGGAACGCAAATTAGACGAATCGCAAGGCTGAATTTGAGTTCGCTGAGAAAATTTTTTTTGAAGAAAAAAGTTTTTTTCGGCGCGTGTTTAGTAAATCTTGCATATAGTTGCTGTCGGACGGAGTCTTTGAAGTTCCCCCTTCTACTGCCGTCTGTTTTATTAGCCCGTACGGATATCGGTCGCTTTATCGCTTCACTTCAGACCGTCGTACGGGCTTCTTCTTACTCTGGTAGAGGTAGTTGGGATTGAACGCAAGAGGCTGAACATGACTGCATATATGGACCATAAGAATCTTGCCAATGAGGCGATCGACGGTGTGCGTGCCGTGCAGATCGCCGATGGCGTGCACCGTGTGCTGGACCGCATCGCATCGGCGGAGCAGCATGCCGGGCGTGACGCAGGTTCCGTACGCCTGCTTGCCGCCACGAAAACGCGCGACGTGGGTGAGATCATGGCTGCGATCGACGCTGGCGTGCGTATGATCGGCGAGAATCGTCCGCAGGAAGTGATGGCGAAGGCCGAAGGATTGATGGCACGTTGCGGGGAGCGCGGATTCGCGTTGGGCGTTGCCGACGATGCCGGCGCTTCCACTATTGCGGGTGAGCATATTCCGTTCCATCTGATCGGCCAGCTGCAAAGCAATAAGATCGGCAAAGTGCTGCCGGTCGTCAACACCATCGAATCGGTTGATTCCCTTGACTTGGCGGAGAAAATCTCGCGCAGGGCCGTGGCGCGCGGCATCACCGTGGGCGTGCTGCTGGAAGTCAACGAATCGGGTGAGGCGTCGAAATCCGGCTGCGATCCCTCGCATGTCATCCGCATCGCGCAAAAAATCGGTACATTGGACGGACTTGAATTGCAGGGGCTGATGACCATCGGCGCGCATGTCGACGACGAAACCGCCATCCGCAAGGGATTCGAGCACCTGCGCAAAACCCGCGACCATATTCTCGAATCCGGCGAGCCGGGCACGCAATCCTGCCGCGAACTGTCGATGGGCATGACCGGCGACATGGAACTTGCGGTTGCGGAAGGATCCACCATCGTGCGCGTCGGTACCGCGATTTTCGGCGAGCGTGCTTTTATCTGACGTTTTCTTCCTGTGACGGGCCTTCGCATGATGTGATGGCCCGTTTTTTTTTTCGATGTTTTTGATTGTCGGGCGTTGCATGTCGATGATATGGACGATTCGACGATTGTTGCGGGTAGACTGGCAGACATGAGAATCGCACGTTTTTCGCATAATGATGTACCGCAATACGCTTTCGTGCAGACCGACGAAAGCGACGGCAAGGACTATCTCGTAGCGCTTGAGGGGCATCCTCTGGCCGGTGCCGGTGTGAAGCCGACCGGCGAGCGTTTTCCGGTGGATGGCGATGGCATTCGTCTGCTCTCTCCGGTGATCCCGTCGAAGGTATACGGGCTGGCCAAGAATTATGAGGCGCACGCGCAGTTCATGCATGAAGCAGGCCATTCCGACATCAAGCACGCTCCGGAAGACATGGTGATCTTCTCCAAGCCGAGCACGTCGGTGATCGGCCCGGACGATCCGATCGTGATCCCGTCGTACTCGAACGATATGAATTTCGAGCCGGAAGTGGCCGTGGTGATGGGGCGCATCGCCAAGAACGTGACGGTCGAACAGGCCATGGATTACGTGCTCGGCTTCACTTGCGTGAACGATGTGACATTGCGTGACCTGCAGGGACTTGACCCGATGTGGACGCGTGCGAAAGGCTTCGACACCTCCTGCCCGCTCGGCCCGTGGATCGTGACCCGCGACGATTTGGATTGGAAGGACGCGAAGATCTCCTTCACGCTGAACGGTGAGGATGTCGAGCTGGCTTCCGGCACCACGGCGAATCTGATTCACGGCATTCCGGAGCAGATCGCGGCGATTTCCAGCTTCACGACGCTGCTGCCGGGCGACGTGATTCTGACGGGCACGCCGAACGCTTCCGGCCATCTTGATCCGGGCGACGAGGCGATCGTGCACGTCGAAGGCATCGGCAGCCTGCGCAACGTGGTGGTGCGCGGCTGATTGCCGATTGCTGATTGACATATTGAAGATATGAAGGCCGTCACCTTTCGTGGGTGACGGCCTTTGTGCTGCGTTGTTCGCGATTTCCCGTTTAGTGAACAAAAGTTGAGTGTTGCAGGCTCAACTTTTGGGAATAGAATGGTGGTGAAGTCGGTTGAGCATATCAGACAACGACATATGCGTCGACGCGACCGTGCGAAAAACGAACGATCGGCGCGAACCATGGAGGATGATATGGAACAGAAGTTCACCACAATGGCGCAGGAAGCCATTTCCGACGCCGTACAGAACGCGTCGGCAGCAGGCAACGCGCAAGCCGAAACCCTGCACCTGCTTGACGCGCTGCTGCGCCAGGAAAACGGCGTGATCCGCGGTCTGATCGAAGCCGCGGGCGGCAACGCGCAGAACATCAGCGCCGCCGTGCACCAAGCGCAGGACGCGCTGCCAAGCGCCAGCGGATCGACCACCGCGCAACCGCAAGTCAGCAGGCAACTATCCGCAGTACTTGCGCAAGCCGGCAAGGAAATGCAGCAGATGGGCGACGAATACGTATCCACCGAACATCTGCTCATCGCCATCGCGGCGGCAAAGCCGAATCAGAGCGCGCAAATCATGGAACAATACGGCGTGACCGCCGACGCGCTACGCAAAGCCGTGCCAACGATCCGAGGAGGCGCGAAAGTGACCAGTCCCGACGCCGAAGGCTCCTACAAAGCCCTCGAAAAGTATTCGACCGACCTGACGGCAGCCGCGAAAGAAGGCAAGCTCGACCCCGTGATCGGCCGCGATCAGGAAATCCGCCGAGTCATCCAGATCCTGAGCCGCCGCACCAAGAACAATCCGGTGCTGATCGGCGAGCCTGGCGTGGGCAAAACCGCCGTGGTGGAAGGCCTTGCGCAGCGTATCGTCGCCGGCGATGTGCCGACCACCCTGCAAAACAAGAAGCTCATCTCGCTTGATCTGGGCTCCATGGTGGCAGGTTCGAAATACCGTGGCGAGTTCGAGGAACGCCTGAAGAGCGTGCTGCAGGAAATCAAGAACGCAGACGGGCAGATCATCACGTTCATCGATGAGATCCATACCATCGTCGGCGCGGGCGCGGCCGAAGGATCCATGGACGCGGGCAACATGCTCAAACCCATGCTCGCGCGAGGCGAACTGCGCCTGATCGGTGCCACCACACTCGACGAATACCGTGAGAACATCGAAAAGGATCCGGCATTGGAACGCCGTTTCCAGCAGGTGTTCGTAGGAGAGCCGAGCGTGGAAGACACCATCGCCATCCTGCGTGGCATCGCACCGAAATACGAAGCCCACCACAAGGTGACCATCGGAGACGATGCGCTCGTGGCCGCGGCGACGCTGTCGAACCGGTATATTTCCGGCCGTCAGCTGCCGGACAAAGCCATCGATCTGGTTGACGAGGCCGCATCGCACCTGCGCATGGAACTCGACTCCTCGCCTGAGGAAATCGATGAACTGCAGCGTCAGGTCGACCGTCTCAAGATGGAAAAATCGTACCTGCTTGGCAATCCGAAAGACGATGCCGCCGCGCAGAAAGCGGAAAACGAGCTTGATGAAAGCGCCAAGGAACGTCTCGACGACCTCAACAAGGAAATCGCCGACAAAAGCGAGAAACTCAACGGTCTGAAAGCACGCTGGGACGCCGAAAAGAACGGGCACAACCGCATCGGCGACCTGCGCAAGAAGCTCGACGAACTACGCACCCAAGCCGAACGGTATGAACGCGAAGGCGATCTGGCGAAATCCTCCGCCATCAACTATGGCGAAATTCCGGCCATCCAGAAGGAGATCGCGCAAGCCGAACAAAACGAGGCGGCGGCCAAGAACAGTGCGGCAGGCGGTGCTGACGGTGGCTTGGGTGGCGATATTCCGATGGTGCCGGACCGCGTTGACGCCGACTCCGTGGCCGAAATCGTGTCCGACTGGACGGGCATTCCCGTCGGACGCCTCATGCAAGGCGAAAACGAGAAGCTGCTGACCATGGAAGACTATCTCGGCAAACGTGTGATCGGCCAGAAGGAAGCCCATTCAAGCGGTTTCCGATGCGGTACGTCGTTCGCGTGCGGGCATTTCCGACCCGAACCGCCCAACCGGCTCGTTCCTGTTCCTCGGCCCCACCGGCGTGGGCAAGACCGAGCTCGCCAAGGCGCTCGCCGACTTCCTGTTCGACGACGAGAAGGCCATGGTGCGCATTGACATGAGCGAGTACATGGAGAAGGCCTCCGTGTCTCGTCTGATCGGTGCTGCGCCAAGGCTACATCGGCTATGAGGAGGGTGGCCAGCTGACTGAAGCCGTGCGTCGCCGCCCATATTCGGTGGTGCTGTTCGATGAGGTTGAAAAGGCCAATCCTGAAGTATTCGACGTGCTGTTGCAGGTGCTCGACGACGGCCGTTTGACCGACGGGCAGGGCAGGACCGTGGACTTCAAGAACACGATTCTGATCATGACCTCCAACCTTGGCTCGCAGTTCCTGGTGAACACCGAACTGGATGACGAAGCCAAGAAGAAGGCCGTGATGGACTCCGTGCATATGCAGTTCAAGCCGGAATTCATCAACCGCTTGGATGAACTGGTTATGTTCCACCCGCTTACGCGCGAAGAGCTCGGCGGCATCGTGGACATTCAGGTGGCGCAGGTTTCGGCCCGCTTGGCGGATCGCCGCATCAAGCTGGATGTTACCGATTCGGCGCGCGATTGGCTCGCCAACACCGGTTACGACCCGGCGTATGGCGCTCGCCCGCTGCGTCGTTTGGTACAAACCGAAGTCGGCGACCAGTTGGCGCGCATGCTGCTGGCCGGCGAAGTGCACGACGGCGACACCGTGCTTGTGGATCAGACCGGCGGCGACCATTTGGAGCTTTCCTCGTGGGCGCCGGGGCAGATTGACGACGATTTTTCGGCAGAGGCTAAGTGACGGTCGGAGTCATTCGGCTGATCGGTTTGGCCTGACTGACTGTTGATTGGCCGAGTCACGAAAACGGTCTAACCGTTGACGGTGGGCGGACTGCGCACATGCGGGTCCGCCCATTTTTCGTGCGATTGCGCGATTTTCTTTTGCGAAAACCGTTTTACCGTGACGGTTGGCGGTCATATGCCTGCAAAACCAAGCCTGCGACCGTCAAAACCGTCGCACCGATCAACACGGCGATCGCAAGCTTCGGCTGAAGCCCGAAAATCAGCCACAAAGCGAACGTCCACACCGCGATGACCATCGTCACGGTCGCGGTAATCTGCGTTACCCGCGTGCGAATCTCATATGTGATGCTGGCCTGGATAAGCGTATCCATGCTTTGCTGTGTTTCTTGCGTTTCTTGAGATTGTATTTCTTGCTTTTCTTGCGATTGTGCGGTCGGAATATCGCCTTCCGATGCTTTCTTTGCCATGGGGCGTTGCGCGATCAGCGAAATCGCAAGCGATAGCACGGCGACCATGCTTGCGAAAGCGAAATACTGATTGCGTGACCCCGCGGGGAAAATCCACGACACCACGCACGCCAGCAGACTGTAGACGTACACGATGGTCATGGCGAGCGACAGCAGCGAATCCGCGTTGGGCGTGTGGCTTTTCAGGGCGGCGGTGCCACGATTGTGCATCGGCGCGGCGCAGTAGAACATGACCGGCGTGGCGATGATGGCGTGCAGCCATGGATTGGTCAGCCAGTGGGGAAGTGTGATGCCGCCGAATGTCAGCATGGTTACGGTGAATGTGGGAGCGGTCAGTATGGTTGCGATGGCGAGACTCTTGGCGATGTCGCTTCGGTGTGTTGCGCCGGCTGCCTCGTCTGGATTTTCGGTGTGATTTTCGGTGTGATTCTTGGCGGGCTTGTCATCGGTGATGCGTTGGTGGGAGGGGGCTATGTCATCGTTTTCGCTTAGGAATAGCCTGAGGATGGCCCAAGTGGCCACGGCCGCCGCAACAATCGCCGCCACCGTCATAAACAAATCGAATCCCATGTGTTTCCGAACCCCCGGATTGCCTCTTGAATGCCTCTCGAATATTCAGCGTGCTCGCGTTGCCGCATGTTCGTGAGCATGCTTTCGGCTCCAAGCATAATGCAGCTGGGCATGGATGTCTTGCGAACTTTGATCTTCCAAGATGTCTTGGTCATGCTGTTATATAGAACATATGTTCGACAATCCTGTGTTTGTGGTGATTCTTCTGGTGGTTGTGGCTGCGCTTGGAGCCGCGGCCGGCTTTTTTGCGGGCCGTTCCAAAGGGCAGGAAATGGCCCGTGATGCGAAAACCTCTGATCTTAACGAGGCGAAAGCGCAGATCGAAGCTGATCGGCAGGAAATCAGCGAATTGTCCACGGCGGTGACCCAATACCGCACGCAGGCGGAAGGGTTGGCCCAGCAGCTGACCTATCTCAAATCGCAACTCGCGCAAGCCCAACGGGCCGAACAGGAACGAGTGGAGCGAGAGCGTGAGCGTGCCGCGGCCGAAGCGGAACGCAAGCAGGCTGAAAACGAGCGGAAACTGCAGGAACAAAGCAAGGTATTGTCCGCGCTCGCGCCCGTGCAGAAGAATCTTGACGCCCTGCAGCAGAAGGTCTCGCAAATCGAAGAAGGGCGCAAACGGGAGATGGGTGCGCTTGGCGAGCAGCTCAAGGGGCTTGGCGAGCAGCAGGCCCGTCTTGACCGCGAAACCAACGCTTTGTCGTCGGCGTTGCGCAACAACAAGGTGCGTGGCGCGTGGGGCGAGGCGCAGCTGAGGAACATTGTGGAATCCGCGGGGCTTCTGGAGCATGTGGATTTCGACACCCAGGTGGTCGTCACCGACGTGGATGGGCATACGCAGCGTCCGGATATGGTCATCCACATGCCGGGCGGCAAAACCATTCCGATCGATGCGAAAGCGCCGTATGCCGACTACCAGAAGGCGTGCGAGATTCCCGATACCGCCACGCCCGAGGAGCTGACGCGAAAGTCGGAGCTGCTGCATGCGCATGCCAAGGCAGTGCGTGAACATGTGAAGACCTTGGGTGACAAGGCCTATTGGAACGCGTTCGACGATGCCCCCGATTTTGTGATCGCCTTCATCCCCAACGAATCCCTGCTGCAGGCGGCTTTGGAAACTGACCCGACGCTGATGGATGACGCGTTTGCACGCAAGGTGGCTTTGACCTCGCCGATCACCCTATGGGCGGTGCTCAAATCCGTGGCATACGCGTGGCAGCAGCAAAGCCTGACCGATGACGCGAAAATGCTGTTCGACCTGTCCCGCGAATTGTATGAACGGTTCGCGGTGTTGGGCGATCGCGCCACCAAGCTGGGGTCCGCCATCACCAAAACGGTCGGTGCCTACAATGCGTTCGCCTCGTCGCTGGAATCGCGCGTGCTCGTCACCGCACGCAAGCTGCAGCGCGTCGACCAGAGCAGAATCATCGAAGCCGTGAACATGATCGCGCCCGAAAAAGCCGATGTCCGCGAACTCACCGCTCCTGAAACCAGTGAACAGTGATATCTGACTAAATACGTGTCGGCATAAGTAAGGTTTGACGAGTAGAAACGGTAGGCTGGGAGTATGATCGAAGAGAAGACTTTCCGTAAGACCAATCCGGTTGCTGTGCCTGCCGATGCTCCTGAGCATAGCGACATCGATTTCGCCATGCTTGAGCCGCGTGACCAGCTGAAGTCGCTGTTGCAGGCAGAGATGGCCGACAAGCCGTTCTCGGAGCTTTCCTCTGTGTTGTTCGATCATCGTGGCGCTTCGATTGTCGGGCATATTCTGCTGGACGCGTTGGAAGAATCCGGCTATTCCGTGGATGATTTCGACGCCGTGGGCGCGTTGACCGCGGCCGCGGTTCCGCTGGTGTCCGCCATGATTCAGGCGGCCGCTTCGCGCGGTGAGAATCTCAACGGTTTTGTGATGGATTTCGTGTATCCGTCCATTAAGGGACCGTCGATCGCGGGTAAGCGCGTGGTGTTGCTGGATTCCTGGCTGTCTGAAAAGTCGTATGTACAGACGTCCTCTTTGGTTACCTTGCGCAATGGCAATGAGTTGAGCCTTGATTTCTCCGTGGTGAAGAACGAGGGCGCCGAGGTGCTTGCCATCGCTTCGCTGATCGGCGGCGTTGACATGACCGAGCCGACGATCAAGGTCATCAATCCGGTGGATGGGTCTGAATCCGAGCTGCCGTTCGTTGAAGTGTTCAAGGAATCGGAGCTTCACTAGGTATCCTGTTGACCAGCCATTGGCGATACGAGGTTCGTAAGGAGGAATCGCGTGCATCAGCCTCATCCCATTGATATTGCAGCGAAAGCGTCTGGCGAGCCGGTCTTTCGCGAGGTGGGTGTAGGGCCGTGGGCCGAAACACATCCGGGTGAGCCTCGTCCGGATGATCCGCAATCTGTAAATTATGATCGCCGATTCGACTCGTCTTTGCTTGACGAGGGCGATCGTCGCAACGTGCTTGACCAGTATCGCTACTGGGCGGTCGCGGCCATCAAAGCCGATCTTGACGCTCGCGGTCGCCATGATTTCGAAGTCGCCGTGGAAAACTGGACACACGATTTCAACATCGGATCCATGGTGCGCACGGCGAACGCGTTCCAAGCGAAACGTGTGCATATCGTCGGACCGCACAAGTGGAATCGCAAGGGGTCGCTGATGACGGAGCTGTACCAGCACGTCGAAAACCACCCTTCCATAACCGAACTTGTCGAATGCTGGAAGCTGCGCATTGCCGGAGAAATCGCGGCGGCGCAATCGCAGGCGGCCGCCATCGCATTTCGTATGCATGAAAGCGCGGGAAAAAATGTGGAAGCTGGAAACGATGCCGGCGTAAGCGATGCTTTGTTGGCTGAAGGCCGTGTTGCTGGATGCGCTCCATCTGGCATTTCGACGGATGCTTCGGATGCAAGCGGCGTTGGGAATGGATTCGAGCCTACCTGCATGGCGCAATTGGCTGCGATTGATCAGCGTATTGCCGAGTTGAAGGCGGCGCGGGTTATTGCGCTTGATATTATTCCGGGTGCGGTGCCGATGGAAACGTACCGTTTTCCGAAGCGTTGCCTCATGCTGTTTGGCGCGGAAGGCCCGGGATTGTCCGAAAAAGCGCTTGAGTTGGCCGACGATGTGGTTTACATCTCCCAGTTCGGTTCGGTGCGTTCCATCAATGCCGGAGCCGCGGCCGCCGTTTCCATGCACGCATGGATCTCCCAGCACGCCGCTCCCCAGCTCTAACCTCCATCTCCTATCGTCCAAAATCCTCCAGTGACTGGAAGAATCGGGACGATTGGAGTTCTGTCAGCGGGATGATTGTTCCAGTGGGTGGAGGTTTTGGGTCTCCTGTGGGGCGTCTGGCGGGGTGAGTCCTTCAGTGACTGGAGAGGTTGGGACTTTAGTACGGTGTTCTGCGGGAAGATTCCTCCACTTACTGGAGCAATCTTCCCGCTAACAAGCCTGTCAGAGTCCTGATTCTTCCAGTCGCTGGAGGAATCTTCCCTCTGAAAGCCTCACCAGAGACCCAAAACCTCCACCCACTGGAGCAATCTTTCCGCTGAGTGCCCTGCTAGAGTCTAGATTTCTCCACCCTCTGGAGGAATCTTCCCGGTGGCGAGCTTCTCAACGTTCCGATTCCTCCACTTACTGGAGGAATCTTCCCGCAGATGATTACCCTATGAAACGCAAGGAACCCCAGCACGCCGCAGTTTCGCAATCAGCGGTTTTTGCTGGACTGCATCGTCAAAAGTTAATCTGACAATTTCCGTAACTCCTGCGCGAAAAAGCGCTTGCTCGCGTTCTCGCTCGGCCTGAACGGTCTCCTGGATGCTCCTACGATCAGTCATTTTCGGATCAACGTATTTTGCTGTGCCGTCAAGTTCTCCGACAATAATACGTCCATCGGGTGTGCGCCATAAAAAATCGACCCTAAATTGTTTTCCCGTAAGCGAGTCGGCGAAGGAGACTTGCAATTGAGGAACCGCAAAACCGTTTTCAATCATGACTGCCCGAGCAAAAGATTCACCGCCATTTTCACTTCCTGCGTCGGTATATCTCAACAATTTGAAGATGCGCGAGCAATCGAGTGTCGTGCGTGCGCATTCCTGCAAGATCTGCTTTTCTTCGATTCCGTCTGCTGCTGCATCATCGAAAATCGGCAGGGAATAGATGAACTCTAACGTCCGTCCACAGTCCAATAAGGTACGAGGGGGATTAGTGACATGGATTCCGTTTGCGAGTACCGCATTTTCTCTGGGATATGGGCTGTAGATGATATTGAGTTTGTCGTGCGGCCGGTATGATCCGTGATTGGGCAATGTTATGGTCAGTCCTTGCCGGTGCAGGAATCGCGGGTGGTCGAATCCGTGGGCTGCGGCGGCTGTTATTCCTGCGAAAACCCAGTTGGGGTGGAGCCTGCTGAGGGTTCGGGCCGCGTGCAACGATTGTTCGGGCTCGTTCAGCTGATTCCAATATTCGGCACGGGCGAATAGCCCTGGGTATGGGCGCGCCAAATCTCCCGCGCGGTATCTGCGATATAGTCCCTTCTGGATGAGAGGGTCACTGCTGTGTGCGCATCGTTGCGCATTTTCTGTTTGATCGAGCAGCGCATCGATTTGAGGATATGCTTTCATGATTTGACGCTACCTTGTTGTGGCTCTGCTATGGAAGTGCGATCGGCAAATGTGGATAGAGGATGCTGTTTCGGGCGTGTCTGTGGATAACTTACGGGTTTTGTGGATAACTGGGTGGTTGTTTTGCAGATAAGTGCTTGTATCCGCTTGTTTTGTGTGAATTTTTGTTGTTTTCTTCTATTGGTTGAATATTTTTAAGTATTGGGATGCCGTTCAGAGTCCAGATTCCTCCATTGGGTGGAGGTATTGGGACTGTGGATGGCTGGCTTGCGGGAGAATTCTTCCATTGGGTGGAGGAATAGGGGCTCTGACGAAGCGCTAGTGGGAGAATTCATCCAGTGGCTGGAGGTTTTTAGACGGTTGTATTGCTTTTAGTGTCCGTTTTGTTCCAATGACTGGAGGATTTTGGCCTCTAGTGGGGCCTTCCGCGGGAGGATCCTTCCATCTTCTGGAGGAATCCGGACTCCAGCAGAGCGTTCAGCGGGAAGATTCTTCCAGCGGGTGGACGAATCGGGACGATGAGAGGCTGGTTTGGGCCCGGATTGTTCCAGTGAGTGGAGGTTTTGGGACTGTGGATGGCTTGTTGGCGGGAAGAATCCTCCAGTGTCTGGAGGGATTTGCCCGGTGAAACAGCGTTTGGCGTCCTTTTGTTCCAGTGGGTGGGGGATTTGGGACTCTGACAGAGCTGGGGTGTTGGTGCGGCGGGCTGTTGCGGTTAGCGTGTGGGGCTGCCGGGCGGCATGCAGTGTGGGGCTGCCGGGGAAATTGGGACTTTGGTGGGGTGGTAGGGCGGGAGCGTGGTGGGGCTGCCGGGCGAGACGAAATGGGCGGGCGCTCGTCACACAGACGCGTTAATGTTAGGGACATGCCTACTTTCACCAAAGAAGAAATCGTGCATCTGGGCGATTTGGCCCGAATTGCACTTACTGACGAGGAGATTGCCCGTCTGCAGGGCGATCTGAACGTCATCGCAGAATCCATCAACAAGGTCCAGGAAGTCGCTACCGACGATGTGGAACCAACCGCGAACCCGATTCCGCTGGAAGCCTACCTGCGCCCGGATGTGCCGGAAACCCCGCTGACTCAGGAAGAAGCGACCGCAGGCGCTCCGGTTTCCGAAGCCGGCATGTTTGTTGCGCCGCGCATTCTGGGGGAGGAGTGACATGAACGAACTCGTCAAGCTTTCCGCCGCCGAGATGGCGGCTAAGATCAAGGCCAAGGAAGTTTCCAGCCGTGAACTGGTTGAAGCGCATCTCGAAGTCATCGAGGCCGCCGAGCCGAGCATCAAGGCTTTCCTGAAGGTGTCCGGCGATCAGGCTCTCGAGCAGGCCGACGCCTTCGATGCCAAGTCCGATGAGGAAAAGGCACAGCTGCCGGAACTCGCCGGCGTGCCGATCGCCATCAAAGACATGATCGTCACCAAGGGCATCGAAACCACCGCAGCTTCCAAGATCCTCGAAGGCTGGGTGCCTCCGTACGACGCTACCGTCATCGAGAAGCTCAAGGCTGCAGGCATGCCGCTGCTGGGCAAGACCAACCTCGATGAGTTCGCTCAGGGTTCGTCCACCGAGCATTCCGCCTACCAGACCACACACAATCCGTGGGATACCGAACGTGTTCCGGGCGGTTCCGGCGGTGGTTCCGCAGCTGCAGTGGCAGCGTTCGAAGCCCCGCTCGCCCTGGGTACCGACACCGGTGGCTCCATCCGTCAGCCGGGCTCGCTGACCGGTACCGTCGGTGTCAAGCCGACCTACGGCGGTGTCTCCCGTTTCGGCGCAATCGCCATGGCTTCCTCGCTCGACCAGATCGGCCCATGCTCCCGTACTGTGCTCGACGCGGCCCTGCTGCAGGAAGTGATCGGCGGCCACGACAAGCGCGATTCCACGTCCATTCCGGAAGGTCCTCGCCCGATGGTGGCAGCCGCCCGCGAAGGCATGAAGCGTGATCTGAAGGGCCTCAAAGTCGGCCTGATCAAGGAGCTCGGCGGCGAAGGCTTCCAGCCGGGCGTTATGGCACGCTTCAACGAAGGTGTCAAGAAGCTTGAGGAGATGGGCGCTGAAGTCACTGAAGTGTCTCTGCCGCACCTGCCGTACTCCCTTGGCGCGTACTACATCATCATGCCGTCCGAGGTCAGCTCCAACCTGGCCCGTTACGATGGCATGCGCTACGGTCTGCGCGTCATGCCGCCGGCAGGCGTTCCGCAGACCGCCGCCAACATGATGGCCTACACTCGTGAAGCCGGTTTCGGCGACGAGGTCAAGCGTCGTATCATCCTTGGCACGTATGCCCTGTCCGCCGGTTACTACGATGCTTGGTACGGTTCCGCACAGAAGGTGCGCACCCTGATCATCGACGATTTCAAGAAGGCTTTCGAGAAGGTCGACGTGCTTGTTGGCCCGACCAGCCCGGTCACCGCATTCAAGTTCGGTGAAAAGACCGAGGATCCGATGGCCATGTACGCCATCGATATCACCACCATTCCGGCCAACCTTGCAGGCGTTCCGGCCATGAGCATTCCTGCTGGTCTGAGCGACGACGGCTTGCCGGTTGGCTTCCAGTTCCTCGCTCCGCAGCAGCGTGACGAGGCCATGTACAAGCCTGCCGCGGCACTTGAGGCGGCTCTCGAGGAAGACTGGAACGGTCCGATCTGGCAGTCCCTGAAGACCCCGTGGCTCGACGGCTTGAACAAGTAGGAAGCATCGGAGGAAAGAAAACAAAATGGCTGAAAAGTTGATGAAGTACGCCGATGCCGTCAAGAAGTTCGATCCGGTCATCGGTCTGGAAACCCATGTTGAGCTGAGCACCACCACGAAGCTGTTCTGCCCGGCCGAAGTCTCGTTCGGTGGCGATCCGAACAGCCAGCTCACCCCGGTGAGCCTTGGTCTGCCGGGTTCTCTGCCGGTGGTCAACAAGACCGCCGTCGATTACGCCATCAAGCTGGGTCTTGCCCTGCATTGCGAAATTGCCGAGTGGAGCCAGTTCGCGCGTAAGAACTACTTCTACCCGGACATGCCGCGCGATTACCAGATCTCGCAGTATGACAAGCCGACCAACGGCAACGGCTATCTTGATGTGGAACTTGAAGACGGCACCGTGTTCCGTGTGCCGATCGAACGCGCCCACATCGAAGACGACGCAGGCAAGAACACCCACGTCGGTGGCGCTGACGGCCGTATCGAAGGCGCTGACCACTCCCTGGTCGACTACAACCGTGCAGGCGTTCCGCTGATCGAAATCGTGACCAAGCCGATCGTTGGCGCAGGCGATCGTGCTCCGGAAATCGCCGGTGCCTACATGCGCGCCATCCGCGACATCGTGCGTGCGCTTAATATTTCCCACGCTCGCATGGAGCAGGGCAACATGCGTGCCGACGTGAACGTGTCGCTGCGCAACAGCCCGTCCGATCCGTTCGGCACCCGTTCCGAAACCAAGAACGTGAACTCGTTCCGCGGTATTGAAAAGACCATTCAGTATGAGATTCGCCGTCAGGCGGCCATTCTGAGCGAAGGCGGCGAGATTCTGCAGGAAACCCGCCACTGGGATGAGGCTTCGCAGACCACCGCAGGCGGCCGCGTGAAGTCCGATGCCGACGATTACCGCTACTTCCCGGATCCGGATCTGGTGATGCTGCACATCACCAAGGAGCACATCGAAGAGATGAAGGCTCAGATGCCGGAAATGCCGCGCGAGCGCCGCAACCGCCTGAAGGGCGAGTGGGGCTTCAACGATTTGGAGATGCGTGACGTGCTCAACGCCGACGCTCTGGATCTGCTTGAGGAGACCGTCAAGGCTGGTGCCACCGCCGCAGGTGCCAAGAAGTGGTGGCTGGGCGAGCTGAGCCGTGAAGCCAACAACAAGGGCGTGAGCCTCGAAGAGCTGCCGATCACTCCGGCCGATGTTGCTGAGGTTGAGAAGCTGATCGCCGATGGCAAGCTCAACGACAAGCTGGCCAAGCAGACCGTCGCCGGTGTGCTTGCTGGCGAAGGCACTCCGGATGAGGTCGTCAAGAAGCATGGCTTCCAGGTCGTGTCTGATGACGGCGCTCTCGAAAAGGCCGTGGATGAGGCTCTCGCAGCCAATCCTGACATCGTTGAAAAGCTCAAGAGCGGCAATATGAAGCCGATGGGCGCCATCATTGGTGCCGTCATGCGTGCCACTCGCGGTCAGGCTGACGCAAAGGCCGTCACCAAGATCGTGATGAGCAAGATCAAGTAACGTTTACAACGATTGCTGACGATTACAGCCGATTGTTGAATCGCAGGAAAACGCACGTTCCAAAAAGCTTGGGACGTGCGTTTTCTTTTCGTTATTCCGGAAAAGGGATTTCAAAGAAAGAGAATGCATAATCGCGAAGCGCATTTTCTTACGATTGCCGACATGTCCTTCAACATCAGGTTATGCTGGTAGAGGAATATGTACAGCGATTGCCGCCGCGCGGATTCACAGCTGACATACAGTCGGGTACAATACCCTCGGTATGGGTGCGGCGACGGTCGTGCCTGCAATGATGTAGGGGACAGGAATAATGCCAGAACAAGTTGAGGCTGCGACACAGGAGCAGTTGGACCAGCAGTCGCGTGAATTGCCGGATCTCATCGTCATTCCGTCTATCAAGGGCGAGATGGTGCATCTGCGTCCGTCCGTGATCGAAGATCTTGAACGTATGGACGCCATTGGGGCGTACATCGGCGCTTCCGGAATCACCGGCAAGGATCGGGTTGCCGAGCGTGGCGCGGTGCATGCGTGGGTGCGTCGTTCCGTGGCATGGTCCCAAGGCGAAACGCCGACCGAATCCGGTGTGGGGGATCCGGAGTCGCGTCGCACGATCGCATGGTCCATCATCACCGAAGCCGACCATGATGGCGATGGCGAGATCGATGCCGCGAATTCCGACAATGTGATTGGCATGATTTTCCTGATCGATATTGACGGTTGGGCTCGTTCCGCGCGCATTCAGGTGGTGCTTGGCAAGGATTACCGCGGCCGTGGCTATTCGCGTGACATCATGCCGCGCGTGATGACGTACGGACTTGCGCCGGAACCGGCAGGCCTTGGCATGCATCGCATTTGGGTTGCCGTGCCCGAGCAGAACACGCGTTCCGTGTCCGTGTACCAGTCGTTGGGATTCGTGCCGTCCGGTCGTTCGCGCGACGCCTTGTGGAACGCTTCGCAGAACCGTTACCAGGATCTGATCGTTATGGACACGCTGGTTGACGAGTTCGACCCGATCCGTTCGCTTGACGCGTTCGGCATGCATGTGATCGAAGATAATCCGGGCGTCAAGGAAGCGTTGAGCGCGCGCGAGCATTCCATTGCCATCCGACTGAATGAGAAGAATGCTTCGAAGCATGATGCGGAAGGTACGGATGTCAACGATGCCGCGGCAGCTGCGCAATCCGTGCAGAAAGCTTCTTCCGATGGTGCTGGTGACGTGGCCGAGGCTGTGCGGAAGGACGCGGAAGGCGCGGAACCTGCGCGACAAAGCGAGCATGATGATCGCAAGTCCGTTACTGGCGATGCCGATGCCGAAAACAGCTGGCCGTACACGGCGGGCGAGCGTAAGACGTCGAAGGAAGCTTGGTGGCGCACGCTTGGTCGTGGTCGCAAGCGCGATACGGAAGGTAAGTGATGAGCGCCGAGGATCTCGATAATTACGAAACCGACGCGGAACTGGCTCTGTATAAGGAGTATCGCGACGTAATCAAGCTGTTTACGTATGTTGTTGAAACGGAACGTCGCTTTTATTTGGCGAATAAAGTCGATTTCAATGTGCGTTCCGCAGGCCAGGACGTGTATTTCGACGTGCGCCTGACTGATGCTTGGGTGTGGGACGTCTATCGTTCCAGTCGTTTCGTCAAGAACGTGCGTATCGTCACGTTCAAGGATGTCAATGTTGAGGAAGTGCAGAAAACCGATATTGACATTCCTGATTCCATCTAGTTGCGCAGTTGCCGGTCACGCGGTTGCCAGTTGTGCGGTTGCTGGTCGCGTAGTTGGATTGCGTAATGTGGTTGCGCGCTTTGGCCGCGCAGTCGGGTCGTGCATCGGCCGGTTTGATGATTGCGTTTTGCATGATGCGATAGCCGTATATCCGGCTGACTTGGCTTGATTTTGTAAGCATTCGCACAAGTTGCGGTGTTCGTTTCCCTACCCTCGGGTAGACTATCAGGGATTTTTGTTTTCATAAGGAGACCTCAAAGTGACGCAAAAGCAATCCGTGGTGATTATCGGCGGTGGCCCTGCAGGCCTGACTGCCGCTTGGGAGCTCGTCAAGGACGGTGGCTCCGAGAACTACGACGTGACTGTGTTGGAAGCGACCCGCGAATTCGGCGGCATCTCCCGCACCGTCAAGCATGATGGCAACCGTATGGATATTGGCGGCCATCGTTTCTTCTCGAAGGACGAACGCATCATGGATTGGTGGAAGGGGGTCCTGCCGCTGCAGGGCGCGCCAAGCTATGATGACAAGAAGCTCGGTCGCGAGCACGATATGGAACCGGGCGGACCGGATCCGGAAGTCGAAGACAAGGTGATGCTTAAGCGTCATCGCGTGTCTCGTATTTACTGGAACCGCCACTTCTTTGACTACCCGATTTCCCTGAGCGCCAACACGTTGAAGGCCATGGGTCCGAAGCTTACGCTTGTTGCCGGCTTCAGCTATCTGAAGTCCATGGTGCACAAGCTGCCGGAAGACAATCTGGAGAACTTCTACATCAATCGTTTCGGCCGCAAGCTGTATTCCATGTTCTTCGAGGGGTACACCGAGAAGCTGTGGGGTCGCCATCCGTCCCAGATTTCCGCCGATTGGGGTGCGCAGCGCGTCAAGGGCCTGAGCATTATGGGCGTGCTGAAGAACGCGTTCCAGAAGCTCCTGCCGAAGAAGCGCAGCAATGCTGAGGTTGAAACCTCGCTGATTGAGGAATTCTGGTATCCGAAGTATGGTCCGGGCCAGCTGTGGGAAACCGTCGAGGCCAACTGCGAGGCCGCGGGCGTGAAGGTCATCACCGACGCGAACGTGGTGGAGATTCGCCAGGCCGACGGCAAGATCGCATCCGTGGTATATGAGGATTCCGAAGGCAACCGCACCGAAATGGCCGCGGACGACTTCATCTCCTCCATGCCCGTCAAGGATCTCATCAACGCCGTGGACGCTTCCAGCCAGCCCGCGCCGAAGGACATGACCGAAATCGCCAACGGCCTGCCGTACCGCGACTTCGTGACCGTTGGTCTGCTCGTCAAGCACCTGCGCCTGTCGAACACCACCGACATTCCCACCCTCGGCAACCCGCCGATCGTGCCTGATTGCTGGATTTACGTGCAGGATCCGGGCTACAAGGTCGGCCGTTTGCAGATCTTCAACAACTGGAGCCCGTACCTGGTCAAGGACGTTGACAACACCGTGTGGATCGGTCTTGAATACTTCTGCGAAGAAGGCGATTCCTTCTGGAACATGTCTGACGAGGAAGCGAAGAAGTTCGCCATCCAGGAGCTTACGCGCATGCAGATCATCAACGGTCCGCAAGACGTGATCGACTCCCATCGTGAGCGCGTGAAGAAGGCGTATCCGGCATATTTCGACACCTACGATCGCATGCCTGAGCTCGTGGAATACCTCGATTCCTTCGGCAATCTGTATTGCGTCGGCCGCAACGGCCAGCATCGTTACAACAACATGGATCATTCCATGGCCACCGCAATCGAGGCCGTCGGCAATATCAAGAACGGCAAGACGTCCAAGAAGAACGTATGGTCCGTCAATACCGACAAGAGCTATCACGAGGAAAAGTAGGTTCCGGCAAGACCTGCACCTGTTGCTGTAAAGCATGTGGTAAAGCGAAAGACCCGTCATGTGATCGCATGGCGGGTCTTTCGCATTGTGATTTGCGATTTGTCATTGACTTGAATGCTTGATTGGCATGAATACGTTGGCACGCCTACGTTGCGTTGGTCTGGATGACGTTGTATGGTTAGGGAAGTTCGAAAGCCGTGATATTTCGCGGCGGACCTTCAGTGGCGGAAATTTCCGTATCTCTTTTTTACAGCTGTTGCAGGCGTGTGCTTGCGAAAGCTAGGGGAAAGGCAAAAACCAGTGGCAACCAGCCCGAATCTTGAAGACATGAAACTGCCTGAGCTCAAGGAGCTCGCCAAGCAGATGGGCCTTCGTGGCACCTCCACCATGCGTAAGCCGGAACTTATCGCGACGCTTCAGGCCGCTCGTTCCGGCGGTGAAGCGCCTGCCGGTGTGACCGTGCGAGCTCCGAAGTCCGCTGCACCGGCCGCTCCGGTGGCTCCTGCTGAAGCCCAAACCGCAGACGCTGAGGTCGCGGCGAACACGGCTGAGGAATCCGGCAAGTCCAACGAGGCTGAGCAGTCCGAAAAGCAGACGGCCAAAACCGTTAGGAAGACCCTTGCCGGACGTGCTGATAGCGCTGAGCGTGCGGAGCGCTCCGAACAGATGGAACGTGCCGAGCGCACCGAGCGTGCTGACCGTCGCAAGCAGGCTGAGGCTCCGACGAGCGAGGAGGCGGCCGATGTCATGGCCGCGGTGAACGCCCTGGACAGCATCGATGAGGCTCCGAAGCGCCGTCGCCGCCGTGATGCGGACGCTGCCACCGATCTGCTGGCCGAACTGGGATTGGACGATGCTTCGCCGAAGCAGGATGATCGTCGTCGCCATCGTAAGGATGATGCGTCCGACGTTGAGCCGCGCCGTCGCCGTCGTGCGGTGGAAGGGCCGAAGGATGAGGACGTTGTGCGCGATCTTGATGACATTCTCGCCACGTTGCCTTCGCAGGGCAGTGATGATGACGAACGTCGTGACGAGGCTGAAGACGGTGATTTCGCGCGTCGTGGTCGCGGTCGCGCCAGCGATAGGGGTGACCGCGTGGATCGTCGTGGCCGTCGCCTGCGTGGCCGTGACCGCGATTATGACGAGCGTGACGAGCGTCGTGGCCGTACCGGCGACCGCAACAATGATCGCAACGAGCGTAACGATCGCGTCGAGCGCAACGAGCGCACGGATCGCAATGTTGAACGCGAACAGCGTCACGAGGAGCCGAAAGAGGATCTCGTGCCTGTCGCGGGCATCGTCGACGTGCTCGATTCCTACGCTTTCGTGCGTACCTCCGGCTATTTGCCGGGTCCGAACGACGTGTACGTTTCCATGGGCCAGGTCAAGAAGTATGGGCTGCGCAAGGGTGATGCCGTGCACGGTTCCATCCGTACCCCGCGTGAGGGCGACCGCCGCAACCAGCGTCAGAAGTTCGTGCCGCTGCAGTCCATCGACTCCATCAACGGCATGACCGTGGAGGCCGCACAGAACCGTCCGCAGTTCAACAAGCTCACTCCGCTGTATCCGCAGGAGCGTCTGAAGCAGGAAACCGCGCCGAACAAGCTCACCGGCCGTCTCATCGACATCGTGGCGCCGATCGGCAAGGGCCAGCGTGGCCTGATCGTGTCTCCGCCGAAGGCCGGCAAGACCATCACCCTGCAGAACATCGCCAACGCGATCGCCACCAACAATCCGGAAGTCCACCTGATGGTCGTGCTCGTGGACGAACGTCCGGAAGAGGTCACCGATATGGAACGTACGGTGCAGGGCGAGGTCATTTCCTCCACCTTCGACCGTCCGGCCTCCGACCACACCACCGTCGCCGAACTCGCCATCGAACGCGCGAAGCGTCTCGTGGAGCTTGGCCAGGACGTGGTGGTGCTGCTTGATTCCATGACCCGTCTGGCCCGTGCCTACAACATCGCCGCTCCGGCTTCCGGCCGTATTCTTTCCGGTGGTGTGGATGCCCAGGCGCTGTACCCACCGAAGAAGTTCTTCGGTGCCGCTCGTAACATCGAAAACGGCGGCTCTCTGACCATCATCTCCTCCGCACTGGTGGAAACCGGCTCCAAGATGGACGAGGTGATTTTCGAGGAGTTCAAGGGCACCGGCAACATGGAGCTGCGCCTGAGCCGCGAACTGGCCGACAAGCGCCTGTTCCCGGCCATCGACGTGAACGCTTCCGGCACCCGTCGCGAGGAACTCATCACCGATCCGCAGGAGCTGCCGATCATCTACCGTCTGCGTCGTCTGCTTGGCGGTCTGGAGCCTGAGCAGGCTTACCAGACGCTTGTGCCGCGTCTGAAGAAGACCGCGACCAACCGTGATTTCATGGCGTCGCTGATCCAGCAGAGCGGCAATACCGCGAATAACGGCAACAGCTAATCGCAGGTAATCGCAATCTGCGGTTACGTATCCAAGGGTCGTATGACAATCGCCATGCGGCCCTTTTGTTTCGTTCGGCTGTCTTTCTGTTCGGCTGTCTTTCTGTTCGGCTGTTTTTCCGTTTTGCAGTTTTCAACTACTTTCGAATGCGTTTCGATTGTTTTTCGAAAGTTCCGCACGATTCGGCAATGTGGATGATCACGTTGTGGACATACGGTATGTAAAAACCGACGCACGAAAAAATACGAAATCGAAAGTAAAAAGACGAAAATAGTATTGCTATATAGGGGGTATATGAAAAAAATAGGAGAAAAATGATTGAAAATCGAAATTCGTTGGAAATGTTACGAAAATGCAGTTGACGGATTGTGTGTTGGGGTGGGTATGGTAATGGACGGAAACGTGAGTTGCACAGGGGAGTCGGTCCTACCGGACTGATGCAGAATGCTTGTTGGAAAGGGGTATCTATGACAGGCAATGGCAACGAACCCGACGCCACGCATGCGAGCGTGGGTCAATTCGACGATATCGACGAGACCATTCTCAGCATGCTGGAGAAAGACGGCCGCGCTACGCTGTCTCAGCTTTCGGACGCTACGGGACTGTCGATTTCCGCAGTGCAATCGCGCGTGCAGAAACTGGAACGTCGTAATGTGATTCTCGGCTACAAGGCCGTTATCGACGATGAAAAGCGTGGCCTCGCCGTACGTGCCTACATTGCGGTCACGCCGATCGATTATTCCAAGGAAGCCGAGATTCCCGCCAAATTGCAGGATATCGAAGGCATCATGTCATGCGATTCCGTGGCTGGGTCACCCAGCTACATGCTGACCGTGCGCGCAGCCTCGCCAAGCAAGCTTGAGGATCTGCTGAACGTCATCCACCAAACGGTGTCGGTGAGCACGGAAACCACGATTGTGCTGCAACGGTACTTCTCCAAGTGACATGCGCGCGGTAGTCTTGTACGCATGAGCGATAGCGAACATGACTGGCTTCGGCCAGAAGAAGAGCATGAAACCGAAACCGTCATCGATGCGGGCACCGCGCAAAGCAATCCCGAGGTCGCCGATGCCGTGGCGAAAATCGTTGCATTGCGCCAGTCGATCGACAATGTCGATACGGCCATCGTTTCCCTACTGGCGGAACGCTTCAAATACACGTCCCAAGTGGGTGTGCTGAAAGCCCGCGCGGGTTTCGCGCCGGCCGATTACAAGCGTGAGGATTACCAGATCGAACGGTTGCACCGCATTGCTGTCGATGCCGGGTTGGATCCCGACATCGCCGAAATGTATCGCGAATTCGTGGTGACCGAAGCCAAGCGCAGGCATAAGCGCATCGCCGAGAACGGCGTCGATCCGGGTGTGCTCGACGTATTCGCCTGACCTGTCTGTTTTCCGCGAAATCGTTTCTTGCCGGGGCATGCCGCGCGCTACATTGATTGCTTTGGAACGTTGTTTTGATTGCGATTGAGAGGCTCGGCATGCGTCGTTCTGTTGCGTTTCGTGCATCTTGTGCCCATCATGCCGATAGCACGCGTGATGAGCGTGATATGCGTGTGGCGAGTGTCCATCTGCGGCACATGCTGGCTGCGTCCATTGCGGTAACGCTGGTTTCGGCGGCTCCCGTATGCGCGGTCGGGGTTTCGAATGTGGTTGATGCGGTGCGTCGGAACGGCGAGTACGTCTCGGCGGTGGCCTCGCACGATGTGATGAGCGCATATGAGTCCGTTGATGAACCGGGCCGCTTGTATTTGACGAGTGACGCCGCTTCTGCAACTGATACGGACATGAATGCAGATGAGGGCGCGACGTCTTCGCAGCGCGTGCCGCAAGAGCGTGTGGAACTGCCGTGGGATATAACGGCGACCTTTACTTTGGACGGTCCGACCGTCAGCGCATCCAAGATTTCCGGTGCATCGGGCGTGGTCGGCATCCGCATCGATCTGAAATCGGAACGACCGGAGGAAACGGCTGATCTGACGCCGATCGTCGCGTTCACCATTCCCAACCGCGTCGGCAATGACGTGACCTCAGACGAAGGCGTGCTTGTGTCTGCCGGCAATTCGTCGACATTGGTCGCTGCGGTAGGCAAGCCGGGTGAGGATCTTACGATTCATACGTATGTGACTGCGAAAAACTTCACTATGAGTTCGCTGTCCGTCGCCGCTGTTGCCTGCGATTCCGAAAAAACTGGCTGCTATGGCAATCTCACCAGTTTGACCGATCGCGCATCCACATTGGTGGATGGTTTGACGAATGTCGGATCGCAACGCAACCATGAGCTCATCGCGCAGCTCGAACAACTGCGCGATCATGAAAAGGAGCTTGCCGAAACGACCATCGCCCAGCGTGAGCAGGAACATGAGCAGGCGTTCAACGGGTATATCGACGCGTACGTCGGCTCGTACACGACGCATCTTTCCGGATCGATTGGCGATACCACGCAACTTACCGCCATTCTCGGCACCGCGGCCGAATTGAACGGCGATACTGCGGTGGCGCAGTCCGTGGTCGATCTGGCCAACGCGGTCAACGATGTGAGCGCCGCATACCGACATACGGGTGCCGCCGACGCGGTGAACGAGGTGATTCGCACCATCGAACAGCGTGGCACATCCGGTTTGGTGGCGGAACTCAACAAGCGTGCGGGCGAGGAGCAGCAGCGTGGCGCCAAGGATTACAGTGCCGGCCAGTCGCAGCTTTCTTCGGCGATGATTCCGTATTCCATGGATTTCACCGACGCATACACCGCTCGGCTTAAGGAATTGGGGGCTTCCGCAGGTTCGGCGCAAAACTTGGAATCTCAGGCGATTGCGGATGTGCGCAACAGCATTGACGGCAATGAGAAGTTGAAGTCGGCTTCAAGTAAGGTTGACGATGCGATGCAGGCGTTGGCGGATGCGAGCGAGCACACGGGTCAGGCCAGTGCGTTCCACCAGATCGTGCTTCGTTTTGCGGATCAGCTTGATGCAGGTGATGATTCGACCAGTTCCGACGATACTGTCGATGGTTCGGAAGTTACGTTGAAGGGGTCTATGGGACTTGCCTCGGCTTCGGAGACGTCGCTTGCGGGCCGTGCCGAGCGGGCGCGTATCAAGGCCCAACGCAAAGAGGAACGCGCGCAGGCGGATGCGGCCAATCAGCAGAACGCTTCCGACGGTACTGTGGCCAGCTTGGTGGACGACAAGAACGCCATCAGCATGGATGATGTGATGAGCTACGCGGGCGGCCTGCGATCGTCATTTGGCGCGGCTGCCGATACCACGTCGAAGAACGTTGCGAAAGTCGGGGGAGTGGAATCAAAGAAATCCAGCGATGGCGATTCGGTAGATTCCGCATCTGAAAATACTGGAACAACAGGAAAAACCGCATCTTCCGAAATGTTGATGACAAGTGCGTTGCCGATTGCAGCATACGGCATTGCTGGTTCCGGAAATCGCACGTTGATTGTGCCTGATAATAGCGATTTGATTGACGAGACCGTTGAAATTGCGGCCGCTGCCGAAATATTGCAGCAGGCTTTGCAGAAGCTGTATCCGGATATGCCTGTGCAATCGCAGCCTGCTAAGGCCGCGCAATCTCAATATCTGCTTGCAGTTCCCGTTTTATAAAAATGTATAAACATAGGATCCAGATACACAAAGAGGGGGCCTTCCAATCGCGGAAGATCCCCTCTTAGGCTTTTTAGCCGGCTGAGCCGTTAAGCAGACAGTCCTGTGGACTGTCTGTAGGTGAAGTGAACGGCTTTGCCACGAAGGCTGCCGGTTTCACCTACAGTTGCCATTAGTTCTTCGGCTTTTTAGCCGGCGGCTCTCCAAGTTCGCTGTCGGCCACAATCACGTCGATGGCGGCTTCGGCATCAGCCTTGGCCTCCTTGACGGCTTCCTTGGCTGCTTCGGCGGTTTCCTTGACGGCCTTCAGTGCGGCGGCCGCTCCCATGAAGGAGATGCGTCCGACCACGCGACCGGCTTCGGCGATATCGCCCAATGCGCTTTCGATGGATTCGCGCGCTTCATCGGAAACGCCCAGCTGCACGGAAAGGATCGGGGTCTTCATCGAAACCTTGGCCTTCGACTTGATGCCACGCAGCGCGGCCAGAGCTTCACCGGCATGGGTGAGCAGCTCCGGGGAGACGGCTGCTGCGGCCGCATCGTACGTTTCAGCCTTCGGCCATGCGGCGTGGTGCACGGAGCCTTCGCCCTCATGCATCCAGCTCCACACTTCTTCGGTGGCGTACGGCAGGTACGGTGCCAGCAGGCGTGCGAAGGCATCCAAGCCCAGTCCCAGCGCGGTGCGAGCGGACTTCACGGCCTTCTCGCTCGGCACATGGCCGGTGGAGTCTGCGGTGCCGTATGCACGGTTCTTGACCAGCTCGATGTAATCGTCGCAGAACTGCCAGAAGTAGTTTTCGATGACTTCCAAAGCCTTGGAATGCTCGTAGTTGTTGAGGCTTTCGGTGGCTTCGCGCACTACGAGGGCCATCTTGGCCATGGCTGCGCGGTCCAGCGGCTCGGTCACGTCGGCAGGGTTCCAGCTTGCGGTTGCCGGAGCGCCCACATGGTGGTTCTCATCCTCACGGCCGATGGCCAGTGCGAACTTGGTGGCGTTGAGCAGCTTGATGGCCAAACGGCGGCCGATCTTCATCTGGCCTTCGTCGTAGGTGGCATCCAGGCCCAAACGTGCCGCAGCGGCCCAATAACGCACCGCGTCGGCGCCGAACTGCTTGATCGGCTTGTCTGGCACAACTACGTTGCCCTTGGACTTCGACATCTTCTTGTGATCCGGATCAAGAATCCATCCAGACAGGGTGGCATTGGCCCACGGCAGACACTTGTTCTCGAGATGCGCGCGATCCACGGTGGAGAACAGCCAGGTGCGGATGATGTCCTGACCCTGCGGACGCAGATCCATCGGGAAGGTGGCGTTGAAAATCGCCTGGTTCTCTTCGCCTGGCTCTTCCCAGCGGGTCACGATCTGCGGGGTGAGCGACGAGGTCGCCCACGTATCCATGATGTCAGGTTCGGCGGTGAAGCCACCGGGCACGTCGCGCTGGTCCTCGCTGTAGCCTTCCGGCACATCGTCGGTCGGATCGATCGGCAAGCGGTCCTCGCTCGGCACGATCGGATGATCGTAATCGGCGGTGCCATCTTCCTTCACCGGATACCACAGCGGGAACGGCACGCCGAAGAAGCGCTGACGGGAGATCAGCCAATCGCCATTCAGGCCGTTCACCCAGTTTTCGTAACGCACGCGCATGAAATCAGGATGGAAGTTCAGTTCGCGACCGCGTTCGATCAGTTCGGCGTTCAGCTTCTGATCGGTGCCGCCGTTCTTGAGGTACCACTGGCGGGAAGTGACGATTTCGAGCGGCTTGTCACCCTTCTCGTAGAAGTTCGTCATACGCTTGGTCGGAGTCGGTTCGCCGTCAAGATCGCCGGATTCGCGCAGTGCGTCGACGATGATCTTGCGTGCGGAGAATGTCGTCTTGCCGGCGGTTTCCTGGAAGACGCGCTTGCCTTCCTCGTCTTCGATCCAGTCCGGGGTGTCCATCACGATGCGTCCGTTGCGCTGGATGATGGAACGCAGCGGCAGGTTCAGATCACGCCACCACTCAACGTCGGTCACGTCACCGAACGTACAGCACATGGCGATACCTGCGCCCTTGTCCATTTCCGCGGCCTTGTGCGCCAGAATCGGCACCTTCACGTGGAACAGCGGGGAGTAGACGTACTGGCCGAAATACGGCTTGTAACGCTCGTCATCCGGGTGCGCGATCAGTGCGCCGCAGGCTGCCAGCAGTTCCGGACGGGTGGTTTCGATGTAGATCGGAGTGCCGTCTTCGAAGCGGAACGCCACCTTGTGGTAGAAGCCCGGATATTCGCGGGATTCCAGCTCGGCCTGGGCCACTGCGGTCTGGAAGGTCACATCCCACAGGCCCGGAGCGTCTTTCTGATACGCTTCGCCGCGGGCCAGATTGCGCAGGAACGCCTTCTGGGCCACGCGCTGCGGGTGCTCGCCGATGGTGTGGTAGGTCTGCGTCCAGTCGATGGACAGGCCGAGGGAACGCCACAGCGCCTCGAACTGCTTCTCATCCTGGGCGGTGAGCTTCTCGCACAGTTCGATGAAGTTCTTACGGGAGATCGGAACCTGATCCTTGGCGTCGATCTTCTTGCCATCGGTGCCTTCGAACGGCGGCACGAAATCAGGATCGTACTTGAGGGAGGTGTCCACACGCACGCCGTAATAGTTCTGCACACGGCGTTCGGTTGGCAGGCCGTTGTCATCCCAGCCCATCGGGTAGAACACGTCGTAGCCGTTCATGCGCTTGAATCGCGCGATCACATCGGTATGCGTGTACGAGAACACGTGGCCCACGTGCAGGTGGCCGGAAACGGTGGGCGGCGGGGTGTCGATGGAATACACGGCCTTGCGGTCGCGGGTGCCCTGGAACTTGTAGACTTCGCTTTCGTCCCAGACTTCGCGCCACTTGTCTTCGAGACCGTCCACGCCGACCTTGTCGGGCAGCGGCGTGAGGTTCGCGTTGATGGTAGTATCTTGGCTTTCAGTCATAAACGCTAGTCTAGAAAGCGAATGTGACAACTTACGGAACTGCAGCCGAATGCCGAAATCGCAAGAAAATCAGCGCAACACACGGATTGTCCGCAGTGTTCGGCGATTGATTGACAATCGCGGGAAAATCACTGCAACTTCACTCTGCTCAACGGCAGCAGACGGTCGGTCAGATTTTTCGGATATCCCTGCAATTGGTCGCTTACCGCCATGAAATTCTTGCGCGTGTACAGCCAGTCGCTTGCCGCGTTTTCGCTGACGGCGCGTGCATACGTGCGCATGCGTGCCTGATAATCGTCATCATTGGTGGCCGCCATCGCGTCCGCATATGCCTGCTGCACATCGCCGTTCTCATAATGGAACACGCTCTGGCCGTCGGTGAATACGCTCGCATCGTTTTCGCCGCTCATGGTGGTGAGCGCGATATTGTAGGTGCCCGCGTTCATGCGTTCCGTGACTTGCGCCGCGGAATCGAGCACTTCCAGATTGACGCCGATATTGAGCTGTTCGATCGCCGATTTCACGGTGTTGCCGATCTGCTCATATTCCTTGGGCACCAGCAGATCGATATCGGCGATATAGTATGCGCCGAAATAGCTGCGCATCTGCTGGCCCTGCTCAAGATTGTAGGGGAACAGTTCGCTCAGATCCTCATACCCGTCTTCCAGCGGGCTTATCGGGCCTCCGAGCGGCGAATAGGCGTCCGGAGCGTCTTTGGCGATGGTCTGCGCGTCGATGGCGTATCTCGTCATTTTGCGGATCTGCTCGTCGGAGAACGGGCTTTCGGTGCCGTTATTGAAGGCGAGCATCACTTTGTCGAAGCTGATGCCGCTGTCGGAGTTGATGCCGCTTTGCTGGTTGAGCTCATCGGCGGCAGACGCGCTCAACGGCAATGCCATGCTGATTTTCTTGGCTTCCATGGCGCTGACCAGCGAATCTTCGGAAGCGTAGTAATACAGCGTTATTTGCGATGCGGCGGCTTTGGTGCCCCAATACGAGTCGTTGCGCTGCAGCACGATCTGTGTTTTCGACGAGGCTTCCACGGTGAACGGTCCCGATCCCACGGCTTTCTTGCCGTAATTCGCCGTGCTTTCCTCATCGTAAACAATGCCGGCACGCCCGCTCAACGCGCGCAGAAGGCACGGATTCGGCTGATTGAGGGTGATGACCACCGTTTTTTCGTCGGGATTGGTGATTTCCTTGAGACTACCAAGTTGGTCGGATCCCACGTAATTGTTGTTGATGACGTTTTGCAGCGACCAGACCACGTCGGACGAGTCGAGTTTATGGCCGTTGGAGAAGGTCACGTTGCTGTTGAGCGTGAACGTGTAGGTCAGTCCGTCGTCGGAAATCTGCCATGATTTCGCGATTGACGGCTGCAGTTTGTTGGTTTCGCTGCGTGACACCAGGGTTTCGTACACGTTTTCGAGCAGCGCCTGCTCCAGCGCGGTGCCCTGTTCGGTGCGGATGTCGAGCGATTCCGGCGCGCTGCCCTGAATGCCGATGGCCACGGAGGAGTCGGAAACGAGCGTGGTGAAGGAGGTAATCGGATTTTTGCGGTTCGTCAGCGACCAGCCCAGCCAGGTCATGACGCTGAGCATGATGGCGACGCCGAAAAAGATCAGCCATCGCGTGATTTCGGCTTTCAGCTTGGCTTCCCGCCCGTTTTCTTCTTCCATGGTGTCTTCCATGGTGCTGAGTCTAGTTGGCACAGGCTACAGCGGGCATGCGCGTTACGCTGCGAATGCGCTCGGACAGGTGTCGTTAAGGGGGCAGTTGAGGCAGTCGGGCTTGCGCGCATGGCATATGGCACGACCATGCAATATCAGCCTGTGAGACAGGTCCGTCCACTCTTCGGGCGGGAAGCAGGCGGTGATCTCTCGTTCGATGGCTTTGGGGTCGGGGGAGCCGCTCGCCCAGTCCGAACGCCAGCGCAGCCGCCCGGTCACACGGATCACATGCGTGTCGACAGGGAATCCCGGCACGCCAAAAGCATTGCCAAGCACCACGTTCGCGGTTTTGCGCCCGACCCCGGGCAGACTTGTCAAAGCATCCATGGTTTGCGGCACCTCGCCGTCGAACCGTTCGCACAATGCGTAAGAAAGTCCGATGATGTTCTTTGCCTTCGTATGATGAAATCCGATGGAATGAATGATACTTTCCACGTGTTCGGGATTGGCGCTCGCAAGTGCGGCCGGTCCCGGATATTCGCCGAATAATTCCGGTGTGACCATATTCACGCGTTTGTCGGTGGTTTGCGCGCTTAGCACGGTCGCCACCAGCAGCTCAAACGGGTTTGAAAAATTCAGCGCGCATTTCGGATGCGGAATCTCCTCGCACAATACGGCGTATTCCTGATGCATGCGTGACAGTCGCGCTTGTTTCGATTCCCGGGGCATGGCACCAGTCTACCGTCGCATGAATATGCAATCGCGCGTACGAAAGTGAGATAGCCGACAGTCAGATCGCAAGTATCGTGGCAATCGCAAGCATCGCAAATCGCAGGCAATGCCAGCAATGCGAATAGTGCGACAATCAGTTTTCGCTCGAAGCGTTGTGGGCTGCGGCGTCCTTGGCTGCCGCCTCGCCTTCCTCTTCTTCCGGAGGATCAAAACGATAGCCGACATTGCGCACGGTACCGATCACATGCTCGTATTCGCCGCCCAGCTTGGCGCGAAGACGACGGATATGCACGTCGACGGTGCGGGTGCCGCCGTAATAGTCGTAGCCCCACACTTCCTGCAGCAGCTGCGCGCGGGTGAACACGCGTCCCGGATGCTGCACGAGGTACTTGAGAAGTTCGAACTCCTTGTATGCCAAGTCGATCGGATGCCCATGCAGACTTGCCGTATAGCCGTTGGTGTCCACCACCAGGTCGCCGGAGTGGATCATGCCGTCTTCGTTCTGCACGCCCGATTCTCCGGAACCGGAAACCGCATTGACCGGCGAGTTGCCGCGCTCGGATACCAAGCGAAGACGCCCCTCAACTTCGGCCGGGGAAGCGGACGCCACCACCACGTCGGCGATGCCCCACTGCGAATTGACCACGGTGAAGCCACCCTCGGTGAGGACGAGCACGATCGGCGTGGACAGTCCGGATGCATGAATCAGGCGGCACAATGTTTTCGCCGTGGCCAGATCATCCCGCGCATCCAGAAAAAGAATGGTGTTTTCCGGCATTTTCACCAGACTTGCCGCGTCCATTGGTAGCACGCGTACGCGGTGGGAAAGCAGCGCCAGAGAAGGAAGCACGGTAGCTGGGTCGCTAGCGAACGTCATAAGCGTCAGATCCGTCACGTTAGCTCCCTTTGTCTCTTGTACTGGTTTTGTATCGTTGCCGCGATTGTACTCTTGTTGTGTGTTGTCGGCGTTTCATTAATTTTATCTGAACTATGTGGACACTTGCGGCTACATTTAATGGTATCGCATACGTAATGACCACATTATGGAAAATCATGAAAAGGGGACGAAATGACCGCCTCTGAAAAAGTTGCCGTCAAGTCGGCTCAGAAAGCCTCGTTCGGCAAGGTGTTTGCCGTCCAAATCGCCGCATATGTGGTGCTGGTTGTGCTTGCTCTGATTCCCGGCATTTCCTATGGGAATGCGGAAGAGCCCGCAATCGTGTCGTTCACGGTTGTGGCTTCCGTGGCGATGATTGCGCTGCTTGCCGTGTTCAACCCGTTCCGCGATGGTGTTGCGGGGCATGCGATTTCCGTGATTGCGGGCTTGCTTTCCGTGGTGTGTGCCACGACGATGATGCTCGGACGTGCGATTTTCCCTGCCGGTTTGGGTGACGAAGACACGTTTTGGATGCAGGAAGGCTGGATCGCCGGCGTCGGCGGTCTGCTGATCCTGCTGATTGTGGTTTCGTTCGGGCGTCAGATGGCGCGTGAGAACCGTACGCATCTGATTCGTTCGCTGTCGCACAATGTTGTGGAAGGCGTTGCCATGATTGGCAGCGCGGGCTGGTGCTTCCTATCGACGCTGCTGCCGATTCGTTCCGGCGAAAACGCGGCTTCCACCGATTATGGCTCGACGACGGCGTGGGCTGTTGCGGTGATTGTGGCGTTGCTGCTGATTATCGCGCTTGACGCGTGTTCGTATTGGTGGAATCGTGACGCCGATCCCGATCCGCAATCCAAGAATCCGTGGATCGGCATTGCGCTGCTGCCGGTTATGATTTCCGGAATTGTGGTCGGTATCGCATCGTACGCGACCGTCATGTTCTAATAGTGTGATTCCTGCAATCGCGAGAAAACGCGAAAGCGCAGGAAAATAATCGCAAGTATTTGCGGCAAGCGGTAATGTAAAAGCCCATAATCATGTGCGATTACGGGCTTTTACTGTAGGTTTGTATATTTATTTGTATATCTGATTTGCGATTATTATGCGAGGAATCCGAGATGTTCCAGCAATACTTTCACGCCGATCAGAATAAGCACGACGCCACCTGCGATCTGTGCGGGCTTCTGCCAGCGCGAGCCGAACGCGCGACCGATATACAGACCGGCTGCGGAGAACAGGCCGGTGGTGATGCCGATGATGATCACTGAAATCCAAATGTTCAACGACATGAATGCGAAACTGACGCCGACGGCGAATGCGTCGATGCTGCAGGCCACGGCGAGCGGAAGCATGTGCTTCCAATCGAAATCAGCGGTTTCCTTGGCGTTCTCTTCATCCTCTTCGAATGCTTCACGCACCATGTTGCCGCCGATGAGGGCGAGCAGGCCGAAAATGATCCAATGGTCGACGGCGGTCACGTATTTGCTGAACGTGGAGGCGGCGAAATAGCCGAGCAGTGGGAAAAGCGCCTGAAATCCGCCGAACCAGAGGGCGGTTTTGAACGCGTCGAGGCCGCGTAGTTTTTTGACGGTGAGACCTTTGCCGATGGAAACGGCGAATGTGTCCATCGATACGGAAACGGCAATAAGTAATGTTTGAATCAACATAGCTGGTATATAGGTTCATCCCGCCGGTTTCCCACGGGATGGGCCTCGACGGAGTCTCACGTCCGCCTACGCCTAGGGGTACCGACATAGAACTGCCGCGCCAGCCAGCGGGCTTTGAATTCTGCGAATACTGTTCGCATGCCGTGAATTACGTGTTCCACTATAGCGGCCCCGGCGAATATGCGCGTGCAGTATGAGTGTATCCCGTCTGCGGGCTGTTTCTTCCACTCGCTGGAGGAATCCTGACACTTGGAGGGTATGGTTTTGTCCGTTTTCCTCCAATCGGTGGAGGAATCTGCCCGCTGAGAAGTTGATTTGCGGGCATTTTCTTCCAGTGACTGGGGGAATTTGCCCGCTGGAAGCCGTGTTAGTGGGGTGATTGTTCCAGTGAGTGGAGGTTTTTGCCCGCTGAGGGGCTGGTTTGCGGGAGGATTCTTCCAGTGACTGGCGGAATCTGGACGTTGGAAGGTATGCAAAAGCCCGTTGACGTGTGCGAGTGCGTACGTCAACGGGCTTTCCTTGGATTGCTACCTAAAGCTATCTAGAAAGGCGTGGAAATCACTTCTCGGATTCTTCGAGGCGCTTGCGGGCGGCCACGATTTCTTCCTCGGCCTTGGCGGCACCGGTCCAGTAATCGCCCGGCAGCACTTCCTTGCCCGGCTCCAGAGCCTTGTACTGCTCGAAGAAGTGCTTGATTTCAGCCTTGTGGTACTCGGAAACGTCTTCGACATCCTTGATGTCGTCGAAACGTACGTCAGCCGGCACGCACAGCACCTTGTCATCTCCGCCAGCCTCGTCGACCATGTGGTACAGGCCAACGGCGCGGCATTCCACCACGCAGCCCGGGAACACGGAGTTCGGGATCATGACGAGTGCGTCGAGCGGATCGCCATCCTCGCCCAGAGTGCCGTCGATGTAGCCATAGTCATCCGGGTAACCCATGGAAGTGAACAGGGTGCGGTCCAGGAACACGCGGCCGGTCTCGTGGTCCACTTCGTACTTGTTCTTGGAGCCGCGCGGAATTTCCACCACGACGTTGAAGGTTTCTGCCATGTCATTTCTCCTTGAGATTGGGCAGTTTGCATTATCAGTAACCACAATACCGCTTTCCACCGAAGTGGAACCGGTATTGTGGTATGAATCGAAACGAATTTCTAGTCGAGCTGACCGAGATTAATCAGATCGATTGAGGCTCAATCAGTCTTCGACTACGGTGAGCACGTGTGCCACGTCGGCCCAAGGGGCGAGCGAAACGTAGTTGTCGTAACCCCATTCGAAGTCGCGGCCGGTCAGCTCATCATGCACCTTGAGCGGCTTGTCGGTGGCGAAACCGAAGTCGCCAAGCTCGATGTGCACAATGGACTGGTGCGCGTTGTGTCCGTCGAGGTTCACGATCACGATCATCGTATCTGCCTTGCCGGTACCGGTCAGTTCGGCCGGAGTCTGACGCAGAATGCGATCACGCCCGCGTCGTCGCTCGGCGAATGTGCAGGTTGTGGTAGCTGCGGCAAGCCGGGTGAGTGTCACGGAACGTCTTGTTGAGCGAGGTCAGCAGTTCGGCGATGCCGTCTTTTCGGTGCGTCCCAAGTCGCGCACCTTGAGCTTCGTATTCTCGTTGTCGATCTGCTCTTCGAG
>ENA-OQBD01000024-OQBD01000024.1-human-gut-metagenome-genome-assembly--contig:-NODE-24-length-86896-cov-6.380216_pt1 | contig 86896 bp, 79 predicted proteins | sample MGYA00242742_ERZ504543 | MGnify/ENA primary metagenome ERZ504543 (study PRJEB26092, sample SAMD00036239) | human gut metagenome | host: Homo sapiens | study: EMG produced TPA metagenomics assembly of...
AAGCGAAGCCGGTGGTCTCGGCAGGCACGTGGGGCTGCACGAGCGTTTGGGTGATAAAGCCATAGGCAGAGCAGATGAGTGCGAGCGCGACGACAACGACAATCTCGCTCGGCGTGCCGGGAAGCGTTGAAACCGCCAGCTCACTGGGATTGGCCTCGATCTTTTCTCTCAGGCGGCGGATATGTACATCTACGGTACGGACATCTCCCGGATATTCATAGCCCCATACGATATTCAGAAGATTTTCTCTGCTGTATACCTTGTTCGGATTGAATACCAGCAGTTCCAGCACATCAAATTCCTTGGCTGTGAGGTTGATCTCTTTTCCGGAGATAAATACGCGGCGTCCTTCGCAGTCCAGCTTCAGTTCTCCGACTTCCACAGTCTTGGCCTTCTCCTGCTTGTCCTGCTTGCTGCCTGCACGGCGGATGATCGCCTTGATGCGGGCTTTGACTTCCAGGATGTTGAAAGGCTTGGTGACATAATCATCAGCTCCGTATTCCAGACCCAGGATCTTATCCATATCTTCTCCTTTTGCTGTAAGCATGATGATCGGAACATTGGAAAATTCACGGATCTGCTGGCATACCTCAAGACCGTCCATTTTTGGAAGCATCAGGTCAAGAAGGATGATATCGTACTCTCCTGCTTTTGCTTTTTCCAGTGCTTCCTCTCCGTCATAGGCACAGTCCACTTCCATTCCGTCCTGCTCCAGACTGAAGCGAAGTCCCTTGACAATCAGTTTCTCATCATCTACTACCAATACTTTCCTGCTCATTTAGCGCTCCTTACTTTATTGCTATTTTATCCTTTATCTTCTCATAGGTTCCTTCTTTGATGCCTGGTACATTCATGATATCCTCTGCGGAAGTAAAGGGACCGTTCTCTTCCCTGTAAGCGATGATCGCCAGGGCCTTGGACTCCCCTACACCTGTGAGAGTAGTAAGCTGGGATACATCAGCGGTGTTCAGATCGATCTTCTGCTCTGTGGAAGATGCAGTCTCAGCTTCACCGGAATCCTCTCCGGCGGATTTCTGTCCGCTCGCCGTTTCGGTACTGTTTTCTGCTGTGACTTCCGATCCATCCTGGGTAGCTGCGATCCGCTGGCTGTCCACCTCCGCCTGGGTAGGCACATAAACCTGCTGTCCATCGGAAAGTCCCTTAGCACGGTTGAGATAGCTTTCCGCAGCTTCCGGAAGATATCCTCCGGCCTGCTCGATAGCCTGAAAAACACGGCTGCCATATGGAAGCTCATAGACTCCCGGGCTGGTCACTGCTCCACATATATCTACATAAATGGTCTGAGGGGTGTCTGAGATCTCCGGCAGCTGTTTTTCAACCTCCGGAGCCGGTTCCTCCGCAGACTCATTCTGTTTCTTCTGTGATATATCTGCCGCAGCCCCTGCGGATGCCTTCCCGGATACTTCACTTTCCGTATCCTTCGGTTCTTCCTGCTCTGCATCCATTCCGTATGCTTCCGTACTTTCTTCCTGCACCAGTTCTTTCTCCAGAAATTCTGTTCCGTCATCCTTACAGCCTGTCAGCCCTGCCAGGATCTGTAACAAAAATATGGAAAAAACAAGCCGAACACTTCTGATATGTGATCTTATTTTCATAGGTAGGCGGTTCACTCCTTTCCGCCGATGTGGCGGCAGGTGCCCCGTTACTCATGCAAAACCATACCTTATTTTAACGAAGTATTACAAATATTACAATACTTTTATTTCTATTTCCATTTGAAAATAACCACACCTGCAATACAGATCAGCATTCCCAACAGCTTTCTCCACTGAAAATCTGCTCTTTCCACACCGAAAATCCCCAGCAATTCTATAAGATAAGCCACCGCAAGCTGAGAAATGACAATAAGCATAACCGCCCGCGCAGGCCCCAGACTTCCCATACTCCGGATCACTGTGATAGTGATAAATGCACCGATCACTCCTCCGAGTAAATTATATTTAGCCTCTACCTGCCACAGCATGCCGATACTTTCTCTGCCTGTAAAAAACCATGCTGCCACACAGACCAGAAATGCAGAAAACTGTACCCAGCCGGTTGAAACCCACAGACTGGTCTGTTTTGTTACATTTGTGTTAAATACCCCTTGAATACTCATCAGTGCACCTGAGATCAGTGCTGACAAAAATCCCCACATAAAAATCCCTCCATATATACTCCATTTCCGGTATTACTGCCGGAAAAAGGCGCTGCATATTTCTGCAACGCCTTTACGGTTTCTTATAGTTTATGTTGTTTTTCTGAATTTATTCCGGAAAATATTTTCTGAGATATATCCTTCCGGAAAACGCAATATGCGGCATCTCATAAAAAATGGCTGTTTCCGGACAGATTGGACGATAGAGTGGGTCTGCCACAATGATCCTGGCTGTTTTCAGCTTTTCTTCCATGGCTTCCTCGCCACAGATGGCTTCATCTCCCTTGCGCAAAAGTCCCTCTGTGATCTCCAGCGGACAGAGCAGCTGAACCTTTTTTCCGTATTTCTGCTCTATGACTGCTGCCAGGGAGCCCATGGTAACCGGTTCTCCGATGATGGTAATGTCCGGTACGGAAAAAAATACCTCATCTTTGTCGGGCATTTCCCTGCTTTCTCCTGAAGGATCAGATACTGCTGACAGACTGTTCCTTCCCTGAAAATAGATTACCTGCTCCGGAGTTACTTTCCACAGTTCCTCCTGTTTCCCTAAAATCTGCCCTCCGCTTTCCTCTGTGGAGTCATCCTTCTTATTTACCCACTCTCCACAGGATCTATCCGCGATCCGCTCAAGTGCATCTGAAATCTGCCCCTCATAGCCTTCCACAGGAGTCCCCACGAGAAATGGCGTACCGAATTTTTCTTTCAGCACATTGGCCGCCGGGATTCCCACAGAGGATACCACAAGGTTTACCGCTGCTTCACCGGCACAGGACAAAGCTTCCAGCGTATCCCCCATAGCCCAGGTGGAAAGTATCTCCCAGCCATAGTTTTTCAGACGTTTTTTCATGGCATCTACTGCAGACTGCGGGCCAAGATCAAGGGGGGTTGCTCCAAGAATATTTAATTTCCGGCTTCTCTTCTCTGTAGATCTTTCCGCAGATCCCGTCGGTACTTCTGAACACCTTCCGGTTTTCTCTGCAGCTCCTGTAAAATGTCCGGCGATCTCTGCCAGCGCCAGCCCTGCTCCGTATACATAGTCATGCATGCCGCTGGTCGGAACCGAAAATGCCGGGATTCCGATTCTTGCCGTAAGTGCACGGGCCAGTCCCGGAAAATCCGTTCCATTCATAAAAGGGATCGGAGAGCTTGCAAGTGCAATAAATTTCGGTTTCAGCTCCTTTGCCGCCTCTTCGATATCCTGAAGAAATTTCTCATCATTTCCCATAATGGCATCGATATCCGTAAGACCTGAGATAAAGATCAGACTGTCCTGATCGTACCACCGGATCTCATCATGGGTATTATAGGTAGAATTACAGCCGGAGGGATCATGCATCACTGTCATTCCTCCAAGCTCATACAATGCAGAGCAGACGCCGGACACGTCTGCCGTGTAGATCGGTATGATCCGATATGCCTGTCTCATATGCAGCTTTCGCACCCCCATCCCTTTCGAACGATCAGATCCTCCGGAGCTTTTTCCTCATTAAATGCCTCCAGCATCAGCTGTGCAGTACGTCTGATCCCTTCAAAGCCCCAGAGCCCGCCACCCTGTACCATATTGACAAAATTCCGGCTTCCGGTAAACCAGGCTGCTTTTTGTCCGACGGCAAGGATTTTTCCGGAATGCTGCCGTGGCCGCACTCTCATCTCCGGGCGGACAGTCGAAATCAACATGAGTTCCGGGTAATTCTCCTTCAGCCAGAAAAATACTTCTTTTTCTTCTGGGCTGATACTGTCCAGAAAAACGGACTGTACCTGAAATCCATGGGTAAGGAGAAGCTTTGCAAGTCCCAGAGGTCTTGGATGAAAAAGATAATCCACAGCTACGGGAGTGTCACCGATGATCTGGTGTGCATGGAAAAGAGCTTCCTCGCATTTTCGGATCTCCGTTTCGATATCCAGGCCATTTTTACCGCCACTTTGCTGATCCAGCAGTTCCAGCAAATACTTTTCCTGCGTCTCTATCTCCTCATAGTCAAAGCTTCCGGGCAGGTATAAAAACGGCCTTCCAAGTCTCTCCGCCTGCTGCTGTACTCCGAATTTTCCTGCCGGATAACAGTTAAGGATCAGGCTTCCCTCTCCCAGGCTCTGATAATCCTCCCAGGTCTTACAGGCCGGTGCTTCCCGGAGACGGATTCCGTTCTTTTTCAGGATCCGGCAGATATCTGCACTCTCATCCAGCACAAAATCACTGCCCAGGACTGTGACACATTCCGGATCTGCTTTCCTCTCCGGTACTGCATCATACATGGCACGGCGCAGCTTCTGATCCGGAGTCGGACCTGTTTTCTGCATGACAGGATCCATAAAGCATCGCATAAAAAAGATCTCCGGAAATCTTTCTTCCAGTTCTCCGTAGATGCGGTCCAGATCACTTCCCAGAAAATGATGAAGACACACGGTAAAAAGCAGTACTGCCTTTGGCTTCTCATCCAGCCGGTTCAGAATATCCGTCACTCCTTCAATGGTCACATCCTCCAGATTTCCGCCCAGAAGATCCTTTTCCTCCACGATCACAAAGGAAAAACGGTCTGCCGCATTCATCTCTGCGGCAGTCAGCACAACGCCACGCATGCAGTTATCCGCACAGACGTAGATCTGCCTTGCTTCCGGAACCAGCATTCCCGTATGTACGATATTCCAGTTTCCATGGACTGGTGAATTAAATTCCAGCCCCGACTGAAAGGGAACCGGAAAAGAGGCTTCCTTTATAAATATTTCTGTTTTTCCCGAAAGCTCTCTGTTACCAACTCTTTTTAACATGAGCCTTCCTCCCTGCATGCATTCAGGATCTGCTCGGCCAGTGTCCGGTACTCCTCTGCCATCTCACAATCCGGATAGGCTTCCAGAAGAGTTTTTCCTCGATTCTCTGCTTCCAGGACCAGCTCACTTCTGGAAAGCGTTCCCACTACCCGCGTATGAAAATCCTCTGCCAGCTCCCGGACTTTTTCTTCCTCTCCCGGCACGTTCCGCCGGTTCAGGATCACGCCGCCAAGAGATGCATATCCTCTGTTTCTGAAATTATCCACTGCCATGGCAATATTTGCCCCTGCATGGATGGCCATGTTTTCTCCTGAGGTGATGATAAATACCTTATCTGCATACCCCTTTCGCATGGGCATGGAAAATCCACCGCAGACAACATCTCCCAGTACGTCATAAAAACAATGTCCGGTTTATAGGTCTCATAGGCTCCGTTTTCCTTAAGCTTCTCGAGAGCAGTAATGATACCTCTTCCCGCACATCCAAGCCCCGGTGCAGGACCGCCGGCTTCCACACAGACTACACCCCCATATCCGATCTGCACCATATCCGTAAGCTTCAGCTCCTGGCGTTTTTCGTTATACAACTCCAGCACAGTGGGAACTTTTTTCCATGCCTGAGAAGGATCGTGGAATCTGCCTTGGGATCACAGCCGATCTGCATCACTTTCATTCCTTTTTCCGCAAGGGCTACCGCCACATTGGAAACCGTAGTAGATTTTCCGATGCCGCCCTTTCCGTATACCGCAACTTTTATCATTTTCTGTCCTCCGCTTTTGTGATCACATTGGAATATGCCGTTTTGGCGGAAACTCCACTGAGGTGGCCGATCTTTCCGGATAAGGAGCTGATCACATCCTGTGGTGCGTCAATGGCAATACTGATGATATTGATGCCTTTTTCCCGGTAAGGGATCCCCATTCTCCCGATAATATATTTTCCCGCTTCGTGAAGGAAACGGTTGATATCATCGATCACGTCATTGTTTTCCACAATGATCGAAATCAATGCCACTCTTGTCTCCATAAGATCTGACTCCTTTCCGATATTATCAGCAGATCCTCGGCAGAAGCTCTCCTCCCGGCTGCGGAAGAAGTGCCTGCGTTCCGATCTCCGTAGTCATGACAACCTTTCCTGGCTGGTCTTCCGTAACTTCACCGATAATGGCTGCGTCCCTGGAATAAGGACATTTACGCAATGCTTCCACGATCCTTCCTGCTTCTTCCTTTGGTGCCATGATCACCATTCGTCCCTCACAGGCCAGATAAAGCGGCTCCAGGCCAAGCATGCCGCAGACACCCTTTACCTCCGGAGCTACCGGAACAGCTGCTGCATCCAGGCGGATCCCTACGTTACTCTGTCCTGCGATCTCGTAAAGAACCGTTCCGACACCACCTCTTGTGGCATCACGGATCACATGAATGTTATGGGTGGCATCCAGTACATCTTTTACAGCTCCCCACAGCGGTGCGCAGTCACTTGTCACATCTGCGTCAATGCCGAAATCCTCTCTTGCCAGAAGAATGGTGCATCCATGTCTTCCCACATCACCGGTTACAATAATGGCATCTCCCGGTTTTGCCAGCTCACCGCCTACCTGAACGCCCTCCTGGATCTCACCCATTCCGGTTGTTGTGATAAACACACCGTCAACCTGACCTTTTCCTGCCACCTTAGTATCTCCGGAAACAATACGCACTCCGGCTTCTTTTGCTGTTTTTTCCATGGCTGCGGCGATCTCCTCCAGCTTCTCCATGGGAAAACCCTCCTCAATGACAAAAGCGCAGGTAAGATACATCGGTTTTGCTCCCATACAGGCAAGGTCATTAACGGTTCCGCAGATGGAAAGCTTGCCGATATTTCCCCCCGGAAAAAATGCCGGAGAAACAATAAATCCATCGGTGGATACTGCCATTTTTCCTGCAGGCGGAACCAGCACAGCCGCATCATCGGCTGTGAGATCCGGGTTTGCAAAATGCGTTTTGAATACTTCATCGATCAGTTCTGAGGTCTGACGGCCTCCGGCACCGTGTGCCATGGTCACTGTTTTATTTTCCATAATATTATCTTCTTTCTATGCTGGGTCAAAGGAATTTCATATCGGTTTCATCCTGTCAGATCTTCCGGATACGATCCTTCGTTTGTACTATATGTAATGTATCATATTTCGCAGTCCATTAAAGCGGACATCAGTTTCCGTACATAAAATATGCGGAACATGCACCTTCATTGGATACCATACAGGCACCTACCGGATGCTGCGGGGTACAGACCTTTCCGAATACCTTACAATCTGATGGTTTGCATTTCCCCTGAAGCACATCCCCACAGCGACAGGCCGGATTTGGTCTGCCCTGGATCGGCGGCACTGCATATTTTTTTCTGGCATCAAAGGCTTCCCACTCCTTCCGGAGCACCAGGCCGGACCCCGGGATCACACCCAGACCGCGCCATTCGGAATCACAGGGCTCCATCAGTTCTTCGATTAGCTTCTGTGCCTCCGGGCTTCCCTCACTTTTTACCACACGGGGATAGCAATTCACAAAGAACGGTTTTCCTTCCTGAAAACGTACCAGTGCAACAGCCAGTGCCGTAAGCAGCTCCTTCGCTGTAAAGCCTGCCACCACACCACTGATGCCTTCCTCTGCCAGCTGCTCGCAGAGCGCAGTTCCTGTGATCGCATTGACATGTCCAGGATAAAGGAACACATCCGCACTGCCCTTTAATGCCTGATAAGCCTGGGGCATGGTCTTGTTTGCCACAAGGAGCGAATAATTGGAAAGTCCGTCCTCTCCGGCCTTTTTCACGGAAAGACAGCCGGCAGGCGTGGTGGTCTCAAAGCCAACGGAAAGAAATACCACCTGCTCTTTTGGATGCTCTTTCGCATATTTTTCCGCATCTGCCGGTGAATAGACGATCCGTATCCTGGCGCCTTCTGCCCTGGCATCTGCAAGGCTTTTCTTTGTTCCCGGTACGCGGACAAGATCACCGAATGTGCAGATCGTCACCTGTTTTTTCAGAGCAAGATAAACGGCCTCGTCAATAAACCCTACCGGTGTTACACAGACCGGACATCCCGGTCCTGAGATCAGCTCCACCTGCGGCGGCAGAAGCTTGCGGATCCCCAGACGGAAGATCTCGTGGGTATGTGTTCCGCAGACCTCCATGATCCGCACCGGCGGCCCCTGATATCCTTCTATGATCTCTCTTGCTGTTTTTTTCCTCTCTTCCATCACAGCAGTTTCTCCATTAGCTGGTCTGTCTCTTCCTCGTCATCATCGGTGATCTTTGCAATGGCAACACCTGCATGCACCATCACATAATCCCCCGGCTCCAGGTCTCCCAGGAGCTGGGCGGAAACCTCTCTCTTTGCGCCGCCTGCATCCACCACTGCTGTTCCGTCACTGATCTTTACTACTTTTGCTGATAATCCTACACACATATCTGTGCCTCCCATCCTGCATTTCTGCTGTATGCTCCATGCGTTATCATAAAACATTTATGATCCGTATCTGCATGATCTCGTCTATATTTATCTGTGCCGCTGCACATAAGCCATCCCATACACCGCCTGTCCCAGTGCGATCCCTCCGTCATTCGGCGGGATCAGGCTGTGCTTCAGAACTTTAAACCCCATTTCCGTAAGGCCGTCATCTACCAGCTCCAGAAGCAGCCGGTTCTGAAAGACACCGCCACTTAATGCCACTTTCCGGATTCCGGTCTGCCGCTCTGCTTCCTCACAGGCTGCAAGGATCTCATCTGCCAGTGCCCGGTGAAATCCATAAGCCAGCTTCCCGGGATCCTCTCCTGCAAGCCTTGCCCGGACCAGATATGCAACGATCTCACCTGTATTTAAAATAAATTTTCGTTCATCTTCAGACGCTTCTGAGATGCCTGTGCCTTCCGGAATGTCTTCCTTTTCTGACATCCGTATCTTCAGATTTTCTTCCGGATTTTTCTTCTGCATCTCCCGCTGCTTTCTCCAGGCCTCCGCCGCAAATTCCAGTGCTGTGGACGCTTCTCCCTCAAAGGTGGACGCTCTCCGGATCCCCAGGATCGCACTAACTCCGTCAAAAAGTCTTCCTGCACTGGTGGAAGTCACGGCATTGATCTTCCGCTGTGCCATAGTCACCAGTACCTTTGCTTCCTGGTCTGTGCAAAGTCCCAGTTTACGGACAGTGTTCAGGGTTCTTTCCAGATCTCCCGTATTCTGCCAGATCAGGGAAACGGCGATCCGCCAGCCTTCTTTTGCAGAAATATCTCCGCCAACCTGGACAAAGGGTTCTATACTTCCAAACCTTGTAAATCCCTGACCATCTGCGGTCAGGATCTCTCCGCCCCAGATGGTTCCATCGGTTCCATAGCCTGTTCCGTCAAAGGAAACCCCTATCACCTTTTCTTTGCAGTCATTTTCTGCCATGCAGGATAAAATGTGTGCATAATGATGCTGCACCCTCAGAACAGGAAGCCCAAGCTCCTCTGCCACTACTGTGGAATTATATTTAGGGTGAAGATCACAGACCACTATCTCCGGCTGCACCTCCAGAAGTGTTTCCAGCCGCCCAATCGTCTCCTTCAGGGCTTTTACCGTTCGAAGATCCTCAAGATCTCCCACATAAGGGGAGGGATAAAAACGGTTATCCACACCAATGCAGAAGGTGTTCTTAAGTTCTCCACCTGCTGCGATCACCTGGCCCTTCCAGGGTGTGGAGACCATAAACGGCAGAGGTGCATACCCGCGGGAACGGCGGATCATATAGGGTTCACCCTTATAGAAATCCATCACCGAATCGTCGGCCCGGATACGTATCTTCCTGTTGTGGGAAAGGATGCAGTCACAGAGATGGGAAAGCTCCTCTGCCGCCTCCTCATCATCTCTGCAGATAGGCGCCCCGGAAGTATTTCCACTGGTCATTACCAGAAGCCCGGGCATCCGGATCCCATCATCATAATGAAAAAGAAGCAGCTGAACCGGTGCATAGGGAAGCATGACACCCACCTTGGGATTCCCGGGTGCAATGCTCTCACAAAGCCTCGTTTCTCCCGGCAGCTTATCCAATAGCAGGATCGGCTTCTGATGCCCGGTAAGGATCTTCTCCTGCTCCTCACTGACCTGACAGATCTCCTTCACAGCTTCCATATCCTGTGCCATCACTGCAAAAGGCTTCACCGGACGCCGTTTCCGCTGCCGCAGCCGCTGTACTGCCTCCTCACTGGTAGCATCACAGCAAAGGTGAAAACCACCGATCCCCTTGATGGCCACGATTCCGCCGGAAGCAATGATCTTCCTTGTATAAGTGATAGCCTCCCGGCCCCGTTCCTCTCTTCCCGCCAGGTATACCTCCGGGCCGCAGTCATTGCAGCACACCGGCTGGGCATCATAACGTCTGGTATCCGGGTTATGGTACTCATCTGCACAGGAGGGACACATGGGAAATTCCTTCATACTGGTCCGTTCACGGTCATAAGGAAGCGAATCCAGGATCGTCAGTCTGGGACCGCAGCAGGTACAGTTGATAAAGGGATGCAGATACCGCCTGTTTTCCGGATCAAACATCTCCGCCTTACATTCATCGCAGATCGCGATATCCGGGGAGACAAAGATCTCCCCCTTTGTCTTCTCACTTTCGATGATATCAAACTGTGTAAATTTCTCCGGCTCCTCCACCGGTTCTTCAAGAAGCTTCAGGATAGCGGAACGCTTCGGTGGCTTATTCCCGATATCTGCGATAAAGGCATCCACATCCTGCTGCTTACCCTGAGCAAAAATCTCCACATAGGGTCCTTTATTGGACACACTGCCACGGATTCCTCTTGCCATAGCATGACGACTCACCGTAGGGCGAAATCCCACTCCCTGTACGATCCCGTAAACACGGATCATTTTCGTAATTTCCCGCTCCATATGTTTCTCCATTCCCTGCAGCTTTTTCCACTGATCCGGCTGCAGCATGCATGTAACTTTATGTCCTTCCCTTATGGTCTACCTGCATTTTCCGGATACTGCAAAATGCACTGTATCCACAAACACTCCTGAAAAAGCCTTTGTCATCCGCTTCATACATGGATCTGCAAAGATCACGTCATATCCGCCCTTCTCTGCCAGTTCCATGTGATCTTCCTCATCCCTTAATGACACATCGCCCTCCTCCAGGAGATCTTTTTCCATGGAAAACCAGCTTGCCACGGTGATCTCTCCGTCCGCACCACGTTTCCGTAGCTCCTCTCTTATGGAACCGGCCATCACCTGCTGCTGCACGATGAGAATCTTTTTTCCTGTATAATCCATATCAGGAACCAGCTCTTCCGCCAGAGGATATCCCACCTCATAAGGTGTTCCGAAGGTTTTCTCCAGATATCTGGCACATTCCAGTGCCGCAGGAGAAACCACGATATTTTTTTCCGCAGAGGAGGCTTTTTTTACCTCATCAAGCCCGTCTCCCATTCCGTAGCAGACTGCTCTCTGTCCTCTGGCACGGAATTTTTCACGGATCTTGTCTGCTGCTTTCAGGTCACTGACATCCTGAGGTGTCATTCCGAGAACTCCTGTCTTACCAGCCTCCACAGGCAGCTTTTCCCGGGCAAAGGCTTTAAAAAGCTCCAGATAAGCCTTCCGCTCTCCCGCATCATAAAGCTCCATTCCGTTGGTATTTACTGCAAGCACCGGAAGATCTGTTTTCTTCTCGCACATCCGCCGCAGTGCCTGATGATCCGTTCCGATCACAGCAGGTACCGGTGTTCCGATAATGGCTGCAAAGCCTGCCTCCACCTTTTCTGCTGCATCCACAAGCTTGGCAACCAGGCGGTCATCCCGTCCCAGGATGGCATCCATATCCCGAAGTCCTGCGCTGAATACCGCACTTTTCTGTTCAAACCATCTTGGTTCATCAAAGCCGCAGACATTTCCCGCACATCCTCCTGCATCACAGATCACGATGATCCCACCAAGCTCATACAGCACTGACACGGCTCCGGACTGATCCGGTGCAAAGGGTGTCAGATATTTCCGAAGTCCTCTCATACCTTTTCTCCCTTCTGCAAAACTTTCTCTGTCAGTGTTTCAAACAGCCTGCGTACCCCCGCATAGCCATAGGGCTGCCGGTCCTGATTCCACACGGCATTTGGCTGATCCCGGTGATAATATCCTGCATCCTTTCCTATGGTAAGGTTCACTTCGCTCCCGGACGGATCGTAATACAGCATGGTGGGTTCCATATTGGAAAAAAACCTTTGTATCCGGACTCAATTCCGCAAGATGCCGTATGTATACAAAATTCTCGGCTGTGATAGTTCCGTAGATCTCCGGCACCCGGAAACCATACCGCACCAGGGCCAGGGCCAGCTCAAAGGGATCTCCGTTCATGCACTCCCCTACAGCAAAAGACGCATCCGGACAGACCTCCCGGAATCGCTCCACTGCCTCTTCTGCTGCTTTTTTATACACTTCCTGATCAAAAGAGACTCCAAGAACCTGTCCCAAGGCACGATACTGATTTTCGATCTTATCTGTCTGGTAGAGCCTCCGAAGCTCAATAAAAGGAATCTTCAGCCGGTCATGAAAATCCTCCGCTGCAAACCTTGCTTCCGGATGAAGCACCAGATTAAAATTGGCCTGTGACATGGTCTGATATTCTTCATAATCCTTACATCTTGAGATCTCATGGATGGTCTTTACGCCTGCCTGCTGCAGCAGCTCATACATCTCGCAGTCATCAACCAGCGGCGAAAAAAATCCCAGAAGATTGACCACATTTCCCTTTTTCTTCTGTGGCTCAAGGAGGGAGTATAAGGACTGGCGCACATGGACCATAGGCGGCTTTCTGCCCTCACGTGTCAGTGCGTACATGTAACAGGGACGCACCGGAATATCCACCTTTTCCTCTGCCTTCCGGCAGACACGTTCCATATCCGTTCCCAGAAGTGCATCCACACAGGTGATACAGATCATCACCACAGACGGCTTCTTCTCACAGCAGTCGCAGATCTCTTTTACCGCTTTCGGGATCTTTTTCAGGTGACGGCCTGTAACAATATCCGTCTCGTCCATCATCAGATAAAAAAATCGATCATTGTACTCCGGCATGGAGCTGATAAGAGAAGTATTTCTTCCGCAGCATCCCGGTGCCACGATCAGCATAATGGAATCCGGCACTGCAAGCCCGGCCCGCTTTACGCCAAAGCCCTCCGCTCCCGGAGAGTTAAATGCCAGAGTTGCAGGAGAGCTGTAGATCAGATGCTTCCCGGAGATCATCTGCGGAGGGATCGCTTCCAGCCCACCCCGGGCCAGCTCTTCTGCAGTTGCAAAATATGCTTCCTTTTTCATATATCCTCCTTCTCCGTTTCTTCACTTTCCAGTAGCTTCCTCGCCAGTGCAAAAAATTTCTCACTGATCTCAGAATTCTCGTCTCCCTCGATCACTGTTTTGCCCTGATCCTCCCATCGGATGATCTCGTCACTTCTCGGGATCTCACCCACGATCGGGATATTGTTTTTTTCTGCAAAAGCATTTACTTTTTCCGTTTCATTCTCCACATTCCTGTGATTCAGCACGATCCCAAAGATCCTCGCATAGCTTCGATCCTCAAAATTCCGCACAGCGCTGGAAATATTATTGGCTGCATAGAGCGCCATTTTCTCTCCGGATGTAACAATGAGTACTTTTTCCGCATAGCCCTCTCGGATCGGTGCCGCAAAACCGCCGCATACCACATCCCCAAGAACATCGTAAAGCACTACATCCGGCTTCCAGGTCTCAAAAAGCTTCAGATCCTCCAGAAGCTGAAAGGTTGCGATGATACCTCTGCCTGCACAGCCAAGTCCCGGCGTGGGGCCGCCGGTCTCAATGCAGAGGACTCCACCAAAGCCCTCCTTTGAAATATCCTCCAGCTTTTCCGGCTCCTCATCCTCTTCCCGCATATAATTCATTACCGGCCGTAGAGGTTCTCCCCCAAGAAGATTGATGGTGGAATCCGCCTTGGGATCACAACCGATCTGGATCACTCTCTTCCCCATGGCTGCAAAAGCCGCCGCCAGGTTGGACGTCACTGTAGACTTTCCGATACCGCCCTTTCCGTATACTGCTACCTTCAGCATAAAATCCTCCCTAATTCATTCTGTCCGCTCCCGCAGGTATTTTTCATAAAAAAAGCTCTTTCACGCACAAGGTGAAAGAGTCCCGTATTCCGCTCACAAAACATAGTCAGGCGGATATTCGCGATCCGCATTTGCTGCTTGTTCATAACCGAATAACTGGCTTCGCAGTTGATTCGGTTAAGCTGTGCCGGATGAACAACGATTCCTGCTCGGATATTCCTTGCCGTCAAAGTCTGTTTCCTGCTGTATTTTGTTTTAATGCCTCATCCGGATAGAAAGAAAATCTTTCATTCCGTCTGAATTTTTCTGTTTTTATTATACAATGGTGTACATTAGTGAGTCAATTGCAACTCTGACTTTTTATACAAAAAAATGACCCCCAGGCGAAATATTTTTAAGCATTTCGCCGAGAAGTCTCTTCTCTGATCTGCCGGCTCAGAAGCCGCGGCAAAGTTATTCTTATGATAAAGCTTTACTGGATAGAAACTACGTGATATCCTCTGTCTTCCACTACCTTCTTAAGCTCTTCGTTGGAGATCTCTCTGTCATAGGAAACCACTGCCTCACCTTTTTTCAGGCTTACTTTTGCTGCCGCACCGTCAATGCGGTTGATCGCTCTTGTGACGCTGGCCACACAGTTCTCACAGTGCATGCCTGTGATCTTCATGGTTTTCTCACCCAGCTTGGTTCCATCCAGCTTCTTCTTCGGAATCTCCGGCTTGCTGCCGCCTCCGCAGCAGGCGCCTTCGCCCTTCAGATGTTTATATGCGCCTTTTCCGGCAAACAGCATAATGATGATAACAACGATGACAACAATTGCATTTGCCATGATTTCTTTCCCTCCTGGTTACTTATGCATTCCACTGCAGCCGGAGCAGCCGGAACAATGACCGGAGCAGCTGCCGCCACAGCCTCCTGTACGTGTGTTACCGGCACAGCCGACACAGCTGAGCCCCTGTTTCTTTCTTGAATAGAGATAACTGATCACAAATACGCCATATGCGATCACCAGTGCCAGTACAATAATATCCGCTATCATACTCATATCTGTCACCCTTTCTTTCGCTGTACAGCCTATGAACTGCTGCCAGCCTCTGATGAATACTTTTGTAAAAAAACTTCCATATTTCTTCAGGCTTATTATAGCACAGAAGACCAGGTATTTACATCCCCGGTCTCCTGCATTTCTTATCATTTCAGCTGTTCTTACAGCATCATTTCAAAGCTATCATATGTACCGGATCGTTACTGTATGACCGGTTTTCAATTACTCTGCTGCCTGTACAGATCTCTTTGTAACATCGTTCTGGTTCTTGTACGGATCTGGTCTGAACAGAAGGAAGAGCAGGATCGCTGCAAGAATCAGCGCTACGATCGTTCCAATTCCGAAGGAACCGGCACCTGTGACAACAAGACCGATCTGGTATACACAAAGTGTTACAACATAAGCAAAAATGTTCTGGAAGAGAATTGCAAACCAGAACCATTTTCTGGACTGCATCTCATGTGCCATTGTAGAAATAGCTGCAAGGCACGGAGAATCAAGCAGGTTGAACAGCAGGAAAGAAAATGCTGCTACTGCTGTCGGGAACCATGCTTTGATTGCTGCACCAACGATCATGGTATCCTCTGCATCATCACCAGCTACGTTTGCAAGAACACCCATTGTACTTACGATGGACTCTTTTGCGGAGAATCCGGAGATGGAGGCTGCAACCGGCTGCCATTTGCCAAATCCAAGAGGAGCAAAGATCGGAGCAAGGATACCGCCAAGGATAGCCATGATACTGTCGTTGCTGTCCTCAACAAATCCGATTCCGCTTCCTGTATTTCCGATACTGGAAAGGATCCACATGATAACGGTTGCAAGGAAAAGAATGGTACCGGCTTTGATGATGAAGCCTTTCAGTCTCTCCCAAACATGAAGCAGAACTGTCTTTACAGACGGAATGTGATACTGTGGAAGCTCCATTACGAACGGAGCAGGTTTACCGGAGAAAGGTTTTGTTTTCTTCAGGATGATCGCAGATACAAGAACTGCTACAACACCGATAAAGTACATCAGTGGTGTGATGAAACCAGCAGCTACGTAGTCACCGGTTACATAAGCTGTCATGATACCACCCATAAGAGCGATAACAGGAAGCTTGGCACCACATGGAATAAATGTTGCTGTCATGATCGTCAGACGACGGTCATTATCTGCCTCGATCGTTTTGGAAGCCATGATTCCAGGGATTCCACAGCCGGAGGAGATAAGAAGCGGGATAAAGCTCTTTCCGGAAAGTCCGAAATGACGGAATACACGGTCCATGACGAATGCGATACGAACCATGTAACCGCAATCCTCAAGGATGGAAAGGAACAGGAACAGGATTGCCATCTGCGGAACGAATCCAAGCACTGCACCAAGACCACCGATGATACCATCTGATACAAGGCTTACCAGCCAGTCCGCAACGCCGGCATTGCCGAGTCCATCCGATACAACACCCTGGATGGTTCCCACAAAGCTGTCGTTTGTCCAGTCTGTTACCATGGTACCAACTGTTGTTACCGATACATAATAAACGATGAACATGGTAAGGATAAAGATCGGAAGACCGAGAACACGGTTTGTTACGATACGGTCGATCTTATCGGAAACTGTCATCTTATTTCCGCTTCTCTTAACGTTTGCAGAAACAACCTTCTGGATGTACTGATATCTTCCATCCGTTACGATACTCTCTGTATCATCATCCTCTGCCTTCTCAAGGCCAGAAGCAATCTCCTCGATCCTGGACTGTGCAGAAGCCGGAAGGTTCAGACCTTCTTTTACCTTGCTGTCTCTCTCAAGAAGCTTTACTGCATACCATCTCTTGTTCTCCTCAGCGATGTTTGCAGGAACAAATCCCTCGATCTCATTTACAGCTTTTTCTACTGCTTTCGGAAATTCCATCTGCTTAGATGGTACTCTGTGCTGGTTCGCACATTTGATTGCCTCATCAACAACCTCTTTAAGGCCTGTTCCTTTAAGAGCAGAGGTCTCAACGATCGGGCATCCAAGCGCGGAGCTTAAGCCTTTTACATTGATATGGATGTTGTTCTTTTTCAGAAGATCCACCATATTAAGAGCGATAACAACCGGGATACCGATTTCAAGAAGCTGAGTTGCAAGATACAGGTTTCTCTCGATGTTTGTTGCATCCACAAGATCGATGATCACATCCGGTTTCTCTTTCAGAAGGTAATCACGGCTGACAACCTCCTCAAGTGTATACGGGGAAAGTGAATAGATACCCGGAAGGTCTGTTACCGTTACATCCTTCTGGTTTTTCAGCTTGCCCTCTTTTTTCTCTACAGTAACACCTGGCCAGTTACCAACGTACTGGTTTGCGCCTGTAAGAGCATTGAACATTGTAGTCTTACCACAGTTCGGGTTTCCGGCAAGAGCTATTGTTACAGACATTTTGCATCCTCCTTTTTTCAGGTCAGAGCCTGACGCTCTGTCATTTTTCGAAGCTTATTTACTTTACTTCCACACATGCTGCGTCATGCTTACGCAGGGAAAGCTCATAACCTCTGATGGTGATCTCAACCGGATCTCCAAGAGGAGCTACCTTTCGGATATAAACCTCGCTGCCTTTTGTGATTCCCATATCCATGATACGACGCTTGTAAGCCGGGTCGCCGGTGATCTTGGAAACAACTACTGTAGAACCTACTGCTGCATCACGTAAAGTCATTTCTCTTTTCCTCCCTGTTCATATTCCAATTCCTAATCTATCCTCAACTGCGCCTTCCGCAGTTTGGGGCAAATTCACTACCGGTCACTGCCTCGCAGTCCGGTCACACCATAATGTGTCTGGCCATTTCCTTATTGACTGCTACTCTGGAATCCTTGACATTTACGATCAGATTGCCGTCAAACTGAGAAATAACTGTCACTTCCGCATTCTCAACAAAACCAAGGCCTGCAAGAAATCTTCTTGTATCCTCCGCTCCGGAAATACGCTTGATCGTGCCAGTATCACCTGACTGTAAAAATAAAATCGGCTGCATGGAATCCCTCCGTTTCTTTCTATTAATTAACTCAGTCTAATTAGTCAGCCCTAACTCATAGGTTAGTTTATACTAAGTTTTTTCGAATGTCAATCCCCTAAATGAAAAAAGTTAATCAAGATTAAGTTTTTATAAACAAAATATAAAAAAAGTTCCTGCATTCTGAGGTATTTCTGTCTGGCAGAAGGTTACCTCAGAATGCAGGAACTCTGTTCTGATTCTTTTTCTGTTTGCAGCCTGTTAAGCTAAAAACCCCTTCCGGAACTTTTTCTTTCTTCCGTGCTGCTCATATTTTTATCTCTTAGTGGATCTGATCATTCAAAAGCTTCAGGATCAGATTCTCCGTTTCATTGATTCCGTAGCTTGCACTGTTGATACAAAGATCGTAGTTATCCGGCTTGCCCCACTGAGCTCCGCCGTAAAAATTGTAATACCGTCTGTGCTGGCTGTCCATCTTCTTCAGGAAACGGACTGCCTGCTTCATATTCATCTTCCTTACATCCATAACATGCTGCACACGGATAGCAAAAGGAGCTGTGATAAACAGACTGATATGCGGAATGTGATTGTTCTTGAGGATCGCATCCGCACACCTTCCCATAATGATGCAGTCCTCTTTTGAGGCCAGATCGCAGATCAGGTCACTCATGTTAAAGAATACCGCATCCTGTTTCGGAAGACCATGGTAACGGTTGAATTCCCGGAACCAGCCCTTGGGATCAAATTTATGCTTCTTCTCATATTTATTGAAATCCGCAAAATATTCCGCATCGTTGACCGCGCCCTTTTCCGCCTCAAGACGCCTTAATACCTGATCAAAGATCTCCACATCATAATAGTTGATCCGAAGCTTGTCTGCCAGTCCGAAACCGATATCATTACCGGCACTTCCCTGTGTACGGCTGATGCAGATGACCAGATGGTCATTCTCAGAGATTTTTTCCCTCCGCTTGATCATATGATTCAGTGCCACACGTTCCTTATCCATGATATCCGTAGCAACAAAAGTCTCTGGCAGCGTCAGGATCTCCTGAAAGATCTCATCATATTTCTTCATGAGACGGCTTTTTTCTTCTTTATCCTTGATGGTCCTGGCCATGTTGCTGATCAGTGCCATCTCGCTTCGAAGAAGATGTCCGTCCGGTTTGGTATACATCAGAGCACTTAAGTTCCGGATAGTGCCTTCTCTGTCACCGGTGAAGGTACGTCCAAGGGAAGATCCTACGCTTTCATAAACCTCGCCATCCAGTTCATAAAGCCTGGTGGCAAGTTCTCTGCATTTCTCTCGAATGTTATTATCCTGCATATTGATCCTCCTCCCTTATAAAAAGAATACCAGCATATCGATGATGAACACCGGTACCAGGAAACAAATGGACCATGCCATATATCCGAAGAAGGACGGCATGTTGATACCATTTTCGTCAGAAAGTGTCTTGACCATAAAGTTCGGAGCATTGCCGATATATGTATTGGCGCCCATAAATACAGCACCGCAGGAAATCGCAGAAAGCAGCTTTACAGGAACCGTTCCCAGCGTTGTTGCGATTCCGTTTGTAAATCCAAGAGTTCCTGCTGTTGTCAGAAATACCAGATAGGTCGGCGTATTATCCAGGAAGCTGGACAAAGCTCCGGTCGCCCAGAACATCTGGTATGGCTCGGTGATACCGAGATTCGGTCCTACTGCTTTCAGAAGCATCAGGGCCGGCTGCATGGTAATAAAAATACCGATGAAAAGTACTGCAACCTCCTTGATCGCACCCCAGGTAAAATGGTTCCGCACACGGATCCTTTTATCCGTTGTTTTAAAGGACAGAAATGCAGCTGCCAGGATCAGGACGATCTCAATGATCGACGGGAAGCTTAAAGTAACCTCACCGAAAATATGAATCCCCTTTACATTTCCGGCTGCATCCTGGAATACAGGCATACCTGGAAGCATTCCGCTTAAGATAACACCCACAACGATCATCACAAGGAAGATGATATTATGAAGACCCTCGATCTTAAACTCGGTACCCGGTTTGCTGATATCCGGTTTACGTCCCTCTGCGATATCCTTCTTGTAAGAGCGCATATCCAGATGATAGAACACAAACAGAAGAATCACCATATTAAAGATCAGTACCGGAAAAAGATGCAGGCTCCAGAAGAACGGAACTCCTCGCATGAAGCCCATCAGAAGCGGCGGATCACCGATCGGTGTCAGGCAGCCACCCATGTTGGATACCATAAAGATGAAAAAGATCATGATATGACCCTTTCTCTTTCTCCAGGAATTCATTTTGATCACCGGACGGACCATCAGCATGCTGGCTCCGGTAGTTCCGATACAGCTGGAAAGCAGGGTCCCCAGTGCAAGAAGTCCTACATTTACTCTTGGTGAACCCGCAAAATCACCCTCAACTGTAATGTTACCGGATACACAGAACAGTCCGAATAACAGGATGATAAATGTAAGATAGTCATTGATCACGCACTCAAGTACTGTTTCCGCAGTTTTTCCGGCACCGTAAACAACTGCAAACGGAAGGATCATAAGAATGATCCAGAATGCAACCACAACGGGCTGATGTGACTCCCACCACTCACCCTTTACCAGCGGCATCACTGCAACACACAGAAGAAGGCCCGCAAAAGGGATACAAAGCCACAACGGCACACCAGATCCTGTCCCACCGTTTCCGGCTGCCCATACACCCACAGGACATGCCAGAAATACTGTCAGAAAAGTACACATGACGGTTAATAATTTTTTCAAAATTCTCACCCCTCACATAAATTTTTTTACCAGTGAAATTATAACATATGGCGTTCTAAAATCAACTGTGTAGATGTGCAATTTATACTCGAACCCGCTCTCTTTTTTGTGCATTTTGTCGGTGTATCATAGCAGTTTTTGTTTGTTTTCAAACACACGACCAGATTTTCGGATACTGTTTTCTATATCTGTTATATAATTTATATACATTTTCTCTCTGACAAAAAAGCAGCCGTATTCTCCATCGGCACACTACCCTTTCCGGAAAATACTGCTGCTTTTGTATCTGTTATTTTTTTATTATTCCATACACTCGTCAAGGATCTCTGCCATCTTGTCGATATCCTCTTTTGTGATCACAAGAGGAGGAACAAGGCGGAGAACATCACTTCCTGCTGAGATCACCAGAAGGCCATTTGCAAGAGCTTTTTTCACCACGTCTCCTACCGGACGCCCCTTGATCACGATACCCTGCATGAAACCTTTGCCTCTTCTTGTTTCTGCACAGTCATGCTTTGCAACCAGTTCGTCCAGCTTCTCCTCAAAATACGGAGTAAGTCCCTGCACATGGGAAAGGATCTGATCTTTTTCAAAAATGTCAAATACCTTGCTGACTGCTGCACATACGAAGGGATTTCCACCGTAAGTGGTTCCGTGGTCGCCTGGCTTCAGGGAGGCTGCAGCTGCTTTTTTGTTCAGCACAAAAGCACCTACCGGAACACCACAGCCAAGTGCTTTGGCACAGGTCATGATATCCGGCTGTACTCCATATGCCTGCCATGCAAAATAATGTCCGGTACGTCCCATACCGCACTGGATCTCGTCCAGGATCAGGATGATATCCTTCTCATCACAAAGCTTACGTAAGCCTTCCAGGAACTCTTTTGTAGCCGGATAAATACCTCCTTCTCCCTGTACGGTCTCGGTGATGATGGCACAGGTCTTATCTGTGATCTGAGCCTTTACACTCTCAAGATCATTGAAATCCGCAAATTTCACCCCACCCATCAGAGGCTCAAAGGGCTCTCTGTAATGTGCATTGCCTGTCACGGAAAGAGCGCCGATGCTGCGGCCGTGGAAGGAATGGTTCATGGCAATGATCTCATGGTCTGCATGGCCATCTCTTTCGTAGGCATATTTCTTGGCAGCCTTCAGAGCACCCTCAATGGCCTCTGTACCACTGTTTGTGAAGAAAGCCTTTTCCATATGGCTTGCCTGTACAAGTTTGGCACCTGCCTCAATGATCGGCTCATTGTAGTACAGGTTGGAAATATGCATCAGCTTGTCGATCTGGGATTTCAGTGCTTCGTCATAGCCCGGATAATGATAGCCCAGGGCATTTACTGCGATACCTGCCGCAAAATCCAGATATTCCTTTCCTTCGGAATCATAGAGGTAACAGCCATCGCCTTTTTCAAAAACTACCGGAAAACGGTTATATGTATGAAGAATACTGGCTTCAGATTCTTCCATCTGTTCATTCATGCTCATTGTAATATTTCTCCCCATCATCTTTTAAAATTGCAGTACCAATACCTTTGTTTGTAAAGATCTCAAGCAATAAGCTGTGCGGGATCCTTCCATCCAGGATATGGACTCTGTTTACACCATGCTCGATAGCGTCGATACAGTTTTTCAGCTTCGGGATCATACCGCCGCCCACAGTACCATCTGAGATCAGATTCTCAGCCTCATCTACACGAAGCTCGGAGATCAGAGTGGAGGGATCATCTGCATCCCTGTAAACGCCCTCAATATCGGACAGGAAGGCAAGCTTCTCTGCCTCAACTGCCTCTGCAATGGCGCAGGCTGCATCGTCCGCATTGATATTGTAGGAATCAAAATTTTCATCAAAGCCGATCGGGAATACGATCGGAAGGAAATCTCTTTCCAGAAGGTCCTGGAGGATCTTCGGATTAACCTTTGTAACCTCACCTACGTAGCCAATGTCTTCGCCTTTGGAAAGCTTCTTTTTGCACTGGAGAAGACCGCCGTCCTTACCGCTGACACCTACAGCCTGTACGCCGAGAGATTCTACCAGAGTAACAAGCTCTTTGTTTACTTTTGCAAGAACCATCTCTGCGATCTCCATAGTGTCTTTGTCCGTTACACGGAGACCGTTTACAAAATGCGGCTCCATGCCGACTTTACCGACCCAGCGGCTGATTTCCTTGCCGCCGCCGTGAACAATGATCGGTTTGAAACCGACTAATTTCAGAAGGACTGCGTCCTTGATGACGTTACGCTTTAATTCTTCATCAAGCATGGCGCTTCCGCCGTATTTGATGACTACGATCTTGCGGTTGAACCGCTGGATGTATGGCAGGGCTTCTATGAGAACCTCTGCTTTGTCAAGATATTTCTGATTTACCATGTGGGTGTCTCCTTTTTTTGAAAAATGATATGGATTGAAAAAGGTTTTGTTGTTGTATGTTGGAGGGATTTCTTTTTTATTATAATTTTGTCTCAGCTAACAGCTGTGGGATTTGCGAGGAGGGGAGGCACTCGGAGTTCCGAAGGCCGTTTCCCCTCCTCGCGCTCCTCCCCTCCGGCCACGGGAAACGGGCTGTTGCCCGCGTTGCGGGCAAAGCGCTTGCTGCGGACAGGCTGCTGTAGGCAACAGCCTCCGACGCGCTTTCGCCGAAGGCGAATAGCTCGTCAGTCTGCCTTCGGCGACTGACGTTTAACCCGACATAACTTCCGGGCTCCCGCTCTGAGGTTCCTCACGTTCGTCACTCAGTTTTCATCGACTGAAGTTCAACACGCCTCAACTTCCGGGCTCCCGCACTGCGGGTTCTCACGTTCGTCACTCAGTCTTCGTCGACTGAAGTTCTACATGCCACAGCCAAGCGTGCCCAACGGAGGGGGTTCTTAGGGGGAGCGTGCGGGCTTCGCAACTTTGAGCTCGCTCCCCCTAAGGGTTTTCTCAGCTTACAAACTGAAACAAAATCGCAACCAAAATCCAACACAAAAAACATTCTACAAAGCTCTTACATCAAGAACGATAATCCGCATTGATCTTTATGTAATCATAGGTGAGGTCGCATCCCCACGCAGTTGCGGATGCATCTCCCATCTTCATATCCGCGATGGCTGTCACTGCCTCTTCTGAGAGGATCTTAGTTGCTTCCTCTTCGCTGTAGCCTGTAGAAACTCCATTTTCAATGATCTTGATCTTTCCTGCTTTGCTCTCAAAGTAGAGATCTACCTTTTCCGGATCGAACTGGACGCCGGAGTAGCCGAGGGCGCAGAGGATTCTTCCCCAGTTTGCGTCGTGGCCGTAAATGGCTGCCTTTGTTAAGGAAGAGGTTACTACGGATTTACTTAAGGTTACGGCTTCTGCCTTGGTGGCTGCGCCGATGACCTTGACCTCGAAGAGTGCAGTTGCGCCTTCTCCGTCACCTGCGATCTTTTTGGCAAGGGTTGTGTTTACGTAATTAAGAGCTTTTTTGAACTCTTCATAATCTGCGTTTTTCTCTGTGATCTTCGGATTGCCGGCCTGTCCGTTTGCAAGGAGGAGGACGGTATCGTTTGTGGAGGTATCTCCGTCAACGGATACCATGTTGTAGGTGTCCTTGATATCCTCGCTGAGTGCTTCCTGAAGAAGCTCCTTGGAGATATCCACATCACTGGTGATAAATCCAAGCATCGTGCACATATTGGGGTGGATCATTCCGGAGCCCTTGCACATACCGCCTACCGTTACGGTTTTTCCACCGATCTCGATTTCTACCGCTGCCTCTTTCTTCTCGGTATCTGTTGTCATGATGGCTTTTGCTGCCTCAAGGCCTGCCTCGCGGCTTCCCGCAAGCTTCGGTGCCATGGCTTTTACTCCGTTTGCGATACGGTCGATCGGAAGCTGCATTCCAATGACACCTGTGGATGCTACCAGTACGCTGTCTTCCGGGATCCCAAGGCTTTCGGATGCTGCCTTAGCTGTTTCCCTGCAATAGCCGAATCCTTCCTCACCGGTACATGCGTTGGCGATTCCGCTGTTGCAGATCACAGCTCTTGCACCCGGGTGATTATATACAATGTCCTGATCCCATCTTACAGGAGCTGCTTTTACCACATTGGTCGTGAAGGTTCCTGCAGCCACACAGGGAACCTCACTGAATACCATGGCCATATCGGTACGGCCTTTATATTTGATCTCTGCTGCAGTTGACGCTGCCTTAAAACCTTTTGCGGCTGTAACGCCGCCGTCGATGATCTTCATATTATATATCTCCTCTCAATGGTGATGCCAGATCGAATATCGCCGTTCATTCGTTTAAAGTCCTTCGGCATCTCCCATATTTTATTTGTGATCTGCCTGTTTTACGGACACATCGGAATCTGTTTCAGTCCTTCGTTCTCGTCAAATCCAAACATCAGGTTCATGTTCTGAACAGCCTGTCCTGCTGCACCCTTTACCAGGTTGTCGATAGCGCCCATCATGATGACTCTCTTTGTTCTCGGATCGATCTTGAAGTTCACGTCCACAAAATTGCTGCCTTCTACATTTCTTGTCTGCGGGCATACATCCTTGTTCAGGACACGTACAAAGAACTCGTCTTTATAATATTTGTCATAGGCTGCTTTTACTTCCTCGTAGGTAACATCCTTGGTCAGGGAGGCATATGCTGTTACCAGGATTCCACGGTTCATCGGAACAAGATGCGGGGTAAAGTTGATCATCACTTCCTGTCCGCATGCATATCCAAGCTGATCCTCGATCTCCGGTGTATGTCTGTGTGTGGCAACACCGTAAGCTTTGATGCTCTCGTTTACCTCACAGTAGAGATTCGGAACCTTGGCTCCTCTTCCTGCTCCGGAGGTTCCGGACTTGGCATCAATGATAATGGTATTCGGATCAATGAGGCCTTCCTTTAACAGCGGATAAATAGACAGTGTGGAGCATGTCGGATAGCATCCCGGGTTGGCGATCAGCCTTGCCTTTTTAATATCCTCACGGTTGATCTCGCAGAGACCATAAACAGCTTCCTCGATAAACTGCGGAGCCTTGTGCTCGATCCCATACCACTTCTCATATTTTTTTACATCTTTAATACGGAAATCTGCGCTTAAGTCGATCACCTTACATTTGGAAAGGATTTCTTCATTAATAAGGGATGCACAAAGGCCCTGTGGTGTTGCGGTAAAGATCACATCCACCTCATCTGCAAGTGCAGCCATGTTGTCATCCATACATTTGGCATCCACCAGCCTGAAAAAGTTCTGATAAATATCTGCATACTGCTGATCTATGTAGCTTCGGGAGCCGAACCATTTGATCTCAACGTCCTTGTGTCCAAGAAGAAGTCTTACGATCTCATTTCCTGCGTATCCTGTCGCACCGATAATTCCTGCTTTAATCATCTTTCACATCCTCCTCTGCCATTTTCCTACGGCTTAATACACCCTGCAGAAGCGCTTGCTATTCTTATTTATGCCTCTTTTTTATGTTCTTCTGATATCTGAACCTTCTGCACAGGTCAGACGGACATCTTAAACCTGTCTGTACTGCCAGCTCATATGTCCATCTTATCAATGGATAGATTATACATCTTCTCTGCATATTATGCAATAGTCATTTTCTTTGATTTTTCACGGTCTTTTCTGTTTTTCCTGTATTTTCTTATAATATCGCCTACTTTTAGATGTATTTTTATGCAAAATTTTTTTCATATTTTTCAAATTATCTCTTGCATATTTATAAAATCTGGTGTATATTAAGCCATGTCGACAGGACAGCCGAAAATTTTGTTTTGTTGTACATGAATATTTATTCACTCTGGTAAAGTTATAAAACAGCATAATTTTTTTCCAGATAACGTAAAAAAATTCACCGTCCCGGAAATGTCCGGAGCGATACAAAATCAAAAAAATCCCAGGAGGACATATATTATGAAAGAAAAAGTTGTTTTAGCGTATTCCGGTGGTCTTGATACCACAGCCCTGATCCCGTGGCTGAAAGAAACCTTTGATTATGACGTTGTCTGCTGCTGTGTAAACTGCGGACAGGGAAACGAGCTGGACGGTCTTGAAGAGAGAGCAAAAATGTCCGGTGCTTCCAAATTATATATCGAGGATATCGTCGATGAGTTCTGCGATGATTTCATCATGCCGTGTGTAGAGGCTGGTGCTGTATACGAGCATTCCTATCTTCTCGGAACTTCCATGGCTCGTCCGGTCATTGCCAAGAAGCTGGTTGAGATCGCACGTAAAGAGGGTGCCGTTGCTATCTGCCATGGTGCTACCGGTAAAGGAAATGACCAGATCCGTTTCGAGCTTGGCATCAAGGCTCTCGCTCCGGACATCAAGATCATTGCTCCATGGCGTATGACAGATCTGTGGACCATGCAGTCCCGTGAAGATGAGATCGAGTTCTGTAAGGCTCATGGCATCACTCTTCCATTTGATGCAAACCACAGCTACAGCCGTGACAGAAACCTCTGGCACATCAGCCATGAGGGACTTGAGCTTGAGGATCCATCCCAGGCTCCGAACTATGATGACATGCTTGTATTAAGTGTAACACCTGAGAAGGCTCCGGATAAAGAAACTGAGATCACCATGACATTCGAGCAGGGTGTTCCGAAAACACTCAACGGAAAAGCAATGAAGGTTTCCGAGATCATCACAGAGCTGAACAAGCTTGGCGGTGAGAACGGCATCGGTATCGTTGACATTGTTGAGAACCGTGTTGTTGGTATGAAATCCCGTGGCGTTTATGAAACTCCTGGCGGAACGATCCTGATGGCAGCACATGACCAGCTTGAGGAGCTGATCCTTGACCGTGAGACAATGGAAGCCAAGAAAAAGCTTGGCAGCCAGTTTGCACAGGTTGTTTACGAAGGAAAATGGTACACACCTCTCCGTGAGGCTATCCAGGCATTTGTTGAGTCCACTCAGAAATATGTTACCGGTGAGGTTAAATTCAAGCTTTACAAAGGAAACATCATCAAGAATGGTACAACCTCTCCGTACAGCCTTTACAATGAGTCTCTTGCTTCCTTCACAACCGGTGATATGTATGATCATCATGATGCAGACGGATTCATCACTCTGTTCGGTCTGCCGCTGAAGGTTCGTGCCATGAAGCTTGCAGAAGTTAAGAATAACCAGAATCAGAACTAATTTTGTTGAACATTGTTCCGACAGATCATAAAAATGCCCCGGGAAGCTATATAAGTTCCCCGGGGTCTTTTGTTATATACTGCTTTGATCACATAATACCTAATAAACGAAAGGATTTTTTATCATGAACTCACAGAAAATGCCTCTGAAAAATTCTCTCTGCCTGCTTCTGGCCGCAACGATCTGGGGAATCGCCTTTGTTGCCCAGAGTGTGGGCATGGAATATGTCGGCCCCTTCACCTTCAACGGCGTCCGTTCCCTGATCGGCGCCGCTGTCCTGGTTCCGGTGCTCTTTATCCTGAACCGTTCCGGAAATAAATCCTCTGCTGCCACAGACTCCGCAATACCGGAATCCTCATCAACACCTTCAGAAAAAGCTGTATCCCCCACGCCATATAACAGCCGTGACCTGTGGCTGGGCGGCATTGCCTGCGGATTTGCTCTTTTTGCTGCCAGCAACTTCCAGCAGTTTGGCATCCAGTACACAACAGTAGGAAAAGCCGGCTTCATCACCGCCTGTTACATTGTCATCGTCCCGATCATTGGAATTTTCCTGAAAAAGAAATGCAGTCCCTTTATATGGGCAGCCGTTGTCATGGCACTGGTCGGACTTTATCTTCTCTGCATCACAGACGGATTTTCCATTGGCCTCGGAGATATTCTGGTGCTGGTATGTGCTTTTCTCTTTTCCCTGCACATTCTGGTGATTGACTATTTTTCCCCGAAGGCAGACGGTGTAAAGCTTTCCTGTATCCAGTTTCTTGTCTGCGGGATCCTGTCCATGATCCCGGCACTTATTCTGGAACATCCGCAGATTTCTTCCATTCTCACTGCCTGGCTGCCGATCCTGTATGCCGGTGTGATGTCCTGCGGTGTTGCCTACACCCTGCAGGTCGTAGGCCAGAAAAATGTGAATCCCACCGTTGCTTCTCTGATCCTTTCTCTTGAATCCTGCATCTCCGTGCTTGCAGGCTGGGTGCTCCTGGATCAAAAGCTTTCCATAAAAGAGCTTCTTGGATGTGTCATCATGTTTGCAGCCATCATCCTGGCCCAGCTGCCAGAAAAGAAAAGATAATAAATAAAAAACAGGCAGCCGGTTTGGTATTTTACCTTCCGGCTGCCTGTCTGCATGTTTCTTATTCTGCTGCTTCTTCTTTCTTAATGAAGTTATTATAATGTGCCTTGATCTTCTCAAAGCTCTCCTGACTGATGTCGTGCTCCATCTTGCAGGCATCCTCCATTGCGATCTCTGCCGGAACCCCAAGTCCCTCCAGCATCCTGGCAAGAACAATGTGACGCTCATAAATCTGATTGGCGATCTCCGCCCCCTTCTCCAGAAGTGTCACGGTACCGTAACGGTCCATGGCAATATAACCATCCTCACGAAGAAGCTTCATTGCGTGACTGACGCTTGGCTTGGAAACACCAAGTCTGGTCGCAATATCAATGGAACGAACTCCTCCTCCTTTTTTGGATAAAACCAGAATTGATTCAAGATAATCCTCCGCTGACTGTCTGATCTCCATATAAAATCCTCCCTGCAAAAATTTAACTCTATATAGACCCTCTAAAGGGACCTGAAGCCCATTCTTTCCCTGTTCTACAGGCGAATATTAACTTTTAATATACCGCTTAAAGGATGTTGTGTCAAGCATTTCGCACATGTTTATCTTGACATTAAAAATAATTTCCCCGATAATAGTAGCTGAACAATATATCTGTTCTATAGCAGCCCGGAATCCTTTCCAGTAGTGCTGTCTTTTGAACAGTAAAGAAAGGAGATTTTTTATGCTCAAAACCCTTCTGGCCCAGGTCAGGGAGTTTAAAAAGGCATCGTTTCTCACGCCTTTTTTTCATGATCCTGGAAGTTCTCTTTGAGACTCTGATCCCCCTGGCCATGGCTTCCATCATTGATAAGGGTGTGGAAGCCGGAAATATCGGCCATATCTATCGGATGGGTGCAGTTATGGTAGCTCTTGCCCTGTGCGGACTCTGGTCCGGCGTCATGGGAGGAAAATACGGAGCACTGGCCTCCACAGGCTTTGCCAGAAACCTCCGAAAAGCCATGTACACCAACATCCAGACCTTTTCTTTTTCCAACATCGACAAATACAGCACTGCCGGCCTGATCACCCGTCTTACCACAGATGTGACCAACCTGCAGAACGCCTATCAGATGATCCTTCGTATGTGTACCCGTGCACCGGCCAGTCTGATCTGTGCCATGGTCATGGCATTTCTTATCAACGCAAAGCTTGCAAGCATCTACCTTGTCGCTGTTATCTTCCTGGGAGGCTGTCTGATCTTTATCATGCAGAAGGCCACTGTATACTTCCAGGCCGTATTCCGTAAATACGACGACCTGAACGCAAGTGTCCAGGAAAACATCGGCGCTGTACGCGTTGTCAAGGCCTATGTCCGCGAAGACTACGAGATCAGCAAATTCCAGAAAGCCTGCAACAAAGTATACGAAATGTTCTTAAGTGCTGAGAAGATCGTTGTCATGAACATGCCCCTGATGCAGTTTACCGTTTATGCCTGTATCCTGGGGATCAGCTGGCTCGGCGCCAAAATGATCGTAGGCAGCTCCCTTACTACCGGTGAGCTTATGAGCCTTCTCACCTACTGCATGAACATTCTCATGAGCCTTATGATGCTTTCCATGGTTTTTGTTATGGTGACAATGAGTATTGCCAGCGCAGAGCGTGTTACGGAAGTCATCAATGATACTGCTGACATCACAGATCCGGAGGATCCGGTAACAGATGTCCCAGACGGAAGTATCGTCTTCGATCATGTAAATTTCAGCTATAAGAAAGACAGTCAGGAACCCGTTCTGAAGGATATCAATCTCTCGATCCGCTCCGGCGAGACCATAGGGATCATCGGCGGTACCGGAAGTGCAAAATCCAGCCTTGTCAACCTGATCAGCCGTCTTTATGACGTAACGGATGGTTCTGTTTCCGTAGGAGGCATCGATGTCCGTAAATACCATCTGGAATCTCTCAGAAATCAGGTTTCCGTTGTTCTTCAGAAGAATGTACTCTTCTCAGGAACCATTCTGGAAAACCTCCGATGGGGTGACAAAAATGCCACTGAGGAGGAATGCCGCCGCGCATGCCAGCTTGCCTGTGCCGATGATTTCATCGAAAAAATGCCAGACAAATACAATACCTTCATTGAACAGGGCGGCTCCAATGTTTCCGGAGGCCAGAAGCAGCGTCTCTGTATTGCCCGCGCTCTTCTGAAGAAGCCGAAGATACTGATCCTGGATGACTCCACCAGTGCAGTAGATACTGCCACAGATGCAAGGATCCGCCGCGCTTTTGCTGAGGAGATCCCGGATACCACCAAGCTGATCATCGCACAGCGTGTTTCCAGCATCCAGAACGCGGACCGGATCATCGTTATGGATAACGGTGAGATCAACGGTTTTGGTACCCACGAGGAGCTTCTTAAGACCAACGCCATTTATCAGGAAGTATTTCATTCACAAACCGGCGGCGCCGGTGATTTTGACGAGGGAGGTGAGCCGGCTTGAAAAAACAGAACATGAAAGGCCCGGGCGGTCCTGGCCCAAGGGGTATGGGAACACCGGAGCAGCCGGGAAAGCTTCTGGGACGCCTTGCCCGTTATATCTTTAAAAACTACAGTATCCATATCGTGATCGTGGTGATCTGCATTTTTGTCAGTGTTCTTGCCAATGTACAGGGAACCATGTTCATGAAAACCCTGATCGACCAGTATATCACACCGCTTCTCTCAGCAGATACACCGGATTTCGGGCCTCTGGCTGCAGCCATCGCACGTGTGGCATGCTTTTACGCCATTGGTGTTATTGCCACCTATACTTATAACCGTATCATGATCAATGTTTCCCAGGGAACCTTACGTAACCTCCGAAACGATATGTTTGCAACGATGGAAACGCTTCCCATCAAATATTTTGACACTCACGCACACGGCGATATCATGTCCATCTACACCAACGACATTGATACCCTGCGCCAGATGATCAGCCAGAGCTTTCCGCAGCTGCTTTCCAGTGTGATCACCATCGTCAGTGTTCTTGTAAGTATGCTGATCCTGAATGTTCCGCTTACTGTAGTTACCTTGCTTATGGTTGCCATTATGATGACTGCCAGCCGGAAGCTTGCGGGCTTAAGCGGAAAATATTTCCTGGAGCAGCAGACCAACCTTGGTATTGTCAATGGTTATATCGAAGAGATGATGGAGGGTCAGAAGGTTGTCAAGGTCTTCTGCCATGAGGACGAAAGCATCCGGAAATTCGATGAACTGAACGACCAGCTTTTCACCAGCGCAGACAATGCAAACCGTTTTGCCAACATCCTGATGCCTGTGGTCGCACAGCTTGGAAATGTCAGCTATGTGATCTGCGCCATGGCGGGCGGTATCCTTGCTATCAACGGCATCGGCAGCTTCACACTTGGCGGGCTTGCCAGCTTCCTGACCTTCAATAAGAGCTTCAACATGCCTATCAACCAGGTCAGCCAGCAGTTCAACAGTATTGTTATGGCTCTTGCAGGTGCAAAACGTATCTTTGATCTTCTGGATGAAAAACCGGAAGTGGATGAAGGCTACGTTACTCTCGTCAATGCAAAAGAGGAAAACGGTGTTCTTACCGAATCCGACAAACGTACCGGCCGCTGGGCATGGAAGCATTTCCACAAAGCTGAGGGTACCACTGATTATATCGAGCTGAAGGGTGATATGGTCCTGGAGGATGTAGACTTTGGTTATAATTCCAACAAGATCGTTCTCCATGACATCAACATGTATGCACAGCCAGGCCAGAAGATCGCTTTTGTAGGCTCCACCGGCGCCGGAAAAACCACCATTACCAATCTTCTGAACCGTTTTTACGACATTCAGAAGGGTAAGATCCGTTATGACGGCATCAACATCACCAAGATCAAAAAAGATGATCTCAGACGCTCCATGGGCATCGTTCTTCAGGATACCAACCTGTTCACAGCAACCGTTATGGAAAATATCCGCTACGGAAAGCTGGATGCCACAGATGAGGAGGTTATCGCAGCAGCAAAGCTTGCCAACGCCGACGGTTTCATCCGCAGGCTTCCGCAGGGTTATAATACCCTTCTCCGCGGAAACGGTGCAAACTTAAGTCAGGGCCAGCGACAGCTTCTCTCCATTGCCCGTGCAGCCGTTGCAGACCCGCCCGTCCTGATCCTGGACGAGGCCACCAGCTCCATTGATACCCGTACCGAAAAGCTTGTACAGGATGGTATGGATAAGCTGATGGAAGGCAGGACGACCTTTGTGATCGCCCACAGACTTTCCACAGTACGCAACAGTGACTGCATCATGGTCCTGGAGCAGGGACACATCATCGAGCGTGGTTCCCACGAGGAGCTGCTTGCACAGAAGGGCCGGTATTATCAGCTGTATAACGGCTGATCCAGGCTCACAGTTATTTTCGATCTAAAATATTCAATACCAAAAACATGCAGGGTGTATCTTTTCTGATAGTCCTGCATGTTTTTTTATGCTATAATCTTTGATTGAAATCTATTTTTCCGGAAAGGAGTCTCCGTATTTTTATATATGAAACAAACTGAAGAATATTACTACGGCAAAATGTCGAAAGATAAACAAAACGTGTACCGTGCAATGCTTCACGGGCTTATGGAGCTTTCCGACGAGTTCCTGATCCCGCAGGTACCAACCACCGATGGAAACTGGCTCTATGATGTATTTTTCCAGCTTCGTCTGGATCACCCGGAGATTTTCTGGGCTGTGGGGTTTAAATACCGTTATTACAAGGACTCGCCAAATCTGATACTGATTCCTGAATATATCTTCGACAAAAATAAAATCCGGGAGCATCAGAAAGCCCTGGGAGCCCGCGTAGACAAGCTTGTGCGCACCGCCATGAAGTTTTCCGAGTGGGATAAGGAAAAATATGTCCATGACTTCATCTGCGAAAATATCCGCTACGACAAACTGAAAAAGCCATATTCCCACGAGATCATCGGGCCTCTGGGCCATGGTGTCGGTGTCTGCGAGGGAATCGCCAAATCCGTAAAGGTCCTCTGTGATGCCCTTGGTGTATGGTGTATTATCGCCATCTGCGGGAACAATCCGGAAAAAGGGATCAAATACCGTCATACCTGGAACATCGTCCGGATCAACGGACAGTACTATCATCTGGATGCCACCTTCGATAATACTCTGGGCAAAAACGAAGACGGCTTAACCAGTATCCGTTACGATTATTTTAATCTGGATGACAAAAACATCTTCCGTGACCATGAACCACTGATCGCTCCGGCACCTCCCTGCCCGGATGGAAACCACTTTTATTACCGTGAGAAAAAGCTATCCTTCACCAAATTGGAAGACGTATACAAACGTGCCCTCCAGGCCGCAAAAAAAGGCCGCGAATTCACCTTCCACTGGCGAGGCGGATATCTCACCCGTGAAGTCCTCGCAGACCTTGTAGATCAGATCCAGGCCGCAGGAAAGACACGGGACAAAAAAGCCATCATCACACTCAACTGGCCTCAGGCTGTACTTCGATTTCATTTTGTGGAACAGCAGGCGGAAGGGAAGGTGTTTATTGAGGAAGTGAATGAAGGGGAGAAACTGTAGGGTCATTTATCAGGCGGTTATTCTGATTCAATGTAGATGACAGCTTGATTCAGTTAAAAATTTCTATAGTAAGAATGCTACAGACATATTGCTCATGATCTGTAGCATTTCTGTCCTGGATGTTACATAAGTGTCCATAATAAAAAAGACCTTCCATAAATTCAAAATTTACAGAAAGTCTCTCTCTTTTCTAATGCGGATAACAGGACTTGAACCTGCACGGTTGCCCACTGGTACCTAAAACCAGCGCGTCTGCCAATTCCGCCATATCCGCATATTCAATTATATTTTCATCCTGTCTGATGATAAAAAAATAACGGAAAGCAAATGCTTTCCGCTAATGAGGCATCGGGGATTCGAACCCCGGACAACTTGATTAAAAGTCAAGTGCTCTACCGACTGAGCTAATACCCCATAAAAAGGACTGGGCTAGCTGGATTCGAACCAGCGAATGCAGCAGTCAAAGTGCTGTGCCTTACCGCTTGGCGATAGCCCAATGGGCGAAGGGTGGATACAGGGATTCGAACCCTGGGCCTCCAGAGCCACAATCTGGCGCGCTAACCAACTGCGCTATACCCACCACAGCGTGCCTGAAGGGATTCGAACCCCCGACCCACGGCTTAGAAGGCCGTTGCTCTATCCAGCTGAGCTACAGACACATGCTCTCTTCTCAGAGAAGCGGGTGATGGGAATCGAACCCACGTATCCAGCTTGGAAGGCTGGTGTTCTACCATTGAACTACACCCGCATGCTTGCGGTAATAAGTTTACAGCAGTCGGGGTGACAGGATTCGAACCTGCGGCCTCCTGGTCCCAAACCAGGCGCTCTAGCCAAGCTGAGCCACACCCCGATGTACCATTTACTTATGGTTTTTATTAAGTTGTTGTCGTCTTCGTTTGTGTTTCGTTTTCGTTTCCTGCCTGACGACAAGTGATATTATATTATAGCAATCTACAAATGTCAACACCTTTTTTGAATTTTTTTAAAAAACTTTTTTCACGTTTTTCCGCCTATTTAAAGGTTTTCTTGTCATTTGCGACTGGCTTATGGTATCATGAAACCATAATTAAAGTCAAGAAAAAAGCAAATAATAAGGAGATGTTTTTACATGGATATAAAATTATTTCAGCAGAAGCTTAATGACATCTGTGCCATCGCTGAGGAAAACAATAAGCAGCTCTCCCAGCAGCAGATCCGTGACCATTTCGATGAATCGGATCTGAGCACTTCACAGCTTGTAAAGATCCTGCAGTATCTCAAATTAAAGGGGATCACCATCGAAGGCGCCGATGAAGCTGCCAGCGCTGCCAGAGCAGATGCTGTTTCATCCGAATCCAGCGACAAGGACGAGCTTCCGGGTACCCGTGCTGCTCTTACTGCCGAGGAACAGGCTTATCTCAGTGACTATATGGAAAGCTTTTCCCCGGAAGGACTTGATCCGGATGATCTTGCGTCCCTCTTTCAGGCCTTTGCAAAGGGAGACACTGTTGCCGAAGGTGCACTGACACAGTTCTACATGGCTCAGGCAGCCCAGATGGCCGCTGAACTGAACTGTGAGGAAATCCACCTGGCCGATCTCATTCAGGAGGCAAATCTGGCCCTTCTGGCGTCTCTCAAAGAGACTGACCCACAGGAAAAAAAACGATACCTGGATGCGTGGTCGTATCCGCAGTGGGATCCTTCATGCCATCGAGGAACAGACACAGCAGAAATTCCGTGACGACTATCTGGTATCCAAGGTAGAAAACCTGGAGGCTGCGGTTAAAGAACTCACAGACGATGATGACGCCACCAAATTCACCATTGATGAGCTTGCCGTGATCCTGGATATGAATGTGGATGAGATCCGGGATGTACTTCGCCTTACCGGAGATGATAAATAAAGCTTTCTTCATATTCTTCACAAAAACGGGTCTGACATAGCTTGTCAGACCCGTAATCTTAATATTCTTTATGCTTTTTCTTCCCGTTTCAACTCCGCCGGTTCTGCCAGATGGATCTTTCCTTCCCGAAATATGTGGATAAATACCTCCGCCATATCCGGATCGAACTGTTTTCCTTCCTCTTCTCTTATGATCCGAAGAGCTTTTTCCGCTGGCATCAGTTCTTTATAACAACGTTTGGATGTCATGGCATCAAAGGAATCTGCGATGCAGAGGATCCTTGCAGATGCCGGGATATCTTCTCCCGCGATCCTCCTTGGATAGCCGTTTCCGTCATAACGTTCGTGATGACCGATAACCGCAGGGATAACATAATCCAGCGACGGAAGGTGACGGATGATCCCGATGGACGCTTCCACATGACCTTTCATGATCTCATACTCTTCATCCGTAAGCTTGCCTTCTTTATTCAGGATATGCTCCGGGATCCCGATCTTTCCAACATCATGAAGAAGCGCCGCCTGACGGATGATCTCCACCATTTCCGTTGTATAGTTCAGCGCCTTCGCAAGACTTGTTGCGTAATAAGCCACATTGTTGGAATGTCCGAAGGTATAATGATCTTTGGTATCAATGGCTGCAGTCAGCGCATAGATCGTGGATTCATAGGACTGATAAATATGTTCATGATCGGATTTCTTACCAGCATTTTCTTCATCCAGGCTTTCCTTCAGCATGGTGTCAAAAATCTCGATGCCGTTTTTACCGCTGCGCTTTACATGATATACTGCCAGATCCGCATTATCCAGGAGCTCCTTTGCTGAGCGTGCCGCATAAGGCGCCGCACTGATCCCCACGCTTACCGTAAGGATCTTCAGCTTGTAGTCTGCAGAATCGTTGCGCATATGCAGGATCTGCTTCTGTATGGATTCTGCCAGATTTCTGGCGGAAAAAATATCGTAATTTGGCATCAGGACCGCAAATTCCTTGGCACTGTGACGTGCCACATATCCCTGTTCTCCCACACTTGCCTGGATGATATCTGCCACCTTTCGAAGTGCAACATCTCCCTGCTGATTTCCGTACAGCTGATTGTACAGCTTGAAATCATCAATATTGAACAGGATCAATGCAAGCGAACCCTCTTTATTTTTTTCGTATTCCTCATCCAGGATCTCATAAAAATATTTCCGGTTCAGAAGGCCCGTCAGTTCATCGGTCCTTGCCTCAGTCCATGCCGCCTCATAAAGTCTGGCATTTTTGATGGCAATGGAAGCTACTGAGCTGACCGAAGACAGCATGGCAAGGTCATTATGGTTCAGATTCCTGTGTCCGTCACCGGAAATCGCAATGATCCCGGCCAGATCATCATTTTGTCGAAGACCTGCACAGTATTCGATACCCAGCTCTGAAAACATATGTTTTTCCGACTCCCACATGGATTTGTAGGCTGTGGAAGAACGAAAATCCCGGATCACCACACAGTCCTCATTTCTGGTAAGCCAGGTGACCACCGGATTATCTGCTTTCAGTGAAAAGGCCAGATCATTTAATGGACGGTCACTGTAAACTGCCTGATATTCCCCTGATTTTTTGTCCTTCAGACAAATATAGATCCGTCCTGCATTGGTAGTTTCCTTCAGCACATTTACCGTATTGCGCAGGATCTCTCCTACCCGGAGTGTCCTGGAAACCGACTGGCTGAAATCTTTCAGCTCCTGAGACTGCTGGATCTCTTTTTTGATAAAAACATTGTTCATCAGACATTTCCACAGCACGGTGACCAGCCATGCAGATATGAGAAAAACAAAAGAAAAGATCAGCACATGATACTCACTGGCTGCAGGGAGCAGCATTCGGATATAGCTCATCAGGTACGGTGAAAGATTGATAAACAGTACTACCGTCAGGACCACGCCCACACCAAAGCAAACCCCATCTGACGCAAGACGGCGCATCTGGAACAGCCGTCTTCTGGTCAGTGCATAAAGCATCAGGACAGCATTGATCAGGCCGCTGACAATATCGATGGGGAATCCGGAAAATGCCGGCACTGCCAGCGCAAGGTTTCCCACAAAAATGATCAGTATCCCCACAAGGATCGGTTCGATCTGTTTGCGGTATCCGGGATGTCTCCGGCATCCGCGGTACATGGTGATAAAGATCTGGATAATGGTGATCCCTGCCACCACAAAGAACAGAAGGAACCAGGGTGTGATCTTATAAACAAAATGCGCACCACCGTTTTTACGGATCAGATCCGGCCAGCGCAGGATGATCCCGCCCGGGATATTGATCGCAAAAAGCAGCATCATCAAAAACAATGGGATCTTGCTTTTTCTGCCCATACGCACTCCCATGAATTCACTGATGAACACATAGTAAAAATATGGCAGAAACAGGATTCCGGCCAGAGACACATAATACCACAGGATGTAAGAGGGTCCTGCCTCCATACGCATCAGAAAAGAGCCCAGCGTCCAGCAGAGCATTCCTCCCAGCACACACATGAAACTGTTGATGATCCGGCTGCGCTTACCAGCCAGAAGAGTCAGTATCATAAATGTATAGAAAAAAACTGAAATGATTGAAAATGATACATAGCTTTCCATAGTTACTTCCTCATATTCCCGGATCCAATCTCATCCTGCAGTCTCAAAAGTTCCGCCACCTCATAATAAGGAGTGCTCATATGCCGTGGTTTCCGTCCGTTTCTGGACTCATACAGATGAAAGGTACCACAGCGCAGGATGGTCACCACAAGGGGATCCATTCCCAGGATCTTCTTCAGATCCCGGTAATCCTGATCAATATATTTGAAATACGTAGTCAGAAGCTCTTTCAGAATATCCGTACTCATAGCCTGATACATCAGCGCTTCTTTTTTTACTTCTATATAAAGATGCAGATATGGGCGTTTTTTCTCATTATATTCTTTCACTGCGATCCAATCCGTAACCGGCTGCCCGGACAGCTGGATCACACTTTTGATACCATTCTCTGAAATTCTGGTAAACCCTGCAATATCAATGATCCATGGAACCCGGTCTACGTACTCAAATCTTGGGATCTGTGTCCGGTCCTCCTGGTTGGTAAGCCCCACGCACCGATACATATCTCCCACACGATACCTGGCAAAGGCTCCGCCTTTCAGCACAGTGATCACAAGCTCATATTTCTCCCCGGGGACAACCTCATCCATAAGATAAGTCGGAGGAGTGAACGTGGGATCCTCATAATTATGGAGCATATCTTTTTCGGTGATAAATTCATAAAAGCAGGTATCCGGGAAAAAGTACATTCCGTTCCTGGTCCAGGTCTCGGTTCCTATAATGGAAGGTTCCGTTCCCGCAAAAAGTTCCATGGGCCGAACTCCCCACATTTCCTCCAGATCATCCTTATAGCACTGGTTGTCAGTTCCTGCCACCATAAATCCCTTCAGGTGAAAAAGATCTTTCGGAAGAAGCTCCCGTTTCTCCTTCTTACAGATCTTTTTGGCATTCAGGATCCTTTTCAGCATCTTTGGTTTATACTGCAGAAGTTCCGAAAAGGATGTTTTGCTCTTTCCTGATGATACGCTTCCAGTGAGGCTCTGGCTTACTGCATAGGCCACACTTCCAAGTCCGAAGAAAAATTCCACGTCCTGTTTCATGGCCATCTTGAATCCCTCTTTGTTCCGCTCACCAAAGCTCATATTTACCGCATCTTCCACTTCCGGAAGAAAACGGATGTCGATATCCTCTTTCAGCGCCAGTGGAAAAAGACCGGTAGCAAAAGGCAGCGGTGCCAGTCCGTAAAGGATCTTGTCCGTTTCCTCCACATCAAATTTGCCCTTTTCGTGGCTTGTAGCCAATATGAGGCAGGCAACTACATTGTTCCTGTAGGTATCCAGCATACTTCTCGTGTATGGTGCTACTTTTATCGGATGGCGCCCGCCTTCCCAGGTCGTCTGTATCCAGATGATCGGATTACCCGGAAGTGTTTCGCTTCTCTTCTTCAAAAGCATGTCGGCATAATCCTCATAAGTGGTAAGAGGTACCAGCCGACGGAACTCGTCGATCCCGGATGGCCTCCTGCCCTTCAGAATGCTTTTGCCCAGTTCACAGTCTGACCAGAGCTGGATCTGCTCTTCCATCAGGCGATTCTGGATCTTCATGTAATCCTGCATTGTCAGATCAAGAAATCCGCAATATTCTTTCCAGATAGCATCATACTGCTGTTTTCGAAGCTTTTCGCCAAGACTCACCGCCTTTTCCCCCCTTTTCGCCATGTTTTTATGCAGGCAGCTGTACTGTTTCGGTCTGGGATCAGAAAGGGAGTTGTCTGCTGATACGCTCCGTAATTACTGAATGTTTCCGGAAACACGATCCTGTCCTGGTAAAAAATGTACAATATGTTCCACACGATAAGGACCACAAAAGCCCCCAGCGCCTTCCCGGATCCCAGAAATCCGGCCAGGCAAAAATAAAATCCGGCGAACCACAGAACGCCAGGATGTCGGCAGAGTGCATAAACACCCTCTGTATAAGCCAGCCTTTCATGATTTTCTTTGACATATGTCTCATCAAAGGGCAGCGCAAAAAACAATGTATAGATCAACAGTCCCAGAAACAGGAGCGCTGCTGCCAGAAAAACAGCAGAAATAAAAAAAGAACTTCCCCGCCGCGGCCAGCAGTTCCGGATCACCAGACCTGTTGACACTGCGATCAGGAAACATCCTATGCTAAAAAACGGGTGGAGAAAGCTTTTTTTCAGTCGGATACTGTTATGATCATACAGGAAGCAGCATAAAAAGCCGATACTTCCTATAATAACCGCAGTCATGCGTATTTTCCCCCTTCATTTATGTAAAGCGGACCTTCTCATTCCGCTCTGCTGCATTCTCAGGAACGAGACCCATTCATGGTCAGTACCCTAAAGAATGCTCTATATTACTAGAAAACAGCTACTTGTTCATTATATAGCACATAGCTGACTTTCGCAATCGTTTTTGACTAATATATGCTGAATATTGGCACAAATTTTATCAATTATGACAGTTTATTTGTTTTTTCTGCCGGAATCAGAGGTAACGGATCTCTACGTGCATTTCGCCCTTTCCATCTGTCTCCATTACTGCATAGCTTGGACGGCGTCCCCGTTGTCTGGGATAAGCCAGACTTCCGGGATTTACCAGAAGCACACCTGCTTCCTTTTCAACAACCGGTACGTGGATATGTCCGAAAAAAGCCGCATTGCATCCCCTTGAGCGGGCAGCTTCTGCCAGCTGATCAAAGGCCATGGATACACCGTAGTAATGACCGTGAGTTACCAGAATCTTATTTTCCTCGACCTCGATCACATCTTCTCTCGGAAGATCCGAGAAAAAATCATTATTTCCGGACACAATACTGCAGGGACATTCTGCAAGGGCTTCGATATAAAATTCTCTGCCTTCCACATCTCCGCAATGTACCAGCATGTCAAAAGGAGCCTCCCGATTTATCGCGATCTCCAGGTTTTCATCTCTTCCGTGAGTATCGCTTACGATCAGCACCTTCATACAAGCTCTTCCTTTATAAGGCAAAGAGCTTTTCCACGATGGCTGATCCTGTTCTTTTCTTCCATGGAAAGCTCTGCGGAAGTACAGCCATATTCCGGAAGATAAAAGATCGGGTCATAGCCAAAGCCATTCTCCCCTTTTTCCTCGTAGCCGATGCGGCCTTCCATGGCAGCACGGACTGTCTTTCTTCTGCCATCCGGGAAAACTGCCGCAATAGCACATACAAAACGTGCAGTACGTTTCTCATCAGGTACACCTTCCAGACGCTGGATCAGGTTTGCGTTTTTAATATGATAAGAAGTATCCTCACCCATATAGCGTGCGGAATAGATTCCCGGCTCTTTGTTCAGATAGTCGATCTCCAGACCGGAATCATCTGCCAGAACGATCTCGCCAGTCATTTTACTGATTGCTTCTGCCTTGATCATGGCATTTTCTTCAAAGCTTTTTCCATTTTCATCAATATCCGCATGGATCCCGGCATCCTTCAGGGAAAGGATCTCCAGAGAAGGATCCGCAAGTATCCTTCGGATCTCCTTCATTTTATCCTCATTTCCGGTAGCAAAAATGATCTTTTTCATTCTTTAATACTTCCTTTCTTCGGCGGACGTGGTCCAAGAAACTGGTAATAATAGGTTTTCATCATTCCGTTATAGATCTTACGGTTTTTATCTGCCTTTCGGCCGATGTCATTCTCTGCCTTGTCATAGGCAGTGATCAGATACATGGACCAGCGATCCAGCCCCTTATAGCTTTCACCGATCTCACGGTACAGTGCAGGGAGATTGGATTTTTCTTCGATCCGCTCACCATATGGCGGATTTGTCACGATAAAACCAAAGGGTTTGGAATGGCGGAGTTCACTGACCGGGCGCTGCTGGAAATGGATCAGTCTGTCAACTCCTGCCATTTTTGCGTTGGCGCGTGCTGCCTTGATGGCAGCTGCATCGATATCAAAGCCCTGGATATCGGTTTCAATATCAAGATTTACACGTTCTCTGGCTTCTTCTCTTGCATCCTCCCAGCATTCCTTCGGGATCAGATGCTCCCAGCTCTCGGCCAGAAAATGACGGTTCAGTCCCGGCGCCATATCCGCTGCCATCATTGCCGCCTCAATAGGAAAGGTGCCGCTTCCGCAGAACGGATCGACAAGAATACGGTCCTTTTTCCAGGGGGTGAGCATCAAAAGAGCGCTGGCAAGCGTCTCGGTGATAGGTGCCTTGACAGTCATCTGGCGATACCCTCTCTTATGGAGGGATACTCCTGAAGTGTCGATTCCGATCAGAGCTACGTCTTTCATAAAGGCCACACGGATAGGAAATTCCGGACCGTCTTCCGGAAACCAGGAAATCCCGTAGATGCCTTTGAGACGCTCTACAATGGCTTTTTTCATAATGGACTGGATATCAGATGGACTGAAAAGCTTACTTTTGATGGAGTTTGCCTTGGCTACCCAGAATTTACCGTTTTTCGGTATGTAATTCTCCCATGGGAGGGCCTTGGTCTTTTCAAAAAGCTCATCAAAAGTCTCGGCCTTTACTTCGCCTACTTTCAGAAGCACACGTTCTGTGGTACGAAGGAACAGATTGGCGTCTGCCACACCCTGGGCATCAGCCTCAAAGGTTACTCTTCCGTCTTCCACCCTGGTCACTTCATAGCCAAGATCCAGTATTTCACGCTTCAGCACCGCCTCTGTTCCAAAATGACAGGGCGCCGTTAATTCCCACAGATTCATAAAGTGATCTCCCGTACTGTATTTCCTTCAAAATCTTTAATGGTAAAAATTCCGTTCTCAAGGATTGCATAGGTCGGCGGGTTACCTTCCTTTGGAATGGATACGGAACCTGGGTTCAGAAGGATATAATTCCCCATATTTTCTGCCTTCAGCACATGTGTATGGCCGTGGATCAGAATGTCTCCGTCCATCATCGGCGGAAGATTATCCTTATTATAGATATGACCGTGTGTGGCGTACATCGTTTTTCCTTCGATGGCAAGGATACAGTAATCTGCCATAACCGGGAAGTCCAGGACCATCTGATCCACCTCTGCCTCACAGTTTCCGCGTACTGCATAGATCTGGTTTTTTCTCTCATTTAAAAGGCGGATGACTTCCTTTGGTGCGTATTCCTTCGGAAGGTCATTTCTTGGTCCGTGATAAAGCAGATCTCCCAGAAGCACCAGTCTCTCCGCCTTCTCCTTGTCATATGCTTCCAGCATTTTCCGGCAGTAATATGCCGAACCATGTACATCGGACGCAAACATATATTTCATAATCTTTTCTCCTTGTAATTTGTGTTGGTTTTTATCTCTGTTCTTTACATTATCATGATTTCCTTTAAAATACAAGATTTGTTACAGATATGCATTCGCAATCTGATTTGATATTGTCCGTTTTTTTATCCGCGTACAAGATTTCTCCCTCTGTAGGCTGCAAATCCACCAATCACGGACCTGGTACGACAGCCCTGTCTTGCCAGGCTCCGGGCAGCCTGCATGCTGGCGCCGCCGCGGTCGCAGTAAAATATCAGCAGCTTATCTTTGGGAAAACGATATTTCTGATCCTGTTTTTTCTCAAGATATTCCTCCAGCTCTCTGTATGGAATATTTACCGCGTTCCGGACATGTCCCCTTCTGTAGGCGGCAGAATCCCGGAGATCTATGATAACAGCGTCGCTGCGCTCCACATAATAATCCAGCATTTTTGCAGAGATAGTTTCGATCTGAAACATGGAAAAAATCTCCTCTTTTTGGTATATTATATGGAAGCTTCCGGGTGAATGTTCCCTTATATGTATTTAAGCGGGAAAAGCCATCTCTGACTTTTCCCGCTTTTCTTATCCTTTAATATCTGTCAGAGCCTCTGTCCTTCTCAGAATCATATTCATCGGAAATTTTGTTTCCGTAGCTGCTTTTGGAACTGTTTCTGGAAGAATTTCCCGAACTGTTCTTAGAGCTGTTTTTTCCGCAGTTTCTGGAAGCACTTTCCCCGTGATTTTTTCCTGCATAATTAGACTCATTTCTGTCTGTTTCGTAATTTTTCGCCATTTGAATTACCTCCTGATGAAGTTGATTTTACGGCTTTCCGAAGCTTTCTGCCGCTTTTTATTACAGGAAATAGTATCCCAAAAAGTTTGGAGATTATTCGCCAAAATCATATTGCTTTTTTTTCCAGTTTATATTATAATCATTCTTGTAAAAAGAATTTACCCTTCAAAAATTTTTTTCACATAACCCCTTATTTAATTATTTATACTCCCCTCGAAACACCCGGTAGCTCCCCTACCGGGTGTTTCTCTATACAAAAACAAGCCGCCGGATGACGATCACAGTCGCTCCGGCAGCTTGTTTTTTATCCGTTGATCGGATTTACATGCACCATACAGTGCTTTACATCTTTGAATTTATTCTCGATCGTATGATGTACATTTTCCGCAATATCATGTGCATCAAAAAGGGAAATATTTCCATCTGCTGCGATCTCGATATCCACATACATCTTGGATCCGAAAAGACGGGTTTTAAGAAGGTCTACTCTTCTGACGCCCGGTACCTTGAGGATCTCTCTCTTCATGAATTCCTCAGTTTTTGCATCACAGGAATGATCTACCATCTTGTCAATGGCATCCCTGAAAATGTCGATCGATGCCTTGGCGATCATAACGCAGATCACGATACTGGCGATCGGGTCCAGGATCGGGTATCCCAGTCTTGCACCGAAAATGCCGACAAACGCTCCGATAGAGGAAAGTGCATCTGAACGATGGTGCCATGCATCTGCCATCAGGGCTCCTGAATTGATCTTCTTTGCGGCACCTCTTGTATACCAGAACATCCACTCTTTTACCACAATGGATACCACTGCTGCAATCAGTGCAAGTGTTCCCGGAATGGCAATGGTTCCGCCGGATGTGCTTTTTACGATATCACGGGCACCGGTAATTCCGATCCCGAGACCAGTGACAAGCAGCATTCCTGCAAGGACAATGGAAGAAACACACTCCATTCTTTCATGTCCGTACTGGTGCTCTTTGTCCGATTTCTTTGTAGAAAGACGGACACCGATAATTACGATGAAGGTGCTTCCCACATCTGATGCAGAATGAATGGCATCCGAGATCATCGCTCCTGAATGTGCCACAATACCTGCGATCAGTTTAAATACAGATAATAAAAGGTTTACCAGAATACTGATCCCGGATACCTTCATTGCTGTCTGCTGTTCCCATGAAGCTGTTTTTTCTGTATCATGTATAATTGTTTTGTTTTCTGTGTGTTCCATAAACAGAATCTCCTTTTAAATATATGATCAGGTTCTTCTTATGGCACAACATTTTCCGTGAAAAAACCGGCGGTTCCTTCACTACTCGCTACAGTGCGATTTTCCGCCGGTGTTCTTTCTTTTCTGTATAGGGATATCCCAGCTTCTACCTTCTGTTCCATCCATATTTTGCAGTAAAAAAGACATACCTGCGAAACATACACTGTCCCGCAGATATGTCTGAAAGCAAAGTCACATTCTGCTTCACCTCATATTCCGTGAATGCAGGTTCTTTGCAATTACGTTTAAATCCATATCCGCTGCCGCTTCCTGCGGCCCGGCCCCATGCCTTCGATAAATATTTTCGATTCCGAAAAGCATCGCCTGCTCAGTTTGTACTGTTGATCTCGCATCCTGTTCGAATGTAATGCAGTGCAAAGAGAATTTTTACAGTCTTACGGGTCTCCCGCTTAACTTCTCAGAAAGGATACACCATATGCCCTCTGTTAGTCAAGCCAAAGTTTTTTATTTTACAGGTAGATATCTTCAACTTTCTGTTTATTCCATGTCTGGAAACATGCTTCGCACTGCACAGTTCTATATCAAATAATAGATCCTTAGTTGTTTGTCAAAAAACCGGGAGCGGATAAATCCGCTCCCGGTTAAGTCTACGATCTGTATTCAGTTGGAATGACTGATTATGCCTGCGGGCCAGCTGCAACGAGTGCTTTACCAGCTGCATTTCCTTCATATTTAGCAAAGTTCTTAACGAATCTTGCAGCAAGATCTTTAGCCTTTGTCTCCCACTCTGCAGCATCTGCATATGTGTCACGTGGGTCAAGGATTGCAGGATCTACGCCCGGAAGCTCTGTCGGAACCTCGAAGTTGAAGAATGGGATCTTCTTTGTCGGAGCTTTAAGGATAGATCCGTCAAGGATAGCATCGATGATACCACGAGTATCTTTGATGGAGATACGTTTTCCAGTTCCATTCCATCCTGTGTTAACGAGGTATGCTTTCGCACCGCTCTTCTCCATTCTCTTAACGAGCTCCTCAGCATATTTTGTCGGATGAAGCTCAAGGAATGCCTGTCCGAAGCATGCGGAGAATGTAGGAGTAGGCTCTGTGATTCCACGCTCTGTACCAGCAAGCTTAGCTGTGAATCCGGAAAGGAAGTAGTACTGTGTCTGCTCCGGTGTCAGGATAGATACTGGAGGAAGTACGCCGAATGCATCTGCGGACAGGAAGATAACCTCTTTCGCTGCCGGTGCAGAAGATACAGGGCGAACAATGTTCTCGATGTGGTTGATCGGATAAGAAACACGTGTGTTCTCTGTTACGCTCTTGTCAGCGAAGTCGATCTTGCCCTCAGCATCAAGTGTTACGTTCTCAAGAAGAGCGTTTCTCTTGATCGCATTGTAGATGTCCGGCTCAGACTCTTTGTCAAGGTTGATAACCTTAGCGTAGCATCCACCCTCGAAGTTGAATACTCCGTTGTCATCCCAGCCATGCTCGTCATCACCGATCAGAAGACGCTTAGGATCTGTGGAAAGTGTTGTCTTACCTGTTCCGGAAAGACCGAAGAAGATTGCTGTGTTCTCTCCGTTAAGGTCTGTGTTTGCAGAGCAGTGCATGGAAGCGATGCCCTTCAGCGGCAGATAGTAGTTCATCATGGAGAACATACCTTTCTTCATCTCTCCGCCGTACCATGTATTAACGATAACCTGCTCACGGCTTGTAATGTTGAACATTACAGCTGTCTCAGAGTTAAGTCCTAATTCTTTGTAGTTCTCAACTTTAGCCTTGGATGCGTTGTAAACAACGAAATCCGGCTCAAAGTTCTCAAGCTCCTCAGCTGTCGGCTGAATGAACATGTTTGTTACGAAGTGTGCCTGCCATGCAACCTCAACGATGAAACGGATAGCCATACGTGTGTCTTTGTTAGCTCCGCAGAATGCATCTACTACGAAAAGTTTCTTGTTGGAAAGCTCCTTCTTGGCAAGATCTTTAACTGCATTCCATGCTTCCTGAGTTGCCGGATGGTTATCGTTCTTGTACTCATCGGATGTCCACCAAACTGTGTCCTTGGAGTTCTCATCCATAACGATATATTTGTCTTTAGGGGAACGTCCTGTGTAGATACCTGTCATTACATTGACAGCACCAAGCTCACTGACCTGACCCTTCTCAAATCCTTCAAGCTCCGGTTTGGTCTCTTCCTCAAATAATGTCTCGTAGGAAGGATTGTACACGATCTCAGTTGTTCCGGTAATACCATACTTTGTTAAATCGATTTTTGCCATCTTAACATTTACCTCTCTTCTTTAATAGTAATTATGATAGCCACCTACTGCTGCAGGTTTTTGTCATCCTGCCATAGGAATTGGTCATTCCAACATCCCTATCCACAATTATACATAAATTGTACGTAAAAGCAACCAAAAAAATTCATTTTCCGCAAAAAAATGATAAATCTTTAACAGTGACGTTTTGGTACTGTCAGATTTTACTCCATCTATACTTGACTTTTTCAGAATAATGGCTACAATATATCTGATTATAGTTATTATATATATTTATAATAGCAACTATATGATTTTAATATATAGAAAGAAGTGATTTCTATGTCAGATATTCTGATCAAACGTAATCATATGGAAATCCCTTGGCACAACTACGTAAGTACCAGGAACAGCCAGCCCATTACCGAAGCTTCTCTTTCCGAAAAAGCTTCCCTGATCGGCCGTACAGGCATGATGCTTCTCTCCTGTGGGACCGGTGCCTGGCGGGTACGGAGTTCCATGAATACCTTGTCAGAAGCACTTGGTATCACCTGCTCCGCAGATATCGGACTGATGTCCATAAGCTACACCTGCTTTGACGGTGAGAGCAGTTTTTCCCATGCACTTAGTCTGACTACCACCGGCGTAAATACTTCCAGGCTGAACAGGCTGGAACATTTTGTCAGTGATTTTCCTGCGGAGGGTATCCATATGAGCGGTGAAGCACTGCACAGTCAGTTAGATGAGATCGAGCGGATCCACGGGCTTTATTCCCCTGCCGCCCTGGGACTGGCTTCTGCACTGGCCTGTGGTGCATTTACTTTTCTTCTGGGCGGTGGCCCGCTGGAAATGATCCTGGCTTTTGCAGGCGCAGGCATCGGAAACGCCATCCGCTGCAAGCTTGGCAAGCATCATTTTACTCTGTTTATGTGCATTGCAGTTTCTGTTTCCTCCGCCTGTCTTGTATATGCAGGCTTCCTGAAGCTGGCAGAGCTTCTGTTCCACATTTCCGTCCAGCATGAGGCCGGATACATCTGTTCCATGCTGTTTATCATTCCGGGCTTTCCGTTTATCACAAGCGGGATCGACCTTGCCAAGCTGGATATGCGTTCCGGTCTGGAACGACTGGCCTACGCCATTATTGTTGTAATGGTGGCTGCTGTCTCTGCCTGGCTGATGGCACTGCTTCTTCATCTGAAGCCTGTGGATTTCCTGCCTCTGGAGCTTTCGGCAGCTCAGAGGATCCTGTTCCGGCTTCTGGCAAGCTTCTGCGGGGTATTCGGCTTTTCGGTCATGTTCAACAGCCCTGTCCGTCTAGCCGCAGCTGCCGCATTCATCGGCGCACTGTCCAACACTTTACGTCTGGAGCTTGTTGATCTTGCCGGTTTCCCACCTGCTGCCGCGGCTTTTTTCGGAGCACTGACAGCCGGACTTCTGGCCTCCCTCATCAAAACCAAAGTGGGATATCCCAGGATTTCCATTACCGTACCATCCATTGTGATCATGGTTCCCGGACTTTATCTCTACCGGGCAATCTACAATCTGGGAATCATGTCCCTGAATGTTTCCGCCTCCTGGTTTGCAGCTGCGATTCTGATCATTGTTGCTCTTCCCCTGGGCCTTATTTTCGCCAGGATCCTTACGGACAAAATGTTCCGCTACTGCACCTGACGGGCAAACAAAAAGGACTGCTTTCTGTAGCTTCCGGTCATCAGCTATCCTTCTGATAACCGGAGCAATACAAAAGCAGTCCTTTTTTGTACATTCTATTTCATTACGATCTCATCCGCGATCCCGATCATTTTTTCCAGGCGGTCCGCAAATTTATGGATGGGGAGAAAAACGCCCAGTCCGTCATAACGTTTTCCACCATCCTCCACAGAATCCTGCCCATAATACACAAAAGCTCTTGGAAGCTTCTTCTGAATTGCCATCATGATATCCCATACAGCCGCATAGGCCTGTGCCTCCGTTTCTTTTTCCTTTACGCTGTCCGGAAGCTCATACACCAGCAGCACACCGATATGTTCGCCCATTTTGTACTCTTCTACTTCCATGGTAGCTTCATCATAGGCATGTCGCTTCCGGTAGCCATACGCCAGATACATCTTTACACCAGGTTTCTCCCTGTATATCCTGCGAAATCGGTCGTAATCCCTGTCACTTACATGGATTCCCTTTTCCCGCAGAAAATTTCCTTTTTCATCTGTGAGAAATACCGGATTCTCCTGTCCATCTGCATTGAACCTGAACGGTGCCAGAAAAGAATTTCGCAGAAGATCAAACATACTGTTCTGGCAGATCGCCATAAGGAGAGCTGTCAGATCACGGTTTTTATATGCGTCCAGCAATGCATAGGCGAATTTTTCCGGAGGAAGATATCCGCATTCTATGTCTGTATCCGCATCCATGGATTCATAGAAGGTCTCCGTCAGCCGTCTGCACGCCTCCGGATCCTTCAGGATCTTTTCAAATAAAAGCTCCGCCTTTTCCTCTCTTGGGAATAATGTGCTGTTTTCCACAATTCCTCACCCTTTCTAATCTCTATGTTTACTGGAAAACATCAGAATAAAGCTGATCAGAAGCAAAACATCCGATACCCAGATTGCCGGGATCCCCAGCCTCATGGACAGATTTCCTCCGCCACCGGCTCCAATGGCAAAAAAGAAAATTATTCCGAAATAATAAAGAGCCTGCTTCAGCTGTTCCGGACGTTTTTCACGACAATACACGGACAACGCCGCCGTGCCGCTTCGTAAATTTCCGATGCACATAGTGCTTGCATAGGAATAACCGCCCACCTTCCGGAAGGTCTGTACCTGCATGGCGCAGGAAAAGGATACCAGTACGGTTGCTAGCATATCCAATTCTCCCGGCATAAATCCCACCGCAAAAAGGATCAGGATCTCGATCAGCAGGATCATCTGCCTCCAGTGAAGTTTTTTTGCATATTTAAAGGTACTCTGGATCCGCTCCGCCGCTACAACACCAATGGCAAAGGCTAAAACAGGGAACAGGTACCTTAAGCCCTCTCCCCACTGTCCTGTCATAAAATTTTGGCTCATCAGAACCACGTTGCCTGTCTGGGCGTTGGAAAACACCTCATCTCTTGTAAAGTATGTGTAGGCATCCTGAAATCCGCCGGACATTGCCAGAAATACACTTGTGATAAAAGCTTCTGACATCTGCCGGTCTGCGCTCTGCAGCTTTCCGCCTCCTGAAACCACTCTAAATCACTCCTGTCATTGATTTTTTTCCTCGGGTGTATTATAGTTTGCTCAGAAGCAAATGTAAAAAGTATTATTAATATCGTAAACATATTAAAATCATATCACAGGATGGAGACAATACATGATCACTTACGACTACTACCGGATCTTTTATTATGTAGCCCAGTATAAGAGCTTTACCAAGGCAGCAAGAGCTCTTCACAACAATCAGCCAAATATCACCCGCTGTATGAACAACCTGGAGCAGGAGCTGAAATGTACGCTCTTTCTCCGCTCCAACAAGGGAATCGCACTTACACCGGAAGGCCGCCAGCTTTATGAACACGTTGCCCTAGCTTTTGAGCAGCTGTCCATCGGCGAGGAGGAGATCCGCCAGAACGGAGAGCTGGAGCATGGTCTAGTTTCCATCGGCGCCAGCGAAAATGCCCTGCGTCTGATCCTTCTGGAAAAGCTGGAGCTGTTCCGCGAGCAATATCCCCATGTTCGCCTGCGCCTCTTTAACCATTCTACTCCTCAGGCAGTACAGGCACTGAAAAATTATGCGGTGGATTTCGCTATTGTCACCACTCCGATCTCCATCCGCAAGCCTTTACAGAAAAAAAGTCTCCTGCGTTACCGGGAGATCCTTGTATGCGGAAGCAAATATAAGGATCTGACCACTGCCCCTATCAGCATCCATGAGCTTCAGGATCTGCCCTTTGTAGGTCTTGCGGAAGGGACCAGCACCAGAGAAATGTATATGAATTACTTTATGGAAAACCGTGTCTCTTTTCATCCGGACATTGAGGCTGCAACTACAGACCAGGTTCTTCCCATGATTGTCCACAATCTGGGAATCGGCTTTTACCCCGAGCCCCTTGCCCGGGAAGTGATCAATGACGGGAAGATTTTTGCCCTTCAGCTTAAGGAGCCGCTCCCTCAGAGAGAGGTCTGCTTAGTCACAAACAGCAGTACTGCCATGAGTACTGCTGTCAAAAAAGCTATTGAATTTATTGTATAAATCCCTGAGGCGGATCAGCCATTTATATTTATTGCTCCACTGTCCGCTCAATATGCATGGCAAGATAACCGATCTCGATAGGGTCCAGCTTTTTCCCAAGGCTTTTGCCCAGACTCTCGCAGACATCCTCTGCGATCCTGTAGGATTCCGGATATTTTTCTTCTATATATTCATTCATATCCAGCTTCAGTGTCTCCCCTGTGGAGACACGGGCTACCATATATTTGATATGGTTCATCATACGGTTGTAGGACAGGGAGATCACATCGATCTTTCTTCCTGTGGCCATCTCGATCATGGCGATGCATTCCCGTACCGTTCTTGCTGTCTGCATGGCAACAGACACCTTTTCATCTCCAAGTGCTGAGTGAATATGAAGTGCCACATATCCCACCTCATGCTCGTCGATCTCAATATCCATCCGCTCCTTCAGGATCTTCTTCAACACCTCCGCCACCTTGAATTCGCTGTAAAAAAGCACCTTGATATCATCAGTCAGAGGATTGCTGATCTGCTCATGATTCCGGATACGTCCCACTGCAAAGGAAATATGATCAGCAAGGGGAAACAGGATCCTTCTGTCTATGGTATCCCCAAAGGTCTTCTCAGCTTCTCTCAATATCTCATCTGCGATCTCCAGAAATTCCGGTGCTACGCTCTTTGCCAGTTCTTTTGCTGAGCCACGTTCTGTCTCCTGAGCCAGCCTGTAAATGGTACAGTCTGCCGGAGCCTCAAAACGCTGGCTGACCTTCTTTCCAAATCCCACACCTTTTCCCAGAAGTACATATTCCTGGTTTTCTTCCATATTTATGGCAATGATGCCGTTATTGTTCAATACCTTGCTCACTCTGTACATCTTTTTCCCCACCATTTTTATATATCCTGCTGCTTTTCCACATTCCACCACTGTCTGCCCCGGATTTTCAGTCGACATTTTTGTCTGCAGCTGTTGATTTTCTTTATCGTAACAGAATCTTTCTTTTGTGTAAAGCCCTTCTGACAGACAGTTGTTTTCTTTGCCACAGGAAAAGCGCGCCCGGGCATTAGGCGCGCTTTTCACAAAACCAATCTTCTATATTATTGCTGAAAAATTTCCTATTCTTCCACAGTCTCTACTGCGAACAGCGGCTCTCCTGCCTTGATCTCTCCATTGGCAAGAAGGCGTACTCTCTGATTATCCTCGATCTCTGTGCAAAGGATCGGAGAACATAAGGACGGAGCGTTTTCTGTAAGATACGGGATATCGATCTTCATTAACGGCTCGCCTTTTTTTACATGCTGTCCCTGCTCTACCAGGATCTCAAAGCCTTTTCCTTCCAGCTTTACAGTGTCAATGCCGATATGGAGGAGCATAGGAAGATCTGTATCTGTCTGGAATCCGATGGCATGCTTTGTGTCAAAAATAAACTCTACCTCGCCGTCTTCCGGAGCACAGATCACCGGGTCCTTCGGTGTGACTACAGCACCCTCTCCCATCATTCCTTCCGCAAAGCCTTCATCCGGCGCTGTGGAAAGGTCTGCGGCGATACCGGTTACCGGGCTGTAGACAATCGCTGTTCTGAGAACCTTTTTCTCCGGCTGCGTGTTGGCTTCGGATGTTGGAGCTGTGTTCTGAACAGCCTCACCTGTACTTTCTGCTATGCGCTCTGTATCAAACTGAGCCTGATTTTCCGTATTGTCTGTTTCTGTCTCATTTGCACCTTCAAAATATTCATTTGGCGCTGTCTCCAGATAATCCTCCAGCTTGGATTTGATCACAGTTACCTGCGGACCGTAGATGATCTGGACACCCTGGCCTTTTTTCACGATTCCTCTGGAACCTGTTGTTTTCAGAATATCGTCGTTGACTCTTGCTGCATCATGGACGGTGATACGGAGTCTTGTTGCACAGCAGTCCACATCACTGATGTTTTTCTTTCCTCCAAGGCCGGCTGTGATGGCTTCGCTTACCGGGTCTGCGGATGTGCTTCCTGCTTGCTTCACCGGCTTTTCCGGCTTCTTTCTCGCGTTTACATCTGCTTTGTATAAAGCTTGTTTCTGTGTCGTCATCCTCACGTCCGGAGTCTTGAAGTTGAACTTTTGATCAGGAAGGTGAAAATCACATAATAGAGAATAAAGTAAATGATACCTACCGGGATAATCCTGAGCCAGCTTGTCTTTGCATTTCCCTGAAGGATCCCGAACAGGAACAGATCAAGGAAACCGCCGGAGAAGGTAAGTCCTACTGCAATGTTCAGCATATGTGCGATCATATAAGCCGCACCTGCAAGAACAACCTGTACTGCAAACAGTGCAGGGGCTACAAACAGGAAGGAGAACTCCAGTGGCTCTGTGATTCCTGTAAGCATACATGCAAGAGCTGCGGAAAGAAGAAGTCCACCTGCTGCTTTTTTCTTCTCAAGCTTTGCACAGCGGTACATGGCAAGAGCTGCTCCCGGAAGACCGAAGATCATGAAAATAAACTCTCCGGAAAAATATCTTGTTGCATCTGCGCTGAAATGCGCTACATTTGCGGAATCCGCAAGCTGGGCGAAAAAGATGTTCTGTCCGCCCTGTACCATCTGGCCTGCAACCTCCATGGTCCCTCCAACGGCTGTCTGCCAGAATGGCATATAAAATACGTGATGAAGTCCGAAGGGGATCAGCGCACGTTTGATAATACCAAAGATCAGAGTTCCAATATAGCCGCTGCCTGTTACAAGACCGCCCAGAGCATAAATACCGTTCTGAACTGCCGGCCATACGAAATACATCAGGATTCCAACAAACATATATACAATGGTGGAAATGATGGGCACAAATCTGGAACCACCGAAGAAGGAAAGTGCGTTTGGAAGCACGATCTTATGAAAACGGTTGTGCAGAGCCGCAACACCAAGGCCGACGATAATACCGCCAAACACACCCATCTGTAAGGACTGAATGCCGCAGACAGATGTTACAGTACCTTCCAGAACGCTTTTTGCGATCTGTCCGTCTGCTGTGATCTTACCATTTACTACCAGCATACCATTGATGGCTACATTCATAACGAAGTAAGCGATCAGTGCAGAAAGAGCTGCTACCTCTTTCTCTTTTTTTGCCATACCGATGGCCACACCTACTGCAAAGATCAGCGGCAGGTTATCAAATACCGCGCTTCCGACTTTGTTCATAATGATCAGGAGTGCATGTAAAATCGTTCCGTCTCCCAGAATCTTCTGAAGTCCGTAGGTTGCAATGGTTGTTTCATTTGTGAAGGAACTGCCGAATCCAAGAAGCAGGCCTGCCACAGGAAGGATTGCTATGGGAAGCATAAAGGAACGTCCCACTCGCTGCAAAACTCCGAAAATCTTGTCTTTCATGTTCTCTCTCCTTTTCTTTCGACGTTTTGGAGCGGGAGTCTTTTAAGTGGGCAACAAAAAAAGACACCAACCCCCATAAACGTCAAATAAAAATAATAACATTTATGACTGGTTAATGCCTGCTTATCAGTTACACACCAAATCTGAAATACACTATACGGGTTTTGTTCTTCTGTGTCAAGGAGTAATTTGATTTTTTCCAAAAAAGATATCTCCTCATATCACTATCCGCTCCGTTGCCAACAATCCCTCGCGGAATATTTCCTGTGAACAGCGGCCGTATAGTTTCTATTCTCAGAAAGTATGCAGAAACGAAACAGACCTGAAATTCACTTATCTTGACTTTATTCTTACTTATGATAAGATGAACATAGAATGTCCGGAAGCAATGTTTTTTGCTCAGACAACACTATACATTTCATAAAAACGGAGGTACTTTTTCCGATGAATACCATCAAGAAATTCATCCACTATTACGGCCCGTACAAAGCGGTCTTTTTTATTGACCTGATCTGTGCAGCCGTTATCAGTCTGGTAGATCTTGCTTATCCCCAGATTCTTCGTACCATGACAAAAACTCTCTTTACACAGGATAAGGATATTATTCTTCATGCCCTCCCTGTGATCGCAGCTTCTCTTTTTGTTATGTACATTGTGCAGAGTCTCTGCAAATATTATGTAACCTATCAGGGACATATGATGGGTGCAAAGATGGAACGTGATATGCGCCGGGAGCTTTTTGACCATTACCAGGAGCTGTCTTTTTCCTATTACAGCAGGAATAATTCCGGTCAGATGATGAGTAAGCTGGTCAGTGACCTTTTTGACATTTCCGAGTTTGCACATCATGGTCCAGAGAATCTTTTTATCTCCCTGGTAAAGATCGTCGGTGCTTTTATCTTCCTGTTCTTTATCAACAAAAAACTTGCACTGCCGCTGATCCTCCTGGTGATCGTGATGTTTGTGTTTTCCTTCCGCCAGAATGCAAAAATGCAGGAAACCTTCATGGAAAACCGTCGTAAGATCGGAGATGTAAATGCCAGTCTTCAGGATACGCTTTCCGGAATCCGCGTGGTGCAGTCCTTCGCAAACGAGGACATCGAACGTGCCAAATTTAAGAAAAGCAATGAAGCGTTCCTTGTTTCCAAAAGAGATAATTATCACTGCATGGGAAGTTTCATGAGTTCCAATCTTTTCTTCCAGGGCATGATGTACCTGGTAACTCTTGTTTACGGCGGCTATCTGATCGCTCAGGGTGAAATGCAGACTGCAGATCTTGCCATGTATGCCCTGTATATCGGAATCTTTATCAGCCCCATCCAGATCCTGGTGGAACTTGTGGAAATGATGCAGAAGGGTCTTTCCGGTTTCCGCCGTTTCCTGGATGTGATGGAAACAGAATCCGAGATCAGGGATGCAGACAACGCTGCGGAGCTTACGGACGTGAAAGGACATGTGCGTTACGACCATGTTTCTTTTCATTACAGCGATGATGAAACTCCTGTGCTTTCCGATATCTCTATTGATATCCCGGCTGGAAAATCCATTGCCCTGGTGGGACCTTCCGGAAGCGGAAAAACCACGATCTGCTCTCTCCTGCCCAGATTTTATGATGTGACCGGCGGTTCCATTACTGTAGACGGAAAGGATATCCGCGGGCTGACTCTTAAGAGCCTTCGAAGCCAGATCGGTATGGTACAGCAGGATGTCTATCTTTTTGATGGAACCATCAAGGATAATATTGCCTACGGAAAGCCCGGAGCTTCCGATGAAGAGATCATCAAAGCCGCCAAATGTGCGAGTATCCATGACTTTATCATGGAGCTTCCGGATAAATACGACACTTATGTCGGAGAACGTGGCACACGCCTTTCCGGCGGACAGAAGCAGCGGATTTCCATTGCACGTGTATTCCTTAAGAATCCTCCGATCCTGATCCTGGATGAGGCCACCAGCGCTCTGGATAACGAAAGCGAACGTTGGATTCAGAAGAGTCTGGAGGAACTTTCAAAAAATCGTACTACCATTACGATCGCGCACCGGCTTTCTACGATCCGTGATGCGGATGAGATCATTGTGATCACGGAGGAGGGTATCGCCGAAAGAGGCACTCATGCTGAACTGCTTGAGAAGAATGGATTGTATGCTGCATATTACAATATGTAGAAAGATACGAGGGAGGCGCTTCGCTGTCCCACTGAGATTTTTATAGGGCAAAATAAAAGGCTGCTGTATACCTTATCAATAGTGATATAGATATATAGCAGTCTTTTTATTTGTCAATTACTATCTTTTCAAAAAATTCAATCAAAGATTACAGCAGATAAACCGGAAGCTCGTCTTTAATTCCTACTGGCTGGTTGTTGTCCGGCTCATCTTTCTTTGGGGTGAGGAATTTGGCCTGGAGTTCGTCGGCGTTTCCTCCGCTGATCACGTTCTGGGCTACAGTTCCTGTTGTTTCTGCTGCAGCTGTTTTCTTTGCTGCGGTTTTACGTGCTGTTGTTTTTCTGGTAGTGGTTTTCTTTGCTGTTGTTTTTGTTGCGGCTGCTTTCTTTGCTGTGGTCTTCTTTGCAGGAGCTTTGGCTGCTGTTTTCTTTGCTGTAGTTTTTTCTGCCGCTTTTTCAGCTGTTTCAGCTTTTACCTCTGACGGCTTCTCTGCTGCTTTAACCTCAGCCTCTTTTACCTCTGTTTTTGTTTCTGTTTTGGATGCTTTTTCTGCATTTACTGCTCTTGCGATGCTTGCTTTACCTACTGACACGATTCATTACCTCCTCTGCCAATGCTATGTACTCTTTTGCGCTGCGGCTGCTTTTTTTGAACTCCACAACTGGTTCACTGCTGTCCTGGGACCATTCGATGGAGCTGTCTACACGGATAAAAGATTCGAAAAGATAGATTCCTTCCATTTCTTTCAGTGTTTCCATAGTCTGTTTGAAATAATTCTTTCTGGCATCTGCCTTGGTTACTACGATTCCCAAAACCTTTAAATCCGGAGCGATCTCCCTGACTTCATTGAGGAAATCAAACATATTTGCAAGACCAAACATACCCCACGGACTTGCCTCTACCGGAACAAGAACATAATCGGATGCACATAAAATATTCATCACCCAGCCGCCAAGAGTAGGCGGTGCATCAATGAGAATGTAATCGTACACTCCGGAATCTTTAACCTTCTGCAGACATTTCCGCAGGATAAACTCTCTCTGCCATTTTGTAAAAAGCTCATATTCCACGGAGCTCATCAGCGTAGACGACGGAACCAGATCCAGATTCTCATACTTCGTATGCACGATAAAATCGCTGAGATCCGACTGATGACCGATAGCATAGTAGAGATTCTTTTCCCCTGCTGCCATCTCAAGCACTTCTTCCTCCGAAAAAAAAGAAAGGGAAAGATTCAGCTGCATATCACCGTCTACCATCAGTACCTTCTTACCCATGCCGGCCAGTGCCGCTCCCACATTGGAACAGCTGGTGGACTTTCCGCTGCCGCCCTTATTATTTGCAAAACAGATCGTTACTGTATTTCCCATTACAGCCTCCCGACAACATAATTTCGTATTTTCTGTCACTTGCCCTTATTATAATATAACGTTCTCCTAAAAACAAGCACATCCCCCATAAAACCACGAAAACCGACAAAATAACCTCACATAAAACAACAGTATATACACCCAAAAACAGCAGGTTCCGGATCACTCCGAAAACCTGCTGTCCTGATTCGCTGACTATTATTATTTTACGATAAAAGATTTTCTCTTGCTGACAACATCGAAGATAACCGCTGCCAGAAGAACCATACCTTTAACAACCTTCTGGATATTCTGGTCAATACCCATGATACTCATGCCAAGATTCAGAACACCCATCAGAAGTGCACCAATGATAACACCAGGAACTGTACCGGTACCACCATAAGCAGAAGCACCACCAATAAAACAAGCACCGATCGCATCCATCTCAAAGTTTGTACCAGCCTGCGGGTTGGAAGAATTCAATCTGGCCATTGTCACCATACCTGCGATAGCAGCCAGAAGACCCATGTTCAAGTAAGCAAGGAAATAAACTTTGTTCGTATCAATACCGGAAAGCTTTGTTGCCTTCTCATTACCGCCAACTGCATAAAAATAACGACCTGTTGTAGTCTTGGAAGCAATGTATGTATAGATTGCGATGATCACTACAACCCAGAGAAGGGAATTCGGGATACCTTTGTACTGAGCAAGTCTGAACATGAATGCAAGAACAACTGCACAGATCAGAACCATCTTCACTGCAACACCACCGAAAGACTCAACACTGTAGCCTTTTTTTGCACGGTCTGCACGGTTTTTCATAACAAGTGCAACATAGACGATGCAGACAATAATGCCAACTACAAAACATGTTCTGTTAAATCCTTCACCTCCACCAAGGAAGTCCGGAATATAGTTATTGAACAGAGCCAGATAAGCATCCGGCATCGGGGCCAGGGTCTGTCCTTCCAGAACTACGTTGGAAAGGCCACGAAAAGCAAGCATACCTGCCAGAGTAACAATAAATGGAGGAATTCGTACATAAGCGATCCAGAATCCCTGCCATGCACCAATGGCAATACCCACAAGAAGCATCACGATCATAGTGAGATACGGGTTCATACTGTTGAGAACCATCATCTTACCACCGACAGCAGCAACAAAGCATACAACAGAACCAACTGACAGATCAATGTTACCACCTGTTAAAATACAGAACAGCATACCGGTTGCAAGAATAAATACATATGCATTCTGGGCTACCAGGTTATTTACATTCTGCGGAAGAAGCATAACGCCCTTTGTGTTCACAGAAAACATGATCACAACAAATACCAGAACAATGACCATGGTATATTTTTTTAATATTTCTGAAAAACTAATCTTTTTCTCCATCTTCTTACTCTCCTTTACCTGACTTCACGATCCTGGACATGATCAGCTCAGATGTAGCTTCCTCACCACTTACCTCACCTACGAATCTGCCCTCGTTCATGATATAGATTCTGTCTGACATTCCAAGCACTTCCGGAAGCTCAGAAGAGATCATGATCACAGATTTTCCTGCTGCGACCAGGTCATTGATGATACAGTAGATTTCATATTTGGCACCTACGTCAATACCTCTTGTAGGTTCATCCAAAATCAGAATATCCGGCTCTGCAAACATCCATTTTGCAAGAAGGACCTTCTGCTGATTACCACCGCTCAGGTTTCCGACATTCTGCTCAACTGTCGGACACTTGGTTTTCAGTTTCTTCCTGTATTCCTCAGCAACTGCGTATTCTTTATCCGTATCGATCACTTTTCCATTACTGATACCGGACATGTTTGCAAGCGTAGTGTTCATCTTTATGGACTTGGAAAGGATCAATCCGTTTCCTTTTCGATCCTCTGTAACATAGGCGAGCTTGTTGTCAATAGCCTCCTGAACTGTATTCAGCTTCACTTCTTTTCCATTCATGAACACCTGGCCGGAAATCTTAGTTCCATAGCTCTTGCCAAAAATACTCATGGCCAATTCTGTACGTCCTGCTCCCATCAGTCCTGAAATACCGACAACCTCTCCTTTATGTACTTTAAAGGATACGTTATTTACCACCTTACGTTCTGTATACAGAGGATGGTAAACATTCCAGTTCTTAACTTCCATGGAAACATCGCCGATCTTTACATTTGGACGTTTCGGGAACCGGTCTGTCATCTCACGTCCAACCATTCCCTGAATGATCCTCTGCTCAGAAAAATCGTCTTTCTTTTTATCCAGTGTTTCAATGGTAGATCCATCTCGGATAACTGTGATCTTATCTGCCACATAGGAAATCTCATTTAATTTATGGGAAATGATGATAGAGGTCATTCCCTGCTTCTTGAATTTCAGAAGAAGATCCAGAAGAGCTTTGGAGTCATCTTCGTTCAGTGATGCGGTAGGCTCATCCAGAATGAGCAGCTTTGCATTCTTTGCAAGTGCCTTTGCGATCTCAACCAGCTGCTGTTTACCTACACCGATATCCTTGATCAAAGTTCTGGAGGATTCCTCCAGTCCCACTATTTTCAAATATTTATCTGCTTCCCCATAAGTTTCATTCCAGTTAATGGAAAAGCTCCTGCCTCTTTCATTGCCCAGGTACATGTTTTCACCGATAGTCATATACGGGATCAGTGCCAGTTCCTGGTGAATGATCACAATTCCTTTATGTTCACTGTCTTTGATGGTGTTAAATTTACAGATCTCACCATCGTAAATAATATTTCCTTCATACGAGCCGTACGGATATATACCACTTAATACATTCATTAATGTAGATTTACCGGCACCGTTCTCACCTACCAGTGCGTGGATCTCGCCTTCCTCGACCTGGAGATTAACATTATCCAGTGCCTTTACACCTGGGAAAGTTTTGGTGATATTTTTCATTTCCAGAAGTATCTTAGCCAACTCAATTTCCCTCCCTTTCCACTGTTCATGCAGGCGGTTATATTCCCCGCCTGCATGTGATAAATTTCTTTCTTAAAAATTATGATTATTTGATCTGATCCTCTGTGTAGTATCCGGAATCGATCAGGATTTCTTTGTAGTTATCTGTTGTAACAACAACCGGATCGCAAAGGTATGTCGGGATGACACCTGTTCCGTTATCATAGGATTTTGTATCGTTCACTTCCGGCTCCTCACCTTTCATGATGGAGTCAACCATTTTTACTACTGCAGATGCAAGAGCTCTTGTATCTTTAAATACGGACATTGCCTGTTTTCCTGCTACAAGGTTCTTAACGTTCGGTGTATCACAGTCCTGACCGGTGATGATCGGATATTCTCCTGTGTAGGAAGCTGCCAGTGCATTCTCAACACCAAGGGCTGTGGAATCGTTGGAGCAGAGAACTGCGTCAAGGTTTGTTCCGTCAGAGTAGTTACCTGCGATGATGGTATCCATTCTGTCCTGTGCTTTTGCACTATCCCAGTTTGCGGTAGCAACCTGCTCGAACTCTGTCTGTCCGGATTTTACTACCAGCTTACCGTCATCGATGTATTTCTGGAGAACATCCATTGCACCACCGAAGAAGAAGTTACAGTTGTTATCACCAGGATCTCCTGTGAACAGCTCGATGTTAAACGGTCCATCCTGATTATCAAGATCCAGTGCGTCTACCAGGTACTCGCCCTGTTTCTGTCCTACTTTGTAGTTATCAAATGTTGCATAATAGGAAACTGCATCAGAATTCATAAGAAGACGGTCATAGGAGATAACCGGAATTCCTTTTTCTTTGGCCTGTTTCAGAGGCTCGCCAAGGCTGCTTCCGTCGATGGATGCCACAACCAGAAGGTCGCATCCGTTTGCTACCTGGTTCTCAAGCTGGGAAACCTGTGTGCTTACGTCGTTGGATGCATACTGAAGGTCTACTTCATATCCTGCTGCCTCCAGCTCTTTCTTCATGTTCTCGCCATCCTGGTTCCATCTCTGGAGATCCTTGGTCGGCATGGTAACACCGATCAGTTTCTTGTCTGCTGCCTGTGCTGTTGCTGCCGGAACTACCACCATACCAGCTACCATTGTTGCGCAAAGAAGTGCAGATACCATTTTTCTTTTCATTGTAAAATCCTCCGTTTCATTATTTGTTTTTTGAATCACGTTTCCTTCGATGATGTTACTATAGCACAGGACTGTCTGGACATAGTTGGCAAGGACAGAGACATTTTTTTGCAAAAGAAAAATGCCCTGCATCAGGCAAGACATTTTTGCACCAAAAATCTGCTATTGATTTTTGTCATAATTGTGTATTATTGCGCATATGGATACACTGCCACATTACTTGCAGAATTTCACTGCCACATATATGCCGGTATGCAATCTGTTCTGCATTACTCTGTATCGTAATCTATATTGAGATATACTTCATCTCGTCTGTGGAAACCGCCGTCAATGATCACCTCATCAATATTATCCCTTGTAACGGCAACCGGTTCCAGCACCTTCGCCGGGATATCGTAGCTTCCATCGTTCATGGTATCTGTCACATCTGACGAAATCTTTCCCTCTTCTGCCATCTTCACCGCATATTCAGCTGCCTGGCGTGCCAGATCTTCGATAGATTTAAATGCTGTCATGTACTGGGTTCCTTCCACAATACGCTGACATGCAGCCAGATCACCATCCTGGCCTACCACGATCACCTGTCCGGCAAGCTGGTTTTCCGCAAGAATCTGTATCACCTGGCTGGCAATATCATCATTTCCGCACATGATTCCCTTTACATCAGGATACTCTTCCAGTGCTTCCTCCACATAATCTGCTGCCAGCTCCGCGACCCAGCCCTCACAGTTGGCTTCGTAAACCACCTTCAGATCACTGTTTTTCAGAGTGTCTTCAAATCCCTCTTTTACCATGTCCACATTGTTATCTGAAGCAGATCCCTGGATCATAAAAATCTTTCCGCCATCAGGGATCGCTTCCATCATGGACTGTGCCATAACCTCTCCGACTTTCCGGTTATCAAAGGAAATATACATGTCTGTATCCGCATCATTTACCATGCGGTCATAGGAGATCACCCTGATTCCTGCATTGTGGGCACGCTCCACAGCCTCAGATAATGCTTTGCAGTCTCTGGCAATGATCACGATCACGTCCATATGCTTCTTGATAAAATAGTCAATCTGGCTGATCTGCTCTTTTGTATCTGCTCCCGCATCCTGAACATTCACTTCCGCTCCCAGCTCCCTTGCTGTTGCCACGAATACATCCCTGTCACGAATCCACCTCTCAATAACAAAAGAATCCACTGTAAGACCGATCTGAATTTTCTTTTCACCACTGTCTTCCTCTGTATCGTTTTCCTGTGCAGCTGTCTGCTTTGTTTTTTCGGAAGCGCAGCCATTCAGCATCAATGTCAACAGACACAGCAAGATCAACAGCTTCCTAATCATTTTCCCCCCGCTCATATTGTCTACCTCAACTTCTCTCTAAATTCACTTGGTGTCACGCCTTCGTATTTCTTGAATATCCTGCTGAAATAATTGGGGTCGCTGTATCCGGATTCCGCACAGATCTCCTTGATGGAAAGCCCTGAATCCTTGAGAAGTTCTCTTGCATTCCGAAGCCGCACTTCTGTAAGATACTCGATAAAATTTCCTCCGGTCTCCTGCTTAAAAAGCTTGCTGAAATAATAAGGGCTGATATCCACCTCCCGTGACACCTCATCCAGTGAAATATCTTTTTTGTAATTGTCCCGAATATAGGACTTTGCTTTTTCGATAATAGAAACCGCTTCTTTTTCCCTTGCACTTTCCATGTTACTGCAGATTTCTGATGTTTTGCCCAGGAACCATTTTTTCATTCCTTCTATATCTGTATATTCCTGGATCTCATGAATATAATTTCTGCGGCAGCTGATCGCATATTTCACGGTACCTGCAAAAAAGGCCTTTTTTTCCACTCCCATCACAAGCTCCAGGATCTTGATGCGCATGTCCTCCAGATCTACTCCCGGCTGCTTCTCCATCCACCTGATAAATTCCTCGGCACAGCTTAAAGCTCCTGCCACATCCTTATCCATCACCCGCTTTTCATAGCGACGTTCCAGATCTCTTGGATATTCGCCGTCATATTTCTGTGCAGCTGGAACATCCTCAATATGTATCACATGGCTGGTGCTTTCCCGAAGTGCGATCATGGCCTCCTTGAAGGATTCTTTCATGGTGCTTCCCATCTCCTTCACCCGGCCGATACCACAGCGAAATTTACTGTCGATCCTGCTTTCCAGCTTATGTACCATGTTTCTGGTTCTTGTTACAACCTCCACACGTTCCTCATAGGACTCCCTGGAATTACGGTACGGAACAAGCAGTACAATACGGTTTCCCATAATGGGTCCTACCAGACATTCAAAAAATCCCTGAGCGATTTCCCGGAATGTGGAATAAAATTTGTTTGCCTTCACACTGGCCCCCACCGCATTGGTAAGAACACCATTTTCCGTAGAATCCCCGAATTCAGCCACGATCATATATCCATATTCTTCCCGGATATCCAGAAGCTCCCTGTAATTATCCTGATATGTCTGAAAATCATCCTGCAGAAGAATATTATTGATATATCCGCTCTCGATCATGGGTACAACTGTCTCCAGCTTTTCACGGATACGGAGATCATCGCTTCGCTTCTGTCTTGTGGAATCTACCTTTTCCATAGCTTTGGAGCATATTTCCAGAATCACCTTTTTGTTTACCGGCTTGGTAAGAAATTCCATAACTCCAAGATTTACCGCTTCCCTGGCATAATTAAATTTATCATAGGCTGTAATGATCACAAAGACCACAGATCTGTTAAATTTCTGAATTTCCCGGATTGCCTGGATCCCACTTAAGCCCGGCATCTGAATGTCCATAAAGCAGATATCCGGCGGATATTTCTCCGCCTCCTCCACAACCACACGGCCTGTCTTGGCTGTATGGATCTCACATTCATTTCCATAGTTGGAACTTATAATATTTTTCAGGGATTCCAGCATGATCCCCTCATCATCAGCAATCAGGATTCTGTACATTTTTTTCGCTCCTCTCCAGAGGAATATTGATCACTACCTCTGTTCCCATTCCTTCACCTTCACTGTATATTTCCATTAATCCGTCCCGCTCATAATACAGTTCCAGACGGCTGATCACATTATTCATTCCAATTCCCGTGGAATCACCCTCGCCTGAACTGCTGTGGACTTTTTTTGACAGTACTCTTTGTATCTGTTCTCCGGTCATGCCCAGTCCGTTATCCCGAACACTGATCTCAATATGGTCGTTCCATTTCTCCACACTGAGATCAATATGTCCTTCCCAATCTATATTCCGGATTCCATGATTGACTGCGTTTTCCACAACCGGCTGCAGGATCATACTGGGAACACGTACATTTTCCACATCACATTCCACTTTTTTTGAAAAATGGATGTCCCCGGCAAACCGTACATTCAGAATATAAATGTAATTGTCCACAGCCTCCAGTTCTTCCTCCAGTGTGGCATCTTCCTCACCCTTCTTTACATTGTAGCGAAAAAAATCTGCCATCTTTTCCACAAAGATACTGGTTTTTTCTGCATCCTCCATCATTGCAAGCTGTACTCCTGCATTCAGGGAATTAAAAAGGAAATGCGGATTGATCTGAGACTGGAGATACTTAAGCTGTGCCTCCTTGAGATGTGTTTCCATCAAAAGCTCCCTCTCTATCATCTGCTGTTCTTTTTCCATGCTGGCCTTTGTCCTGGCAATGTAAAGACCAAGATTATCCACCATGGTATTAAAGGCTCTTGTTACCGTTCCAAGCTCATCCCTGGAATCTGCTGGGGGCATCTTTACATTAAAATTCCCCTGACCTACCAGCTGTGCAGTTTCTGCCATATTAGTCAGCGGCAGGAACATCTCCCTTGTTGCCATGATCAGAAGGAACATCCCACAGATCACCACCAGAAGCATGATCATCATATTACTGATCTCCAGATATCTCATAACCGCCCGGAGAGCTGCATAAGTCTGGGAATTTTCTTTAAAAAGCTGCTTGTTCAGCTCATCCATAGAACTCTGGATATAACTATAAAGCTCCAGACTTTCATCATATTCCTGCTTATATTTCTCCACATTCCTGCCTCTCTTGGCAGCTACAGTTCCTGCGGTACAGGAAAGATATGATTCTGACATCTTACGTATCTTCTTCTCCAGAAGTTTTACGGAATCATCAATATTCCGTTCATTTAACTTCTCCAGCTCCTGCCTGTATTTCGCCTCATTCTGATAATAATCCATCAGTGCCTGAGAGTTTTTTTACCTTCAGATACTGGTACATACTGTCCTGCACATCGTCAAAAACCTGCCCAAGCTCTGTGATCTGGGCATTGCTGGCATACACATCATCCATCTCCTGCATGGAGTTGTTGATCCGCGCATAAAACAGCATGTTGATGCTGAACAGTAAAACTGCCAGCACGCCAACCTCGATCATGATCTTGCTTACAAGAGAAAAGTCACTCCAACGGATCTTTTTCATCTGTGACTGCCTCCCTCCTCATCTTCTTCACTGCTGTTCTGTCAAGAAAATTAATGTCTACGTTGTAGAAAGAATTGGTTCTTCCATCTTCTATATAGCTGGTAACTGCCTCCACACTGTACTGTCCCAGCTGGGTCGTGTCCACATCACAGGTAACTGAAATAACACCTTTTTCAACTGCCGCCAGAATATCCTCAGATGTATAATAACCAATGATCTTCACTTTTCCTGCAAGGTTGAAATCCAGAATTGCCTGTCTTGCACACTCCGTTGTCTCCTCATCCATACACACAAGGATATCCGGAACATTCCGCTTCTGCTGAAAAATATCAGTAACTGCCTCCTCTGTTTCAAAGGTTCCTGTTGACAGAAGATTCCTTCCCTTGATCTCAATATCCTCAGAACCAGCTGCCATCTTCACCGCATTGCTGATCTGAGTGTATATCTGACTTTCGTTCATATCATCAATGTCCCGTTTCTGCAGAATCAGGATCTTCTTCGTGTTCTCATCCACGTATTTGGCAACAATTTCCCCGTAAGCCATGCCAAGCTGATAATCGCTGACTCCCACAAAGCTCTGGCGGCGGCTGTGCACCGCATCACTCATGACTGTAACCACCGGTATTCCGTTTCTTACTGCAGTATTGATTGCTTCTTCCAGACCGGCTTCTCCATTATACTGCAGGATAATACCATCCGCCTTGGCCGCAATGCTCATATTCATATAATCAAGTTTATCATAGGATGTTTCTCTGTCCGGCCCCATGATCTCAAGCAGTACATTATTCTGAGCTGCTTTTTTCTTCGCACTGTCATATACTGCCTGCCAGAACTGGGAATCGGGGCTGTCCACGATCATGTCGTACTGGTATTTATATATTTTCTCTTCCTGTTCATCCAACCCTGCTTTTTCACTGATTCCTCTATAATAGGATTCTCCTGTCATATAAGTAAGTACTATCACGGCAGCAAAAACCAGCAGGATGCAAGCTGATTTCTTTTTCATAATACACTCCATTCTGTTTCACAAAACATTCCGGGTTTCAGTTTATCATAATTTCACAGAAAAGTCACTGTTTGGCATGGATTTTCTGTGCACTTTCATGTTATATTAGTAACCACAACATTACCAAAGGAGGCCGCAAAACATGACAAATGCAACCAAGCTTGCCCTGGAAGAATCCCTGAAACATCTGCTTCTTAAGAAGCCTTTAGATAAGATCACCATCAACGACCTGACTACGGACTGCGGGATCAGCCGCATGACTTTTTACTATCATTTCAAAGATATCTATGATCTTGTGGAGTGGTGCTGTCTGGAAGATGCCAGAATTGCCCTTCAGGGCAAAAAAACCTCTTCCACATGGCATGAAGGGCTTCTGCAGATCTTTGATGCCGTGATGGAAAACAAGCCGTTTATCTTAAATGTATACCGCTGCGTGGGGCGGGAACAGATCGAGAATTATCTGTTCCAGCTTACCTGCGATCTTCTTATGGGCGTGGTAACAGAAAAATCAAAAGATATCCCCATCACGGATGAACAGAAAATTTTTATCGCAGATCTGTATAAATACAGCTTTGTAGGGATCATGCTGGACTGGATCAAAAACGGCATGCGCGAAGATTATCGCGAAATCGCAGATGATACCGCAACCGCACTGTACGGAAGCATCGACAACGCCATCCGCAATTTTGCCGCCAGAAACAAAACAGCAGAAATGCACACAGAATAAAAACTTATCAAAACAGACATAATGATAAAAAACTGAACACTTTCGGTATTTTGTAAATAGAATCTTTTTTCCGGATGGGCTATCATAGCCTCAACAGCAACAAAGAACAGTTAATCCGATACAAACAGGTATCTCATTTACGAAAGGTGGATGTCATATGTCAGATAAAAAAGGATTCATGGGACTTGCAGCACTTGCGGCAGCCGGAGCCGGCGCAGCCATGCTGATGAAAAAAACAAGAGAGATCAACGAAGAGGAAAACCTCCATGTGAAAGAAACTACTGCAAACTACCGCAACACCGAGCGTGGAAAGTATGACAAAAACAGCAAAGGGATTTATTATTCCAACGGTAACTACGAAGCCTTTGCCCGTCCGGAAAAACCGGAAGGTGTGGACGACAAGCATGCCTACATTGTAGGAAGCGGTCTTGCTTCCCTGGCTGCTGCATGCTTCCTGGTAAGAGACGCACAGATGCCAGGTGATCATATCCACATCCTGGAAGCCATGGATATTGCCGGCGGTGCCTGCGATGGAATCTTTGATCCGTCCAGAGGCTATATCATGCGTGGCGGTCGTGAGATGGAAAACCATTTCGAGTGCCTGTGGGATCTTTTCCGCAGTATTCCTTCTCTTGAAAAACCGGGTGCTTCTGTTCTGGACGAGTTCTACTGGCTGAACAAGCACGACCCGAACTATTCTCTCTGCCGTGCAACCGTCAACCGTGGACAGGATGCCCATACCGACGGAAAATTTAACCTGAGCCAGAAAGGCTGCATGGAGATCATGAAGCTGTTTATGACAAAGGATGAGGATCTTTACGATAAAACCATCGAAGATGTATTTGATGATGAAGTGTTTGATTCCACCTTCTGGCTGTAACTGGAGGACCATGTTCGCATTTGAAAAACTGGCACAGTGCTCTGGAGATGAAGCTTTACTTCCAGCGTTTTATCCACCACATTGCAGGTCTTCCGGATTTCAGCGCCCTGAAATTCACCAAGTACAACCAGTACGAATCCCTGATTCTTCCCATGAAAAAATATCTGGAGGATGCAGGTGTTGACTTCCAGTTTAATACTGAGGTCACAAACGTGATCTTTAATTTTAAAGATGGCAAAAAGATCGCCACTGCTATCGAATGCAAGGTAAAAGGTGTAGAGCAGGGTATCCTTCTTACAGAGAATGATTATGTTTTCGTCACTAACGGAAGCTGTACAGAGGGTACGATCTACGGCGACCAGAACCACGCGCCAAACGGCGATGCGGAGGTCCGTACCAGTGGCGTTTGGTCCCTGTGGAAAAATATCGCAGCTCAGGATCCGTCATTCGGACATCCGGAGAAATTCTGCTCAGACATTGCCAAGACAAACTGGGAATCTGCTACTGTCACCACTCTGGATGACCGTATCATCCCTTATATCACCAACATCTGCCAGCGTGACCCACGTACCGGCAAGGTTGTTACCGGTGGTATCGTAAGCTGCCAGGATTCCAAATGGCTCTTAAGCTGGACCATCAACCGTCAGGGACAGTTCAGGGAACAGGATCCGAAGAAGGTCTGTGTATGGGTTTACGGATTATTCACAGATGTTCCCGGTGATTATATCAAGAAGCCGATGAAGGATTGTACCGGTAAGGAAATTACCGCCGAGTGGCTGTACCACCTGGGTGTTCCGGTAGATCAGATCGACGATATGGCAGAAAACAGCGCTGTCTGCGTTCCGACCATGATGCCGTACATCACCGCCTTCTTCATGCCGCGTACCAAAGGTGACCGCCCGGATGTTATCCCGGATGGCTGTGTAAACTTTGCATTCCTGGGCCAGTTCGCGGAAACTCCTCGTGATACCGTATTCACAACAGAATATTCCGTACGTACTGCAATGGAGGCTGTATACGGACTTTTCGGTGTAGACCGTGGGGTTCCGGAAGTATGGGGAAGCGTTTACGATATCCGTGAGCTTCTGGACAGCAGTGTGAAGCTGATGGACGGAAAATCCCCGCTGGAGATCCAGCTGCCAGGGCCGCTGAATGCACTGAAGAAACCACTTCTTAATGTTGTGAAGGGTACTGTGGTTGAGAAAGTACTGCGGGATCATGATGTGCTGAAAGATTATATGTAAGATATACAGCCTGCCAGGCAGATATTCTTAATCCGAAAATTAAGATTTGAACACAGTAACGGGCCTCCGGTTCTATTCGTGCAGCAATCCCCCGGAAATACTTCTCGCGCGGTATTTCCGGGGGATTATTTTATTTTCTGATACTTATTTTCCCAGTGTTTCATTCATACTTCCGGAACGGAAGCCCTGAAGATCCAGAGTCACGTAAGAAAATCCCAATGTGCGGAATTTCTCTGTGATCTTTGTTCTTGTTTCATTATCTGCAATTTTCAGGATCTCTTCTTCCGGAACCTCGATCCTTGCCATGGTACCGTGGATGCGAACACGGAACTGATGGAATCCCAGATCCATCAGAAACTGCTCGGCCTGATCTACCATGTGAAGCTTCTCCTCGGTAATGGTCTCACCGTATACAAATCTGGAAGCAAGACAGGCAAAAGATGGCTTGTTCCAGGTCGGAAGATTCATGTCTTTTGACAGCTCCCGGATCTCTTCTTTATAGAGGCCTGCTTCCTGGAGCGGACTGCGGACCCCAAGCTCCTGGATAGCCCTTTTTCCCGGACGGTAGTCGCCCAGATCATCCATGTTGGAACCTTCCACGATCATGTTCATATGGCGCGCCTTTGCAGCTTCCCAAAGTCTGGTAAAGATGGCTTTTTTGCAGATATAGCAGCGGTCCGGCGGATTCTGACGGAACCCCGGGATGTCGAATTCGTTGATCTTGCATATCTCCTGGCAAATGTGATTTTCCTGGCAGAAATCTTGCGTTTCTTTCAGTTCTCTGTCGGTGAAGGAGCATGGACATGCGGTAATGGCCATAGCTTTGTCGCCAAGTGTTTCCTGTGCAGCTTTCAGCAAAAATGTGGAGTCCACTCCACCGGAAAAAGCTACGGCTACACTTCCCAGGGAACGGAGGATTTCCTGGAGTTTTCTGTATTTTTTTTCAAGTGTGATGTTATCTGTTGCTGGCATATGTTCTGTCACCTCGTAATTTGTAAAATCTTATTTTTGCCGGATACGAATCTGTAATTTTCAGATCTGTTCTTATTGACATGCTCTTGCAATGCTATGTGTGTATTATTTATTGTAAACGATACCTTTTTGCCATACAAGTATTTTTCTACCTGACAGATGTACTATGAAATTTATTAGTATCCTCTCTGTTTCCAAACATAATAAGACCGGAAATACAGCATATGCCATACTTCCAGTCTTTCTTTTTACAGTTATTACATTTCGATCACATCAAGATCATCCGGAACAAACAGATTTCCGTGATAATACTCTCTGCCTTCTGCTCCGTAAAGCTCTTTACGTTTCTTAATGTTCTTATCCTCTGTGTGATACAGGACAAGATTCTTAACTCCAAGGTTCTCCGCCAGCTCACTGGCATCCTTAACTGTGGAGTGATGCTTTTCATATGGATTGAAGATATCACGCTGTCCATACAGACAGAATGCTTCGTGGAACATCCAGTCGCTGCCTTTTGCGTATTTCTCTTCACATTCATTGTATGGCTCGTCTCCGCAGCAGGTAAGCACCTTACCACCGTCATAGATCATCTGGAAACCGAACTGTTTCGCCTTGGTGGAACCGATATCAAAGAAGGTCACTTTCTTATTAAGAATTGTTTTTTCCTCGCCGTCTTTTACCTCGATCAGATGAAGTCTGTCACCGATGTACTGTGTCTCCTTCTTATTCAGAAGCTTAAATGCCATGTCTTTCAGAAGTCCGATCACTTCATCATGAGCATAGATGTTTGCCTCGCCCTGATAAGTGCCTTTTTTCATGTTCTGGCAAATGATGCGGATCACCCACACGATCCCCATGATATGGTCTACGTGCTTATGTGTAACAAAGATCTCATGAACATCCATCAGATCAACGCCAGCCTTCTTCAGCTGGGAGAGCACCGTATTTCCGCCGCCTCCGTCAACCAGAAAATGGCCGTACTCATCGCTGAGCACGAAACATGTATTGTAGCACTCTGTTACCAATGCGTTACCTGTTCCAAGCATGGTTAATTTCATTCTGTTCTCCTCCTGTATAGCCCTAGTCATCAAACATTCAGCCACCCACCATTCTGCTCTCTGACACTCTGACCGGCTGTCTCTGGTCATATTACAGACAAATATACAACCGTTTAATTTTTTGTTTTCTTATTTTTTCTGTGTTTTTCGTGTCCAATGATAACATTATGAAGAAATATTTTCAATAAGATCCATTCAAAGATCCATTCATTTTCATAGCAGAAAAATCAATCCACAAATCTTCATATATTCCTGCTTTCACAGAATCCAGTCCGGTGCTCCCTTGCATCCTCTGTCATCCAGTTTATCTGCATCGCAGATAACAGAAATATATAATATATGGATCCTGTTTTACATTTTTATTATTTCAGCATCTCTATCTCCGTCTCAAAATACTGTTCCTGAAACCGGACCTGTTCTCTGATCTCCTGTGCTGTCATGGTCATATCTTCCGGAACTGCCACCCATTTGTCTTCCACATCATTAAGGCGGTGGATGATGGCTATCACTTTTCCTGTAAATTCCTTTACCGGGTGATCGATCCCCAGAACATAAACGTCCTGTTCCTCGCCGTCCGGAGCGATGATCCCTTCGATGTAGCCGTAATTTACCGGGTAAAAAAGCTCTTTGTGTTCCGAATGATAACTGTTCATTGGACGGTCGATCATGATATGTACAAGCTGGCCCGGAGTCGGTTTCTTATTCTCATAAACCATCTGCTTCATTTATATTCCTCTTTAAGCACATACAAGAAATTAACAGATTTTTCTATTATGCCAGTAAATCGAAGATTTTTATTTCAATCTATTCTTCGTTTTGCCATATCTCAGACTCTACAGCCGCACGCTCAATGCCAAGACCCTTCATATATCGATCCATAAATGCGTTGAATCCTTTCACGCCTTCTGCTTCCGGCGCCAGTGTGCTGCCTTCGTTTCCTTTGAAGACATCTTCATCCAGGAAATCCGCAAGGTCTTCGCCTTCTCTCCTGTTAATCAGATAGGAAGCCAGAAGTGCGATTCCCCAGGCTCCGCCTTCTCCTGCTGTGGACATTACGGATACCGGTGCATCTACCGCATCTGCAAGGATCTGCTGGCCGACACCCTTTGTCTTAAAGAGACCGCCGTGGCCCAGAAGCTTATCAATCTTTACGTGCTCCTGATTCAGAAGGATATCCAGACCTACACGCATGGCGCCGAGGCAGGTGTAAAGATTATTTCGCATAAAGTTTGCCAGTGTAAATTTGCTCTCAGGAGAACGTACAAACAGTGGACGTCCCTCTTCAAAGCCGGTCATATGCTCGCCGGAGAAATAGCAGTAGGAAAGAAGTCCGCCACAGTCCGGGTCGCCTTCCATGGCTTTGTTATAAAGAGTTCCGAACAGTTTGTTCATATCTACTTCCATGCCCATAGCTTCTGCAAATTCCTTAAACACATTTACCCATGCGTTCAGATCCGAAGTACAGTTGTTGGAATGTGCCATGGCAACCGGGTCTCCTGCCGGAGTGGTAACCATATCGATCTCTTTGTACGGTTTGGAAAGTGCTTTTTCCAGGACGATCATGGCAAATACGGAAGTTCCTGCGGAAACATTTCCGGTACGCTGGCGGACACTGTTTGTGGCAACCATACCGGTTCCTGCGTCTCCCTCAGGCGGACACATCGGGATTCCAGCTTTCAGCTTTCCACTTACATCCAGAAGCTTTGCGCCTTCCTCAGTAAGAGCTCCTGCATCCTGACCTGCCACCAGAGCTTTCGGCATAATATCGCGAAGCTTCCATGGGAAACCATAAGGCGCAACCAGTTCATCGAACTTCTGAACCATCTCCTCGTTATAGTCCTTCGTTTCACTGTCGATTGGGAACATACCTGCCGCATCACCGATACCAAGGACTCTTTTTCCGGTGAGTTTCCAGTGCACATAGGCTTCCAGAGTGGTGATATAATCGATATCTTTTACATGCTCCTCACCGTTAAGGATCGCCTGATACAGGTGTGCGATGCTCCATCTCTGAGGGATATTGTAATGGAAAAGCTCTGCCAGCTTCTCAGAGGCTTCTCCTGTGATGTTGTTTCTCCAGGTACGGAACGGGACCATCAGCTCTCCCTCTTTATTAAACGGCATATAGCCATGCATCATGGCACTGACACCAAACGCACCTACGCTTGTAAGCTCCACTCCATATTTTTTCTGAACATCTTCTGCCATATCCTGGTAACTGCCCTGGAGACCTTTCCAGATCTCCTCCAGGCTGTATGTCCAGATACCATCCACATACTGGTTCTCCCATTCATAGGCTCCGGATGCGATGGGCTGGTTCTTATCGTCCACCAGAACTGCCTTGATCCTTGTGGAACCAAACTCAATACCAAGAGCCGTGCGATTCTCAAAAATTGCTGTTTTTGCCTCATTTAATCCCATTGTAAAAAACCCTCCCGTATTATTTGCTGAAATACATGCTGTTCCATCTCAGCTCATTCTGCAGATTCCGGATCGTTGTATCGCCATCAATATAAACCGCTTCAATACCCATAGCTGCTGTTTTCCAGTCACCCTCGCCACCGAAGCCATAGCCTTTTTCCATCAGTCGCTGGATCGCAAGTCCCGGAAGCTGTTTCAAGGAGCCCAGATCACCAAAGTGTGTTACGATAGCCTGATAGTTTTTCTCCTCGAGGAAGCGCTCAAAACCGATCTCGATCCCTGCCTGGACTGCTACATGCTTCTTAAATTCCTCAGGGTCACGTCCATCCAGAATCATATCGTATTTATTATAATATTCTTCTACCAGAACATCAATATCTCCCTGGCTTACATCCTGAACATATTCTGCGATCTCATTAACCGGATAAGCATCGATCTCCCAGTTTTTCCTGGGGATGGGTGATAGTGGTAATGCCCTGTCCCTGTCTTGCATATAGTGAATTATCATAGCCGGTTACCGCAACATCTTCCGGGATCTTTTTGCCCTGACGTTCCAGTTCTTCCATGACCTGGACAGCGATCTGTTGTTTTTATTATTTATCAAAAGTTCCATATAAAGAAAGGCCGGAACACCCTCCCCATTCTGGTGTTCCGGCCTTTATATGCCGCCTTGCATATTTATTTCAAAGTTTTTGTTGCCTTCCGATCATTTCCTGCCTTAGCGGTACATCTTCATATAATCCCCATGTGCCTCGATCAGCTCATCACACATTGCCTGGATGTCTTTGATGTTCAGCTCTGCACCTGTGTGCGGGTCCATCATGGCTGCCTGATAGATTTTCTGGCGGTCTTTGGTCACTGCTGCCTCAATAGCAAGGAGCTGCGGGCTGATATTGGATGAGTTCATAGCTGCCAGCTGTGTAGGAAGCTTGCCCACTTTTACCGGATGTACACCGGTTCCGTCGATATAGCATGGAACCTCTACGCAGGCATCCGACGGAAGGTTATCGATGTAACCGTTGTTAAGAACATTTCCACCGATCTTGTACGGTGTGTTTGTAACAACAGCCTCCATAATATAGGAAGCATACTCTTTACTTCTCTCATGGCCGATCTTGCCATCCTTGAGGATATCCTCGCGCTCTTTTTCCCAGCCCTCGATCTGTTTGATACATCTTCTCGGATATTCGTCAAGCGGAATATTGAACTCCTCGATCATCTCCGGATATTTGGATTTAATGAAGAACGGATTATACTCTGCATTGTGCTCACTGGACTCTGTGCAGTAGTAGCCAAGATGACGGATGTACTCATAACGTACCATATCCTCATGTTTCTCACCGGATGTATTCTTCTCCTCTGCAATTCTGCGGATCTCCGGGTACAGGTCGTTTCCATCTTTGTCATGGATCTCAAGAAGCCATGCCATGTGGTTGATACCTGCGATCAGCTCGGTACGTCCCTCAATCTTGTCTTCCATTCCCATTCCCTCAAGAAGCTTCTGGGAGCAGACCTGAACGCTGTGACAGAGGCCTACAGTACGGATCTTTGTAAAACGCTGCATATAGCCGGTAAGCATTGCCATAGGGTTGGAGTAGTTCAGGAACAGAGTGTTCGGGCAGACTTCTTCCATATCCCGGGCAAACTCTTCCAGAACCGGAATGGTACGAAGTGCACGCATGATTCCGCCGATTCCCAGGGTATCTGCGATAGTCTGTTTAATGCCGTATTTCTTCGGGATCTCAAAATCTGTAACTGTGCATGGCTCATATCCGCCTACCTGAATGGCGTTGACTACGAAATCTGCATCTCGAAGTGCATCTTTACGGTTCTCGGCACCGAGATAAGTTTTGATCACTGCGCGGTCCTCGTTTACGTTGTGGTTGATGGCACTTAAGATAATTCTGGAATCCTCCAGTCTCTTCTCGTCAATATCATAAAGTGCGATCTCGCTCTCGCGAAGTGCCGGTGTGCACATACAATCGCCAAGTACATTTCTTGCGAAAACCGTGCTTCCAGCTCCCATGAATGTAATTTTGATCATATTCGTTCCTCCTGTTTCCTTTGTTGGATCTCTTATCCGGAATTCTTATATTTTTCTTTGAAATTCCTGATTTTCTGCTATTTCTGCGGTGCAGTCCCGCTTCGTTTTCTTTGTGATCTTATCATACTACCGGAAACTTGTTTAAAATATGTACTTTGATGTTAATAATTGTTGTTTTGTTGCATGAGATACCTGGAAGTAATTTTCTATAACATTTCTTATGACATAAAAAACGCTCTGCCCGATACCAGAATTTTATATATTCCGGCCAGACAGAGAGTTCTTTTTTCTTCGTGAAATATATCACAGGATCAGGGCTCAGATTCTGTATAATCCCCTTTCTTCCCTTTCACCACAAGGCTTCTTTTTTCTTCTTTATATTCTCTTGGACTCCTTCCTGTTCTTGCTTTAAAAACTTTAGAAAAAGCTAAAGGGTCTCCATATCCCACTCTTGCAGCCACCTCGTTGACCTGGATATCTCCTTTTTTCAGAAGTGATTTGGCTTTCTCAATGCGGAGATTCATCAGGTATTCCTGCGGGGAACATCCGAGGCTTTTCTTAAAGGTGCTGGTAAGATAGCTGCGGTTGACTCCGATGCGGTCTGCCAGCTCATTGATCTTAAGCCGCTTGTCAAAGTTGGCTGCAATGTAATCTACTGCATGCTCCACATAAACGGAATTGGGATATCTGTGGGACGGAAGAAGCTTGCCTTCTCTCAGACATGCATCCCGGTTATCTACGATCAGATCAGACAAAAGGAGCATCAGAAGTCCGTTCCGTTTCAGCTCATTTTCAAAAACAAGCTTGTTGGTCTGGACCATTGCATCAATATACTTCGCGGCATTTTCCATGCAGTGGATCCTTCGGACCGGATTTTCCCGGCTGAAACCACTTACATGGATCACTTCCTCTGCAGTCATTCCCTCAAATCCTACCCAGCGGTACGTCCAGGGATTGTCCATATCTGCCTCATACCAGGCCTCCACACTGGATGGGATCAGAAATGCCTCCCCGCCGGTCAGATGATACTGCTGTCCATCCATCTCAAAAACCCCGGTTCCGGATTCCACGATATGAAGCACATGGGAAATCCTTTTATTTGGTCCAAAGCGATGTCCCGGATCGCAGTTTTCCCACCCACAATAGGTAAGGCAGAGATCCACCGCACCTTTCTTTAAATTCTCCAGACATTTATATCTGTCTGAGTTTGTAAAACCAACTGTATGAAGCAACTTGTCACCTCCCTGATGTCATATATTATGTTTCCGCCTGTGAGCTGCTTCGCTACCCAATAACAGGCCGCCATATCCGGCGGCCTGTTATATTTCTGGTCAGGCGGATGTCTTTCTGCAGACAGTTTTTATTCTATCATTTACAGAAATCAACCCTCTGCTTCAATTGTATACAATACAGAATGGAAATCACCGTTTGTCTTATTGCAGTAGTCACGATCAACCGGGATTCCTGCATACATCAGCTCATTTCCGTAAGCTTTCAGGCACTTATCTTCCCATTTTACTTTGTAAAGCTGGTCCTCGTCAAGACCCTTGAAGCGCAGACGCATCCAGGAAGCATTGACCTTGTTCAGTCTTTCATAATATCCGGCAACTGCCTGTTTTTTGTCTCTGGAAACAACCATCCATGCAGTATCATTTCCTTCGAACGGGCTTAAGATACGGTAGAAATCACCCTCCACCTGGATCAGGTCACGATGTTCCTTCATGAATTCCACCTGTGCCTTTACCTCTTCGATCTCTTTGGCACTTAAAAGGTTCAGATCCAGCTCATAGCCAAAGGTTCCGAAATATGCCACATTTGCTCTTGTGGAAAGCGGTGTGGTACGGTGCAACTGATGATTCGGTACTGCTGATACATGAGATCCCATGCTGACGATCGGATAAACAAAGGAGGTACCGTACTGAATCTTTTCTCTCTCTGCTGCATCGGTATCATCACTGGTCCATGTCTGCGGTGCAAAATACATCATTCCAGGATCAAATCTTGCTCCGCCGCTTGCGCAGGATTCAAAGAGGATGTCAGGGAATCTCTCTGTCAGTCTTGTATACAGTTCATAAACACCAAGGATATATTTATGCATGGTCTTGCCCTGATCTGCTGCAGATGCGCCGCGGCTGAAAGGCTCGGACATGTAACGGTTCATATCCCATTTAATGTAGGAAATGGAAGATTCCTCGATAACTTTTGAGATGGAATCATAAATGAAATCCACAACCTCAGGTCTGGAAAAATCAAGAACATGCTGATGTCTTGAGTGGGACTCAAAACGCTCCGGTGCTCCGATGAGCCAGTCCGGATGTGCTCTGTAGCAGTCGCTGTTCTTGTTTACCATCTCAAGCTCTACCCAGAGACCGAATTTCAGGCCCATCTCCTCAATCTTGCGGGAAAGTCCGGAAATTCCGTTTGGAAGCTTATTCTTATTTACAAACCAGTCGCCAAGGCCCTGGTAATCATCGTTTCTGGTTCCGAACCATCCGTCATCCAGAACGAAAAGCTCTACCCCAACCTCTTTGGCTTTTTTTGCAATATTGAGGATTTTTTCCTCATTAAAGTCAAAATAGGTTGCCTCCCAGTTATTGAGGAGGATCGGTCGTGCATGATTTCTCCATTTTCCGCGCATCAGGCGGTCACGGTACAGTCTGTGGTAAGCCTGGCTCATTCCGTTTAAGCCCTTATCGCTATATACCATAACAACCTCCGGAGTCTGGAATTCCTCATCTCTGGAAAGCTCCCAGGAAAATCCCTGTGGATTGATTCCCATCATAACTCGTGTCATCTCGTAGGTGGAAACCTCGACCTGAGCAAGGAAGTTGCCGCTGTACACAAAGCTGAAGCCGAAAACCTCGCCTGTGTCTTCTGTTGTATGAGGACGTTTCAGTGCGATAAACGGATTCTGCTCAGAGCTGGAACCGGTTCCTGCAAGACTCTGTACAGCCTGTGTACCCATCTCAAGTTTACGTGTTTTTACATAGCGCTCACGTGCCCACGCACCGGAAAGATGGATCATCTCATAATCCATATCCGGAAACTCCACTGCTGCACTCATCACATTCTCAAGGCGGATCTTCTGATCCCCTTTCTGAACAAGGCGTGCGCTTCTGGTGATCACCGGGTAATCCTCATATACGGAATATGTAAGAACAAGGTCTGTGTCCATCACAGAATCATGAAGTGTGATATCCAGAGATGTTGCTTCCTCATCACTTTCTGTATAAGTTGCCGGAAGACCTGCAAGCTTCTTCTTGCCGCCATAGATCTCATGAGAAACATATTTGAAATCTACGATCTCGCTTCCGTTCTCCTGACGAACAGTAAGGGCAGGGTTTCTGTAATCACCGGTTCCGTAAACAGGATACTCCTGTTTGGTATACTGCATGGAAAGAAGTCCCGGTTCCGGAACGCATACAGCCATCAGGGAACGCATGATCTCTTCATGAAGATAACTGAAATCCTCTTTATCGCGGATAGCTTTTCCATAGTACAGATTCTCCATCTGACCATTTTCCATGATACAGGTGATGTAGCTTAAATGTTTGTTATAAATGTGGAATGTCTTTGATCCCTCGTGAAATTTGATCGGCATAATTTTCTCCTTTTTTCGTTTACTGCGGATAAAAATATCCGCCTCTTTCCTTAAGAATCATCAAATAACTGTGCATTTTGGCATTTGCTTCGATAAAAATACCGCTGACAACCTCAATAACCAAATCCTCAGTTATATACATTGTCAGCGGTCTTGTATTACCTTATGTAATATTTCTGATTACAGTTTTCCACCGCTGGTAGCAATACCTTCGATAAACTGTTTCTGGAAGATCATGTAGATCACGATCATCGGAATGCAGGCGATCAGAGATGCAGCCATCAGTTCCGGGAATTTGGACACATACTGGCCCTGCATCTTTGCAAGTGCGGAAGAAAGTACCAGCATATCCTTATCTGTATTAACGATCATCGGCCACATCAGGTCTTTGAATGCGAATACAGCTGTAAAAATTCCAAGTGCAACCATACTGGATCTTGTAAGTGGTGCCATGATGTAAAGGAATGTCTGCCCGATGTTACATCCGTCAAGTCTGGCAGCCTCCTCCAGATCCTTCGGCAGTCCCATGTATCCCTGTCTCAGAAGGAAAGTACCGAATGCAGTAACAATACCTGGGAATACAAGGGCAAAGATCGTATTCAGCATACCCATCTTGCTGACCATCAGGTACTGCGGGATGATGAAAATCTGTACCGGAACCATCATCTGGAACAGTACAAGACTGAAGCAGAGATCACGGCCCTTGAAGTTCAGTCGTCCAAATGCATAGCCTGCCATAGTTGCTGTAAGAACCGCACACACTACTCGGAAGAAGATCAGAAGCAGTGTATTCTTGTACAGAAGCAGGAAGTTCATGTTATTGATAACAGAAATAAATGCGTCTTTTCTCCATATTTTCGGGAAAATGGTGAAAGGATCTACAGATGTTGCTTCCGTTACAGTTTTAAAAGCTGTCAGGATCATCCAGATAAATGGCACAAGCATCGTTATGGACACAATGATCAGTATGACATGTATTAAAATAGTGGTTAATTTCTTTTTTGTTTCCATACTATCCATGGTTAATCCCCCTTTTTAGTTGTAGAATACCCATTTCTTCTGACCGATCATCTGGAATACTGTCAGGATCATGGTGATAATAAGAAGTACTACTACGATCGTAGCGCCGTATCCCATGTTCTTATTGATAAATGCATATTTATAGAACAGGTAAACCAGTGACTGAGTCTTGGTAAGTGCCGGGTTTGACTTGTCAATAACCATATAGATCAGGTCGAATACCTGAAGGGATCCGATCACACGGGTAACAAGTACGAAGAAAATGGTTGGTGAAAGAAGCGGGACCGTGATGTTAAAGAATGCATTCACGCCTGTTGCACCGTCAATGGATGCTGCTTCATAATAATCTCTCGGGATCTCCTGAAGTCCTGACAGGAAAAGAACCATATTGTAACCGATGATAGACCATACACCGATGATCGCAACTGCAAATACTGCAATTTTCGGATTAGAAACCCAGTTTACATGAACATGGAAAACGTTATTGATAAGACCATAATCAGAGTTGAACAGCCATCTCCATACCATGGCTACCGCTGCCGGAGCTGCTACCATCGGAAGGAAGATGATGGTTCTGTAAATAGAACGGCCCTTCATCTTTCTGTTAAGAAGTACTGCAAGAACAAGTGCGATGACAATGGAAAAAGGGACCTCCACGATCGCATATTTGAATGTGTTGATCAGTGCCTGCCAGATCTCTTTATCTGCAAAAACCTTCTGGTAGTTCTGTAAACCGATAAAGATATTTCCTTTACCAAAATCTCCTGTCTTGAAAAAGCTCTGGTAAATAGTCTGGAAGATCGGAATGATGTTCAATACGATCAGTCCGATTGTTGTTGGGAGAATAAACAGCCAGCCCCAGAGGAACTCACTGCGCTCTCTCTTTGTCCGTGCCTGTGACTTGGTAGTTTTAGCCATAAGAATCACTCCTTCTATTCCTTCTATGTATGAGGCCGCTGCACCTGAGTGCGGCGGCCCCTCTCATTACTGCACTTAATTATCGGTGTTTCTTAATGCTTACTCCTCAGCCAGCTTCTCGTTCATCTGATCAGCCATCTGCTTGCAAGCCTCTTCCATTGTGATGTCGCCTGTGTATACGCCCTTAAGGATCTCGTTGTCCTCGTTCTCCCATGTTACAGTAGATTTGGAGTATGGACGGATCTCCATGTCATCCATCATGTTCAGATAAGCCTGAAGGTTGAAGTCTGCGGATTTAGCCCATGCATCAGATGTATCTTTGTATGCACTCATTGTAACACCAAGCTCAGCCTGTTTCTCCTGAGCCTCTTTGGATCCGAGGTACTCGATCAGCTGCCAAGCTTCGTCTGTGTGCTCACCGGAAGCAGATGCTGCCCATCCAAGTCCGTTATATGAGGAAGCTCTTCTGCCTGTCTCAGCGTTTTTAGGAAGCTCTACACAATCACAGTTAGCTGCTGTGTACTCGTTCCCTTTAAATGCTGCAAGCATCCAGGAGCCCTGGCATGTCATAGCGATCTTGCCAGCCTCGAAAAGTACGTCCTCGTTGTTCTCGGACATTGTCTCAAGAGACGGGATCACGCCATCCTTGATCCATCCTTCCAGTGTCTGCATAGCTGCGATCGTCTTCTCATCATCCCAGCCGGATTTTGTCTTGTCATCACTGATGATGTATCCGCCGTTATCATAGATCAGGTTGTAGTACCCGGCCTGGTTGTTATCATTTCTCATTGCGAGACCGTACTGGGAACCATCATCCTTGGTAAGCTTCTTAGCTGCCTCTGTAACATCATCCCATGTCCAGTCAGCTGTCGGATAATCAAGTCCTGCCTCGTCAAATAATGTCTTGTTGTACCAGAGAGCGATTGTATCTATATCCTTCGGTACTGCATAATATTTATCATCGTATGTATACAGTCCCCAGATATCCTCCGGATAGTTCTCCGGATCGATCAGATCGCTGTCTTTGATCTTATCGGTCAGATCAAGAAGCATATCGTTGGACATGTATCTCTGACTCTCGTTGGAGTGCATCCAGAATACATCCGGAAGGGAACCACCCTGTGCACCGGCCTCAAGCATTGTCCAGTACTCATCCCATTTAACAACGGAAATCTCTGTCTTGATTCCTGTCTTCTCTGTGAAGTCTGCGAGAATTTCTTTGATTCCCGGCTCCTGGTTGGTGTCCCAGATGGATACGGAAAGTGTAACATCGTCACCTTTTGCATATACCGGAACTGCTGTCATTACCATGGCACCTGCTAACAATAATGCTGCTACTCTTTTGAAATTCATAACTTCTTCCTCCTTTTAAATCTTTCTTATTTTCCCTCTTTCTTTGGTCAGTTTTTATATTTTTTCACGTCCCTGACCGTTGATATTATTATAATTGCACATGGAAAAATGATAAATGGATTATTGTCATTTCAATATGGAAAAATGTTATTTTTTATTCATTTTATCCATTTTTTGTTCATACTTTGTTAATTATTCGTCATTTTTACATGTTTTCGTTTATTTCTTACATATATTTTCATATTTTTCACTATTTATGAGCATATTTTGGCACCCATTTATTTCCTTGTAGCAAAACCAACATTTTTACATATCTGTTTTTGTATGTTTTTACTAACTCAGCACATGTATAAATGTCATTTTCCGAAAAACACACTTTTCCTTTCCTAACATAATTCCATGCGTGCCATCATTTTCACATGTGCACGCAAAGTTCCATGTTTTTTTATACAGTCCCATAAACCGTGCTGATACTTATCTGCGTCTCCTCTCTTTACACACAATCAAAAACTATGCTAAGATTAGCTGTATCGGACTTTTCCCATATGGTCTGTTTTCATTTCTACATTTCTATATAAGGAGGTATTTCGTTATGAATCTTTTAAATGAAGATAATGTCGTCCATGTATTTCTCAACAAGCTGGGTGACATCGTGATCGCCAATCTTCTTTTTATTCTCTGCTGCATCCCCGTGATCACCATTGGGCCGTCACTAACTGCCCTTTATCACTGCATGATGCGTACAGTAAAAGGGAATAACAACGGCACAACGAAAACATTTTTCAGAGCTTTTAAGGAAAACTTCAAACAGTCACTGATCATATGGCTGCTGATCCTTGCTGCCGGAACCATGATCATCCTGAATATCCGCTTTCTGCTCCATGCAGAAGGAAACGCTGCACATATGCTGTTTTATCTTTCTGTGGGGGTTCTGACTCTGCTGATAATTTTTACTTTATACATATTCCCGGTGATCGCAACCTTTGCCAATACACTGGGGGCACTTTGCAGAAATGCATTTCTGCTGGCATTTATGCATTTCCCCACAACAATCGCCATTGCGGTGATCACGATCTTTCCATTGTATATGACATATCTCGATGCAAAGCTGCAGCCACTTTACGCATGCTGCTGGTTTTTCTTTGGATTTGGACTTGTAGCTTTTATAAATTCGATGCTGTTGTATCGATTTTTTAAGAAGCTGCTTCCTCCGGAGGAGGATATTTCGCTTTTGTGATGAAAAGCTTGGGAAAATTGTTATTTATTTAGATATAGTATTTTTAGATATAGTATTTTCGCTTTTCAAAGCGGAGGAAATCTGCGAGGGGGAAAGCACTCAGAGTTGCGAAGCCCGTTTTCAATGCCATTTAGATAGAACATTTTGTAGATGATTCTTTATGTTACATTCTGTAATGTTTTGATATTTGGAGTGCTTTGAGAGGAAAAAATACGCAAACTTCCCCTTTGGGGTAGAAATCGTACTTT
>ENA-OQBD01000028-OQBD01000028.1-human-gut-metagenome-genome-assembly--contig:-NODE-28-length-85382-cov-10.870811_pt1 | contig 85382 bp, 58 predicted proteins | sample MGYA00242742_ERZ504543 | MGnify/ENA primary metagenome ERZ504543 (study PRJEB26092, sample SAMD00036239) | human gut metagenome | host: Homo sapiens | study: EMG produced TPA metagenomics assembly of...
GGAAGATGGTGTAATTCATAAAGTTTGTGATTTGAAACCTTTATATCGTGCTCACGAGAGTTACAAAAGAAAACTATATCATTTTTGCCGGTAAAGGCGAGGTTTTATAGAATTAAGCTGCAAGGATGGAATGGTTCGGTTGAGGGTAAACCTTTACGTCTGGGAGGAATTACATTAAGTTCGGACCCTATGATTAATGAATATGAATATAAGGCTGGTTATATATCAGAATACATTGAAAAAACAATGACAACACCAGCTTATTCTAGAGGGGAAGTCGTGCCGTCTGATAAAGTATTGGATATAAGTCGGTATGTAGGAACAGATGGCGTTTTGAGATGGAATGCTCCAAAAGGTAATTGGCGGATATTGAGACTATGTATGGTACCGACAGGCGGAAAGGTAAAGCATGGGCGTCCGGATATGATGGGGCTGGAATGTGATAAGATGTCATTCCGAGCTTCGACTTTGCAATTTAATGCCTACTTTAAGCAGGTGTTAGACTCTTTGGATTATCATGGTATTAATAATTTGAAGGGCATGGCAATGGATAGTCACGAAGCGGGTGCACAAAATTGGACTGATGATTTTTTGACGGAGTTCAAACGGCTTAGAGGATATGACTTGTCTTCTTATTTACCGGTAATGGCTGGATATGTAATTGATGATGTCAGAACCTCAGAGAGTGTGTTGTATGATGTACGTCTTACAATTGCTGATTTGATTTCGGAACGCTATTATGGCACATTTGATAGGCTATGTCGTAATCGTAATATTGTTTTTACAGCACAGGCCACAGGGAATGCTCAATGTATAGTTGCGATACCGATTGTCGCTAAAAGTAAGGTACAGAAGCCTCAGGGAGAATTCTGGCTTATGCAACCGGATGGTAATTATGATATAAAAGAATCATCTTCATCTGCTCATTTATATGGTAAACAAATAGCTTCGGCCGAAGCTTTTACAGATGGAGATTTGACTACAATGCCGGATGATTTGAAAAATATTGCGGATGGTGCGTATTCACTTGGTATTAATGAGTTTGTCGTATGTGCTTCTGTACACCAGCCATATACAAAATATGCCGGATATCCGGGAGGGAGATTTTATGCAACCTATTCGCGTAATAACAGTTGGTGGGAGAAAAGCCGTGATTTTGGAGATTATCAATCACGCGTCAGTTATGTTATGAGGCAAGGGCGGCCAGTTGTTGATTTATGCGTTTATTTAGGCAATAACGCTCCTGTAAGAATCTTGACTCATCGGTTGCCAAAGATACCTGCTGGATATGATTTTGATGCGTTTTCAGAAGATGCGTTATTATCCCGAATGGAATCGAGTGAAGGAAAAATTGTTTTACCCACAGGACAAAGTTATTCTATGATGGTACTTCCACGTTCGGGTGAAATCTCATTAGGTGCTTTGCGTAAGATAGCTAAGTGCATCACGCATTGCCCGACGGGCGCGCTGCGCGAGCGCGACGACACCGAGACTGTGTTCGATGCTCTCGCCGATTCCGATAAGATCGTGCTGGTGCAGATCGCGCCGGCTGTGCGTAGCGCTTGGGGCGAGGAACTCGGCATTCCGCGCGAGGAGGCCACCGTCGAGCGCCTGGCTTGCGCGCTGCGCCGCGTGGGCTTTGAGTACGTGTTCGACACCGACTTCTCGGCCGATCTCACCATTATGGAGGAGGGCTCCGAGCTGCTCGAGCGCCTGAGCAAGACCGCCAAGGGCGAGGGCGACAGCCGCGGCTGGCCCATGTTTACGAGCTGCTGCCCGGGCTGGGTGCGCTTTGCGAAGGCGCGCTATCCGGAGTTTGTCGACAGCCTGTCCACGTCCAAGTCGCCGCAGCAGATGTTCGGCGCTATCGCCAAGACCTATTACGCCAAGGTGCTGGGCGTGGAGCCCGAGCGTCTGTTTGTGGTGTCTGTGATGCCGTGCACGGCCAAGAAGGCCGAGTGCGCGCTGCCGAGCATGGTGGGCGAGAGCGGTGCGCCCGACGTTGACGTTGCGCTGACGGTGCGCGAGATGGTGCGTATGATCCGTGCGAGCCACGTGAGCGTGGACACGCTGGTCGAGGAGCCGCTCGATACACCGCTGGACTTTGGCACGGGCGCGGGCGTGATCTTTGGCGCCACGGGCGGCGTGATGGAGGCCGCCGTGCGCTCGGCATATTACCTGGTGACGGGCAAGAACCCGGATGCCGATTTCTTTACCGGCGTGCGTGGCCTGGATGGTTGGAAGGAAGCCGTTGCCGATATCGATGGCACCAAGGTGCGCGTCGCCGTGGCGCACGGGCTGGGCAACGCCGCCCGCCTACTCGACGCGATTCGCGACGGACGCGTGAGCTATGACTTCGTTGAGGTTATGGCATGCCCGGGCGGCTGCGTCGGTGGCGGCGGTCAGCCCATCCACGACGGCTGCGAGCTGGCGGCCGAGCGCGGCCAGGTGCTGTGGGGCCTGGATGCGAAGGCGGACATTCGCTTCTCGCACGAGAATCCCGATGTCCAGGCGTGCTACAGCGAGTTTTTGGGCGCGCCGCTCTCGCCGCTGGCCGAGGAGCTGCTGCATACCGACCATCACGCCTGGTCGATGCCCAACGAGGGGACGTGCTAGCGATGCGCGCGTTTGATGTTGAGATGTCGCGCCGGGGGTTTGCCTCGGCGCTCGCCGCGGGCGCGCTGTCGCTTGCGCTGGCTGGCTGTGGCGGCGGGACTGCCGGTGCCGGGTCCGCCGCGGGCTCGGCTGCTGGGAAGGCCGCCGCGGCCGCCGCGGAGCCCGTCGAGGTACACGTCGCCTCGCTCAAGGGCCCGACGTCGATCGGTCTGGTGCAGTTTATGGACCAAGCAGCGAGCGGCGAGACGGATAACGAGTTCGACTTTGCGATCAGCGCCGCGGCCGACGAGATCGTGCCCAAGGTCATTCAGGGCGATATCGATATCGCCCTGGTGCCCGCCAACGTGGCGAGCGTGCTCTACAACAAGACCGAGGGTGCGGTGCAGGTCATCGATATCAACACGCTGGGCGTGCTGAACGTGGTGACGGGTAACGCGGACGTTACTTCGTTTGGCGATCTGGCGGGCCATACCGTCTACATGACGGGCAAGGGCGCCACGCCGGAGTACGTCATGAACTACCTGCTGGAGCGCGCGGGCCTGACCGGCCAGGTGACGCTCGAGTTCAAGAGCGAGCCCACCGAGGTGCTGTCGGCCCTGCTTGCCGACCCGTCTGCCGTGGGCGTGCTGCCGGAGCCGTTCAAGACCGCGGCCATCGCCAAGAGCGAGGGCAAGCTGTCGGCGCCGGTAAGTCTGACCGACGTGTGGGATGAGCTGGCGGGTGACACGGGTTCGCGTATGCTGACGGGTGTGACCGTGGTGCGCCGCGCGTTTGCCGAGGAGCATCCCGAGGCTGTGGCAGAGTTCTTGCGCTGCCATGAGGCGAGCGTGAAGGCCGTCAATGCGGCGCCGGCAGACTGGGCGCAGACCGTGGTCGATGCGGGTATCGTCGATAACGCCGCGATTGCCGAAAAGGCGATTCCCGGGTGCATGCTTGTATGCCAGACGGGGAAAGATATGAAGGCGGCGCTCGGTGGGTACCTGCAGGTGCTGGCCGATGCGGATGCAAGCGCCGTGGGCGGCAAGCTTCCGGCTGATGATTTCTACTACATGGAGTAGCCCGTGTGTGCGTTTGCTCGGCAAATGACAGAGCGTGTGAAGGCGGCGGTGGCAGCAGGTGCCGTCGCCGCCTTTTGGCTTGCCGCGTGGGCGCTCGCGGCGGCGCTGGTGGCGCAGCCGTTGATCTTGCCGGGACCGGGCGCTGTTGTGGTGACGTTGCTGCGACTGGTGTGCGATGCCGGCACGTGGGCGATTTTGGCAGGCTCGGGCTTGCGAATTTTGGGCGGGCTGGCGCTCGCTACGGCATGCGGTGGCGTGCTGGCGGGAGTCTCGGTGCGATCGCGGACGTTTGCCCGCCTGGTGGCGCCGGCGCTTTCGTTTGTTAAGGCGACGCCGGTTGCCTGCGTGGTGGTCCTGCTGCTCATTTGGCTGGGGTCGGCGCGCGTGAGCATTGCAGCGGTCTTTTTGATGGCGCTGCCGGGCGTGTATTTCTCACTGGTCGAGGGCTTGACGCAAGCGGATAAGCCGCTGGAGCAGGTGTTTCGTCTGCATGGCGTGCGGGGCTGGCGTCTGTTTTGCGCCCATACCTGGCGCGAGGTCCTGCCGTTTGTGCTTTCGTGCGCCCGGGCCGTGATTGGCATGAGCTGGAAGGCCGGCGTGGCGGCGGAGCTGATCGGCATGGCGACGGGCACCGTGGGCGAGCGTATCTATCAGGCAAAGCTGCTTATCGAGACAGCGGATCTGCTGGCGTGGACCGTGTTGGTCGTGGCGGCATCGTGGGCATGCGAGCGTGTGCTGGTGTGGTTGCTGCGGGCTTCGGGGCCCGCGGCATGGCGTGTGGCCGTGCGGGCGCATGGGCGCGGTGCTCGCGGGCGTGCGGCCTCTGCTGGCGCCGGCGCTGCGGCGGTGCTTGCGCTTGCCGTGGGCGATCGTGCGCCCTGGGCGCCGGCGCTCGACAGGCTGGTGCTTCGCGTGCCCGCCGGTGGGCGCACCTGCGTGATGGGCGCCTCGGGTGCGGGCAAGTCGACGTTGCTTGCGCTGGCGGCGGGGGAGTGCGTGCCGTGCTCCATGGTGTTTCAGGATGTGCGCCTGGTAGAGGGCGCCTCGGCTTTGGATAACGTGCTGGTGTGCGCCGACGCGCGCGTGGACGCCTCGAGCGCCGCAGCCCTGCTGCGCCTGCTGGTGCCGGGGGTCGATGTACATGCTCGTGTGGCCGAGCTCTCAGGCGGGCAGCGCCGTCGCGTCGAGATCGCCCGAGCCCTGCTGTGTCCGGGCGACGCGGTGATTCTGGACGAGCCTTTTACCGGCTTAGATACCGCTGCGCGCGACGCATGCGCCGAGGTCGTGCTCGACTTGCTCGACGGCCGCATGCTGTTGCTTGCCACACACGATGCCGCTGACGCTCGGGCCCTCAATATCTCGGACATCATTACGCTCTAAATACTTACTCAGCAACAAAATGATCCGTTTTTCTCCGTTCCCATGGGGTCGGGTATGGTATTCTATCTGCGGGGTAATACTTAGGAATACCAAGTAATACCAACGCCGTAGAAACAAACTCCAGATGCGGGCCAATCGGGTTGCCTTCACAGCCCGTCGCCCAGCCGCGTGGCCCGCATCTATCCGCACCACCGTCGTTTCAAAAAGGAAGCGCCATGGCAGAACACATGACCCCGGTTGTCGCGAAGGTCTTGCCCGAGGAAAAGGCGGCCTTCGCGGCGGCAACCCAGCTCGTAGGCACCACGCCGTCCAACGCTATCCGCATGTTTATCGCCGCGTTCAATCGCTGCGGCACCTTTCCGTTCGACATTTCGCCCAGCGGGGCCTTTGGCACTGCGCCCGATTCTCATCAATAAGTGATCCGTTTTCCTCCGTCCCCATGGGATCAGCTCTCTGCCGAGTTGTGGTAGAACTAGGGAACGGTTTTGAGGAGGTTGGCATGCTCAATGCGATGATTTGGGCGCTTGCCTGTTTTGGCGTTGTCGCTGCCGATATAGCCCTGAGCGTGGTTCTGTTTTCAGTTCTCGATGCCGTATCGGTGCTGACGGGCTATCCGATCGACAATCTCGATATCCAATGGTTCCAGGCTGCCGCTCAGACGGCGTCGTTTTTGATGGCGCTGCTGTGGTGGCGTTATTTGTGGCCGCGCTCGTTTATGGCGCGCTGGCAGGGCGAGCGCCCGCTTGGCGGGGGAGCGCGTGGGGCGTGGAAACGCATCGCCTGCGTTATCGTGATCGGCCTTGCCCTGCAGGTGGTCGTTGGCTACGTGACCGACGCTGTGCTGTCGCTGTTACCCGAGGCGGCGGCCGATTACAGCGAACTTGTCGAGGAGACGGGCATGGGCGACACGAGCTATCTGGCCGTCCTGACCACGGTGCTCGGCGCTCCGTTTTGCGAGGAACTGCTGGTGCGCGGTATCATCTTTGAGTTTTCGCTCCGAGCATTTAACCCGCAGTGCCGTCCGCTCTGGAAACGCCGGCGTCGCGCACGGGCGCAAGACGTCGCCATGGTGCCCTGGGCGGCCCCGAGTACCTGGGGCGTCGCCGCGGCGATTGTGCTGCAGGCGGCGGTCTTTGGCTTTATGCATATGAACTGGGTGCAGGGCTGCTACGCCGGCGCCGCCGGTCTGGTCTTTGGCTGGGTACTCGTGACCACTGGAAAGCTCCGCTACACGATCCTGCTGCACTTTGCCTTTAACGCCGGGTCGTACCTCATGGGCCTGCTGTGGTTTGTGAACACGCCGCTCGACGTGGCGGTCACGGTTGCCATCGTCGGCTTTGTACTGGTAGAGGCGATGCGCTCGCTGCTTCGATTGCGCATTCCCGTGTCGCGCGAAGCTGATCGGTCTGAGTAATAACGCCTTTAATTAGACCGATGTGTCCTGAACGCACCTGGCGTTTCGCCGAATGCTTCTTTAAATTTTGAGTAAAAGAATGACATGTTGGAGATGCCGACTTTTCGGGCTACATACTGCACGCTGCGCTCGGTGTTATTGAGAAGATATGCCGCCTCTGTGAGCTGCTGGTTGAGCTTGATTTGCGAAAACGTTTTGCCGGTTTTTTGCTTGATCAAGCTGCTGAGATAGCTGGTGCTATAACCCGTATCGCTCGCAATGCTTTCGAGTGTGCAGTCGCCGTAGCTTCGCTCAATATGATTCAGAATCGACACGATGCGTTCGTCCGACATGATCGCCTGGTTATCAGTTGCGGAGCGTCGGTACAGTCCTCGAATGAGAACAAGGAATAGGCTGACGGCGAGGTGCCTCATGAGTTCATTGGAATAGGCATCTTTAAAGTGATATTCGATAAAGAGCATCTCGATGAGGCGTCGCGCATGTCGGGCGTATTCCTCTGGAAGAATGAGATATTTTCGGGCCTCGCGGTTTTTGGACACAAAATCAAATAGAAGATTCGTTAATGGTGACGCGCCGGGTAGCTGGCTCAGGAACAACGAATCGAACATTTCTTTTTTGAAGACGATCGAAATGACGATATCATGCTCGCCCTTAACGTATGGAACGCTTCTGACTACGCCGGTGTTGCAAATGAGCACGTCGCCCTTTTTAAGGAGTAGTCGCCGTCCGTTGACGATAAACGTGCAGACGCCGTCGTACACGTAGTTAAGCTCCATATCCCGATTGATATGAGGAGGAATATCGGTAAAGCGCGACTCCTTGATAAGGCCCACGGGGTTTTCGTCGAGAGTTTCTTTCCAATCAAACAGATAGACCTCTTCGCCGTTAATGGTTGTGGTTTCCACCCTGTTATATCGCGGGCTGAGCTCTCCCGGATGTGTGCGATGCCACTCTTCGGTCTCGGTATGCGTATAGAGCAGCTGTTTGAGATTCGAATCCATGGGGTGCTCCAGGGGTGAACGGTAGAATCGATGCCTTAAACGGTATTATATCTAAAAAAATGTTATAAACAAACGCTTTCTATGCGATATCTTATGCATCTTGTTCTTCCTAGTATTGGGTTATCCGCTGGAGCATCCGATCAAGGAGGGCAAATGAGTAAGTTAAAACATGGGTTTGACTCCGACTTTTTATGGGGCGGAGCCATATCGTGCTCGCAGGCCGATGGCGCCTGGAATGAGGGCGGAAAGGGAAAGTCGACGCAGGATTGTCGATGGCTGGATGGTACCTGGACTCATGACCAGATTGAGGACAAGCATCAAAACAACCCCTTCTGCCATGACGAACTAATGAACGCTCTCGCAGATGATGGTGTTGAGTTCTACCCGTTTAGGCGCGGTAACGACTTCTATCATCACTACCGTGAGGACATCGCGCTTTTTGCGGAGATGGGCCTCAAGCTGTTCCGCACTTCTATTTGCTGGAGCCGAATCTATCCTAACGGAGATGATCTTGAGCCTAACCGCGAAGGCATCGAGTGGTATCGAAGCATGCTGGGTGAGTGCAAAAAGCACGGCATTAAAACCTTCGTCACCATGCTCCACTATGACATCCCGGTAAATCTTGTCACCACATATGGGGGATGGAAGAATCGCAAGACGATTGATTTCTTCGCCCGCTATGTCGAGACAATCGTTACGGAATTGGGCGATCTGGTCGATTTCTGGCTGCCTTTTAACGAGTTCAATGCAGCGCGTTTTTCGCCTTGGGACGGGGTCTGTCTGGTCAAAGACGAAGAGGGGGAGAACTTCGATCGAGCCATCTTCCAGTGCCTGCACCACGAGTTCGTTGCCAATGCGCGTGCCGTCGAGATTGTCCATCGTCTTTCGCCCGATACTCCCGTTGGCGGCATGATCGCTCGATTCTGTACGTATCCCGCCACCTGCCGTCCCGAAGATAACATGCAGGCTATTCACGACGACCAGTATTCCAACTGGTTCTATACGGACGTGATGGCTCGTGGAAAATACCCCGCTTATATGAATCGCTATTTCGATGCGTGTGATATCGAGATTCAAATGGAACCGGGCGATGAAGAGCTCATCGCTCGCAACACGGTCGACTTCCTGGCCTTTTCGTACTACTTTTCCCAGGTATCCACCTGCGATCAGGGATGGGAGAAGACTGCGGGTAATCTGGTCATGGCAAACAAGAACCCTTATCTCGAGACGAGTGAGTGGGGCTGGCAGCTCGATCCCATTGGCCTGAGGGTTACCCTTAACCAGATGTATGACCGCTATGGGCTGCCTCTGTATATCGCCGAGAACGGCCTCGGTACATCTGATGTAGTCGAGGAGGATGGCAGCATCCACGACGAGTATCGAATCGATTATTTGCGCCAGCACATAAAGTGCCTTAAAGAAGCGGTGATCGATGGCGTTGACGTGCGCGGATACATGATCTGGGGATTCATTGACCTTGTTGCCTGCGGTCCTCTTACGATGGACAAGCGCTACGGGCTTATCTATGTCGATCTGGATAATTGCGGCAACGGCACTGCGGAGCGCTCGCGTAAAGACTCTTTCTATTGGTATCAGAAATGTATCGCCACTAATGGCGAGGATCTTGGGTAGGAGTGATTGTCGTGGCAGACAAGAAGGAACTGGCCGCTCGTGTCCTCGAGCTCGTGGGCGGCGCCGATAACGTTGTTATGGCAACGCACTGCATTACAAGGCTCAGATTCAACCTGAAGGACGATAGCAAGGCAGACCTGGAGGCCCTTAAGACGCTTGACGGCGCCTTGGGCGCGCAGGTTAAAGACGGACAGTGGCAAGTTATCATCGGCGCCAGCGTGGGGTCGGTATATGACGAATTGGAGCCCATGCTAGGTGACAGGATGGGTGGCGAGGTCTCCGCCGACGCCGAGCAGCCTGAGCTCCAAAAAGGTTCGGCTCGCGTATTCGATATCATCACCGGCATCTTTTCCGCTATCATTCCCGCACTGGTGGCGGGAGGCATCGTAAAGGGCATCCTGGCTGCTATCGCGGCTTTTGGAATCGACACGGGTGCCGGCGACTTTGCGATATTCAATATGATTTCGGATATCCCGTTCTACTTCTTGCCGTTTTTGCTGGCAATGTCTACAGCTGATAAGTTCCGGGTCAACCGTTCGCTTGCGCTTTGTGTTGCCGGATCGCTGATGTACCCGACCATTGTCAACGCTGTCGGTACGGGCGAGACGCCCCTTGCGCTGTTCGGTTTTGCGGTGCCGATTTTTAGCTACGCCGATTCCGTGTTCCCGGTTATCTTTGGCGTCATTGGCTTGTCTTTTGTATATCGTGCAATCGACAAAGTCGTGCCGGATCTTTTTAAGCTCGTTGTCGTTCCGGCGCTCTCCCTTGCTATCGTGATTCCCGTCAACCTGTTTGTGCTCGCTCCGATTGGTGCCTGGTGCGGTCTTGGTCTTGCCAACGGTATCGTTTGGCTATTCTCGACGTTAGGCCCCGTTGCCGGTTTTCTGCTGGGCTTCTTTATGCCGCTTATCGTGCTCTTCGGCATGCATCAGTCAACGAGCCCTATCCAGATTTCCAATATCGCAACGCTTGGGTATGACTATCTGCTCCCGATCTCTTTCTGCCATAACCTCGCCGAAAGCGGTGCGTCTTTTGGTGCAGCCCTGCGCATGACCGACGAAAAGCTCAAGTCCGCTGCAATGACGTGCGCCTTCTCAGCATTTATGGGAATTTCCGAGCCCGCCTTGTTTACCGTTCAGGTTCCTAACAGGACTCCGCTCATCGCTGCGATGATTGCGGATGGCATTGGCGGTGCGCTTACCGTTGTTCTCGGCGCAAAGTGCTTCGGCTTTGTTATGCCCGGCATTACCTCGTTGCCCGTTTATGCCGATCCAAGCGGCAATCCCATGAACCTGATCATGATTGTCGTCTGCATCGCTTTGACTTGGGTTATCTCTGCGGCGCTCTCGTTTGCGCTCTATGGTCGTTTCGACAAAAAGTAACGACGTTTTGAGATAGACAATATTAATCGGCCGCTCGCCGGGGAATCGTTCTGCGACGCCCCAGCGAGCGGCATTTTATTGGTGGGGCGTGTCGTGTCGCCAACGGCGGCATGCCGCCTCGCCGCGCTAGTTGCGTCTGCCGCCTCCGTTGGCGCCCTGACGCCCCTGTGCCGCGCGATTGCGACCGGCAGTGTTCTGCGCGCGGGACATACCGCCGTGACCCTTGCTGCCCTTGGGCCCCTTGCCGGCGGCGCCACCGTGGGCCTTGCCGCCCTTCTTGCCGGTCCCATGTCCGCCGCTGGCCGATGTCTCGCCTGGGCGTGGCGGCACGGGACGAATCAGGCAATGCTTGGTGTAGCCGATCAGGTCGCGACGGCCGGCTTTTTCCAACGCCTCGCGCACGAGCTTGTAGTTCTCGGGCTTGCGATACTGGATGAGCGCGCGCTGCATGGCCTTCTCGTGCGGGTCGCGTGCCACGTAGATCGGCTGCATGGTGCGCGGATCCACGCCGGTGTAGTACATGCACGTCGACATGGTGGACGGGGTGGGGTAGAAGTCCTGCACCTGCTCGGGCATGTAGCCCATGTCGCGCACGGCCTCGGCAAGGTCCACGGCTTCCTTCATGGTCGAGCCGGGGTGGCTCGAGATCAGGTACGGCACTATGTACTGCTTGAGTCCGTATTCGCGGTTCAAGCGCTCAAATTTGCGGCAGAACGCATCGTAGACGGCGCGGCTCGGCTTGCCCATCACGGACAGCACCGCGTCGCTCACGTGCTCGGGTGCTACGCGCAGCTGGCCCGAGACATGATGCTCCAGCAGCTCGCGCAAAAACTCGTCCGAGGCATCGGCCATGGTGTAGTCAAAACGGATACCGCTGCGGACAAAGACTTTCTTGACGCCCGGCAGCTGGCGCAGGTCGCGCAACAGCTGCGTGTAGCCGCTCTCGTCGACCACCATGTTCTTGCACACGCTCGGCCATAGGCAGCGCTTGTTCTTGCACACGCCGTGTTTGAGCTGCTTGTCGCAGGCCGGGCGGCTAAAGTTGGCCGTCGGTCCACCCACGTCGTTGATGTAGCCCTTAAACTCGGGATCGCGCGTGAGCAGCTCGGCCTCGCGCATGATCGAGTCGTGGCTGCGCATCTGCAACACGCGGCCCTGGTGGAAGGTGAGCGCGCAAAACGAGCACTCGCCAAAACAGCCGCGGTTGGAGCTAATGGAAAACTTGATCTCGGCAAAGGCCGGCACGCCGCCTGCCGCGTCGTAGTCGGGATGCCAATCGCGTGCGTAGGGGAGTTCGGCAACCTCGTCCATCTCGTCGGTGGTGAGTGCTGCCGACGGCGGGTTCTGCACCACGTACACGCTGTTGGGATATGGCTCTACCAAGCGATGGCCGGTGATAGGGTCCATATTTTGCTGCTGCACGTTAAAGCTGCGGGCGTAGTTGAGCTTGTCGGCGGTAAGGTCGTCCCAGCTGGGCAGCAGGTCGTAGTCGTAGACCTCGTCGAGCGAACCCGTGCGGTAAACGGTGCCGTTGATATAGGTGATCTGATCGACGGGCAGCCCCGCGTCGAGCGCGTCGGCGATCTCGACGATTGCGTGCTCGCCCATGCCGTAGATGAGGATGTCGGCGCCCGAGTCGAGCAGCACCGAGCGCTTGAGCTTGTCCTGCCAGTAGTCGTAGTGGGCCAGGCGGCGCAGGCTTGCCTCGATGCCGCCGATAATGATGGGAGCGTCCTTAAACGTCTGACGGATGAGATTGCCGTAGACCGTGACGGCACGATTGGGGCGGTGCCCCTCCTCGCCGCCGGGGGTATAGGCGTCGGTGTGGCGGCGGTGCTTGGTCACCGAATAGTGGTTGACCATGGAGTCCATGTTGCCGGCACTGACCAAAAAGCCCAGGCGCGGCTCACCGAGCACGCTGATGCTGGCGGGGTCGGTCCAGTCGGGCTGGCAGACGATGCCCACTTTGTAGCCGTGCGCGTCGAGTACGCGGCTGACGATGGCCATACCAAAGCTGGGGTGGTCCACGTAGGCGTCGCCACAGATATAGACGAAGTCGCACTGGTCCCAACCGCGCGCGTCCATATCGGCGCGGCTGACGGGGAGGAACTTATCGCGGCCCGGGCGCCAGGGGCGGGTGGGCGTCGCTTGGGAATGCTTGGCGCGGGCGACCGTGGCCTGCGCCTTGCCGCCGAGCTTTTGCTGCTGGCCCTGTTTGCCCTGCTGTCCGCGTTGGCTGTTCTGAGCGTGCTGAGGCTTTTTTGCCACGATCCCTCCCGGTGTCTGTATGCTGCACGTAATTGTAACCAGTCTTTTTGGGACGGAGCTAAAAAGACTGGTGGAGTACACGAGGCGTCGGGCGTCGGGTGTGGCGCCGCGCCCGCCGTTTGTTTCCAGACTGTGTATCTGCGCGTTGGGGAGCCCGTCTCGCGCGCATGCCATGTTGTCAATGGGTTACAGTATGAACGGCGGCTATGTTTCCGCCAACGCACGAGAGGGTCGTCAACAAGGAGGATGCACGACGATGCAACGTGCCAAGCAGATATCGGAGTCCATCGAGCTGGGCATCATCTTGGCGCTCGCCGGTGGCTTTATGGACGTTTATTCGTACATTGGGCGCGATCATGTTTTTGCTAACGCGCAGACGGGCAACATACTGCTGGTGGGCGTGAGCATCTCGGAGGGCAATTGGGCACTTGCGGGGCGCTACTTCTTCCCTGTGGTGTCGTTTGCCGTGGGCATTATGCTTGCCGACCTGGTACACGAACGGTTTGGCAGCGTGATTCACTGGCGCCAAGTGACGGTGTTCTTTGAAGCCGTCATCTTGCTGGGCGTGAGCTTTATCCCCGGTGGCGGTTACAACCTGCTCGCCAACTGTCTCACGTCGTTTGCCTGCGGCATGCAGGTTGAGAGCTTCCGCAAGATCCATGGTCACGGCATTGCCACGACGATGTGTATCGGCAACCTCCGTAATGCCTTGCAAAACGTGGACGACTACATCATCACCCATAGGCGTGGCTTTTTGGAAAACGGCCTGCTGTACTTTGGCGTGATCTTTACCTTTGTGTTTGGCGCCGTGCTGGGCAATTGGTGTATTGAGCGCATGGGCCTGCACGCCATTGCGGTGGCGAGCGTGCTGCTGTTTGTCGCGTTTGCCATCATGTTCATCGACCGTGAACGCGATTTGCACAGGAAATGGGCCCGCATCGTAGCTGACTGGCAGACCACGAGTCTTAAGCGCTAAGGTGCATGTTCGTAATGACAAGATTTGACGTCAGCAAAGCGTGCTGCTTGAGGCTATAGAATAAAAATGCCATCTTTCTAGCTATAATTATTAGTTGAGGGGATGGACATATGCCAGAGCTTTTTATTCAAAATAAGACGACAGTAATCAAGTTGATGGTGCTCTGCATTTTATCTGCCCTGGTAGAGCTGTCTGTTGTTAAAGCTGAATCGTTGATTATAGACTATGGCCTGCTTCGCTCTAATTATCGTAACGTTTTATACATTGGGTTAGGCCTGCTAGTATTGCTCTCAGTTGAGCTGGTGACAAACCTGTTCAGATCAAAATATGCGGAGCAATTGGCTTCCGATGGCGCTAACTGCTTCTATAGATTGCTTGCCCGCCGTGCTTTAGAGCGGCCCTTAGTTTTAGCAAAAGACAGTGACTACCTGTTATCGCGTATTGAAGAGGCTGGGAACCTACAGCCGATGATTGGAATATTTACAACTGCGTTTCTTCCGTGCTTAGTGACGGGTTTGGCATCGTTTGTGGCGCTATCTAATATCTCTTTGTTGCTTTTGATCCCTGTTTGTGTTTCGGCATTGTTTATTTCGCTTCTATATCCGTTCGCTCTTAGTAAGCTATCGACTAAGAGCGAAAAGGCATTGGAGGCCCAGGCGAGGGGTTCTGCTTATTTAGCCCAACTAATAAATTGTCGACTTTACATTCGAATTTCTCGTTCAATTAACTTGGAATTACTTCGCTATAAAAAGATGCTTAAAGCCTGCAGGAACTCTCGAGTTGAGGAGAGTGTCTTTGCGAGATTGGCAACTGAAATAGTTAACGCTGGCAACATCATTACTGGCTTGCTTTCAGTTCCGCTGCTTATTTTCCTTGTGTTAAAGCGCGGGCTGACGGTCGGGATTGCGGTGCAGAGTTATCAACTTGTGCTTCTATGCTATTCTCCTTTTCCTCTTGTTCTGAATTGTTGGGCTCAGCTTCAGCCGTCGTTTAGGTCGTTGCGCCGTGTCTTGGAATTACGTCGTCTTTTGGAAGCTGGAAAACCTAATTTGATATGCTTCGATCACGCTGATCGAATTAGTTGGAAAGGAATCAGTCTCTCGTTTTCGTCGAGCGAAACTAATGAGAGGATAACAATTCCAGATTGCACAATACAGGCACCTTGTCTGGTTTTAGTAAGCGGCCCTAATGCATGTGGCAAATCTTCATTTCTGGAAGTATTGAATGGATTATTGTCGCCAGTTGCTGGCAGACTGTGTGTTAATGAGTCTACTGTCATTTTCGATGGCTTGACTTTAATCCAGCTACCCTGCGCAACTATGCCGCAAAGACATTTGATAATGGGGGGAACTTTCAGGAAGGCTCTTTACTATGGTCTTGTAGATATTGACTCTGAAAAACTCATCTATCTTTTGAAGGGTTTTAGCCTCGATAAATTATTTGAAGCCAATCCCGTCATTGGAACTAGGGGACACAATTTGTCTGGCGGAGAACTGGCTTCTCTATTACTTTGTAGGGCCTTTCTGAGCAGCTATTCTATTATTATTTTGGATGAGCCTTGCAACAATTTAGATAATGCTTCAATATCCTTTTTGAAGGCGGTGGTTGCACAGGAGATGAAAGAGCGTATCGTCATCATTGCGGATCATGGACATGGTTTTGAACAATTTGCAGACTATGTAATACAGTTTCAGGAGCCAGAAAAAACTATCTAGCTCCTGAACGTTGCTACCAACTGCTATTTGCGAGTTATTCGAGATGCTCTTCAATGCGAGCTCTAAGAAGGGCAATGGCTGTGGGTATTCCAATTGCGGCAGCTAATTCGGCTTTATCCAAAACCTGTATGCTAAAGCACGATTGTTTATCACATTGAAGAACGGTAACTGAAGATACCCTCACTTCCCGTTGGCTGAATATATCGTAATCTCCAAAAAGGAAGTTACCTTTTATTGAGTAATTCGGTATGTTCGTTATGCACTTCATCTCAAGTCTGTTTAGGCCATAATCGAACACCGCAACTTCCTTATGTTCGATGACGAGCGCAACCCTGGGCATGTTACTAAAGCCACCGTCGACGACAGTAAAGAGCTTTTCATTTGTATCGTCATAAACGGTGTATTTAAGACTCAATAGCTGTCCTAGTGGACCCGTGAACCCATGTCTTTTGATGTTGAGGTTGTCTCCCACTGGGTTGGTGAGAGCTAGAGCATGCGGATAAGGGTTACCTTCAATTGAGATTCGATATTCGTTTGTAGCTGTCTTGCTCGATTTAGGACCAGTAGCCACCACGCGTCATCGCCTCAATCGCATTGGAACCGACTTCTGCTTCGTGCGGAGAATTACGCAGTACGTTGCAGTACATGCAGCTGCAATAACCGCATGGGCAATTTCTAATAAAATGAATGACGCTATTTACTGCATGCATGTTAAATGGTCGAATACTTCTCATGATTTGCCTCCCATTGTTCGATTGTTTCTGACTGTTCTATTGCCTTCTTCACCTCCTCAACGCTGTTGAACCCTATGTTTTCAATCGACGAGTACTCAACGTAAACAGAAAACCTGCTTTCAAGAAAAATTAGCAGTCGAACTAGATCCGATGAGGACAAGCTGAATGGGGGATCGGTCAATCGTTGATTTCTTAGATCTTGATCAAATTGAGTCAAATCCAAATCTCTAATATTGCTTATTGCTTTTTCAATTTCTGCGTAGATGGTTTCATCTTTACAATATGCTGTCATTTCAGTACCCCAAGATCGAAATCAAACAACTCGTCCTCGATTGTCTTGCAGCATAGTAATGATTCTTCTGGATCTAAGCTGGCTGAGAAACTGGGTATTCCTCTTAGTCGAAGTTCTCTTGCTGCTTGAATAGCTTTATCGCTAGATGAATAGCTTATTTGAAATTCATGCGTCTCCAACCCCTCTGTGGCGTCAAGTACTTCGTTTGTAATTTCAAATTGAACTTTCTCTGCTTGCGTAAGCGTTTCAATTACGGGCATGAGCCCTAGCATTATGTCGTAGTCGGCTATCGTGTATGGGATATTGATAATGGCTAAGTCAGGGCAGAAAGCTCGACATGCAGCAATCGACCCCAATCCGTAATCTCCGAAAATGTGGTCGTTGTATTTCATAAGCACATTGGGCGTCTCTAATAGAGCTAGGTCGGATTTATCATTCTCAATGATGAGGTTGATCTGCTCATTCATTTTGATGACGGCAGATTGGCCACCATCAAAACTAAGGGTGTTGCAGCCCCAGATTTCATTTAAAGGATTGAAGCTCAACGCGCATAGATTGGGATGGTGCTTTCTCATCTCGCTAACGATGCTACTGAACGTTATTGTTGAATTGGCGGGTGTATATAGATTCCCGACAACAATTTTTGGTATCAGGGCTAATTCCTGCATGTCGCTTTTGCTAGACTCGATTTGTTCAGCGGCGAGATGGCTGACAACCGTCTTATTTACAGAATGAGCGTAGGTTTCAGCGTGTTTACTAAATTCTACGAGTCCTGCGGCGCTTTCTTTCGTCGATAAAACGACAACCAGGTCTGATTCATCGATTGTCGTTACATAGTTAATTCGATTTCTTATGCCAATTTCTTTGCAATTAACAAGGTTGGCGACATCTAGGCCGTCCGGTAGAATGCCGCATGGCGTTGATACCCGGATATTGTAGCCATTTCCTAGCAATCCAATCAGAAGAGGATAGTCAGCTCTTGTGAAAGATATAAGTCCGATTGTCTTCATGATTTTTATCGCTTGTTCCTTTTTAGAGCTGTTGCAATGGACACTTCATGTCTATGAAGCTCAAAGTGAAGTATTTTCTGATTAAGTCGGTCAAAGGCAATTCGTTTTGAATTGTCGCATGCTGTTCGCTTGTAATCAGGGCTTATTACTCCTTCGCAATCTGCGCTTTTTATGCATTGGGTGCACAGCTGAAATGCCCAACATTTTTTACATGAATCGCTGGTCAGCTTTGAAACATTGATTATCTTTTCAATTTGACCTAAATCAAATCCTGAATCCAATGTGCCGATATACATTTCCTTCGTTGTTTCGCTGACCCTTTCGCAAGGAAGAAGCGCTCCTGCTGTTGTCACAAATAGACGCGTAACCCCTGGTTCGCATGGGCCACCGGGTATAGCTTTTGCTGGGATGTTCGAAGGTGCAAATCGCTTTATGTTTTGGTTGATGTTTGCAAGCGTATATGAAGCGAGCCTATCGTTGCGGTTTCCTTTTTCGATTTCGCGCTCATCCATAATTCTTGCTTTAAATAAGGCGTAATTTAGCTGACTTGAGAACTCGTCATTGTAGGGGGCGATACGTCCGTTGCGTTCCAGGTAGTTGAATTGAACATCGCAATCTTCGATATCTTTATCATTTATAAAGGAAGAGACTGTTTTATAGATGTTGTTCGTGTCGACTACGGCATTAAAATGAACATATTTGTTGCGTTCAGGATGGCTGTCTAAAACCATATGAACATTGTCTATAACTGTTTGGTATGAGGACTTGCCATTAGCGTAATGCCTAGACTTATCATGGATTTGCTGCGGCCCGTCAAGACTGATTAACAAATAGAATTCATGCCCAGAATCGAAGAAGAATTTAACCATTTCTTCAGATAAAAGAGAGCAATTAGTTGTAATTCGAAATGAGATGTGTTTTCCTTCAAATACCTGCTCTGCATATTGAGTAATTAGCTTAATTTCATTAAATCGAAGGAGAGGTTCTCCTCCATAAAATGCTACGACCGGGTTTGAGTTGTCGATCGAGTGCATCTTAAAGAATTCGATTGCATGTTTTGCCGTCGAAATGGACATGGAGTTATGACTGTGGGCTCTGTTGTATGAGGAGTTTCCGGAATAGATACAGTAATCACATCGGAAGTTACAAGATTGAGTCAGCTGAAGGGTTAGCATCCGTATATTTCTTTCCAGCTTAACTTTCAAAAGGTCAATTGATGGATAAGCGATATCCTGCAATGGCGAATCGCAGCAGTAGCCACATGATTGTAGTAACTGGAATTCTTGGTCTGATTTATAGGAAGCGTGGCAAACTTTTCCTGCTTGGACTTCTGAGATGTAATCGAATAGATCTTTGCTTACTGCAAGTATCTCGTTTCGATTGGCATCATAAATGTAGTGGCCCAAGAGGGTCTTTATGGGTAGAACTAACATCTCTACCGCCTCTTTCATTTCACTAATGTTATTTAGTGAACTAAGATGTTTTTATAAAGTATCCTTTTATAAACGTATTGTCAAACATATATTGCTAAAACAGAAACAATTTATAGGCTGAGTTGGTCGTATTCTTTGGGCGATTGCTCCTATAATCTAGCCTTCGCTGCTGTCGGGAGGGAAGGACTAGGGCTCCATTATTATGTTGAAACGCTTTAACACTTTTGATGTTCTCGCGTGTTTTTTGTTTCAAAAGCGTTAGGATGGGACTCATAGCGTGGGGCGTAATGGGCGCCCCGCACACGATGGGAGGCTATCAATGGCTAATCGTTTCGTTCTCAATACCATCTCTTATCATGGTTCCGGCGCCATCAAGGAGATCCCCGGCGAGCTCCAGCGTCGCGGCTACAAGAAGATCTTCGTCTGCTCCGACCCCGATCTGGTCAAGTTTGGTGTTACCGCTAAGGTGACCGACGAGCTCGACGCTGCCGGCATCGCTTGGAGCCTCTACTCCGAGATTAAGCCCAACCCCACCATCCAGAACGTCAAGGACGGCGTCGAGGCCTTCAAGGCCGCCGAGGCTGACGCTATCGTGACCATTGGTGGCGGCTCCTCCATGGACACCGCCAAGGCTATCGGCATCATCATCAACAACCCTGAGTTCGCCGATGTCCGCAGCCTCGAGGGCGTTGCTCCCACTAAGAACCACGCTGTGTTCACCATCGCTGTGCCGACGACTGCCGGTACCGCCGCCGAGGTGACCATCAACTACGTCATCACCGACCCCGAGAAGGTCCGCAAGTTCGTGTGCGTCGACACCAACGACGCCCCCGAGGTCGCCGTCGTCGACCCCGACATGATGGCCTCCATGCCCGCCGGCCTGACCGCCTCCACCGGCATGGACGCTCTGACCCACGCCATCGAGGGCTACACCACCAAGGGCGCTTGGGAGCTCTCCGACATGTTCCACTTTGAGGCTATTAAGCTTATCAGCGAGAACCTGCGCGACTCTGTCGCCGAGGCTAAGTCCGGTCAGCCCGGCTCCGGCCGCGAGGGCATGGCTCTTGGCCAGTATGTTGCTGGCATGGGCTTCTCCAATGTCGGCCTGGGCATCGACCACGCCATGGCTCACACCCTGTCCGCTCACTACGACACCCCGCACGGTGTCGCTTGCGCCATGCTGCTGCCGATCGCCATGGAGTTCAACAAGCCGGTTTGCGCCGAGCGCCTGGCCAAGGTTGCCGTCGCCATGGGCGTTGACACCACGGGCATGAGCACCGACGAGGCTGCCGATGCTGCCATCGCCGCCGTCAAGCAGCTTTCCGCCGACGTGAACATCCCGCACGTCTGCGAGGCCATGAAGGCTGACGAGATCGAGGTCCTGGCCAAGGACGCCATGGCCGACGCTTGCTTCCCGGGTAACCCGCGCGAGGCGACGCTCGACGACGTCATCGAGCTCTTCAAGAAGATCTGCCCGGCTGCCTAACTTGGTTCGGCGGGCCCCCGCCCGTTAGCCCCACAATCGTCCTCGGACATGTCGGAAGCCCCCGCTGCGCACTTCGTGCGGCGGGGGCTTCCTCCGTCCTGCGGAAAGATTCTGGGGCTAACGGGCGGGGCCCGCCGGCTCGTTGTCGTGGCGGGCGCTGTTCGGAAGAGCTCGATGGGTTGTCTCGCTAGGTAAATAATTGTGCGCGGTGGTATTGTTGCTGTGGGTTTAATTCGATATGAAAGGGTGACTTTGGTGTCCAAGATGGATTCTACGCTCTCCTATATTACTGACCAGTTGAAGGCGCTTACCTCGATTGCTTCGCCTACGGGGTTTACTCGTGCGGCGACTGATTATCTAATGGAAACGTTGCGCGATATGGGCTTTGGCCCTGAGCGTTCCAACAAGGGCAACGTGCTGGTTGAGCTTGGCGGCGAGGGCGAGCCGCTGGTGTTGGCGAGCCATGTCGACACCCTGGGCGCCATGGTGCGCTCCATTAAGGACAATGGTCGCCTGCGCCCCACGACGCTCGGCGGGCATCAGTGGTCTACGGCCGATGGCGAGAACTGCACCGTCTACACGCGTGACGGCAATGTGTACACGGGCGTGGTCCTCAATACCGAGCCTTCGGCGCATGTGGCCGACGAGCTGGTCAAGGCCATCGAGAAGAACATGGAAATCCTGCTCGACGAGAATGTCGACAGCAAGGACGACGTGCTTGAGCTGGGCATTCAAACTGGTGACATCATCGCCATGGATCCGCGTACCACGGTGACGGAGAGCGGTTACATTAAGAGTCGCTTCTTGGACGACAAGCTGTCGGCGTCGATTCTGCTGGGCTTGGCGCGTGCCGTCGCCGCTGGCGAGGTGACGCTTTCGCGTAAGGTGTCGCTGCTCTTTACCGTGTACGAGGAGGTCGGCCACGGTGGTGCCTTTGTGCCGGCCGACACGCGCGAGATGATCAGCGTGGACATGGGTTGCGTGGGCGACGACCTAGGCTGCACCGAGCGCATGGTTTCGATCTGCGCCAAGGATTCGGGCGGTCCGTACAATTACGACCTGGTGACCACGTTGTCCAATATCGCGCGCGAGCTTGAGCTCGATTACGCTATCGACGTGTACCCGCATTACGGTTCGGACGTCGAGGCTACGCTCTCTGCCGGCTACGACATCCGTCACGGCCTGATCGGCCCCGGCGTGTACGCGAGCCACAACTACGAGCGCAGCCACATCGACGGCGTGCGCAACACCTACGAGCTCGTCCGCGCCTACGTGCAGCGCTAGGGGAGCAACTTGCGACTCGGCTGACCAATCGCTAAGGCCCGATTTCTCGGGCCTTTTTTCGCTTTAGGTCGTTTAGTATTATGATGTATGTAATCTATTAACTAAACGCGTAAATTACTTAACGAGGTGATGCAGTGTATGGATATGTCTGAGTACTTGTCTATGGGTGATGCTGCCCGCCTATTGGGCGTTACGAAAGCCCGCATATCTCAACTTGCCGCATCGGGGACGCTTGTGTGCGATATTGTGGGCGGACGGAAGATGGTCGAGTACAATTCTGCGGTCGCCTATCAAAAGGTCCGCAAACGTGGACGCCGTCCTGCGGCCGATGTGGGGCGCAAGTTTACGCTGATGTCGGCCGATTACGAGGTTGCGCGTGTTTCGTTTGATCCGACGCGCGAGTTTTCCTTCGAAATCGCTGAGGTACTCGATGCGCAGAGGATGCCGTTTGGCACGTGCTCGAGCTCTTCTCCTACGGTGAATAAACGGGAGCTCAACGTGTGGTGGAGCCATCGGTCGGTGCCTGACGTCCGCCCCGGGCTCGTCTCGCGCTATCGTGAACTGGGAATTGCCAGTGGCATCGAGGTTCCGGTTCGGTGCCTGGGCCTATCACTTTCGGATTGTTATTGGCTGCGACCGGCAGAATGCGATGAGCTCGAATGGCGAAACCTCAATTACTTCGAGAATGATTTTGAGCGATCGGCGTCCGAAGAGCGTTCGGGTTGGCTGGAGGGCATCGGTCTTAAAAATCCCGACAACACATCCGAGGGCGAGCTTCCTAAATCGTGGATGATTCGCAACGGTGTTCGCGTTCTGGTCAAGGGGTGCGGCATGGACGACCAACGGCCCTTTAACGAGGCGGTTGCAACGGCTCTGCATCGTCGCTTGCTTTCCAAGGGGGAGTTTGTTCCTTACACGGTTGAGCGCATGTTCGATGGCCCTGTGTGTCTGTGCGACGACTTTCTTGACGGCCGCGAGGAATATGTTCCGGCTGTTTACGTTAAGAACGCCCTTGGTGGCCAGCGAGGAAGTTCGACGTACGACCGGTACTGCCGCTTTCTTGGTAAGCATGGAGCAGACGAGGCTGCCGTGAGAAGGTCTATGTCGCAGATGATCGTTTGCGATGCCCTTTTGGCCAACAGCGATCGCCATTGGCGAAACTTCGGCATCATCCGCAATGTCGACACCCTGGAGATAAAACCTGCTCCGCTGTTCGATAGCGGCAACTGCCTGTGGTACAACGTACCAACTGCCGTGCTCGCAGCTGGGGAGTTTGGGTTTTCCGCTAAGCCGTTTGGGCCCGACCCTTCCGTCCAGCTGGCGCTTGCGGATTTGCTCGATTGGTTCGATTCATCGCGGCTCAACGGATTTGTTGATGAGGCGATCGAGATTCTTTCGCAGAGCAAATGGGCCACGGCGGAGGGTCGACTCGAGGCCATCCGCCGCGGCCTCGAGCGTCGCGTAATCGAGGTTGGTGCCGCTGTTGAGGTACTTCGACACGTGCAGCGATAAACCCGCGGCTACTTAAGTGCGCCGGTCACGGTGCCGCCGCCCAGGACGATGTCGCCGCGATAGACTACAACGGCTTGGCCGGGGGCGATGGCGCGCTGCGGCTCGTCAAAGGTCAGCAACATTTGCCCGTCTTCGCCGCACGTAAGGATCGCTGCCTGGTCTTTCTGTCGGTAGCGGTACTTGGCGCCCACGCGGATGCCGCCGGCATCCAGCTCGGCTTCCATGTGGTCGGCAGGGGCGCTCCAGATCCAGTCGTTGGCCGTGAGCGCCGTGGCCGTCAGGTCCTCTGCCTCGCCCAGATGCACGGTGTTGTTGACGGCGTCGACACCCGTTACGTACACGGGATGCGCCATCGCGACGCCCAGGCCCTTGCGCTGGCCGATGGTGTAGCGCAGCGCGCCGTTGTGGCGCCCGACCACGCTGCCGTCGCGCCACATAATGTCGCCCGGTGCAGCGGGATGTCCGCAACGGCGCTCGATATAGCCCGCGTAGTCACCGTCTGGAATAAAGCAGATATCCTCGCTTTCGGCCTTCTTGGCGTTGATGAAGCCCTGCTCGGCGGCAATCCGGCGCACGTTGCGCTCCTTGTCCAGACCCGCCAGCGGAAAAATCGTGCGCGCCAGACGCTCCTGCGTAAGCGAATACAAAAAGTAACTCTGGTCCTTTTTGGGGTCCTCGCCGCGATGCAGCTGCCAGGTGCCGTCTGCCGCCTGGCTTGTTTTGGCGTAATGGCCCGTGGCGATGTAGTCGCAGCCCATGTCCAGCGCTGCATCGAGCAGCGCGCCAAACTTAATATGGCGGTTGCAGATGATACACGGATTGGGCGTCAGCCCCTCCTGGTAGGCGTTCATAAAACGCTCGACAACGTTGCGGTCGAAGGTTTGCTGCAAGTCGAGCACGTGATGGGGTATCCCCAGGCGCTCGGCGACGGCCTTTGCATCGGCGATGTCGTGGTCGACCTTACTCATGCCCGTGGCGGGATCGGGCGCGGGGCAGGTGAGGCGCATGGTGGCACCGACACATTCGTAACCCTGACTTTTGAGCAGATACGCGGTCACGCTGGAATCGACGCCGCCGCTCATGGCGACGAGCACGCGCTTGTTGTGCATGGGGAGGTTCTCCTTGGTGGCATGTGGCCAAAAAAGAAAAGCGGCGCGGGAGGCTGGTTCCGCGCCGCAGACATTGTAGCAAGTTCGGGCGTCCTGTGGGACACCCTGTTGGGATGAGCTCAGGCTGCCAGAAGAGAGGGGAGACCGGCGTGCCTTGGACTCGTTCTAAGAACGAGAGCTCTAGTCCTGGAAGAGTGCCGTGGACAGGTAGCGCTCGCCGGTGTCGGCGAGCAGCGCCACGATGGTCTTGCCCTCGTTCTCGGGGCGCTTGGCCAGCTGCAGTGCGGCCCACACGGCGGCGCCGGACGAAATGCCCACGAGCACGCCCTCCTTGTGGCCCACGGCGCGGCCGGTGGCAAAGGCGTCGTCGTTCTCGACGGGGATGATCTCGTCGTAGACCTGGGTGTCGAGGACGTCGGGCACAAAGCCGGCACCGATACCCTGGATCTTATGCGGGCCGGCCTGGCCCTTGGAGAGCACCGGGGAGGTGGCGGGCTCGACGGCGACGACCTGAATCTCGGGGTTTTGCTCCTTGAGGAACTCGCCCACGCCGGTCACGGTGCCGCCGGTGCCGACGCCGGCGACGAAGATGCCGACCTTGCCGTCGGTGTCGTCCCAGATCTCGGGGCCGGTCGTGGCCTTGTGAATGGCCGGGTTCGCGGGGTTCACAAACTGGCCGGCGATGATGCTGTTGGGGGTCTCCTTCTGCAACTCTTCGGCCTTGGCGATAGCGCCCTTCATGCCTTTGGAGCCGTCGGTGAGCACGAGCTGCGCACCGTATGCCTGCATCAGCTTGCGGCGCTCGACGGACATGGTCTCGGGCATGGTGATGATCACCTTGTAGCCGCGGGCCGCCGCCACCGAAGCGATGCCGACGCCGGTGTTGCCGCTCGTGGGCTCGATGATGGTGTAGTCGCCACCGCGCACGAGCTTGCCGGCCTTCTCGGCCTCGTCAATCATGTTCTTGGCGACGCGGTCTTTGACGGACCCGGCGGGGTTGAAGTATTCCAGTTTGACGAGCACACGGGCCTTGAGGTCCTCATCGGCCTCAAAGTGAGTGAGCTCCAGAAGCGGGGTGTGGCCGATAAGCTGATCGATGGACGTGTAAACATTGCTCATGGTGAACCTCCAAAGTGTTCAAATGACTGGATACCGTGTGGTTTTACGGTGTGTGTGGCAGCGAAACCCACAAACCCTATAGGTTGTTCGTTTTGCTGTTGGCAAGCATAGTAGACAGTAAAGCCTAGTAACGCAATAGGAAATAGAAGATTATTACGAGTCGATTAACCATCTTGACGGGAATAGGTATTTTCAAAACCAATTTTTCGGCTAGAATTTCTACGAATTAAAAGACCGAAAGGCAGCTATATATATGTTGGTTTCCACAAAGGGCAGATATGCCCTGCGCGTTATGGTCGACCTGGCCGAGCACCAGGCGACAGGCCGTATCCCGCTTAAAGAGATTGCGGCGCGTCAGGGTATTTCGGAGAAGTACCTCGAGAATATTCTGGCTACGCTCGTGCGCGCCAACATGCTCTCGGGCATGCGCGGCAAGGGCGGCGGCTATGTGCTCACGCGCCCGCCCGAGCAGTACACGGTGGGCGAGATCTTGCGCCTGACCGAGGGCAGTCTGGCGCCGGTCGCCTGCCTGGATGGCGACTGCAAGGGTTGCTCGCGCTCTGACGAGTGCCCCACGCTCGACGTGTGGAAGAACCTGGACAAGCTTATCAACGACTACCTCGACGGTGTGACGCTCGATGCGCTCGTAGCCCCCAACGAGGGCTACGACTACGTCATCTAGCCCCACCTGTCATTTGGGGACGGGGCAGAAATGCTGGATTTTCTTGCCCTCTGAGGCTCGACAAATGATAAGGCCGCCCATCGTTGCGATGGACGGCCTTCTTTTGGCGTGTTGTGGCGGTCCGAATTCGGTCGTTCTAGTTCCTGGCGATGCTATCGAGAATGCTGCGCATGATGGATACCAGGATGCTGCCCATAAAGGCCGATCCAAAGCCGGCAATGGAGATACCCGCTCCCAGCAGATTGACCGACAGGTAGCTGGCCAGCTCGAGCATAAAGCTGTTGACTACGAGCTGAAAAATACCAAGCGTGATAATAGTGAGCGGCAGTGAGATGACCGTCAGGAACGGCTTTACGAGCGAGTCGACGATGTTGAGGAACAGTCCCACGAAGGCAAAGCAGACCCAGGCGTCGGCCATGCCGAAGGGCTGAATGCCGGGGACGAGAAACGTTGCAATCGCGATGGCGATTGAGGTCAAAAGCCAGTTGAGCAAAAAGCGCATGGTGGGAATCCTTTCTTGCGCATGGCGTGGTGAGGGGGCGTGAGGGGCACATGCCTTTGCAACTCGGATAGATGCGTGGGCACGGTCCTGTTTGGGCGCCCATTGTCTCAGATATTCGTGGAGCTTGCGTGCGCATTCGGTTTCAAAACGGCGCTCGTCCTAAAAAATGCGCCGCTGGCAGAGAGTCTTGTCGCTTTAGTTTGGTGGTGTGCTAAACTGCTACGGGCAAAAGCCACAGGCGTTGCCCTATTGCATAGAACGGGCGAGCGATGCCCGATGTCAGTATCAACTTCGATGCCTTTTGGCGGGTTTGGTGGTGATCGATGAATATCGAGAACATGTTTGACAAGCCTGATGTCAAGCAGCTGGTCCACGCATTTAGCCTTTTGGACGACGAGAAAGATATCCAAGCGTTTTTGACCGATATCTGCACGCCGCGCGAGATTTGCGATCTATCGCAGCGTCTGCAGGTCGCGCGTTACCTAGACGAGGGCGAGCCCTATGTCGAGGTTCAGGCCCGTACCGGCGCTTCGTCCACCACGGTGAGCCGTGTGTCCAAGGCGCTCAACGGCGAGTACGGTGGCTATCGCAAGATCCTCATTAAGCTGGAGGATGGCGAGTAAGCCGCGCCAAAAACGAATTGTGCAAAACCGCTCCTTCGGGGGCGGTTTTTTGATCCCTTGGGGACGGAGGAAAACGGATCACCGGGTTAGACAGACCCCCTCGGTGATCCGTTTTCCTCCGTCCCCAAGGGATCAAATCTGTTGGCGTGGGGCAAATCTGTCCGCTTGGGCGGGTAGGATGGATACATTGATTATTGCGAACAGTTTGAGCGGAGGACCATGCCTGTTCGAATCTATACCACCAATGCCGGCACGGATTTGAGCGATGCCGAGTCGGCGTTGCTTGCCGACCTTATTGCCCGCCACGGGCGTGCCGTGCTGCTGGCACCTACGTTTGCCGAGCTCGACCTGTGCCGTCATGATGTGGCGGAAGCCGGGGTTTCACTGGGTATCGACTACAAGACGCCTACATCGTGGCTTCGTTCGCTTTGGGAGCTATTGGGTGACGGGCGCGGTTTCGTCGACAACCTGCAACGCCAGATGCTGTTCTCGGACATGGTCACGCGTCTTGATGATGCCGACCTACAGCCGCTCTCACGCAGCCAGGGTACAGTGCGCATGCTCGCGCGCATGGCCCGCGACGTGTTGCCGGGCGTTGCGGGGACGGGTGCCGAACGATGCCGTGGCGACAACTGCCAGCCGGAGCCAAAAAGCGATGCCGAGGCTCGTGTGTTCGAGCTTTTGCGCGCCTACGCGGGCGGTTTGGACCGTCGAGATATGGTCGAGCCCTGTGAAGCGGCCGACATTATGGCCGGTGCCCTGGCCGATAGCCTGCCGGCTTGCACCCGCGCCGTATGCGTGCGCGGTATCACGTCGTTTACGCACGGTCTGCTCGGGCTGCTGTCTGCCGTGGCGAACAATGGGGGAGAGGTCGTCGTGCTGCTTGCCCGCGAGCAGGCGGCGATGCGCGAGGAGCTTGCCGCGGCATTTGATGCCCGCGGTGTGCTGTTTGAGGCCGCGCCGCTGGAGGAGGACGCCGTCGCGTCTGATGCCGCTTGCGGGACCGCCGCTCAGCCTGCCTTTATTGAGGTCGCCGGCCCCCATGCCCGCGCCCATGCTTATGCGGACGCCATTGATAAGTTGGTGAAATCGCACAAGGAGTCCAAGGCCGATAAAACTACTGCAACGCCCGCCGACCCCGTGCGCGTGCTCGTTGTTTCTGCTCGGGCACCCCAGCTGTTCGGTGAGCTCGCCTCTCGTCTGGCGGCTCGTCATATCGCTGCCGAGACGGTTGAGTTCACGGCGTTTTCCCAATCCATTGCGGGCAGGCAGTTTGCGGCGCTTGCCGGCCTGATTGAGCGCATGAAGGCCGCCGATGAGGGTATGGCGTCAAAGACCGAGTGGTGGCCCGCGCCGGAGCTTACCGACTGGATCTACAGTCCGCTTTCGGGCGCTGATGCCGTCAATGCCCGTACCTTCGATAAGAATATGCGTCTCTCGCGCAGCAAGACTATCGCGGGCGTTAAGAGCCTGCTGCAGAGCGTCCAGGGTCAGGTGAGGGGCGCGCGCAAGGCGGCGAGCGACGAGAACTGGTTTAAGAACGTGCCGTGTGTGGTTTCGGACGTGTTCCAGGCGCTGTGGCGTGACAAGCCCGTGACGGCGCTCAAGGCCATGCTTGCCGTTGCCGAGGCGTTGCCCGATCGTTCGCTGGGCAGCTTAGATGGCCAAGCCCGTCGCCAGGCGGAGGTGGCCCTGCTGCGCCACGCCATCGACATCCTTATGAATGGCGCCCGCGCGCTCGACGTGTCGCAGGCCGCGACCGTGCCCGTGCTCGATGGCATTCGCACCAAGGTGGACAAGCGTAGCACCGCCTACGATTACGAGACCTACGAGGTTGACCGTGCGCCACGTGCTCAGGTTCGTTTTGCTTCGCTTGCCGATGCGGCAGCTCTGCGCCCCGGCAGCTACGATGCCGTGCTGTTTGCCGATGTCGATCTGGACAGCTATCCGCTCTCGCACGAGGAGGGGCCGCTGGCCACGCTGACGGCGAGCCTTGGTCGCGAGGGCGTGACGCTTGAGCCCGCGGCCTTGCTGCGCGCGCGCTTTGGCCACGCGATGCAGGCGTCACGCGGCCCGGTTACGCTCGCCCGTGTGACCCACGATCGCCAGGCGCGCGAGTGCTATCCGGCTGCCGTGTGGACCGAGTTGCGGGCGCATGCCGAGGCTGACGGCGCTAAGATCGCTGGTGACGCTAAAGCCGCTGGCGCCGACAAGGCGAAGTGCGTGGGTGAGGGTGATATCGTAAGGGACTTCGATCCCGCGGCAGGCGAAGGTCTCAAGCGCGAGCGCGTGACCTGTGAAGCCCCTCAGCGTCTGAGTGCCGAGGCCGTGCCGTATTTGGTCCTGCGTCGTCGCGATGGCGAGGGCGAGGACGCGCCGCTCGTGCCGCGCCTGACGTCCGCCTCGCAGATCGAGGCCTATTCCACCTGCCCGCTGTGCTGGTTCGTCTCGTATCGCGTCAAACCTCAGTCCATCGATGCGGGCTTTGGCAACATGGAGAAGGGCAACTTTGTCCATGACGTGCTGGAGCACTTGCATGCACGTCTTCCGCAGGAGGGCATGGAGCGCGTGACGCCCATGAATCTGCCGCGCGCGAAGGAGCTGCTGCACGAGGTCTTTGCCGAGACCCTGGCCGAGCACGCCGGCAAGCGCGGTACCGAGGGCCCGCTGGTGCCGCTCTCTCCAGTGGAGGAGCGCCAAGCGGCCGAGATCTTGCCGCAACTGGAGGGCGTGCTCGCCTACGAGTCCGAGGCGCTCGCGCCCTTCGCGCCGCGCTACCTGGAGTTTGCGTTCAACGAGCTCCAGGTCGAGTATGCCGGCTGGCCGCTCGGCGGGCGCATCGACCGCGTGGATGTGGATGCCGAGAACCGCGCTGTGGTGATTGACTACAAGCATCGTTCGGGTGTCGAGGAGTTTAAGCTCGCCGACCCCACGGTGCGCGACGAGGAGTCGGGCGAGGCCCCCATCGACGATCCGCGCTGGCTGCCGCCCCATACCCAGACACTCATCTACGCGCAGGCCATGCGCCGGGCGCTGGGTCTAGATGCCCGTGCGGCGCTCTATTTTTCGACCAAGGGCGGCAAGCCCGCACTGCGTGGTGCCGCAAGTGCCGAGTTGCTCGAGGAAGAGCGCGGCGACGGCCGCATTCCGGGCCTTAAGAAGGGCTTTCCGGGCGAGGGCGGCAACATGGACTTCGATGCGCTGCTCGACCGCGTGGAGGCCGGCATCGCCGAGCGCTTGCGCGAACTCGAGGCGGGTATCGTCGCCGCTGTCGACCCGACGTCGGCGCAAGCCGCGCATGCGCGCTGCTCGTATAACCACGAAGGAACGTTTGTAAGGAGGGACGTGTAGACCATGGATCTTTCGACCTTGATGCCGCAACAGCTGCAAGTCGTCAAAACGCTCGACCGCCCGCTGTTTGTCTCGGCGGGTGCCGGCTCGGGCAAGACCTTTACCCTCACGCGCCGCATCGTCTATGCGCTCTCGCCCGAATCCGGTCCGTTTGTCGAGCATCTGGACCAGGTGCTCGCCATTACCTTTACCAAAGACGCCGCGGCCGAGATTCGCGACCGCGTGCGCTGTGCGCTTATCGAAGAGGGCATGGACGAGGAGGCCCTGACGGTCGACGACGCTTGGATCTCGACCATCCACGGCATGTGCTCGCGTATCCTGCGCGCGCACGCGCTGGAGCTGGGCATCGATCCTGAGTTCACGGTGCTCACCGATACCGATGAGCTTATGGATCAGGCTGTCGAGCATGTGCTGGGGCGCGCGACGGCGCCCGATGCCGCGCCCGAGCTTGCCGCCTCGCTTAAGGCCCTCTACGCTTGGTATCCCATGGCGGGCGAGGGCGGGCCGTTTGGCGCCGGTACCACCATCAAAGGCCTGGTGCGCGACCTGTTGGAGCTATCGAGCCAGCTGCCGGGCGGCATGGACGATGTGTGCGTGGCGCGCGGCCAGGCCGACACCTCGGCGCTTGCCGATGCCTATCGTGCGGCGCTGGGCGCAAGCAAGGCCACGACCGAGAAAGCGCAGGCGGCACTCGACGCCATCGACGCGTTTGAGGCGAGCGGCAAAACCATGGAGGATGCGGCGCGACTCATGATGTCGTGCAGCATGCCGCGCGCGAGCAAGGCGTTTCCTAAGGAGCAGGTGGAGCTACTCAAGGCCGAGGCGGCTGATGCGTTTATCAATATCGTGCTTGCCTGCGGCGGCCCGGCGCTCGATGCGCTGGTGGGGCTTGCCCGTGCCGTAGAGGCGGAGTACCGTGCGCTCAAGGCCGACCAGTCCGCGCTCGATAACAATGACCTGCTGCGCATGGCGTACGAGGCGCTGCGCGACTACCCGGCTATTCGAGCTGCCTATGAGGGCCGCTTTAAGATGGTCATGATCGACGAGTTCCAAGATACCGACCAGATGCAGGTCGATCTGATTCGCTATTTGACGGGTGCGGGCGAGCGCGCGCTGTGCACGGTGGGCGATGCGCAGCAGTCGATCTATCGCTTCCGTGGTGCCGAGGTCGAGGTGTTTCGCCGCCAGGAGCGCAAGGTGGGTTCGACGACGGCGTCCGAGACGGTCACCACGTCCGATGCTCCCGCCGGCGAGCTCGTCAAACTCGTGCGCAACTTCCGCAGCCACGACGAGGTGCTGCGCTATGTGGCGCGCGTCTTTGACGGCGACACCGGTGGTTTGATGCAGGGGTTCTTGGATCTTGAACCGAGCGACAAACGCAAGGACATGCTCAAGGCAAAGGCTTCGCGCCGCCAGGCGCTGTTCGTTGCCGGCGGCAGTATGCAGGAGCGCACGCAGGCCAAGGCCCGTGCGATCGCCGAGCGATTCCATGCGCTTGCCGATGCCGGCCAGCCCCAGGGCGGCATGGTGCTGCTGCTGGGTCGCATGACCAATGCCGACGTCTACGCGCAGGCCTTCCGCGACCAAGGACTCGACTGCGTCATCGCAGGCGGCTCGGTCTTTGCCCAGGCGGCCGAGGTGCAGACGGTGCGTGCCCTGGTCTGCGCGCTCGCCAATCCGGCCGATACGGCCCAAGGCCTTATGCCGTTGCTGGCCTCGCCGATGTTTGCACTCGGCGCCCAGGAGTTCCTGGCGCTGGCGACCAAGCTCGACGAGCAGACGGGCGAGACGTCGCGCCGCAATATCGATGTGGGCATCATGAGCGATTCCGATGTGCCGGGTTTGCAGAACCTGCCGCTCGTAACGCGCGCCCGCGAGGTGCTGCGCTACGCACTGCGTCGCGTGGGGCGTGATTCGTTCGCTGCCATCGCGCGCGACGTGGTCAACGCCTCCGGCTGGTTCGTGCGTCTGGCGCAGCGCGGCCCCGAGGGCAAGGCCATTGCCGCCAACGTGCTCAAGGCGCTCGACGCCGTGGCCGAGGCAGAGGCCGAGCTCGGCAATTCTCCGCGCTCCATCGCGCTCGCCTTCGACCGCTTCTTGGCGGGCAAGGAGGCCCCGGGCGCCCTCAACGAGGAGGGCGACGGCGCGGTGCGCATCATGACCGTGCATGCGTCCAAGGGCCTGGAGTATCCGGTTGTAGCGGTTGCCGAGTGTTTTGGCGTGCGCAAATCGTCCGGTGCGGCACAGATGGGTCGCGTCGAGGGTGGGGCGCAAGTCGTGGCGCTGCCGGCTCGTTTCGATGGCGTTAAGCTTGCCGACGGGACCTTCGTGAAGGGCGATGACGTCAAAAAGCAGTTTGAACACGCGTTTAAGGGCAAGGGCACGTCGCTGTGGTTGCCGCCGGAGCTCATGGAGGACGTCTGCGCGACGGGCTCTCCCGCCGAGGCATTTGCCCGCCTGCGTAACGACGACCTGCAGCTTTCGCTCGAGGAGCGGGCTCGTCTGCTCTATGTCGCCATGACGCGAGCGCGCGAGTTGCTCATTCTGGCGATGGATGCCGGCGTGAGCCGCGGCAAGGTGATGGCGCCGACCTTCGATGTCGAGACGGATCTGACCTACGACGTGCTGCGCCGCATCCTGCCGACCGATAGTCTGGACATGCCGCAGCTCGATAGCGACCGTCTGGTGTTCGACAACTCCCAGCCGGGCGACTACGAGCTCATCTCGCTGGCGGACTTTACGTTTGGTGAGCAGGCGTTTGAGGCTAACGCTTCGCTGGATGCCGAGGGCAGGCTCGTTCGCGGCGATGTCGATGTCGCTGATAATGCTGCGCACTCAACTGTGCCCGGTCCTGCCGACCCCAAGCCCGATGCGTTTGAGCTCGTGTATCCCCAGGCAGTGGGCGTGCGCATGGGCATCTGTCCGTTCCCGGTGCGTGACTCGTATAGCTACTCGTCAATTGCCGTGGCGCTGCATGCCGAGTCCGAGGACCGTGCCGCCGAGGCGCTTGTTCCCATGGACGAGTCCGGCGATGATGCGGAGTCGGATGGCTCGGAGATGGCCGATGCGGACGTGGCTGCTGTCGAGCCCGCCGGCAACCCCATGGCGCTGGGCTCGGCCTTCCACGCCGCTTGCCAGTGGCTCATCGAGATGGGTGCCGATGCGCTGCCCGTTGAGCGTGCCGACGCCCTGGCTCGCTTGTGGCGCCTGACGCCGGAACAGCGCGAGCGCTTCGATGTCGCTCTGGATCGCTGGCTCAAGTCGTCGGTTCGTGCCGAGCTGCTCGCGTGGCCGTGCATCCGTGCCGAGGTGCCGTTCTTCTCGCTGGGCTGCGAGGACGAGGATATCGCCCGCTACGGCGCCTATGCCGAGGGCGCCATCGATGCCTTGGCAACCGACCCGGCGGATCCGTCGCGCGCACTGGTCATCGACTACAAGACGGGTGGCACGCCGGATGAGACGCCGGAGCAGCTGCTCGAGAAACACGCCTTGCAGGCGCGCGTTTACGCCGACGTTCTGCACAAGGCGGGCTTTGAGGTCGTGACCGTCAAGTTCGTTCGCGTGGAGCGGGCGAATCCAACCATCTTCGTCAATCCCGCCGAACCTCAAGTGGTCACCTACAACCTCTAGTCCTCAGATAACTTGCGGTGGAATACGGACTGTTTTGGTCAAAAAAGCCGCCAAACAGTCCGCATTTCACCGCAACTCAATAGGAGCCGTGTGGGTTTGGGCTAGGTTCGGGTGCCGTCCGCGCTGTGCGGTAGAATCGTAACCCTAAGATCACGAACCCGCATCGGAGCCCATCACATGGCATTCGTCCATCTGCACAACCACACTGTCTTCTCTATGCTCGACGGCGCAACCCGTATCCAGGATATGGTCAACCGTGCCGTTGAGCTGGGCATGCCCGCCGTGGCCATTACCGACCACGGCTACATGTATGGCGTGCCCGACCTGGCGCTAGCCTGCGACGCCGTCAACCACAACACGCCCGAGTACAAAACCTGGAGCCACGACAAGGCCTTCTTGGAAAAGGACCGCCGCGACGAGCTGGTGGAGCCCGATCCCGAGGAAAACCCGCGCGAGCATGCCCAGTATGTGAAGGACATGGCCATGTGGGACGAGAAGGGCAACATCGACGAGCTCAAGCCGCCCCTGGTCATCAAGCCCATCTTTGGCTGCGAGGTCTACTTTACGCCGGACGAGACCCTTGCCCGCGACCACAAGCCCGAGCTCTACCACATGATCCTTCTGGCCAAGGACCAGGAGGGCTACGTCAACCTGATGCAGACGGTCTCCGAGGCCGCCGTGCAGGGCTTTTACTACAAGCCGCGCGTGACGCTCGACAACCTGCGCCGCCACGCCAAGGGCATGATCTGCACCAGCGCCTGCATCGCGGGCATCATCCCCAAGTACATCGACCGCGGTGACATGGAGGGCGCCATCAAGTGGGCCGAGACCTTCCGCGACACCTTCGATCCCGGCGACTTTTATATCGAGATTCAGGAACACGGCATTACCACCGACAACGGCCTGACCGACGAGCAGATGGACCGCACGCTCATCGATATTGCCAAGCAAGTGGGCGTCAAGGTCATCGCCACCAACGACTTCCACTACCTGCGCCGCGAGGACGCGCCCGTGCAGGACGTCATCATGTGCATCGGCATGAACGCCAAGGTCGACGACCCCAACCGCATGCGCATGACCGGCTCGGAGTTTTACATGAAGACCGAGGAGGAGATGCGGGCGATGTTCCCGTATTGCCCCGAGGCCTGCGACAACACGCTCGAGATCGCCGACAAGTGCTACGTCGAGCTGGACTGGGACTCCATCATCCTGCCGCGCTTCCCACTGCTCGATCCCGGCGAGACGCACGAGAGCCAGTTCCGCCGCGAGTGCGAGAAGGGCCTGCGCCAGCACTATGGTGACGACTGGGCCACGCGCGAGATCGGTGGCGTCAACATCAAAGAGCGCTTTGAGTACGAATACAAGGTCATTTGCGACAAGGGCTTTGCCGCCTACTTTTTGATCGTCGCCGAGTACGTGCAATGGGCCAAGGACAACGGTATCGGCGTCGGCCCCGGCCGTGGCTCGGCCGCCGGCGCTATCGTCGCCTACGCCATGAACATCACCGCGTTCGACCCGCTCGAGAACGGCCTGATGTTCGAGAGGTTCCTGTCCCCGCAGCGTACCGAGATGCCCGATATCGATATGGACTTCGACGATGAGCGGCGCCTCGAGGTCGTGGAGCACGTTCGCCAGCTTTACGGCCCCGAGAAGGTCACCCACGTTATCACCTACTCGACCATCAAGGCCAAGCAGGCCATCAACGATGCCGCGCGCGTTCTGGACTACCCGGTCTACATGGGCCAGCGCCTGTCCAAGATGGTCTCGAGCGACCCCAAGGTCAAGCTCAAGCAGGTACTCGAAAAACAACCCGGCAAAGAGGATCTGTTTAACCCCGACTTTGCCGAGGCCTATAAAAAGGATGACGACGCCCGCCGCATCATCGACACGGCGCTCTCGATTGAGGGTCTCACCCGTGGCGAGGGCGTGCACGCGTGCGCCGTTCTGATCTGCCGCGACCCCGTCAACGAGCACGTGCCCACCAAGCTCGACACCAAGGGCGGCGTCGAGATTACCCAGTACGAGGGCCATACCGTTGCCGACATGGGCCTGCTCAAGATGGACTTCCTGGGCCTGCGCACGCTGACGGTTATCTCCAAGGCCAAGGCAAATATCAAGAAGAACTTCGGCATCGACATCAAAGAGGAAGAGATTCCCTTTGACGACCCCGAGATCTTTAAGCTCATGGGCTCCGGTCACACCGCCGGCGTCTTCCAGGTCGAGTCCGCCGGCATGACGGCCACGATCAAGAACATGAAGCCTACCGAGTACAAGCACGTCGTGGCATTGATCGCTCTATACCGCCCGGGCCCGCTGGGCGCCGGCATGGTCTCGTCTTACATCAACCGTATGAACGGCAAGGAGCCGGCCGTCTCCTACGACGACCGTCTGGACGACATCCTGGGCGAAACCTACGGCACCATGGTCTACCAGGAGCAGGTTATGCTCATCTCCGTCGAGATGTGCGGCTTCTCCAAGGGCGAATCGGACTCGCGTATCCGTAAACCCGTGGCTAAGAAGAAGATCAAGCTGCTCACGTCGACGGTGCTCCACTGGGAGGATGGCTCGGACGAGACCACCTACGACCACTGGATGAACGGCGCTATCAAGAACAACTACACGCGCGAGGTCGCCCAGAAGATTTGGGACGATGTTCTCGAGTTCGCATCTTACGCTTTTAACAAGTCGCACTCCGCCGGCTACGCCATCCTGGTTATGCAGACGGCGTGGCTCAAGGCGCACTATCCGCACGAGTACATGGCGGCCGTTCTGACGTCCTATACGGGCAAGACCGACAAGATCGTGCACTACGTCTCGGCGTGCCGTCACGACGGCATCCCCGTGCTGTCGCCAGATGTCAACGAGTCCGGTACCGAGTTCACGGCTACCAAGGAGGGCGTGCGCTTTGGTTTGGCCGGCATCCGCGGCGTGGGCACCGGCGTGGCGCAGGCGATTATCGCCGAGCGCGAGGCGGGCGGCCCGTTTAAGACGCTGCACGACTTTGTCGAGCGCGTGGACTCGAGCCAGGCCAATCGTCGCGTGATTGAATCGCTCATCAAGGCAGGCGCCTTCGACTCCACGGGGTATCCGCGCCGCCAGATGATGCACTTTGTGGATAAGAACAACCCCGAGAACATCATCGATGCCGCCGTGAAGCGCCAAAAGGATCGTGCGAGCGGCCAGACGTCCTTCTTCGACATGTTCGGCGATGTCGAGGGCTCGGGCTTTGAGGTGAGCGTGCCCGATCCGGACGGCCAGGAGTGGGACCGCCACCTTAAGCTGAGCCAGGAGAAGGAGGTTCTGGGCATCTACGTCTCGGACCACCCGCTGCGCCCGTTTGAGTATGCGCTCAGCAAAGCGCGCGACTTCTCGTTCTCGCAGATCGACACCGGCTACGAGGTGCAAAACCCCACGGGCGGTACCATCAACCAGGAGATTCCCGAGGGCAAGGCGCTGTGGTGGGCCGGTATGGTCTCGAGCGTATCCAAGCGCGTGACCAAAAACGGCGACCCCATGGGTATTGTGCAGCTCGAGGACATGGAAGGCGAGGCCACGGTCGTGGTGTTCCCCAAGACCTACAAGGAGGCCGAGGGGTACCTGTACGGCGAGGTCGATCCCGAGACCGGTGCCCAGCTGTCCGATGCGTTTGTGCGCATTAAGGGCAAGCTCGAGCGCTCGGACCGCGGCGACCAGATCATCGCGCAGGAGATCGTGCCGCTGGAGCTTAACGAAGAGAACAACAAACCCAAGGTGTTTGAGGTCATGGTGCCCAACAGCCGCTTTAGCCAGGGCAATATGGCGCGTCTTGCCACGGTGCTTACCGCCAACCCGGGCGGCGACCGCGTGGAGATCTTTATCGAGCAGGTGGACGGGCGCGTGCTGCGTGCCGAGGTGCCTGCCAAGGTCAACGCACGCTCGATTCCGCTGTTGGCAGAGGCAAAGGCCATCGTGGGCAACCAAGGCCGCGTGACGGTGATCTAAGATGATTTTTCTGGGACGGGGATTAAAAAATCATTTTGGGTGACGTGTGGCGGAAGACCAGTCTTTCTGGGACGGGAATGATTTTTTCATCCCCGTCCCAGAAAAAATTATTTGGCATGCGAGATTGGAGGAAGTGATGGAGCAGGGGACGTTTGCGCAGGCGCTTCGTAAGGAGGCGGCGCTCAGCAGTACCTTTATGAAGGGGCGCTCGCTCATGCTCAACGGCGCCGTGCTGTCGTTTGAGGACTCCGGCTCGCGCTTCTCCAAAAATGTGACTATTGAGGGCACGGTGCGCGGCTCGCGCGGCGACCTGTACAAGACGCACGTGGCGCTCGACATGGACGAGCACGAGGTTGCCGACTACGACTGCGATTGCCCCGCCGCCTTCCGCTATTCCGGCATGTGCAAGCACGCTATCGCCACGGCGCTGGCGTATCTGGATGCCAGTGGCGCCGAGCCCGTCGAGGGCTTGCGTACGCCGGTCCGCACGTTTACGGCACCGCCCGCACAGTCAAAGCAGCCCACACACCCCGCGCCCACCGCATCTGCGGTCAACCCCAATTTTCCCTTCCCGGCACCCGTCCCCACGAGCCCGAGCCTTGTGGCGGCGCTTTCCGATCTTTCGGACGCGCGCATGGACGAGCTCGTGGCTATGCGTCGCAAGTTCGCCGGCACCATTGACCCCGATGCGCCCAAGGCAGTGCTGGAGCCCTCGCTGGTGCCGTACTACAATCCGCTGTTTGCCGATCGTTTTAACTGGGCACTCGAGTTTCGCATTCGCTGCGGTTCGGTGTCCTACGTGGTTAAGGATATCGACGGCATGGCCGATGCCTATGTGCGCGGCGGTACGTTCTCCTATGGCAAGAAGCTTACGTTTGTCCATGTGCCCGAGGCATTCGATGACGTGTCGACAAAGCTGCTTGACTTTGTTGCAATGACGGTCGCCTACCTAGGTGATATTACGAGCTCGCGCTCGGCATCGTACGACTTTGCCCGCAGCGGCTTTGTCGCCGAGCGTCAGTTGCCGGTATCCGAGTATTCCGTCGTGTCCGTGCTGGACCTGCTGCGTGGCAGGACCCTGTCCTTTGAGCCTGCTTGGTCGCGGGGGACGACGACGCATCGCGCCTACGAGGTGGTGGTCGAGCCGTCGCCGCAGGGGGAGGGCGAAGTCCCGGCCAAGCGCCCGCCGCTCCTTGCCGCCAAGATTGCACCGGCGGCGGGAGGCAGCTACGACTTGCGTCTGCCGGCCGATACGTATTGCTTTGTCGCTGGTGACGCAGCCTATCTGGTCGATACGCGCCGCGCACGCCGTAGCGACACGGCGTTTGCCCAGCATGCGGCACCGTTCCTATCGCACTTGTTGCCCTGCCGCACGCCGGTCCATATCGCCGCCGACCAGGTGGGCGAGTTCTGCCGCATGGCGCTGCCTATCTTGCGCGACTACACCGACCTGACCGCTCCCGCCGCGCTCGACGCCGTGGCGCCCGAGCCGAGCTTTGCCATGGCGATCGGCGTCGACGATGGTCTTGTGACCTGCAAGATTACGGTGACCTACGGCGATTGGTCGGCAGATCTCTTTAGTCTTGGTGCTCCGGGCAGTCCCTTCGAAGAACAACGCCCCGGCGTTCCGCCCCGCGATACGGTGGCGGAGTTTCGCGTTATGGACACGGCTGCCCTGTACTTCGATTTCTACGAGGGCGGCCTGGCATTTGAGGAGCGCGATGACGCCCGCCTGTTCCACTTGCTGACCGAGGGCCTGTCTGCCCTGTCCGAACTGGGCGAGATCATGCTCAGCGATCGCCTGCGCCAGATCTCGGTCCGTCCTGCGCCCAAGCTTTCGGTGCGTGCGACCGTCAAGAGCAACTTGCTCGACGTCGAGCTGGGTGCGAGCGGGCTTTCAGCGGCTGACCTTGCCATCTATCTCGATTCGTATAAGCGCCACCAGACGTTTGCGCGCCTTACGTCCGGTGACATCGTTCGCCTGGACGAGGGCGCTCGTGCCGCGTTTGGTCTTGCCGAGGACCTGGGCGTCGATGCCGTCGACCTGCTCGACGGCGTGTCGCTTCCCGCCTCGAGCACCCTTTTTGTCGACAGCATGCTCGCGCGCACGCCGGCGCTCGAGGCCGATCGCGACGCCGCGTTCCGCCGCACCGTCGAGCGTCTGGACACGCTCGGCAAGATGGACTTTACGGTGCCCGCCTCGCTCAAGGCTACGCTGCGTGGCTACCAGGTCGACGGCTATCAGTGGCTCGGCTCGCTTGAGCACTTGGGCCTCGGCGGCATCTTGGCCGACGATATGGGCTTGGGCAAAACGCTGCAGATGATCGCACATATCCTGGCGCGCGTGGAGGCGGGGGATACCAAGCCCACGCTCGTGGTATGCCCCGCGTCGCTCGTGTACAACTGGGCTGCCGAGTTGGAGCGCTTTGCCCCCTCGCTTGATGTGTGCGCCATCGTGGGCGCCAAAGCCCAGCGTCGCGTGCAAATTGCCGGCGCAGCCGAGCACAACGTGGTCGTGACGTCGTATGACCTCATGCGCCGCGACATCGACGAATACATCGAGCAGGACTTTACCCGCGTGGTGCTCGACGAGGCCCAGTACATTAAAAACCCGCTCACCCAGGTGGCGCGCGCCGCCAAGCGCCTGCCGGCCGGCGTGCGCTTTGCCTTGACGGGAACGCCCATCGAAAACCGCCTGTCCGAGCTCTGGAGTATCTTCGACTTTTTGATGCCGGGTCTTCTGGGCACGCGCGACTCATTTGCCAAGCGCTTTGAGAGTCCCGTCGAGCATGCTGAGGGCGATAGTGCCGCTCGTCTGCAGGCGCTCGTATCGCCGTTTGTGCTGCGTCGCGTCAAGGAAGAGGTGGTGGCCGATCTGCCCGAGAAGATCGAGGATACGGTGATGGCGCAGCTTACCGGCGAGCAGCGCAAGCTCTACCTGGCCAACCAGGACCGCATTGCCCAGCAAGTGCAGCACCGCGAGGCCGGGGAGTTTAAGAAAGACAAGCTCAAGGTACTTGCCGAGCTCACCAAGCTGCGTCAGATCTGCTGCGACCCGCATCTGCACTATGCGGACTACAAGGCGGGAAGCGCCAAGCTCGATACGTGCATGGAGCTCGTTCACGGCGCGCTTGACGGCGGTCACCGCATCTTGCTGTTCAGCCAGTTTACGGGCATGCTCGATATCATTGGCAAGCGCCTGGTCAAGGAGGATATCGCCTTTCTTAAGCTTACGGGCGCATCGTCCAAGGAGAGTCGCGCCAAGATGGTTGCGCAGTTCCAAGCGGGCGAGGTGCCGGTGTTCTTGATTTCGCTCAAGGCGGGCGGCGTGGGCCTTAATTTGACGGCTGCCGACGTGGTCATCCACTACGACCCGTGGTGGAACGTGGCGGCGCAGGACCAGGCGACCGACCGCGCCCACCGCATTGGCCAGCAGCACACCGTGACCGTGTACAAGCTCATCGCCAAGGACACGATCGAGGAACGCATTATGCAGATGCAGGAGTCCAAGCGCGATCTGGTCAACAGCGTGCTCGGCGGCGACGGCATCTCATCGGCGCTGTTCACGCGCGAGGATGTTCTGGCGCTGCTCGGTGGCGACGGTCGCTAGCCTCGCTCGTTATGTGTTCATTTGCCATGCCGTGGATGGTTTGCCTGCCTTTGGGCATAAGAACCATCAAGAACATCGGCACATCAGCAAAGGAGAACATCATGGCGAAATTCTTTAAGGACTCCGACGGCAAGCTCGTTGCCGCCCTTGGCGACGGCGTTGCAACTCCTGCCGGCTGCACGGAGCTGACGGCAAACACCGAGGATGCGGCGCACGAGAAGCATGTGCCTGTTGTCGAGATCGAGCGCGACGGCCACGTCATTCGCGCACGTGTGGGCTCGACGGAGCACCCCATGCTGCCCGAGCACTACATCGAGTGGATCGCGCTTGAGGCCGAGGGCCGCCTGGAGGTCCATTACCTTGAGCCCGGCATGAAGCCCACGACGTTTTTCGCTGGCGGCTCCAAGACCGGTACCGTCTATGCCTACTGCAACCTGCATGGGCTGTGGTCCGCGACGTTCTAGGAGCGCGCCCCCGCTCGGGGTATCATAGCTAGCATATGCACATGCGAGCGCCGGCTGCATTATGCGGCCGGCGCTTTTACTACGACAACGACGATTTACGACGGAAAGGGCTGGGCCATGAAGCTCGCACTTGCACAGATCGATATGCGCCTGGGTGATATTGAGGGCATTTGCGGTCGCATCGAGGATCAAGCCCGTTTGGCCCACGAGCGCGGGGCGCGCGTACTGTGCGTCCCGGCTCCGCTCTTTATGGGTGCTCTGCCCGGCGGCCTGGTGGGCACTGCCGACTTTGAGCACGATATGTTGATGGGCCTGACCGGTGTTGCCGAGCGCATCCAAGAGCTCGACATGATCTGCATCGTGCCCTCTGCGGTTTCGTTTGAGGGCCAGCCCCTGCTTGACTACATGATGCTCAAAGACGGTCGCGTGGTGCCAGCGCGCGCAAGCATTGCCCTGCAGCGTGGCGAGAACAACGACGCGCGTTGGGCGCCTCCGGTGTTTGACGTGGACGGCGTGCGCATCGCCGTGGTGTTTGACCTGGATCGCGAGCTCGAGATGCTGCCGACCGGCGTCGACCTCATTGCCTATTTCCAGTTTAATGCGTTTGATATGACCGACCGCGAGACGGCCGCCATTGCCGCCGTTCGCAGCGGTGCTTACCGCAAGATCGCCTCCAAGCGCAGCGTATGGTTTGCCTGCATGGCTCCGGTCGGCGCCTATGACGAGTCGGTGTATACCGGCGGGTCGTTTGTGCTCGACGATTGCGGTCGCGTGGTGGCCCAGGCGCCGTGCTTTGAGGAGAGCCTGCTGGTTCAGGAGATTCAGCGCGGCGTGATGCTCGATGCCCTGGAGGACCATGAGCTGCCCCAGTTTCGCTCCGAGGAGTGGCTGTGGCAGGCGCTGGTGCTTGCCGTGCGCGACAATGCCCGCGCCCGCGGTGCGTCGCGTGCCGTGGTGGCGCTCGAGGGCGATTTGCCGTCGTCCCTGTTGGCAGCGCTTGCCGTCGATGCCTTGGGTCCTCGTAACGTAATTGGCTTAGTGCTGGGGCGCAACCGCATCTTTACGCCGGCGCAGGAGGAGGCCGAGACCGCCCGCTGTTCTGCTGTTCGCTCAATCGCCGAGCGCTTGCACATTCGCACCGTCGAGCGCGATGCGCCGGATGCGGAGCGCGTGCTCGACCGCGACGTGTCGGCGGGCGATGCCGAGCGCCTGCGTTCGCGCGCGCTGGGCCTGATGCTCGAGGATACGGCGCTCGAGCTGGGCGCCATGGCGTTGAGCCCGCTTTCCAAGACCGAGTACGCGCTGGCGGCGCCCGCGCTGTCCGGCGGCTACCAGGGCGATTTTGCGCCCTTTGGCGACGTGTATCTGTCGACGCTCGAGTTTGTGGCACGCGTGCGCAACCGCACCTCGGCCGTGGTGCCCCAAGAGCTCGTGACGCTCAACGCGGTAGAGGATTGCATGGATCGCGTGCTGGCGCAGGCACTCTCGGCGCTCGCCGGCCCGGTTGATATGCTCGATCGCGCGGCGCAGCTGCTGGGCGGGCTTGAGCCGGGCGAGGTCGATGGTGCGCTCGAGTCGCACGTGGACCGCAACCGCCCCTTTGATGACATCCCGATGGCCGCCGCCAAGCCCGAGGCCTGCTCGCTGCTGCTGATGCTCGTGCGCCAAGGTGAGGCTGCTCGTCGCATGCTACCGACGGCCCCGATCGTCTCGGCCCGTTCGTTTGCCGAGCGCGCCTGGCCGTACATGCTTGCGTGGTCCGATCTGGGGCTCAACGGTAAGGAGCGCATGGCGGTTGATTCGCTGGCGCGCGCCGAGGTGCGCCGTTTTGCCGACGACGATACGAGTGACCGTATGCGCGGCGAGATGATGGGCTTATTAGGCGAGCTGTTGGGTATTTCGCCCGAGCAGATGGAAGAGCTGCGCTCCGAGGACGGTCAGCGTCGTCTGCATGAGGGCATGAAAAAGTTTGAGGGCGAGGTCCAGGACGCCATTGATAAGATGATGGGCGGTCAGGGCGGACCGCAGGGTGGGCCCCAGGGAGGTCCGATGCCGCATCCGCCGATAGATCCGAGGCAATTCCCATTCTTCTCTCAAAACTAGGTCGCTGCGCGCCCGCCAGAGCGGCAATCTGCCTTTCAATCGTCGGGCATGACCGCCAGGTCAATGCCCTCCTCTTTCAAGGCACCTTGCTCGCTCTGGCGGGCGCTCGCTTGCGTATGCTCAGCCTACAATTCAATCTCGGCTGACGTATGGGGCTGGCGTTGTGTTATTCTAGAACAGACGTTCGTGAATGATGTGCGAGGCCTTGCCTTGCGCTTGGCAAAAGACGAGGGGAGGCTGGCTTGGTCATTTTGGGTATCGACCCCGGTTTGGCCCATACGGGTTGGGGGATTATTGAGGAACGGCGCGGAGAGGTTCGCTGTCGTGCCTACGGCTGTATTGAGACCAGTGCCGGAAGCCCGCTCGCGGTGCGCCTGTCGCATATCGCCCGCGACCTCAAGGGTGTCGTAGAGCGCTACCGCCCCGATACCGCTGCTATCGAGAGCATTTACTTTGGCGCCAACGTTCGCTCGGCTATCCCTACGGCGCATGCCCGCGGTGCTGCACTCGTGGCGCTTTCGGAATGCGCGCTCGAGATTGGCGAGTACACGCCCATGCAGATCAAGCAGGCTGTTGTGGGCACCGGCGCCGCGGACAAACGACAGGTCGCGTATATGGTCCGTACGCTCACGCAACTCGATCACGACCCGCATCCCGACCATGCCGCCGATGCCCTGGCTTGCGCCATCTGCCACGTAAACCTCAGCCGCACCCGGGCGCTTACCGGCGGCGAGTTCTATCAACAGAGAGGAACCGGATACTGATGATCTCCCAGCTCCATGGAACGCTTGTCGAGGCCACGATGAGCTCGGCCGTCGTTGACGTATCGGGTGTGGGCTTTGAGCTCGGTATTTCGGGCAGCACTGCCGCCACGCTGCCTACACCCGGCGGCGAGGTTCGCCTCTATACCCGTATGCAGGTGCGCGAGGACGCCATGACACTTTTTGGCTTTGCCTCCAAGGACGAGCGCACGATGTTTGACCGGCTCGTGTCCGTGTCGGGTGTTGGCCCGCGCCTGGCGCTTGCCGTGCTTTCCACCTATACCGTGGGACAGCTGTATTCCCTGGTGATGGCCGAGGACGACAAGGGCATGGCTAAGGTGCCCGGTGTGGGCAAAAAGACCGCCCAGCGCCTCATCTTGGAGCTCAAGAGTACCTTTGCCAAGGACAAGGGCTTTGTGCCGGTCGACGTGATTCCCGGCCAGGTTGCGATGCCGGTTCCCGCCGCCGCTCCCTCGGCAATCGATGACGCCCGCGCGGCGCTCCTTTCCATGGGCTTTAGCCCGCAGGAGACCGAGGTTGCCCTGAGCGGGTATGATGGGCAGGATATGCGTGTCGAGGACCTGCTCGGCGCGGCGCTTAAGCGACTCGGAATGGATGCGTGATGTGGGAAGCCGATGACTCTCAGGACCTTTGGGCGACGCCCGGCAACTCGCCGGCGGCATCCATGGCGCACGGTGAGCGCATGGTGGGCTCGGAGCTGACGCCCGAAGACCTCGATGTCGACCGTACCCTGCGTCCCCAGCGCCTGGACGACTACTGCGGTCAGGAGCATATCAAGCAGAGCCTGCGCGTGCTCATCGAGGCGGCGCAGAGCCGTGGCGAGACGCTCGACCACGTGATCTTCTCGGGCCCTCCGGGTTTGGGCAAGACCACGCTGGCTACGGTTATCGCCAACGAGCTGGGCGCTCAGATCAAGACGACGAGTGGTCCGGCTATTGCGCGTACCGGCGACCTGGCGGCTATCCTTACCAACTTGCAGCCGGGTGACGTGCTGTTTATCGACGAGATCCACCGCCTCAACCGCTCGGTCGAGGAAGTCCTGTATCCCGCGATGGAGGACTTTGCCCTCGATATCGTGATCGGCAAGGGTCCGGCTGCGCGCTCGATTCGCCTGGATATCCCCAAGTTCACGCTGGTGGCGGCAACGACCCGCTCGGGTATGCTGACCGGCCCGCTGCGCGACCGCTTTGGCATTTCGTATCGCCTGGACTACTACACGGTCGAGGAGCTCGCCCAGATCGTGACGCGCTCGGCGACCATTCTGGGCGTGACGATCGACCATCCGAGCGCGCTCGAGATCGGCTCACGCTCGCGTGGTACGCCGCGCCTCGCCAACCGTCTGCTCAAGCGCGTGCGCGACTATGCGCAGGTGCGCGGCAACGGTCCTATTGAGCTCGATATCTGCCGTCAGGCGCTCGAGTTCTTCGAGATCGACGAGCTTGGTCTAGACTGGATGGATATTCGCATCTTGGAGACACTTGCCAAGACGTTCTCCGGCCGTGCCGTGGGCCTGACGACCCTTGCCAGCGCGGTGGGCGAGGACCCGGGTACGCTCGAGGATGTCTATGAGCCCTATCTGCTGCAGTGCGGCTTGATGATTCGCACGCCCCAGGGCCGCCAGGCAACGCTTCGCACTTTTGAGCACTTAGGAATTGAACCAGCCGTTTAGAGACGGGTTTGTTTTGGCTGGTCTGCGGGCTATCGCTGAGCATTGGATAAACATATCGCCATTCATCGGTTACGGGTGTTTTACTATTGCGCGCCCGTGCTATGCTGAATTGGTCTTTTTCTCATCCTGTAACGAAAGGACCGCCCATGCCTACTGACATCGAAATCGCACGTTCCGTCACGCCGCTGCCCATTACCGAGGTGGCTAAGAACGCCGGCGTTGACGTAAAGCACCTGATTCCGTACGGCTTCGACAAGGCTAAGGTCGACTATTCACTGCTCAACGAGCCAACTGATCACCAGGCCAAGCTTGTCCTCGTGACCGCTATCAATCCCACGCCCGCCGGCGAGGGTAAGACCACCACGACCATCGGTCTGGCCGACGGCCTGCGCCGTCGCGGCGTCAAGAGCGCTGTGGCCTTGCGTGAGCCTTCGCTCGGCCCCGTCTTTGGCGTCAAGGGCGGCGCCGCCGGCGGCGGCTGGGCGCAGGTCATCCCCATGGAGGACATCAACCTGCACTTTACCGGCGACTTCCACGCTATCGGTGCCGCCAATAACCTGCTGGCCGCCATGCTCGACAACCATATTCAGCAGGGCAACCGGCTCGGCATCGACGTCAAGCGCATCACCTGGAAGCGCGTCGTCGACATGAACGACCGTCAGCTGCGCCACGTTATCGACGGCATTGGCGGCAAGGCTCAGGGCGTGCCGCGCGAGGACGGCTTCGATATCACCGTTGCCTCCGAGGTCATGGCGATCCTGTGCTTATCCACGAGCATCAACGACCTCAAGGAGCGCCTGGGCGAGATTGTCGTCGGCTACAGCTATGCCGGCGAGCCCGTCCGCGCCCGCGACCTTAAGGCTCAGGGCGCCATGGCCGCGCTGCTTAAGGATGCGCTCAAGCCCAATTTGGTGCAGACGCTCGAGGGCACGCCCGCATTTGTCCACGGCGGTCCCTTCGCCAATATCGCCCACGGCTGCAACTCCATCATGGCCACGCGTATGGCCATGCGCTTTGGTGATGTCGCCATTACCGAGGCAGGCTTTGGCGCCGATCTGGGTGCCGAGAAGTTCCTCGACATCAAGTGTCGCATGACGGGCGTTCGTCCCAGCGCCGTCGTGATTGTCGCCACCGCCCGTGCGCTTAAGTACAACGGCGGTGTTGCTAAGGCCGACCTTAACGACGAGAACCTCGAGGCCCTCAAGGCCGGTATGCCCAACCTGCTGCGCCACGTCGACAACATTCAGAATGTCTACGGTCTGCCCTGCGTGGTCGCCATCAACCGCTTCCCGACGGACACTGAGGCCGAACTCGAGCTCATCGAGTCCGAGTGCCAGAAGCTCGGCGTTAACGTTAAGCTTTCCGAGGTCTGGGCCAAGGGCGGCGAGGGTGCGCTCGACCTGGCCGATGAGGTCATGCGCCTGATTGAGCAGCCGAGCGAGTTCAAGTTTGCCTACGAGGACGGCGCCGATGTTGCTGATGCCCTCGAGGCCGTCGCCACCAAGGTCTACCGCGCCGACGGCGTTGACTTTACGCCGGCTGCCAAGCGTCAGCTCGCCGAGCTGCGCGAGAACGGCTTTGGCAACCTGCCGGTGTGCGTCGCCAAGACCCAGTACAGCTTTAGCGACAACGCCAAGGCGCTGGGCGCCCCCGAGGGCTTCCGCATCACCGTGCGCGAGCTCAAGGTTTCCGCCGGTGCCCACTTTGTGGTCGCGCTGACTGGCAGCGTCCTGACCATGCCGGGCCTGCCCAAGGTCCCCGCGGCCGAGAACATCGACGTCGACAACGACGGCAACATCACCGGCCTGTTCTAAGCCTGCTGCTTATAGCCGCTTGCCCGCCCCGTCGTGCCCCAAGGCCCGGCGGGGCTTTTTGATCCTTAGGCACGCGCATGTCTTGTAGATACCGACGGCCTTTGCCCATCATAGGCTTTTGCGCGGGTAGAATGCATGGATAACTTGATGCTTACAGGCGACGGAAAGGAAACGCTGCATGGACCAGGACAAGACGACTGTGATGGGCGGATATGGCTCCGCACAGGCTGGCGGCAGCGCCGATGCGACCCGCGTTGTGTCGAACCCCGGCAATGCTGCCCCCGATGCGACGCAGGCGTCCGCCGAACCCACACGAGTTATGGGCTATAGCGATACACCGCGGGATCCGTTTGATTATGCACCGCAGGACCCGTATGGCAATGCAACGCCGGACCCGTATGGCAATGCGGCGGCAGGCGCTTATAATAACCTGCCGCAAAATCCCATTCCGCAGCCTCAGCAGACGACGTATATGCCGCGCACGGCACAGTCCCAGCCTCGTTATGAGTCGCGCGATCCGTATGCGCGCCAGCCTTATCGTGAGTACCCCAAGTCGATTCCGCAGTATGGTGAGGACGAGGAAGAGGCGCCGTCGCGTTCGTCGAGTGTGATCAAGAAGATCCTCATTGTGCTGGCGATCTTCTTTGCCCTCTCGATTGTGTTTGCCATCGTGTCGGGCATGCTCAACAAGCGGGGGAGCTCAACGGCCGATACCACTGCCGAGCAAACCGAGTCCGCCTCGTCTAGCACCGTCGATCTGAGCGATATCCCGGGGCAGTACTGGTCCAACGCCAAGAAGCTCCTCAAGTCGCGCGGCGCCGATCTTTCGAATGCTGTGATTCTGACTGACGACGGCTCGACGCCTGTTGTCGATGCCAACTGGGTCGTCACATCTGCCTACTACAACGCTGACGGCAACCTGGAGGTCCAGCTTACGCGCAAGGACGGCTCGTCGGGCAATGCGTCCGGCGATCAAGGCACCACGGACAGCTCGAGCTCCAACACGCTGGAGGACCTGAGCAATAAGGCGCAGGAATTGGGAGACAAGGCGCAAGAGCTGGGCGATACGGCACAAAACCTGGGCGATACCGCGCAGAACTTGGGAGACATGGCGACGGATGCCTGGAACGCCCTACAAAACGGCATTTCGGGCGCACAGGGAAACTAGCGGCCGAGCGGCTAGAGCCTTAGCGGTGCAAACAAAAACGGGACGCAGGATCGCGTGACCGGGCGCATAGGCGCGCTGGTCGGCGGTCCTGCGTCCCGTTTTGCTGTCGATTACAGCTGCTCTGCCGGACGCTCGGGCGAGCTAAAGCCGGAGTCAAACGTGACGACGCATGATGCATCGGGCCTGCGCTCGTGCACGATGCGCGTGACGAGCTCCAGCAGCTCCTCGTCGGATATGTCAAAGCCGTCGGGACGCACCAGGTCAAACGAAACAAAGCCGTCGTGCTCGTGCAAGTCGTGGATGGAAAGCGCGGGGTCGATCTGCGCTACGCCGCGCTTGACCCAGCCGCGCAAGTCATCGCCGGTTGTTGCAATGGGGTCGCAGTGCAACGTGATGGCGATGCCCATCTGGCGTTTGATATCGTGTTCGATGGTGTCCAGAATCTCGTGGTGCTCAAAGGCATCGCCCTCGCCGGGCATTTCCACGTGTGCAGTGGCAAACTGGCGGCCGGGGCCGTAGTCGTGCACCATGAGGTCGTGCGTGCCCAGGACCTGGGGGTACGACATGATCCTGTCGCGGATTTCCTGGACGAGTTTGGGGTCGGGCGCTTGTCCCAGCAGCGGGCTGATGGCGTCGCGCACCAGGCCCATGCCGCTGATGCAAATGAAGATGCCCACGCCCAGGCCCGCCCAGCCATCGAGGTCAAAGCCGGTCGTTTGCGAAATGAGCGCCGCCGCCAAGACCGAGCCCGAGGCGATGACATCGTTTTTGGAATCCTGCGCCGTGGCGATGAGCGTCTCCGAGTCGATGCGATTGCCCAGCGTGCGGTTGAACGCCGCCATCCAGAACTTGACGAGCATGGATGTAGCCAGTGCCGCAAGGGAAACGAGTGTGTAAGCGGTGGGGGAGGGCTTGATGATCTTGGTAACGGACTCGAGCACCAGGTTGATGCCGACGGCACAAACGAGGACGGCGACAACCAGACCGGCGAGGTATTCGTAGCGGCCGTGGCCATAGGGGTGGTCTTCGTCTGCCGGGCGGCTGGCAAGTCGGAATCCGAGCAGGCTCACGATGTTGCTCGACGCATCGGAGAGATTGTTGAAGGCGTCGGCGATGAGCGAGACGGAGCCGGCGAGTAGGCCCGCGATGCCCTTGGCCAGACACAGGGTAATGTTGAGGCCAATGCAAATGAGGCTTGCGGCAAAGCCCGCGTTGGTACGGCGAGTCGTATCGACCGGCTCGCCCTCGCTGCCGGGAACAAGCGTATGTACCAGCCGATTTACAAATAGCATGGCGATCGTCCTCACAATCATGGTTAAGGGGATAGTGTAGCTCGCATGGGCGCACCGTGCGCCGGTGCTCAGAAAATGCAGTAATGGTCTGCTGGAGCTAACGAGCGGCCCTTCTTGTCCGACCGGGTGCTCCATTTTGGGCCACATGGGTATGGGCATGTGCCTGCCTGCCCGACATACTTAATGTCGACAGCCCCTGCGCAAAGGAGGACGTTTCTATGGACGAGATGTTTGCCATTAAATGCCAAAACTGCGGCGGCCCTATGTACTCACACCAGGCTAAACGCAGCTTTGAGTGCGCCTATTGCGGCACGGTCGTTCCGTGGCAGGCCGATGCGGGGGAGCCCAAGAGCGCCCTGGGCATTCGCCATACGCCACTGACGGTTGTCGATGGACTGCTTAAGCTCACCCACGTGTCGCAGCTCGAGCGCCCGGAGGACCCGGACTGGTATTTCTTCAATTCGTACTGGCGCAACCAGTCGGTTCTGGAGCATCTGCTGTGGGAGGACCGCGGCACAGCGCAGGAGTTCCAAGAGGCCACGCACGTGAGCATTCCCTGCCCCTTCTGCGGCGCGTCCTTTGAGGGATCATCGACCCAGCGCGTGTTTGAGTGCCCGTCCTGCGGCAATAAAATCGGTGTAGCCGACCTGCTCAAGCCCGGTACGTTTAGTAAACGCTTGACCTTGGGCGTTGGTGCCGAGCATGTGCCTGAGCAGGGTATTCCCTGCGAAATCTCGCCGCAACAGGCGCGTGCCAACGCGCTGCAGCTGGTGCGCCAGTACCCCGACGCCTTTGCTGGGCACGACGTGGAAGACGCGATTCAAAATGACATGATGCTCTTCTACTTTCCCATGGCGCTCGCGGATTTGCGCATGATGGCGTCCTTCCCGGGCAGGGGCCTGAGCAAGGAGACCCTGGTGTACTACGAGGTGCTCGACTGGGCATACCCGCGGGCAAACTATCTGGATGTTCGCCTTATGGGCATTTTGGAGCCGTGGGACTTTGCCAAGGTCGGTCCGTTCGATCCCGCCATGCAGGAAGGCGACTTCCGCGTTGTCTCCGTCGATGCATCTACCAAGGACCAGGTGGTCATTGATAAGCTGGCGCTCGACGTTGCCGGCAATGATGCCGAGGCGGTGCTGGGGCTCAATAAAAAGAGCATCCGCACCTGGGCGCGCAAGGCTCGCAAGCATAAGGACGGCCTGGTGATGGTACCGGTCTACTTTGTCGATCGCCCAGCGACGGACAGCCGCGATGGCGAGCAGGTGCGCATTGCCGTAAACGGCCAGACGGGCCGCGCGGCCGCGGTGGTGTTTAGCGACAAGCGTGAGACGCATGTGGTGGCGCCGCTCAACCCGAGCCTGCATCTGTCCGGAGAAAGCACCGTGCACGCCACGCCCATCGAGGTCAAATACGTTAAATCGCCCTTCCTCTACCAGATCGTGCGCAAGGGAGGCGGCGAGCAACCGCGCCAGGTGGCAGCGGTTGCCGAGGGTTCCTACCGAGAAGAAAAGCCCAAACGCAAGGGCTTGCTCGCTGCGATCTTTGGGAAGTAGGGGAGTAGTGCCGGTCGGCGCTGCGATCCGATAGCTAGAGGAACGGGGCAGCTCGCAGGAGTGCGGACTGTCGTCTGATTGTTTGAGGGTGCCAGATGTAAATAATCGGTGGAGCGGCTGCAAAAGAGCCGTCTCGCTGGGTAAAATCAGGATGTGCCGCGGAACCCGCTCCTCAGCTAGTCACACTTCGGAAGCGCGGGCAACGCAGGTATTATCGTCTAAAGGGCCGGCTGCAACCGGCCCTTTTTATGACTCCCTTCGCTATCCGTTACTGCTTATATTCCCGCCAGATCGAGTAGAGGTTCCGGGCAATGCCGGTCACATACATCGAGAGGCGCAGGATTTCAAGAAACAAGTTCATAGGCTTCACCCCAATCGGAGATCGGAGCGTTGCCCGCAGGCGGATTCCGCGGCAGTCAAGATTTTACCTCACAGGCCGCGGTGGGAGACATCCTGCCCATTCCATGGTTTGGAACAGTGTCGATCTAACGGGCAATCAAACCCCTAGCACTCTTTGAATTGAGCAAGCATCTGCCCGAAGAAGCTGAGCCCGGATGGCTCATAAATGAGTGAGCCGCCATCTTCGGTTCGGTAGACCCCGCAGGGGAGGTAACGCCCGTCGGGGAGAACATAGAGGTTGGCTTCTTCCTTCAGTCCTGCTGGAAATAGCGGAATCCCGTTTTCGTCCACTTGGAACTCGTCTATATTTGCGATCTTTCTTTCCGTGGTGCCTCCTGGTCAGTTTCTATCGTAAGTGCGCCCTAAAACAAACACTGCTCTATCAGCTCTTTACCGCGCAAGGCGTCGGTCCACTCCTGCGGAATTGCGTCGATGCCGTATACCGTGCCGGCGAGGGCGCCGGCAACGGCTGCGGTGGTATCGGTGTCGTCGCCTAGGTTGACGGCGGCAAGCACGCAATCTTCGTAGCTGTTAGTGTTGACGAAGCACCAGGTGGCTGCCTTAAGCGTGTCGCGCACGAAGCCACCTGACTTGATCTCCTGCTCAGGCATGCCTTTCAGATGGAGTGCCCACGAGGGGAGCGCGTCGTTCATCACATTCCTCATCAGCTCAACAAATATGATGCATGCATCGGTTGATGTTCTGTGGGCGTGCGTGATTGCCGAGACCTCGCGGATCTCGTTGTCCGTCGCATCGGTGAACGCTAGGGGAGCGATGCGCATGAGCGATCCGTTGCCGTTGTCGCGCTCGCCGGAGCCTCCTTTGCCGGTGTGCAAAGCGCGGGCGGTCGTGCCGCCGTAATCGAAAACGCCGTCGATCGTATACTCGCCACGGGCAATCCAACTTACGAACTTGTCGCGCATGTCCGCGGTGTCGATGTGCCCAAGCTCCCTAATCGAGTCGCAGGTAGCAAGCGTCATGGACGTGTCATCGCTCCAGGTGCCGGCGGGCTGCCCATGCGTGCCGTAGCCGATCATGTCGGTGCATTCGAACGTGCCGCGGGGCCTGAACTCGTAGGGAACGCCCAGTGCGTCGCCGACGGCGAGCCCATAGATGCAGTCGCGCAGTGTTGTTTTCGGTCTGTCTGTCATGGAAAGCTCCTCTTATCCCAGGTGATGTGGAGCGCCATCGGTGGTGTCGGTCGCAACGTATTGCTATCCTTGTGCTTCGCCATTAGTCGTTTCGTTGATGGCGCGGTACTCGGCACTCAGCTCGCGCGCCAGCTCTTCCTTACTTGGAAGATACGGCAGGTATTTGGCGGCAAACACTTGGTCGTTGTCTTCGGGCAGCGTGTACTCGACAATCGAATCGCTTTTGTCCGCGCAGAGCACGATGCCTATGGGCGGATTGTCGCCTTCGTTCATGAGCTCGCGCGTGTAGTAGTTCACATACATTTGCATCTGGCCCAAGTCCTGGTGCGTAAGATCGTCCGTCTTAAGGTCGATAAGCACGAAGCAGCGCATCAGATAGTTGTAAAACACAAGGTCAATATAGAAATGGCGCCCATCAAAGGTGATGCGCTTTTGGCGCGCCTCGAAAGCGAAGCCACGGCCAAGCTCCAGTAGGAACTTCTGAAGATGTGTGATGAGCGCCTGCTCTAGATCGCTCTCGCGAAACGCAGTATCGTCCGAGAAACCTAAAAACTCCAGTACATATGGGTCGCGGATGATATCCTCGGGGCGACGAGCCGGGGCGCTCTTCTGGATTTCTTGGGCGGCGGCCTCCTTGTCCTTGCTGGCAAGCAGGCGCTCGCGGAACATGGTGTTGATCTGGCGCTCGAGCTGACGCGTGCTCCAGCGAGAGTCAGCGCATTCGTTCATGTACCAGGCGCGAGCTTCGGGGTCGGGAATGCGCATCAGCCTGCGGTAATGAGTCCAGCTCAATTCGCTACGCAGTGCGTCGCGAATTGGAAACGCAAGAAAGAACTGACGCATATTGCGAAGGTTTGCGATGCCAAAGCCTCTTCCGAAATCCGCTGTAAGCCTTCTGGAGAGGCCCGCAATCAATGCCTCTCCATATGCTGCGCGCTCCTCTCCACCCTGTTCATCAACAATACTCTTGCCGATTTCCCAATATGCCTCAACCATCGCAAAGTTAACGGCGGTATAGGCCTTGTCGCGAGCGGCGTTGAGAATCGAGGAAACCTGCTTGTAAAAACCTTCGGGCACGATTGCCGATTCTCCACGGTTTACCAGTTCGCCCATCACTGTCGCCCCACTTTCCTCTTGTGGAATGCATCTTTATCGCATTTAGTTTAAAGCCTCGCGCGGACACGAATTGCTGTGCTGTCTGACATCTTCGCATGGGGCCTTGAGGTGGTTAAAATGTGGCCATAGAGACAGTTTTAACGAACCCCATGGGGGTGACGCGCATGGACAACAACACCTTGCTGTTCCAGGACAAAGGTTCGGGCGGGTTTAAAGACGTCAGGATCTACCCCAACCGCATCGAGGTGCTCAAGAAGGGCACTTTCGGCGGCAAGCATATCGAGATTGTCTACCTTAAGGACATCACGGGCGTTAACAGGATCAAGGGCCGCAATGTTTTTCTGCGCAACAGGTTGTTGACTGCCTGTGTCTTTTGCCTGAGCAGCCGCTCCCGGGCTCAGGAATTCGTCAACGTGCTCAATATGGTGATGTGACCGGGCGCTTTCGAACACAAAAAGCCGGGATGCAAGGAGTCACACCTTGCATCCCGGCTGAGCTAAAACGGCGCTGCTGCATGCCGTTGGAGCTTTAGCGCTTGATCTCGATATCCTCGAGCTTAACGTCCATGGCCTCGGTCTTGGCTTTGGCGATGTCGTCGGCAAATTCCAGAGACTCCATCATGGTCTCGACGGCGTCCTTGTGTTCCTCGACGTTGTCGATGCGCACGTACACGCTGCCGCCGTCAACGTCGGTGAAGTACTCGGTCGTCACGCCGCCCGAGTGCGTAAAGTAGGCGCTGCGCCAGGTCTTGCCGTTGTACTTAACGGGATCGCTCTCGGTCCATCCGGAGTTGGCCTTCCACTTTGCCTCGTAGTCAAACAGTTCATCGGCCTTCTTGTCAGGATCGAAGACGGGGATGAAGCGGTCGCTGGCGTGTTCGCTCTCGGTGAACTTAAACTGGGCCCTGTCGGCCGTGTCGCCGGCAACGTCGGTAATCTCGACGCCCTCGGGAACCTCGACCTTAAACCAAATGAAGTCGGTCCTCATATCCACGGCTGGCTTTTCAGCTCCGCCGCCACCGCCACTTCCGGTAGCGCCGCCGCTGCCACCGCAGCCCACCAGGGCAACTGCGGCAAAGAGGCTGATGCAGAGGGTGAGAATCGCAAAGGCCTTCTTTTTCATGGTCGTGTCCTCCTCGATCTGTAACCGCCCATGGATTACCTGCTTTTACTGTACGCGTTGACGGCTCGCTAGGGTGGGCCATGTGTCCCATTCTGAGGGCCGGATTTGCGCCGTTAAGTGGCAATATGTTCGGGCGCAAAAGAGGGGAGGGCCGATGTTGTCGGCCCTCCCCGGGGTTGGGTGCCCGTTGTTTTAATGGGGCGCGCGTACGTGGGCGTTGCCCCAACAGATTCCTTGTTTATAGATATGCCCCAGTTTGTGACGTCCGGAAGTCCCGAAAGGTGGGCCATGTGTCCCATGTTTGCGTTGGCATGGCCTATCGTGTGCCATAGAAATCCGCGATGGCCAGGTGTACTGACGCTAATGTGCTTATGGGCTAGACTTAGCATCATTACGTGTTTGATGCGGTTGGCCGGCGGTTGCCGCCCGACCGATCTATATGACTTGAAGGTGCATGCGTATGAGCCAAGAGATGATGGACAAGACCTGTCGCGGGTTTGCCGAGGCGCTGGCCGCGCGCGAGCCGGTTCCTGGCGGTGGCAGCGCGAGCGCCTTTGTGGGCGCGCTGGGCGCCTCGCTGTGTGGAATGGTTGCCCGCTACGGTGCGACCAATCCCGCGCTTGCTGATCGTGCGGATGACCTGACGCGCGCGTTTGCCCAGGCTGATGAGCTGGCGCAGGAACTAGTGGGTCTGGTTGCCGAGGATGTGCGCGCGTACGGCCAGGTGTCTGCGGCATACGGTATTCCTTGTGATGACCCGGCTCGACCCGTGGCGATTCAGGACGCGTTGCGCGTGGCGGCCATGCCACCGTATCGGATCATGGATGCCTGCGCCCGCGCGCTGGCGCTGCTCGAGGACATGGCCGACAAGGGTTCGCGCCAGTTGCTGTCCGACGTGGCATGCGGCGCCGTGTTCTGCCGCGCCGCCATGCAAGGCGCGAGCCTGACGCTCTTTGCCAACACCACATCTATGAAAGACCGGGCGCGCGCCGAGGAACTCGAGGCGGCGTGCGATGAACTACTAGATACGTGGCTGCCGCGCGCCGATGCACTGGCGCGCCGCGCTGCCGACGCCGCAAGGAAGAGGAGATAGCCATGGCCGAGCTGCTCAAGGGTGCTCCCGTTGCCCGTGCTTTGACCGAGGAACTTGCCGCTCGTTGCGTCGCCCTGCGCGAACAGGGCATCGTGCCGACGCTGGCCATCGTTCGCGTGGGCGAGCGCGAGGACGATCTATCCTACGAGCGCGGCGCCCTCAAGCGCTGTGAGAAGGTTGGCGTTGAGGCTCGCCGCGTTTTACTCCCTGTCGATGTTTCGCAGGATGAGCTACTGGCGGCTATTAAGGACATCAATGCCGACCCCGCTGTTCATGGCTGCCTGATGTTTCGTCCGTTGCCCGCTGGGCTTGACGAGGATGCGGTTGCCGCGGCACTCGATCCCGCCAAGGATGTTGACTCCATGACACCGGCCTCGCTGCTCACCACGCTTTCGGGTCGTGGCGAGGGCTTTGCTCCCTGCACGGCCGAGGCCGTGTTTGCGTTGCTGGACCATTACGGTGTTGAGCTGGATGGGGCAAAGGTCACGGTTGTTGGTCGGTCGCTGGTAATTGGTCGTCCCGTTGCCGCCATGCTTACGGCTCGCAATGCCACGGTGACGATGTGCCATACGCATACGCGCGACTTGGCTGCCGAGTGCCGTGCGGCTGATATTGTGGTTGCGGCCGTTGGACGCGCACGCACGATTGGCGCGGATGCGGTTCGCGAGGGCCAGACGATCATCGATGTCGGCATTAACTGGGACGAGGCCGCTGGCAAGCTGGTCGGCGATGTCGATTTTGATGCTGCGGAGCCGATTGTTGACGCAATTACTCCCGTGCCGGGTGGCGTGGGCGCTGTAACGACGGCGATTCTCGCCAAGCACGTGATCGAGGCGGCGGAGCGTGCATCGAAATAGGCGTTTTTGACCACAGAGGTTGCCGAGGTCGCGGTTTCGCCCTTTTTGTGCCGAAGCGATACACTGTTGCCGTTTGATTTCTTCGCTCAAGGAGGATGCGCATGCCGTGCACAACGATTTTGGTTGGTAAGAACGCGAGTTACGACGGCTCGACGCTGGTTGCCCGCAATGAGGACTCGTCCAATGGGGTATTTGAGCCCAAACGCATGCGCGTGGTGCATCCCGACGAGCAGCCGCGTGTCTACACGAGTGTCCTGAGCCACCTGACCGTTGAGCTGCCCGATAATCCCATGCGTTACACAAGCGTCCCCGACGTTGTCCCGGGCCATGGCATTTGGGCCGAGGCCGGCTTCAACGAGCTCAATGTTGGCATGTCCGCAACCGAGACGCTCACCACCAACGAGCGCGTCCGCGGCGCCGATCCGCTCGTGGACTACGTGCCCGCCAAGGGCAACGAGGGCGAGGACGGCTATGTTCCGGCGCAGCCCGGCGGTCTGGGCGAGGAGGATATGGTGACCCTGGTGCTGCCGTACGCCAAGTCCGCCCGCGACGGTGTGCGCATTCTGGGCGACCTGCTCGAGCGCTACGGCACCTACGAGAACAACGGCATCGCCTTTAGTGACGTTGACGAGATCTGGTGGCTCGAGACCATCGGTGGGCACCACTGGATCGCCAAGCGCGTGCCCGATGACGCCTATGTGACCATGCCCAACCAGCTGGGTATCGACAGCTTTGACCTGGACGACGCCGAGGGTGCCCAGGCAGATCATATGTGCTCCGCCGACCTGCGCTCCTGGATGGCCGAGTGGCATCTGGATCTGACGCTGGGCGTTAAGGGCGACGGTCCGGCGACGGTCTTTAACCCGCGCGAGGCATTTGGCTCGCACAGTGACAGCGACCACGTCTACAACACGCCGCGCGCCTGGTACATGCAGCGCTGCCTCAACCCCAGCGATGTGTGGGACGGTCCCGACGCCGACTACACGCCCGAGAGCGACGACATCCCCTGGAGCCGCGTGCCCGAGCGCAAGGTGACCATCGAGGACATCAAGTACGTGCTTTCGAGCCACTACCAGGGCACGGAGTACGACTGCTACGGCAGCAAGGGCACGCCCGCCACGCGCGGCGCCTATCGTCCCATCGGCATTAACCGCAACAGCCAGCTCGCCGTGCTGCAGCTGCGCCCCTATGCACAGCCGGCGTATTGTGCCGTGCAGTGGATGGCGTTTGGTTCCAACTCGTTTAACGCGCTCGTACCGCTGTACGCCAATGTCGAGACCATGCCCGAGTACTATGCCGACACGCAGGCTCGCGTGACGTCCGAGAATTTCTATTGGGCAAATCGCCTGATCGGTGCCTTGGCAGATGTTCGCTTCCACGAGTGCGGTCGTGCGGTCGAGGATTATCAGGAGAAGGTCGGCGGCATGGGCCACAAGCAGATTCACGACGTTGACGCTGCCGTTGCCGCGCTGCCCGAGGCCGAGGTGCCCGCCGAGCTCGCCCGCGCCAACGAGGCCTTTGCCGAGCTCGTGCGCGTGGAGACCGATGCCCTGTTGGGCAAGGTGCTCTATACCACGAGCTGCGCCATGAAGAACTCCTTCGCGATGAACGACAACGTAAGGTAAAGACGGCCTTGCAACGAGCGAGCGGGGCAAACGCCGTCAAGGGCTTTGCCCCGCTCGATTTCTATCCCGGCGATAAAACGATTTTGTGTCGTTCACCCAATCTTGGGTACAAGAAGGCCAATGCAGTTGTTCATGATTGGAGCCAACCATGGTTATGAAATTCGATCAGCTTGTTAACGGTGCCATCAACGTGGGCTTCGGTGCCGCCGCCGTTGCCGTTGAGGGCGGCAAGAAGGTCCTCGACGACCTCAATACCAAGGGAGAGCAGGTACGCAAGGACGCCGGCACCCCCGATATCGCCCGCAGCGTGTCCGACATGTTCGAGCAGGCCGGTGGCACCATCTCCGACCTGACCGAGCGCCTGGGCATGCAGGGCGAGACTGCGGCGCAGCGCGTGCTCGACGAGCTCATTCTGGCCCGCGTCCGCGTTATGACCGCCTCCGAGCGCACGGCCTTTTTGGCCCATGTGCGCGACATCGTCGACTCGGTCGAGGACAACGTGACTTCGGTGCCCGTCGAGTCCGTTGAGCCCGACGATGCAGAGGACACCGAAGAGGCCGAGTAGCAGCGCAGATGGCAGATTCCACCACTGATTACAACAATCTAGATCCCTTGGGTGACGAGACGGCGGTTGTCGATGAGGTCGATGCCGCCGTCTCGGGCGCTCGCAAGAAGCCGCGCGCTGTCGATATGGTCCCCGAAGAGCCCGACGCGATGGCGCCGGACGAGGAATACCAACTCACGCCGGCAGGTCGTCGTGAGCGCATTGGGCAGATTGTTCGCCTGATCAAAAAGTATCGCGTGTGGGACAACCTCACGCCGGTGCGCCTGCGCCGCCTGCTCGAAGAGCTTGGCCCCATGTTCGTCAAGATGGGGCAGATTCTGGCCAACCGGTCCGAGATCTTGCCGCAGCGGTTTTGCGACGAGCTGCGCCGCCTGCGTTCCGACGTAGAGCCGGTGCCGTATGAGGTAGTGCTCCGCTGTCTGGAAGAGGAGTACGGCCAACGCCTGGGGCAGATGTTCGACGCGATCGACCCCAACCCGCTCGGTAGCGCATCGCTCGCGCAGGTGCACCGCGCCCGTCTGGTGACCGGCGAGGACGTGGCCGTTAAGGTACAGCGCCCCGGCGCGCAACAGGTCATGGCACAGGACATCGACATCATCCGTTCGGTGGTGCGCATCGTTTCCAAGTTCGTCAACACCGACCAGTTTGTTGACTTACACGCCGTCGTCGAGGAGCTGTGGGCCTCGTTTCGCGAGGAGACCAACTTTTTGGCCGAGGCAAAAAACCTCAACGATTTCTATGACTTCCATAAGAGCGTGCATGGTGTGTCGTGTCCCAAATCCTACTTGGACCTTTGCACCGAACACGTCGTGGTCATGGACTACATTGACGGCATCTCGATTGCCGATCCCGAGCGCCTGGTGGCCGAGGGCTATGACCTGGAAAAGATCGGCTCGGCGATCGTCGAGGACTATTCGACGCAGGTGCTCGATGACGGCTTTTTCCATGCCGACCCGCATGCGGGAAACATCATCCTCAAGGACGGCATCGTCTACTTTATCGACCTGGGCATGGTCGGGCGCATGTCGAGCCATGACCGAGGCATCGTCAAGGACATGATTTTCGCCGTGGCCGAGGGCGACGTGCCCAAGCTCAAGGATTCGCTTATGCGCTTTGCCGTGACGCGCGGCGACTCGGCCGAGCTCGACCATTCGGCCTTTTTGTCCGACTTGGACTTTATCGTCGCCGACTTTGCGGGTCTTGACCTTAAAGACCTGGATATCGGCGAGTTTTTGACCTCGCTGCTAAACCTGGCGCGCAAAAACGACGTTGAGCTGCCGAGCGTGGTGACGATGTTCGCCCGCGGCATGGTGACGCTCGAGGGCCTGCTGACCGAGTACATGCCCAACGTCAACATGATCCAGATCATCCAGACGCACATCAAAAACGAGAAAAGCACCTATGCGCGCGTCCGCGAAATGGGGCGCGATCTTGCCGCGAGCAGCTATCGCGCGGCAAAAGGCTCGCTCGAGGCGGCCGAGTATCTGGGCTTGGCGTCGCGTATGCTCACGCGCGGCCAGCTTAAGGTGAACACGCAGATCATGAGCAGCGATAAGGCGCTGCGGCAGCTGGGTGGAATCATCGACCGCATGTCGATGGCAATTGTGATCGCCGGTCTGTTTATCGGTTCGTCGGTGGTGTACTACGCGCGCATCGAGCCGGTTGTGTTTGGTATCCCGGTGATTGGCTTTATGGGCTACGTGAGCGCGCTGGTGCTGGCGCTGATGCTGGGCCGCGAGATCTGGCGCAACAGCCACGGCGGCAAGCGGTAACGATTTCGCGGGATCAGAGGAAGACGGATCCTTTTGCTCGGCATTCCATCCTCACCCTTTTCTATCGCAAACCATAGCTTTTACCTTGGGCTTCGCCTGTGTGCGGGGCCCTTTTGCGTGCTACCATATCGACAGTAATAATCGATGGCCTAGATGGTGGTGCGGAGACGCACGAATGCGCGGTTTTCCTGCGCGTTTGGGAGAATCGGGGTGCAAGTCCCCGGCTGTACCAGTAACCGTAATTCCTCTTGGCCCGGGATGTTCGCGTCGCAGATCGAACGACGTACCCGAGCCGTTAAGGTTAAGTCGGATCGCCTCCCATCTTGCATGCGGCTGCGGCGTATGCCGCCGGTGTGCATAGGGCTCTGGAGGGAAGGGGGACCCCGATGGGGGAACTCGAGCGCAGCATGCGCGATGACGTGGGGCAGCCTCAGGGCAACGCTCCAAGTACAGACAATGGGGGACAAATGGATATGTTTGAGGACGAGCGCAAGCGCGCCTCGTTGCGTCGCCATGGGGCGATCGCGCGCGGCGTAGCCAAGCGCGGCCTGGTGGCATTCCTGGCCTTCGCGATGGCCTTTGGCACCACACCGGCCCAGCTGTGGGCCGATGGCGCCGAGGGCATTGCCGAGGCCGTGGCTCAGGCCACAATGCCGAGCGAGGGCGCGCAGGCCACGGACGGTACTGCAGATACTACCGCGGCTGCTGCCGACGCAAACGATTCGGCTGCAGGTGGCTCCTCCGAAACTGGGGATACGGGTTCGGCCGCGCCTGACAACGTGAGCGATGATGCATCGGACGACCCCGCTGCGTCAGACCCTGCTTCGGCCACCCCGGCGAGCGAGGCGTCTGACACCACCGCCGAGACCGGCGACGCGACTGCGGTGGCCAGCGAGCCCAGTGTTGCCAAGGCCGCGTCTCGTGCCGCTGATACGTTTTCCTCGAATAATGGTGTCAGCGTCGGAAAAAGCCAGTCGCCTTCTCGTTGGGCTGGCTCTAACTTCACCGCTTTTATCCAGAGCAATACTACGCTCTATGCGAATGTTTGGACTTCGTCCAGCAAGCGCGCCAGCGCTTCGGGCTGCACCTATCAGTGGCTTGCTGCCGACATCAGCAACAAGAGCGATGCGGACAATTCCGCATTTGTTCCTGTCGAGGGCCAGACGGGCGCATCGATCGTTTTGGACGATGCCCTGCGTACTCAGCTTAACGGCAAGTGCCTGCGCGTACGCATTACCGATGCAAGCGGTAACGTCATCTACGGCCCGACCAAGGGCGCCAACAACCAAAAGCTGACGGCGACGAACACCATCAAGGCACCCGTTCCTACCAAGACGGCCCTGGATGCAAAGTCTTATGTCCTCATCCAGTCTTCGGCAGACGATTCGAGCTCGTATTCGTCCGTCAAGGCCGAGATACTGAACCCTGGCACTACACTTTGGGCGAATGCCTACGACGGCGAAGCGGTCCCCAATAAGCGTATTGCGGCGCAGGGTGGCTGGACCTATCAGTGGCTTGCGTCCGATACGCGCGATGCCGAGGACTCTGCCTATCAGGTGATTCCCGGTCAGACCGGCCAGTCGCTAACGATTACGGACGAACTCGCCTCGCAGCTTGCGGGCAAGTACATTCGCGTTAAGGTTGTCGGCGATGGCCAGGAGCTGTACGGTCCGAGCAGCTCTTTCGGGACGCCCGCGTCTGTTGGCTACAATACGCCGGGTCCTGTTGCCGCGAGTGACCAGATCGCGTTAGGCCACATCGTTCTCGCCTATAACGGCGCCGAATTTGGCGACGATTATGAGAACGTCCCCAACGCTAACGTCGGTGACACGATTAAGGCTGCCGCCTACTACCTTAACTACGACACGCCGACTGACCTCTATGGCTCCGACAAGGTCGATTTTTCTTGGTGGGTGGCCGATTCTGCTGACGGCACGTTCGAGCAGGTTGCAACTGGTGATACCTTCACGGTTACCAAGGAGTGCGCGAACCGCTACCTCAAGGTGGTCGCAAAGGCCAAGAAGGGTATCCCCGGCTCCGATAGCTGTGAGACCAAGGCGGGCCGCATTCTGCCCAAGGGCGCGACGACGCTCGATTCAGTTGCATTTACCAATGCGAGCAAGGGCGCCAAGGACACTGGCTCTACGATTGAGGCGTGCGCCTACAAGGCGGTCGATTACTCGTCTGAGCCGGTTACCGAGGGCGTTACCTACACGTGGCGTTGGTCCTCTGTCGACCCGTCTTCCTCTGCGTTTGATGCGAAGACCGACTGGCATGTGGTCGAGGGCAAAACCGACAGCAGCTTTACGATTCCCGATGACTACGCCAAGCGCTGGGTGAGCGTGTCGGCCACTGCGGGCGATAACACCGTAGAGGCGACTACTGCTGTGGCCGTTAAGGCCGCAGGCTCGCACGAGCTGTTCCTGGCGTATCTCAAAAAGATCGTCGGCGATCAGAGCGATGACGCCAAGTTTGTCTACAAGAGTGGCGAAAAGATCGGTGTTACTGCATTCGAGAAGACGTCTGCAGGAACAAAGGGTGCCGAGCTTACATCTGATCAACTGACGTATACGTGGCAGATTGCCGATAGCGCCCAGGGTCCGTTCACGACGCTGACGGATGAGAACGCGCACAGGCCGTCGTTCGTAATTTCGCAAAAGTACGTCGGCAAGTACCTCAAGTGCATCGTCGACGGTGGCTACAACACCGACTATGCCTCCACGCGTTATGCCATCGTCAAGGGCGAAGATGCCAAGGCGTATACCCTGACATCGGTTAATGTCGCTTCGAGCGGCAACCTTGCACAGGTCGGCGGAACGCTTACCCCTACTGCCAATTACATGGCAACGGGCGATTGGGGCGATTACGAGACGGCACTCCCCGAGGGCTCCCTCGTCGATTACCGCTGGTATCTCGCCGATGACGCTGAGGGCACAAATGCCCACGAGCTGTTTGGCGCCGACGAAACGACCGGCGCGATCACGCTTCCCGCCTCGGCTGAGGGCAAATACGCCTATGTCGTGGCAAACGCCGGCAACAACGATGTCAAGAGCACCGCTTGGCTCGTTAATTCTTCCGACGAAAAGTCTCTTTCCGTTAACGTCAGGGTTGTAGGCGTAAGCAAGCACGATGTCGGTCAGTCCTATGACCTTGTGGACTGGGTGCCGACGGCCTCGTTTGAGTGGTCGAGTACCCAAAAAATGTCTGCCTGGGACATCTTTGCCAAGGTGCTTGACGACGCCGGCTATAGCTATAGCACGGACGGCGGCGTTCCCTATTCGGTTACGAACCCCGATAAGTCCCAGACGCTCGCGATGGAAAACACGGCGTCCGGCTATAAGTACTGGCGTTTTGATATTAATGGCAAGGCTGCCAACTCTTATGCCACGGGCTACTACCCGAGCGATGGCGACACGCTCGAGCTCGTGTACGAGGATCCCACGGGCACGGTTTCCACGCAGGTTTCCGCGACGTGTTCGGTCGTCGGCACCGACGCCAAGGGTGCTCAGCAGACCTGGGCCGCCGCTCAGAGCATTACGCTGAAGAAGGGCTCGACCGCGGCCGACCTCTCCGAGCAGCTCTTCAAGCAGACCGGCCTCAAGGCGGACTACGACCCCAACGGCTCCTGGGGCTGGGCGCTCAATTCGATCACGTCGCCCTTCGACTCCGGCCGCACGCTCGCCTACGACCCGACGACCGAAGCGTACTGGCAGCTGTTCATCAACGGCAAGTCCTCCATGGTCGGCGCCGGCGGCTACACGCTCAAGGCCGGCGACTCCGTCGTCTGGTACTACTCGAAGTACAACGACCCCGCTCCTGCCGATCAGCTTTCGGTAAGCTGCACCGTTATCGGCCAGGATGCTTCGGGCGCCCGGCAGACGTGGGCACAGCCTACGACAGCTCTCGTGGACGAGGGAACAACCGCTGCTGACCTTTCCGAGCAGATCTTTAAAAAGTCTGGCATTGGCGCCAAAACGGGGGAGAGCTCGTTTGGCTGGTATCTCGAGTCGCTGACCTCGCCGTTCGAAAAGAACGTGACCCTCTCGAGCGAGAAGGTTGACGAAAACACCTGGAAATATTGGCAGTTCTTTGTCAATGGCAAGCCTGTTGATGTTGGTGCGGGCGCCTATACGCTTAAGGCAAGCGACGAGATTGCTTGGGTCTATGGCTCCGACGGCACCATGCCTGGTCAGGTCTCCGTTTCGATGGAGATCATCGGCAAGAAGGACGATAAGGCTCAGCGCTGGACTGATCCTTCGATGCAGGTGTTTGTCGAGGGCACGACGATCAAGGATGCCTCTGCTGCCTACTTCGATGCCGTTGGCGTCAAGTCCAAGATGTACGACCAATTTGGTTATTGGGGCGTTCACACTCTTGTCTCTCCGCTTGATGGCACCGAGCTGTCGGGTGCTTGGTCGTTCTTTGTCAACGGCGTTCCTGGGTCTCAGCTCGATAGCGACTATGTGCTCAAGTCGGGTGACAAGATCGTCTGGGCTTATGCTGCTGGCGATACCGTTCCTAATCCCGATGAAGTCGTAGTTGATCCGAGCGCTTCGCGCCCGACCGATTGGAAAGCCGACTGGAGCGGCAATTCCAATGCGGTGGTCGAGAACGTGTCCACGCCTACGGGCGCGCTGGCAAGCTCTTGGACGTTTGATTGGAAGGCCTATTCGGGCGCCACGTACCCCAACGCGAGCGAGCCGATTGTCGTAAACGGCAATGTGTATCTCGCCGTCAACAAGCGCCTGCTTAAGATCGATGCCGAGTCGGGCAAGGTGCTGGCCGAGTCGAATCTTAAGACTGCGATTGGCTACACGACGCGTCCGATTTATACGAACGGCTTGGTCATCGTCCCGCTCGATGGCGGTGCGGTCCAGGCTCTGACGGCCGATACGCTCACGACGGTTTGGGTTACCGACCCTGTGAGCAAAACTGCTCAGTCGAATTCTCAGCTGACGGTCGATGGCAACTATCTCTATGTCGGCACCGTTGATGTCGACTATGGTAAGGGCGTGTATAACAACGGCCATCTGACGCGCATCAATATCCTGACCGGTGCCGTTTCCTGGCAGCACGTCAACGCCGATGAGGGTTATTACTGGACGGGCGCTACCGTGGGTGACGGCTTTATTCTGGTTCCCACCAGCGCCGGTACCGTTGAGATGCTCAGCAAGTCTTCGGGCGCTGTGCTTGGAAGCGTTTCCGTTGGGGCTATCGTTAACTCCTCCTGTGTGCTCTCCGCCGACGGTAGCCATGCTTATCTGATTTCGCGCGATGGCAAGCTGCACGTTTTGGCGATTTCTGACGGTAGTTCGCGTGATGCGGATGCCGCTTCGCGCATTTCCGAAGAGCGCGTCGTCGACCTGGGTCTTACGGGATGCGCCTGCATGCCTACGCTGTATGGCAACAAGCTGATTGTCGGCGGCGAGGTTTCCGGTGGCTCTGCGCTGGCGATTGTCGACCTTGATAATGACTTTGCTACGACGTTGGTTTCGTCTGCTGATGGCTCCGCGCTTCCCATCGGCGGCATCAAGGGCGCACCGCTCGTGAGCGCCCAGGCAGATGGCACGTATGTCTACTTCACGGTTAACTACGGTGCGACTTCCGACTATGTGAACTACACCTCGGGCGGCGGTGTCTATCGCTACAAGCTGGGTGACGCGCAGGCGACCGGTGCGTTTAGCGCAACGGGACACAACAACTACTGCGACTCGCCGATTGCCTGCGACGCCAAGGGCAACCTCTACTACATCAACGATTCCGGCACGTTGTTCAAGCTGAATGGTGGCGTTAAGGTCTCGTTCGAGACTGGCGAGGGTTCCAAGGTCGATTTCCAGACTACGGCCGACGGCAAGCTGGTTAAGCCTGCCGATCCGACGCGTGAGGGCTACACCTTCGGTGGCTGGTACACCGATGAGGCTTGCACGGAGGCGTATGACTTCAGCACGCCGGTGACGGCCGATATGACGCTGTATGCCAAGTGGACCAAGAACGCCGTTAACCCTGACGGCAATGGCGGTTCTGGCTCTAACGGTGGCAGCGGCTCCGGCACTGGTGCTGGTACCGGCGCGGGCACTGGCTCCGGCTCGAAGGGTGGCGCTGTCGCCCCGGGTCAGAAGCCGGTGACCAAGACGACGGTGTCGACCAAGAGCGGGACCAAGGACAACAAGTCCGACAAGAAGGACTCCGACAAGTCCGACAAGAAGGACGAGAAGAAGTCTGACAAGAAGGACGGCAAGTCCGACAAGGCATCCGCTTCCACGACCACTGCCAAGAAGTCCACTGAGGCTTCCGCGCAGGAGTCTGGCCTCAACCCGCTCGCTATTGTCGGCATCGCGGCCGGCGTGATCGGCCTCGCGCTCATCGCCGTCTTCATGCTGACCAAGCGCGGCAAGGGTGACGGTAATGCCCGATAAGCCCAAGGGGACCAACGGGCAGCAGCCCGACTCCTCGTTTATCCAGCTCGACGATGCAAAGCAAAAGGGCGCCGCTTCGGCGGCGTCCGCCCCGCGGCGCAAGGCGATGCTTGGCGCTCTGACCGCGGTTTGTATCGCGTTGATCGTCGTATCGCTGGGCTTTGTCCACCCCTCCGAGAGCGGCGCCTGGTCCATTGATTGGATCGTCCAGACCGTGACGGGGGAGAGCGTCGTCGCCAATGATGCCAAGGTGCCTGGTTCGGCTGCTGCTTCTAGCAAGGCCGACTCCAAGAATTCCAAGGTTTCGGGCGATGCGAAAGATAAGTCCAAGGACTCGGGTGACGCCAAGGGCGATTCCGAGTCTTCGAACAAGAGCTCGGATAAAAACTCGGAAGGCAAAAAGTCCGAAGAGCAGGATGGCAAGAAGTCTGGCGAAGCATCGGTTTCTCAGAATACCGGAGCTGCCGATACGACCAACACGTCTGGCGGTGCCTCTTCGGGCGGTGGCCAGTCGTCTGGCGGGGCCACGGCCTCTAACGGCGGAGGCGCTTCCACGGGCGGCCAGGGTGGCTCGCAGGAGTCTGGATACGTTACTGTGTCGGTCTCGGTTACGTCGAGTGCCGTGGGCAATCCTGTGTCCGCCGGCGGCACCTATACCTTTAACGAAGGTGCCACCGTCTACGACGCCCTATGCGCGCTCGGGCTTTCCGTCAACGCACACGGCTCATCGTACGGCACGTATGTCGCCGCGATCGGCGGTTTGGCCGAGAAGCAGTATGGCGGCACGAGCGGTTGGATGTACTCTGTCAACGGCTCGACGCCCATGACGGCCTGCAGCAACTACGTTCTCTCCAACGGCGACAACGTCGTCTGGTATTACGTAACAGGCTAGGGATCTCAACATAACGCACGGAACGGGCAGCTCGGACAAACATCCAGGCCGCCCGTTTTTTGATGCGAATGGGACGGAGTTTCCCAATCGAGGCTCAACCGGAAAGCGCGTCCCACTCTGGAGGCGGATTCCGGGATGCAGTTTCCGCTTCGATGGCCATTGGGAAACCGCGTCCCGTTCCGAGGTCGGATTCCGGGATGCACTTTCCGCTTGAGTGGCGTTGCGGAAACTGTGTCCCGCTTTGAGGCCTCAATCTGGGACGCGCTTTCCGGAACGGCGCCCATGGGGAAGGCGCGTCCCATTTCGGCACCGTGGCCCGTCCCGTACGTCTTCCTCGACAGCCTCGTCAAACAAAAAAACCGGCTGGAACGTGAATTCCAACCGGTTATATATTCAAGCAAATGTCGAATCGACTATGACTGCGCGCCTTCGAGGAAGAAGCGGCGGCTGAAGTAGTTGTACCAGGTGACCAGGAACGTGGCGATGGCCTTCATGGCCTGGTAGCCGATGCTCAAAAACGTGACGCCCACAAACATGTACAGATCGTTAAGGCCCAAACCAATCACCGACAGGATGGTGAAGATCGTAAACTCGCGCTTGCGGCTCATGCCCTCGCGATGGTCGAACACGTACTTCATGCTGAGCCAGTAGTTGACCACGACGGACGTGATAAACGAGATCGTGGTGCTCATCAAAAAGTCGAGGTGGAACAGCTCGACGAGTGCAATGAGCATGCCCCAGTCGATGCCAAAGGAGATAAGACCCACGACAGCGAACTTGAGGAACTGCTTGGTATGAGGTTGTGCCAGTGCCTTGCGCACGTAATCACATCCAATGCGTTGACGAATCGAGCAACGAGATACTTTAGAGCTTTTGCAAGGGAAACGTAAGGTCTTTGGCAAGAACTATACGAACTCGCCAAATATTCAAGAGGTAATCCGCAAACGTTGCAAATCTTCCCGCAAACGAGCAGGGCCCACGAACAACGCAGCGCTCGACGCGTGTCATCCGCAGGTCCCGTAGTGCAACGTGGAGGCCGAGCTATTTGGTCTGCTCACCCTCCAGGAAGACCTTTCGGGTCACAAAGTTGTAGACCATAACAAGCGCGGTAGCGCAAATCTTGGCGATATTGGCTTCGAGGCCCAGGCCGGCGTTGAGGGCCAGCACGATGCCGTCGTTGAGCGCCAGGCCAATAACAGACAGCACGACAAAGATGATGAACTCGCGGCGGCGGCTCATGCCCTCCTTGTGTGCAAACACGTATTTCATGCTCGCGACGTAGTTAAAGATGAGCGAGACGATAAAGCCGCTGGTGTTGGCGATCAGGATATTGAGGCCCAGGCCGTAGTGGAGCAGATTCATGATCCCAAAGTCGATGACGGTGGCAATGACGCCGACGACGCCAAACTTCATGATCTGCGCAAGGAGCTTTTGCATGGTACCTGCCTTAGGGTGGCGCCGGAGCGCCGCGGGGATGACAAACTCAGCAAGTTTAGCCAATCCCCGCAGGCGGGGCTAGACGCGCTGTTCGATAGCACCGTTTCTATATGCATCGAGGAGTTGGCGCAGGTCCTGGATCTGGCTGCGAATCTTGACGCCGGTGTCGGTGTCGCTCACCATGCGGCGACGGTCGGCCTCGTCAAAGCGGTTGGTCTCGCTTTCGATGTCGATGTTGCGGGTGAGCGCCTCGGCAACGGTGGTAAAGGCCTGGTGCGACTTGAGGCGGCATCCGCGCGAGCTCGAGATGAGCGTGTAGCCGGCAATGCCCGTTTTGGGATGGTAGGCGCGGCAGAATCCGCCATCGATGACCAGCAGCTTACCGTTGGCGCGGATGGGCTGCTCGCCCTTGGTGGTTTTAACGGGCGTGTGGCCGTTGATGATGTGACCGGTCGGTGAACATGCCATGGGCTCGACGCCAAACTCGCGCATGATGTCGTCGCAGACCGAGGGCGACTTGGTAAGTGTAAAGTACGGGTCCATCGGCTCGACCCAGGTGCTCTTATCGGCGATATAGGCGCGCTCAAAGGTACGCACCAGGCGTCCGCTGGCGGGTGAGTTAAAGCCAATCCACAGGTACCACATCCAGTCGAGGGCGTCGCGGTCGCCCACGCGCCAGGCACGGCGGGCGATGTGGTCGCAAAAATCGAGGTAATCACGGCCGGCGTGCCAGGTGCCCAGGCAGTTCATGCTGCTAAAGGTGCCGTCTTCGTTGAGCGGCACGCAGCCGTGGAACAGCAGGTTGCCGTTGGCGACCTTATACAGGGAGCCGTGGGTATAGAGGAAATCGATATGGCGATGCAGGTGGTCGGCAGTGACAAACTCGGACACGAGCTTGTCGATGATGTGCTGCTCCTCGGGCGTGAGCGCGTAGGGGTCCGCCGGATCGACGGTGGGGAAGTCGTTGGTCGTGAGCGGCCACACGCTGCCGTCGGCGAGGGTGACCGTGCCGGTGTCGTGATCGATCTTGTCGAGTAACAAACGGTCGGTCATGTCGAACTCGGGATGGCGCTGGATAATCTGGCCCTCGAGCTTAAAGAGCAGCACGTTGATGGCCTTGATCAGCGGGGTGATGGACTCACCAGCGGTGTAGGTGGCATCGGCAAAGGCGACAAGCTCACGCAGCGAGATGCCGTAGTCGTTCTCCAGGATCTCGTAGTTGTCGTAGCGTAGGTTGTTGCGCAACACCGTGGCGATGCAGGCGGGCTCACCGGCAGCGGCGCCCATCCACAGCAGGTCGTGGTTGCCCCACTGGATGTCGAGCGAATGGTAGGTGAGCAGGCGGTCCATAATCTTGGCCGCGCCGCCGCCGCGGTCGAAGATGTCGCCCACCAGGTGCAGGTGGTCGACGGCGAGGCGCTTGATGAGCGAGGCAAGCGACTCGATAAAGTCGTCGGCGCTGGCGGTCTCCAGAATGGACTCCACGATGCGCTCGTGATAGCGCACGCGATAGTTGTTCTCGTCCGGATGCGTGTGCAGCAGCTCGTCGATGATGTAGGCGTAATCGCGTGGGATGGCCTTACGCACCTTGGAGCGCGTATAGCGGCTCGAAAGCGAGCGGGCGACCATGATGAGCTGGTCAAGCATCGTCTTGTACCAGGTGGGTGAGTCCTCGCGCTGGCTGCGGACCAGGTCGATCTTCTCGCGCGGGTAGTAGATGAGCGTGCACAGTTCGCCCTTTTCGTCAAAGGAGAGCGTGTCGCCAAAAATCTCGTCGACATGTTCGCGCACGACGCCCGAGCAGTTGTTGAGGATGTGCATAAAGGCTTCGTACTCGCCATGCACGTCGCTCATAAAATGCTCGGTGCCCTTTGGCAGGTTGAGAATGGCCGAGAGATTGATGATCTCGGTAAACGCGGATTGCTCGGTGGGGAACTGTCTCGACAGCAGGCGCAGATACTTGAAGTCTTGCGGATTGCGATCGAATGCGACCATGAAGCACCTTCCGATGTGGTTGGTAAAACTGATAAACAGCGTCAAACGTTTATCAGTATGCGCCGCTTTTGTTTCGATTGGGGATGGGAGGTCGAATTGTTGGTCGAACGGTTTGGTAAATCGATTTAGTTGGGGTAGATATGGCGGTTGAATGGAGACGCGGGGTCGTTTTGCAGGCGCATGCCTCCTAGATTGATAGAGAGGATGACGGTAAAGATGTTCACTACCTTTGGTTCAATTTGGTAAATAGTGGACATTTGTACCGTATTCACGCTTGCTGTGCGATAATTTGCGCAGCAATGAGTAAGGAGCCTCATATGAGTGATTTCGTCCTGACCTGTGAATCCGCCGCCGATCGAACCCGTGAGTTCTTTGAATCGCGCAATATCCCTGTCGTGTGTTTTCATTACGAGATCGACGATGTTGTCTATACGGACGATTTGTATCAGTCGATTGCGCCGGACGAGTTTTTTGCCCAGATTGCCGCGGGCGCTATGCCCAAGACGTCTCAGGTGAGCGTGGGTGAGTACGAGGAGTTTTGGGAGCCGTTTGTTGCCGAGGGTAAAGACGTGCTGCACCTGACGTTGTCGTCGGGTATTTCGGGCACGTATGGATCGGCCTGCGTTGCGGCGCAGATGCTCGCGGATCGCTATCCCCAGGGCGGCAAGGTGCGCGTCATCGATTCGCTGGCGGCGTCTTCGGGCTTTGGCCTGCTGGTGGAGTGTGCCGCCGACGTTCGCGATAGCGGCGCTTCGCTCGACGAGACGGCCGCTTGGATTGAGGAGCATAAACTCAACCTGCACCACTGGTTCTTCTCGACCGATTTGTCGAGCTACCTGCGCGGCGGTCGCATTTCGGCCGCGAGTGCGATCATCGGCACGGCGCTCAAGATTTGCCCGCTCATGACGGTCGATTGCGAAGGTGAGCTGGCGCCGCGTGAGAAGATTCGAACCAAGAAGCGCGCGATCTCCGAGATGGCCAAGACCGTGATGGCGCATGTGCAGGATGGCGCGAACTATTCGGGCAAGTGCATCATGTCGCACTCGGCGTGCCGCGAGGACGCCGAGGCCGTTGCGGCACTGATAGAGGAACAGGTTCCGCAGCTCAAAGGTAAGATTGAGATCAATAGCATCGGTGCTCTGATTGGCTCGCATACCGGCCCCGGCACGGTGGCCGTCTTCTTTATGGGCGACAAGCGCGTGGACTAACGTTCGTGGGCTGGCTGACGGTTTTAACGGCTGCGCCTGTCCCTCCTGACATTCGATAACAGAGAAAGGCTCGTCCCGTTGCTTGCGGGGCGGGCCTTTCTGTTGCGGCTAGCGTTTCTTTCCGCGGAAGAAGAAGCCGTGCAGCGAGGGCTTGAGTCCGCGGTTGGCGCGACGCTCCTCGATATGATCGTGGATCGAAGCGACGCGTTCGATGACTTCATCGGGGATCGGCACGTCGGGATTCATGTTCTCGACCTGGCTGACTTCGGCGGCGGCGACCTGGTCGATAATGGGCACATCGTCGCGCGAGATGACAGGCGTGGCGTCTTCCTTCATCTTACGGTAGCGCTGCATCATGTCGGTCTGCAGCTGCTGGGCCGAAGGCGGCGTCCAGATGATGGCGTTGGCGCCGGCGGCGATGGTCTCACGGATGCTCTCGGGCGTCTTGCCGCCCGGTGCGATGAGCGGCAGGTTGGGATAGTGCTCGCGCAGTTCACGCAGGACCTGCGGCGTGTTCTTGCCGGCCGCGATGTTGAGGATCTTGGCTCCGGCGCGCACCTTGGCATGCGCATCGTCGTCGCAACGTACGACCGTGGCGATGACGGGGATGTCGGCGATGTTGGTGATGTGCTCGACCATCTCGGCAGTGGCGGGGGAGTTGACCACGCAGCCCGCCGCGCCCTGCATCTCGGATACGGCCGCCATCTGCACGGAGCGCTTACCGGTGGTGGTGCCGCCGCCAACGCCCACAAAGACCGGGCACTCGGCAACAGTCAGCAGCGCCTGCGTAATGGCGGGCTGCGGCGTGAAGGGGTAGACGGCAAACACGGCGTCGGCATTGGAGTTGCGGATGACCGCCACGTCGGTGGTGTAGATGAGCGATTTGATGCGGCGACCAAAGAGCGTAAAGCCGCTGGCCTCCTCGATCTCATCGGGCATGCGGAGGGCCGCCTTGCGCAGGCGCCCGTCGATGGGCAGCGGCTCCATGGGCAAAAGGCCGTTGGGAGTTACGGCCACCTGGGGCTCGGTAAATTCGTCTGCAAGCTCTACCTCGGAGAAGTCGACCGAGGCAACGATGTCCTCGTGAACCTCGGCGGGAACATCGATGGGGGCTTGGTCGCTAGTCGCGGCAGGCGTGTCGAAGGAGCTGGTGCCGACGAAGGCGTCGACGCGCTCGTTTAGATCGTTGAGGGTATCCATGGCGGTCCGTTTCTATGTTGTGCGGTCGGCAGCGTGCGACCGGCGCTACGGTTGCTAAATCGTTTGACGAGTTGATTTTTCCCCGCCACGCCATCCGTTAGACTGAAGGCCGGCGAACGTGAAGGAGCTGTGGTGGCGGGAATCGAGGTGCTATCTTGAATGTCCCGTATGCAAAAAGAGAGGTGACGCGGTATGGAATTCTCGGCAATGTTGGGCTCGATTGGCCTATGCGTGGGCGCAATCGTTGCCGCCGCGGTCATCTACTTTGCGGTCACGGCCATTAAGGGCAAAAAGGCCGAGCGCAAAGAACGCGAGGCACTTAAACAGCATCGTGACCAGCAGGACAAGTGCGCACGGCGATAGCTTGTTGAGTTTTGAATCCGTGCGCTAGCTGCGTTTTCGGACCAGGGCGATATAGAAGCCCTCAAAGTCGCGACTGGGCGGAATGGTCAGCGTACCGGGCATGCCGTTGGCAATGGCCGAGACGTGGCCCGCGGCAATGGCTTCGGTAAGGGCGTTGCACTCGATATGCGGCTTGTCGCCGGTATCCTGGGCGCGACGCGCTTCACTTTCGCTCGGCGTGCCGTCGAGGGGGATGAGCTCACAGTCCATGTGCTTGTCGAGGGCCTCTTGCAGGGCATCCTCGTTTTCCTGCGGCAAGATCGAACACGTCGAATAGACCAGCGTGCCGCCCGGTTTGAGGGCCCCCATGGCGCGGTCCAGAAGCGCGCGCTGCGAGCGGGCGCATTTGACGAGCAACTGCTCGGTAAGGCCGCGCAAGCTCTTTTCGTTGCCGCTGATGACGGTGCCCGTGCCGGTGCAGGGGGCGTCGAGCAGGATGCGGTCAAAGCGGAAGAACTCGTCAAGCTCGCGTGCGTCAATACGCATGACGGGCACGTTTTTGGCGCCCTGGCGGCCCAAGTTGGCCTCGAGCTTTTCGGCGCGGGGAATGCTCATCTCGCAGGCGGTGAGGTGCGCCTGTCCCTGGGTGAGGGCGGCGATCTGCGTTGTCTTGCTGCCGGGGGCTGCACACATGTCCAGGATGTCCTCGCCGGCCTGAGCGCCCAGCACGAGCGGCGGCATCATCGACGACAGGCTCTGCAGGTAGATCTTGCCGTCACGGTAGATGTCGAGGCCCCAAAGGTCGGAAACTTGGGCGTCGGGCAGGACGAAGGCATCCTGGTACCAGGCAACGGTTTGGTGGGCGATCCCGGCGGCGTCGAGTGCCGCGGCGATGTCCTCGGCGGTCGTCTTGAGCGTGTTGGCGCGTAGCGTGACCGGGCGCGTGGCTGCGGCGCCAAAGCCCTCGATCATGAGCTCGGCATCGGCGGGCGTGAAGGCGCCGGCAACCGTGTCGACCATAAAGCGCGGCAGGTCGGCAGCGCAGGGAAGGGCAGTAAGCTGGTCGGAAAGCTCGGTGGCGGCAAACTGCCTGAGCTTGAGCTCGGGCTTAACCTGCTTTTTCTGCTTACGACGACGCGGCTTGGACATCCGTCTTTCCTTCCCGTTCCAAATTGACTACTTTCCGGGCACGCCGCTGCTGGCGTGCTTTAGTACTGGCTCTCGTGCTTGCTGAAGAAGTCGAAGCGCGGGGGCAGCGGCTTCACGCGGTGCTTGCCGGGCTTCTCGCCCAAGCTCTCCACAAACTCGTCCGTGGAGGTAAAGATGTTGTCCCAGCTAAAGAAGGCGACCGGGTCGACGTCGAAGTACTCGCAGATGAGCTCGCAGCCGGCCGGCACAATGCCGTGCATGAGGACGGTCGCCACGCGCAGCTCGGTAAAGGCGTCGATGAGGGCCTGTGTCATGGCGGTATCGGCCTCGGCGCCCTCGAGCTTATTGGCGGCCTTGGAGGCATCGCTCCAGCGCTTGTTGGCGGCGCGCAGATAGTCATCGCACACGGCAAGCGCGCGGTGCGTCTCGAACTTGTACATGGCCTGCTCAAAGGCAAGGGCGGCCTGCTCGGCAGCCTCGACCACGGCAGCAGAGGCTGCGCCGGCGGGAATGCAGCCGTTGCGATAGGGGCTCTCGTCGCCCTCCTTGACGGCAACGCCGTAGAAGCAGCTGCGGGCCAGGCGGTTGAACACGCCGGTCAAAAGGGCGCTCTCCTTAAGGGCCGGATCGATGACGCGCTTGTCGTCGCAGGCACGCACCTCGTTGCCGTCCTTGTCCTTGCCGGTCACGCGGGTGTCGTATGCCTTGGGGCTAAAGCTCACCGGCTTTTCGGACAGGCCGAGCGACAGCCAATGCGCGCGCATCTGCTCGCAGGTGTAGTGGTTGAGCAGGTCGTCTGCCGGCGGGGGAGGCGTCTGCGAGGACGAGCTGGCCTTTTTGCCCATGTAGAGCAGGTGGTAGCAGGCGCTGACGGTGCTCTGCGTGAGGTCCCAGCCCAGGGCCTCCCACATGGCGGTCTGCGCGATGCAGTAGAAGTAGATGTTGTCCTGACCGATGAACTGGTAGATCTGCGCGTCGTCCGAGCACCACCAGTCGCGCCAGTCGAGTGAACTGTGCTGATAGGTGGGCGCGGGGACCTGCGTGGAATCGGCGGCGGGCTCGCCCATGAGGGCGGCGTCCTGGGCGGCGATACCCTCGGTTACGCCGGCGGCGCGGGCATCGCGGGCGAGCACGGTGCGGGTGTAGCTGATGGGCGCCCACAGACTCTCGGGCCAGCACCAGCAGGTGACGTCGTTCACGCCGTCGACCTCGGGCACCGGAACGCCCCAGTCGATGTTACCGGTGATGCGGAAGGGCACGAGCGCCTTGCCGCTGCGGAAGCGCACGCCGCCGTTGGCGAGCACCGCGTGAGCGTCGTCGCGCTCCTTCCAGCTGGGGAAGGTGACGGTAAAGCTGCTCTTGTTGCCCTCGGGCTCCAACACGGTGTGCTCGGGCAGCTGGTCCTTGACGGCGTCAAAGGCCTCGCGGAACTTGTTCTGAATATAGAGCTGTGCCGGCAGCAGCCACTCCTCCATGGTCTTGGAGACCACGGAGCGAACCTGCGGGTTTTGGGCGAGCTTGGCGGTGTAGGTCTTCATAAAGTCGAGGTAGGCCGGCAGGTCGAAGTAGAGGTTGTCGACCGGTCGCAGCTCGGGCACCTCGCCGGTGAGCTGGCTCTTGGGCGCGATGAGCTCCTCGGGCTCAAACTGGTGACCCAGGTCGCACTCGTCGGCGTACGCCTTCTCGGACTTGCAGCCCTGAATGGGGCAGCGGCCGATCACCTGGCGGCCGTTGAGGAACGTGCCGGCCTTGGCATCGTAGAACTGCAGCGTGGAGCGCTTGGAGATGGTGCCCTGCTCGTGCAGGCGCTCGATAATTTCGGCGGTCACCTCGTTGTGAATCTGCGCAGCCGGCTCAAGGCCCGAGCCGCCGTAGATGTCGCAGCTGATGTTGTAGTTGTTGAGGGTCGCGGCCTGGCGGGAGTGATTGGACTCGACATACTCGCCGATGGACTTGTCGTAGCCTTCGTTCTCCTTGAGCTTGCGGTAGCTCTCCATGATGGGCGAGCCGTAGCAGTCGGTGCCCGAGGTGAAGATGACATTCTCGCGGCCCAGACGGTCGCGCAGGAAGCGGGCGAAGAAGTCGGCCGGGACAAAGACGCCGCCGACGTGGCCAAAGTGAAGGCCCTTGTTGCCGTAGGGCTCGCCGGCGGTAACGATGGCGCGGCGAGGCCAGTTGGGACGGTCGTTCATGGAGTATTTGGATGCCATGGGACTCCTTCGCATATGGTGAGAGCGCGGCCGGGCGCATGGCCTGGCGACGCGGTGGTCAATTCGTGCATATCGTTCGACATTATCGCACATGCGGGCGGGTGCGTGGCAGGGGCGCTATCCTAAGATGCTATGAATGAGATTTCCAACATACATGCGTTTGAGGACGAGGATTTTCTGCACGCCTGCTTTGTGTGGGGGATGGCAGTGCTTGGCGCATTTGCCGTGTGCCTGGTGCCGGTGTTTATGCTGCTGGGCGGGCCTGCGGACTTGGATGCGGCTGACGCGGGCGGCTGGACGGCCGTCTTGGGCTGGCTAGTCGGCTTAGCTGCGGTTTCTGCGGCGTCATTTGCCGTGCACGAGCTGGTGCACGGTGTGTTTTTAAGCTGCTGGCGCCTGCGGGCGCGCATGTGACCTTTGGGGCGAATCGCGAGACGGCGATGATCTATGCCTGCGCCGAGGGCGTGGTTTATTCGCGCCGGCGCTACATTGCCATTTGCCTGGCGCCCACGGTGATCCTGACGGCGGCGTTTGCCTTGGGGTTTGCATTTTCGGGCTATCCGCTGCTGTGCTACCTGGTGGCCGGCTTGCATTTGTCGGGCTGTGTGGGCGACTGGTATTACGTGTGGACCATTTTGCGCGACCGCCGTATTGTCGCCTGCGAGGACACGTCCTTTGGCGTGCGCTTTTTCGCAAGGTAGTCTTTTTGGGATGATTTTTCTGGGACGGGGATTAAAAAATCATTGCGTACCTAATGATTTTTTAATCCCCGTCCCAGAAAAATCATTGCGGGTGAGGAGATGTTGATGAAGCCGTTGTTGCTGCACGCCTGCTGTGCGCCGTGCTCGCTTGAGCCGGTTCGCCTGCTGCGCGAGGAGGGGTTTGAGCCCACGATCTGCTGGACTAACCCAAATATTCAGCCGCACGATGAATGGCAGCGGCGTCTGGACGAGCTGCGCCGGTGGTGTGCCGATGGCGATATCGAGCTTATCGAGGCGGGAGAGGACCGCGAGCGCTGGGAGGCCGGCGTGGCACCGCTGGGCGCCGATCGGCCCCGTCGCTGTCGCGCGTGCTATGCCCTGCGCCTGGCCGAAGCGTGCCGTGTGGCCCAGGAGCGTGGGTTTGAGTTTGTGGGCACGACGCTCGCCGTCTCGCCGTATCAGCTGTTCGAAACCTGCAATGACGTGCTTGAGCGCTTGGCGGCGGCACATGGGCTCGTCCCGGTCATTCGCGATTTTCGCCCGTATTATCCCGAGGCCACGCGTCGTTCGCGCGAGCTGGGCATGTATCGGCAGAATTACTGCGGCTGCAGGTTCTCGGCCGTCGAGGCGGCCATGGACCGCGCCCGCATCCGCGATGAGCGCAAAGCGTCCAAAAAGTAGTTCATTTGGGACGTCAGCCTGCTAGGATGTAGAGCGGACTTTAGCTATATAAGGAGTATCCGACGTGTCTATGCGTACCGATGATTTTGACTATAACCTGCCCGAAGAGCTCATCGCCCAGGCTCCCGCCGAGCCGCGCGACTCCTGCCGCCTGCTGGTGGTGGATCGCAAGGGCTCCCAGGCGGGAACGCCGCTGGAGCACGGCGGTACCGTTGAGCACCGCATCTTCCGCGACATCATCGACTATATCGAGCCGGGCGACGTGCTCGTTATCAACAAGACGCGCGTGATGCCGGCCCGCCTGATTGGCCGCAAGGCAGGCTCGGGCGGCGTGGTCGAGACGCTGCTGCTCAAGCGCCGCGAGGATGTTGACCCGCTGGGTCACGTTTGGGAGTGCCTGGTCAAGCCTGGCAAGCGTCTGAAGCCCGGTGCCCAGATTGAGTATCGCGCCGGTGGCGCCCATGCGCCCGAGGGGGCTCCCGTGGTACTGACAGCCGAGGTCGTCGACTTTGTCACCGACAGCCGCGGCGGCCGTCTGGTGCGCTTTGAGCCGGCCGGTTGCAATGCCGCCGGCGACCCGCGTACGCTCGACGAGGCCATCCATGCTGCCGGCCACGTGCCGCTGCCGCCCTACATTACCGATTACGAGGGCGATCCCGAGAAGTACCAGACCGTCTACGCCATGAAGGAGGAGCACTCGGCTGCCGCTCCCACGGCGGGTCTGCACTTTACTCCCGAGCTCATGGCCGCTATCGAGGCCAAGGGCGCGAAGTTTGCCGCCGTCGAGCTCGAGGTGGGCATCGATACCTTCCGCTTGGTGGAGGAGGACGACCCTACGCAGCACGTCATGCACACCGAGCGCTACCACGTATCGCAGGAGGTTGTCGACGCCGTGCATAAGGCGAAGGCCGAGGGGCACCGCGTGATCGCTGTCGGCACCACCGCGGTGCGCTCGCTCGAGAGCGCGTTTGACGTTGAGGCACCGGTGTCCGATCCGGCCGTGACGGCGCGCTATTTTGAGGGCCGCGAGGACGGGGCCGACACGCTCGGCCGCGGCGACATCGTGGTGCGCGAGAACGCGACAACGCAGCTCTACCTTATGCCTGGCTCGACCTATCACGTGGTCGACGCGTTGATCACGAACTTCCACGTGCCGCGCTCCACGCTCATGATGCTCGTGAGCGCGCTTGCCACCCGCGACCAGATCATGGATGCCTACGCCGCCGCCATCGAGGAGCGCTACCGCTTCTTCAGCTTTGGCGACGCGATGCTCATTTGTTAGTTACGCGGTTCTACGAACCGCGTAACTGCTCGACGCTGCAAACGCCCCTAAGCGGCAATCTGACGTTCAGTCGTCGGGCATGACCAGAAGGTCAATGCCCTCCTCTTTCACGTCACCTTGCTCGCTTAGGGGCGTTTTCGCTGTCCGCGCCAAAACATCGGCGTTGCCGTGGTTGTTGCTGTAGTCATTGGGGACGTTCTTGTTCGACTAGTCGTTTAAGAACGTCCCCAATGACTACCTTGCATCAATCTAATAAGTTGCGGTGAGATAGTTCTTGAATTGGCCTTTTTGATGGCTAAACAGGAACTATCTCACCGCAACTGCGTTGAGTGTTTTTTTGGCAGCTGGTTTACTTGCTTGCGAACAGCCAGACCAGGATAATCACCAGAATCACGGCGACAATGCAGACGATGGCGCCGGTGAATTTGACGCGGGAGTCGCGGGTACGCTCGCGCACGTCGTTCTCGGCGGCTTCGAGCTGAGCCACTTCGCGCTCGGTTTCGGCGTACTCGGCCTTATCGCGGACCAGAGAGCCCGCGAGCGATTCGGTAATCTCGGGATGATCGTGCACCTCGGTCGCCTGCTCGATGATCGACTGCGCATGCGCGACGTCCGCCTGGGCATTGGCGATAGCCTGCTCTTGCTCTCGACGCGCCTTGTCTTCGGCGGCGATCTTCTCGCGCAGTTCGCGCTGGCGCGTTGCGGCGGCGGCTTTTGCGGTCTGCAGCTCGTCGCGCGCGGCATCGGCCTCGGCCGTCACGGCCTGATGGGCGCGCTTGGCGTCGGCGATGGGGGCTTGCGCCTGCTCGACGGCGTGCTCGGCGGCCGCGAGCGAGTGCTCAAGATCGGCGGTGATGTTCGGGACATCTTCCTCGGCTTTGCGCAGGGCATCGGCCGTGTCGGAGATCTGCATCGAAAGCTCGCTGGTGCGCACCGTGTAATTGGCGGGATTCGCCGAAGGATTGCGCTGCAGCTCGGCATACTCGTGGCGCAGCGTTTCGAGTTGAGCACGCGTGGCGTCGACGGTTTGCTGTGCTGCGGCAACGCCGGCGTCGCGCTCGGCCTGCACCTTGTCGCGGATGCGCTTGGAATCCTCGAGGCGGCGAACGAGGCGGTTACCGGTTTCGCGCGAGCTGGCTTCGCGCGCCTCCACGGCATCGAGTGCGGCTTTGAGACGCCGCTCGGTGGCGTCGTCCTCTTCCTTCATTTGTTCGAGCTGCGCCTTGAGCTCTGTTGCCTTGGCAGCATGGGTATCGCGGCCGATTTCTGCCGCCGCGGCGGCCTTTTGCGCCGTGTCGATAGTCAAACGCTGCTCGGCGACGATTTGGTCGTAGCGGCCTGCGATATCCTGGCGTGTCTCGAGCTCCTCGCCTTGATCGGCGATGCGCTGCTCCAGCTCTGCCAGGTGATCGCGTGCATCGGCGAGTGCCTTCTTTGCGGCATTCATCTCGCGCATGGCCGAGGCACCCTGGGCGATAAAGGCACCCACGGCGCTGGCGGTGTTTGAGACGGCGCCTCCCAAATCGCGGCTGGCTGCTGGGGTGTGCAGGGCGGTCGGGTGACCGGCGTTTGCCGTGCCCGCATCGGGCGTCTGTGACGTGGAGATGCTGCCGGTGCCGCCCTCGACTACGGAAAAGCCGGCAGCGTGCGGGTCGACTGCATCGGCACCAATGGTGGGGTGCTCAAGCTGCAGGAACGAGGGCAGGGTGCTGCCTTGGTCGGCAACGGGGGTCTCGCCAGGCACGAAGGTCGAGGCGGCCTCGGCGGCCTCCTCTTCTTCGGCGTCAACATCGGCGTCGGCCACGGCGTTTTTCATCGCTTTGACGGCATCCATCATGGAATCCATGACAGCATCGAGCTCTTCTTCCGAAGATACCTCGATAGGGCCTTCTGCTTGCGGGGCGGCGTCCTTTTCGGGGGCGTCGTCCTGAGCGGCCGAATCGTCGTTTTGCTCGCCGGCATCTTCGGCCGTAGGGATTTCCGTCGCGGCGCCGTTATCCAGAGTGGCGTCGTCGACGTCGGTATCATTGCGGGCCGCAGCGTCAGTATCTGCGGCGACGTCTGCTGAATCATCAATATGCTGTTGAGTCTGGGGATCCAGCTCGTCTGTCATAGGCATGTGCTCCTTATCGTTGTTTGTCACCCTATGATAAAGTCTCGCGTCGACATCCCGCGCGCTGCAGCAAAGTTTCAAAACGTGTTCGATGACTCGTTTGGCTGACAAAAATTCGGTCTCTTTATCCGGTTCGTGCTTGACATCCCCTTCGCCGAATAACGTTGTGCCGTTCGCCTGCTGCGGTCTTTATTTTTCACTTGAACACGTTAAAGTTGCATGTCAGCTTTTGGCGCGTGAATTTGGGAGCGCGCAGTCGGCGGGCGTGCCCGTCGTGATTTGAAAGGACTTTCTTATGGGACTTTTCACTGGCAAGACCGTGATTATCACCGGCGGCGGCAAGGCTACGCTTAAGGACGGCTCCGCTGGCTCCATCGGCTACGGCATCGATATCGCTTTTGCCAAGGAGGGCGCAAACCTCGTCATTACCGGCCGCAACGTCGCCAAGCTCGAGGCTGCCAAGGAGTCTCTCGAGGCCGAGTACGGCGTTAAGGTTCTGCCTGTTCAGGCCGATGTCTCGGCTGGTCAGGACAACGAAGCCGTCGTCCAGAACGTCATCGACAAGGCCATCGAGGAGTTCGGCCGTATCGACGCCGTCGTCAACAACGCTCAGGCCAGCGCTTCGGGCGTGACGATCGCCGATCACACCATGGACCAGTTCAACCTCGCCATTTACTCCGGTCTGTATGCTACTTACCTGTACATGCAGAAGGCCTATCCGCACCTGAAGGAGACCAAGGGCTCCGTGGTCAACTTTGCCTCGGGCGCCGGCCTGTTTGGCAACTATGGCCAGTGCAGCTATGCTGCCGCCAAGGAGGGCATCCGCGGCCTGACCCGCGTTGCCGCCAACGAGTGGGGCAAGGACGGCATCAACGTCAATATCGTTTGCCCGCTTGCCTGGACTGCTGCGCTCGAGAACTTCCAGGATGCCTATCCCGAGGCGTTCAAGGCCAACGTCCACATGCCGCCGGCGGGTCACTACGGCGACGTCGAGAAGGAAATCGGCCGCGTGGTCGTTCAACTCTGCGGTCCCGACTTTAAGTACATGAACGGCGAGACTGTCACCCTCGAGGGTGGCATGGGCCAGCGTCCCTAAGAGTTACGGCGTTTTACCAAACGCCGTAACGGGCCGACGCTGCAAACCCGCCAGAGCGGCAATCTGCCTTTCAACTTCGGCGGCATGATCAAAAGGGTTCCGCCGTTCTACCGAACGGCGGATCGGTCGACGCTGCGCGGGCCGCATTTGGACAATCTGACGTTCAACTTCAAGGGCGCGACCGAAAGGTCAGCGCCCTTTCGTTTTCAAGACTTTAGTCTGCTGGCCGCGCAGCGGCCAGCTTTGAACCACCCGCTACGCGGGTGGAGACAAACGGCTTTACAAAGCCACCCCTCCGACCGATATTGACGA
>ENA-OQBD01000029-OQBD01000029.1-human-gut-metagenome-genome-assembly--contig:-NODE-29-length-85216-cov-6.017064_pt1 | contig 85216 bp, 82 predicted proteins | sample MGYA00242742_ERZ504543 | MGnify/ENA primary metagenome ERZ504543 (study PRJEB26092, sample SAMD00036239) | human gut metagenome | host: Homo sapiens | study: EMG produced TPA metagenomics assembly of...
AAAAAGAAATATGGCGATTGAAATTAAAGCTCAAAGTTGGCTAGAAGCTACACGGTTCCAATACCCGTTGGTGTCGAGGGTTCGAATTCCCCATCTCGCTACTATATGGGATCTTAGCTCAGCTGGGAGAGCATCTGCCTTACAAGCAGAGGGTCATAGGTTCGAGCCCTATAGGTCCCATGTTACAAAAGAATATGGCGAGATAGCTCAGTTGGCTAGAGCACACGGTTCATACCCGTGGTGTCGAGGGTTCGAATCCCCCTCTCGCTACTTAACAAAAGGTCTGAAGATTCAATTTTATTGGGTTTTCGGACTTTTTTTGTTATAAATTTCCGGCGGTCTGTGGTAAGACCAGATGTAAAAACTTAAGATTGACATTTTACATCGTTTTTTTATCATAGTAAAAGAATAGACATAACGAATCATTTCGGGAAATGAGGATTGTATAATGAAAAAAAGAATGCTTTTTGTTTTCAACCCCAAAGCAGGAAAAGGAAGAATCAAGATGCATCTGCTGGACATTGTGGATATCTTTAATAAAGGTGGGTACGAAGTGATCATCCGTGCCACGCAGGGACCGAAGGATGCTTATGAACAGGTGAAGGAATATGCAGATCAGGTAGATCTGATCGCCTGCAGTGGAGGTGACGGTACACTGGATGAGGTGGTTACCGGAATCGTGGAAGTGGGCAGCCAGACACCGATCGGGTATATCCCTGCAGGAAGCACCAATGATTTTGCCAACAGTCTGTTTATGCCGAAGAGTATGACTGCAGCTGCCTCCATGATCATGGAGGAGCAGATCTATCACTGTGACATCGGTAAATTTAATAACCAGACATTTGCCTATGTGGCTGCGTTTGGACTGTTTACCAATGTTTCCTATGAGACAGACCAGGATCTGAAAAATATCCTGGGACATGTTGCCTATGTGCTGGAAGGGATGAAGCAGCTTTTTGAGGTGAAATCCTATCATCTGAAGGTAACCTCCGATGAGCTGACTGTGGAGAATGATTTTATCTACGGTATGATCAGCAATTCCAGATCTGTAGGCGGATTTAAGAATCTTACCGGAAAAAACGTGGATATGAATGACGGACTGTTTGAGGTGACACTGATCACCAATCCGAAGAATCCGCTGGAGCTTCAGGAGATCATGACTGCGCTTCTTACTGCAGAGGATAATACAGATCTGATCTATTCTTTTAAGTCTGCGCATGTTGTGATAGAGTCAGAGGAGGCTGTTCCGTGGACGCTGGATGGAGAATTCGGTGGAGATCAGACCCGTGTGGAGATCGATAATCTTCATGAAGCCATGAACCTTTATCTTACCAGCAGTAAGAAACAGAAAAAAAGCCGGCTGAACCAGAAAATGCAGGAGATCAAGGAGATTACCCAGAAGAGCGAAGAATGATCCGAGTATCCGAAGACAAGGTGATCATACAGAGGTGAAAATGTCTTTCCTCATAAGAAAGACTGGATATACAGGAACGAAAAGGAGGAAGAAATGGGAGATTATATCAACGTAAAGGAAATCTTTGGCTGCGATGTATTTAACGATTCTGTTATGCAGGACCGTTTGCCGAAGAAGGTATACCGCGAACTGAAAAAGACAATAGAAGAGGGTAAGGAGCTGTCCATGGAGATCGCTGATGTGGTTGCACATGAGATGAAGGAATGGGCTATTGAGAAAGGTGCTACTCATTATTGTCACTGGTTTCAGCCGCTGACAGGTGTTACTGCCGAGAAACATGACGCATTTGTCACAGCGCCAAGAGAGGACGGAAAGGTACTCTTAAGCTTTTCTGGCAAGGAGCTGATCAAGGGTGAACCGGATGCATCCTCGTTTCCATCCGGAGGACTTCGTGCAACATTCGAGGCAAGAGGCTATACAACATGGGATTGCACATCACCTGCCTTTGTACGTCATGACGCAGCCGGCGGGATCTTATGTATCCCCACAGCATTCTGCTCCTACACAGGAGAGGCGCTTGACCAGAAAACACCGCTTCTTCGTTCCATGGAAGCGGTCAATACACAGGCGCTTCGACTTCTTCGCCTTTTCGGAAATACAACATCAAAAAAAGTAACTCCTTCCGTTGGAGCTGAGCAGGAGTATTTCCTGGTTGATAAGGAGAAATGGCTCCAGAGAAAAGACCTGATCTATACAGGAAGAACTCTTTTCGGTGCTATGCCGCCGAAGGGACAGGAGATGGATGACCATTATTTCGGAACCATCCGTCAGAGAATCTCCGCATACATGAAGGAAGTCAACGAGGAGTGCTGGAAGCTGGGCGTAACAGCAAAGACACAGCACAATGAGGTTGCACCTGCACAGCATGAGCTGGCACCGATCTACGCACCGGTAAATATTGCAGCAGATCACAACCAGATCATGATGCGTATCCTCAAAAAAGTTGCAAGTCGCCATGGTATGCGCTGCCTGCTTCATGAGAAACCGTTTGCAGGAGTTAACGGTTCCGGTAAGCACAACAACTGGTCCCTGACAACGGATGACGGGATCAACCTTCTTGAGCCGGGAAAAACTCCTCATGAGAATATCCAGTTCCTTCTTGTTCTCACCTGTATCCTGAAAGCGGTTGATGAGCATGCAGATCTTCTGAGAGAATCAGCAGCAGACGTTGGAAATGATGAACGTCTCGGAGGAAACGAGGCACCGCCGGCAGTTATCTCCGTATTCCTTGGCGAGCAGCTTCAGGATGTGCTGGAGCAGCTGATCAGCACAGGCACAGCAACACACAGTAAGAAAGGCGAGATACTTGACACTGGTGTTAAGACATTGCCTGACTTTATGAAAGATGCAACAGACCGAAACAGAACATCACCGTTTGCGTTTACCGGAAATAAATTCGAGTTCCGTATGGTCGGTTCCCGTGATTCCATTTCCGAGTGCAATGTTGTGCTGAATACCATTGCAGCAGAAGTATTCCGTGATGCATGTGACCGTCTGGAAGCAGCAGACGATTTTGATACTGCAGTACATGACCTGATCAAGGAGTATGCGATCCAGCATCAGCGTATTGTATTCAACGGAAACGGATATGCACCGGAGTGGGAGGCAGAGGCAAAGAGACGTGGACTTCCGATCCTTCCGTCCATGGTAGATGCCATTCCTGCGCTGACTACAGATAAGGCTGTGAAGCTTTTTGAATCCTTTAATGTATTTACAAGAGCAGAGCTTGAGTCCAGAGCAGAGATCCAGTATGAAGGCTATGCAAAGGCTATCAACATTGAGGCCAAGACCATGGTGGATGTAGCTACCAAGCAGATCATCCCGGCAGTGATCCGTTATACAACGGTTCTTGCAGAGTCCATCAATTCTGTGAAGGCAGTGAGCGCAGCGCTTGATGTCAGTGTACAGACAAGTCTTCTGGAAAAATCCTCCGCACTTCTTGCTGAGACCAAGACAGCTATGGATAAGCTTTCCGGACTGATCGCTGAGTCGGAATCCCATGAAGAGGGACGTGACCGTGCTGTATTCTTCAGAGAGAGCGTGGTACCGGCAATGCAGGCTTTAAGAAAACCTGTAGACGAGCTTGAGATGATCGTAGATAAAGATATGTGGCCGATGCCATCCTACGGTGATCTGATCTTTGAGGTATGATCGGTTAAATAAAATACAGGAAATAAGAGATGTTCCCTGGGTGCAGCGGCATCTTTGAGATCAAATGACGGGACAGATGTAAGATCTGTCCCGTTTTTTACCTGGTGGAGAAAAAATCTGTAAGCGGTTATCCGTCATAGGATCATATAATAACTGCGGATGAGGATATCTGCGGTATTCAATCAGATTCAGGAGTAAGTATATATGATAGAATTAGAATTTTTAAAAGAACAGAACGTTTCCGAAAGCCTGATCCACGGCATCGAGGAATTTCGAAAAAATTATAACGTTGATGAGGGGGCTGCAGCCAGAGTTACCAGACCGTCTATACCGTTCTACGGAAAAGAAATCCTGGAAATGGCCATTGCAGGACTTCTGGAAGGAGAAAATCTTCTTCTTGCAGGCCCAAAGGCCACGGGAAAAAATATCCTGGCAGAAAATCTGGCATATGCTTTTGGCCGCCCGGTTTATAATGTATCTTTCCATGTCAATACAAACAGCGGAGACCTGATAGGAACGGATACCTTTGTAAACAATGAAGTCTGCCTCCGAAAGGGCAGCATCTATCAGTGTGCCGAGTATGGTGGCTTCGGTATTCTGGATGAGATCAATATGGCAAAGAACGATGCGGTTTCTGTCCTTCATGCGACTCTGGACTATCGCCGCTCCATTGATGTTCCGGGCTATGACCGGATCGACCTTCATCCTGCGGCACGTTTTATCGGAACCATGAACTACGGATATGCAGGAACAAAGGAGCTGAACGAAGCTCTGGTTTCCCGTTTCCTGGTGATCGATATGCCAGCGCAGACAGAAGAAACCCTGGGATTTATTTTCCGCAAAATGTTCCCGGAGGCAAAGGAAAAGGCAGTGGAACAGTTTATCGGTGTATTTATGGATCTTCAGAAGAAATCCGTAAACAGTGAGATCTCCACAAAAGCGCTGGATCTTCGAGGACTTCTGGCTGCCATGAAGATTGTTCGTGCAGGACTTTCTCCCCTGGCAGCAGTGCAGATGGGAGTGGTGAACAAAACCTTCGATATTTTTGAAAAGGAGATCGTGGACGATGTAGTCCGTACAAGGATCCCGGAAGAGTGGACAAAGGACGATGTCTATGCATAAAGATCTGACAGAAGAACTTTCTATAGAAGATTACAAGATGGAGCTGGAAAACCGGATCCGTAATCTCCTCTGGACGGTAAGCGGCGACTATACCCTGGATGTGAAGCCGGATGTATCGCTGTTTCTCCGCTCAAAAGAGATCGCTCTTTACGATGGATCAAACAGGGGCTTTTGCCAGATATTTTGACAAAAATCTTCTTGGTCTTTATCTTGTCAAAAAAAATCTATCTGGATGCCTCTGAGACGGAGCTGACCGGGCTGACACAGCTCTGTATCGAAGTGGCAGTGGGAGAGCGGATCTGTGAAGAGCGCCCCGGGGTTCGCCGCATGAGAAAAAAAGCTCTGGAAGATATCCTGGATCAGGAATATGAAACCCTGCCTTCCTACGATAAGCTGTTAGACAGGCTGAAAATTGCAGTATTCCGTGATGTACTTACAGGAAGCGTACAGCCTCTGGAGAAAAAACTGTCTGCATTCCGGGATCAGATCTATGCCTGCGCAGAAAGCAGAGACACCATGGAACTGATTCGGATCATCGACAGCCTCTATAATGCGGTCATCGATCCGGACTTTGAGAAGAAAAACGGTTCCCTTGAACGGGTAATGGCGGTGACGCTGGAAGAACTGACGGAATTTGGCTGGGAAGACTACCTTAATGAAGAGATGTATGAGGAAGCTCTGGAAAATTATGTGGAAAAGCTCACAGACCGGATGACAGATATTGAAGATTCCTCGCTGACACAGGATATGGAAGAAAAACGTAAGGTGAAAAACAAGATCACGGTGATTTCAGAGGAAGCTCTTCAGAAAGCTCATACCTATGTGGAACTGAATTTTGGAAAAACCTATCTCACACCTGCGGAAGAAAAAAGAATGAACCATCTTATGTGCCGGGGAATACACGGAGACTGCAGCCTGTATTTTACAGAAGGAATCCTGAAAAATCCGGTTCGTGATAATTATCAGTACCAGTATGCAAAGCGTCTGCGTAATAAGAACATATGGATCTATCATGACAAGCACAGAATTGCAAAACGAAATATTGCCATATTGACTGAACTCCTGAAAAAAGCACTGGTGATCCGAAGTGAAAACCAGGAAGTCCTATCAGACCGGGGAACTATCGTTCCTTCCAGGCTGTGGCGTATAGGCAGAAGCGGTGAGGCAAATCTTTTCAAGAGGATTCTTCGTGGAGACAATACGGATTTTGTGGTGGATATACTGATCGATGCCAGTGGTTCACAGATGAGCCGACAGGGAGATGTGGCACTGCAGGCTTATATGATCAGCTCTGCCCTGAGTAATGTGGATATTCCTCATCGGGTTATGAGCTACTGCACATTCTGGGATCATACGATCCTGCACAGGTTCCGGGAATATGATGATCCGGTTTCGGCGGATGAGGATATTTTCAATTATGTGACTTCCTCCAATAATCGGGACGGGCTTGCCATAAAAGCAGCGGGATACAGTCTTTTGCAGAGGGAAGAGGAAAAAAAGATCCTGATCATCTTAAGTGACGGACGCCCCTACGATGTGATCATAAACCGCCCCAATGCAAAAAATCCGGCCCCTTATCAGGGAAAATATGCCATTTCAGATACTGCAACAGAGGTGAGGTGTCTTCGGAGCCAGGGCGTCAGTGTTCTGGGGGTATTTGCAGGCGAAGAGAAGGATCTTCCGGCGGAAAAGAAGATTTTTGGAAAGGATTTTGCCTATATCCGGGATATCGGAAATTTCTCGAAGATCGTAGGGAGATATCTGACAAAACAGCTGGAAACGGACAACTGAAAAAAAAAATGTATTTATTTTAAATGTATAATATTCAATTGTAAGGAATAAGGTCACTATGTTAGCATAAAAGCTGCATAGTGACCAATTATTTGCTTATAATTATACAGAAAATTGTAAATAATATATAATATCTCAGATATAATTTCTTGCAAAATACTGCGAAATTTGCTATACTATATAACGTTACTAATTTACTAGATAAAGGGAGAGGAAATATGAACAAAAACACAGAGTTCAAACCTTACATTCCTGCGGAGAAAATCACTCCGGAGCTCACAGTTACATCTGTGATCATGGGATGTATTCTTGCTGTCATCTTCGGCGCAGCCAATGCTTACCTTGGTCTTCGTGTTGGTATGACAGTATCTGCTTCCATTCCGGCGGCAGTTATCTCCATGGGTGTTATCCGCGTGATTCTTCGCAGAAACTCCATTCTGGAGAGCAATATGGTCCAGACTATCGGTTCAGCCGGTGAGTCTCTTGCAGCAGGTGCTATCTTCACCATGCCTGCACTGTTCCTCTGGGCAGAGGAAGGACTTACAAGCAAACCAGGCATCGTTGAGATCACTCTGATCGCACTTTGCGGTGGTATCCTTGGTGTACTTTTCATGGTACCCCTTCGTAATGCCCTCATTGTTAAAGAGCATGCAACTCTTCTCTATCCGGAAGGAACTGCCTGCGCAGACGTTCTTCTTGCCGGTGAGGAAGGCGGAGCAAATGCTTCCACAGTATTCTCCGGTATGGGACTTGCTGCCATCTTCAAATTTGTTGTTGATGGACTGAAGCTTCTTCCGGCAGATGTTTCTGCAGCATTTAAATCCTTCAAGGGTGAGATCGGTATGGAGGTTTATCCGGCACTTCTCGGTGTTGGTTATATCGTAGGACCGAAGATCGCATCCTACATGTTTACAGGTTCTCTTATCGGCTGGATGGTCATCATTCCGCTGATCTGCCTGTTCGGACCTGATACATGGATGTATCCGGCAGCAGAGGGAACGACCATTGCCCAGCTTTACGCAAACGGCGGAGCAGCAGCAATCTGGTCTACTTATGTTAAATATATCGGCGCAGGTGCTATCGCAACAGGTGGTATCATTTCCCTGATCAAATCCCTGCCGCTGATCGTTACAACCTTCCGTGACTCCATGAAGAGCATGAAGGGAAGCAAGAACACAAGTACAGAGAGAACAGCACAGGATCTTCCGATGCAGTTCATCCTTCTCGGTGTTGTTGCAATGGTATTTATCATCTGGGTCGTTCCGGCAATCCCGGTAACTCTTCTTGGTGCAGTTATCATCGTAGTTTTTGGATTCTTCTTTGCAACAGTATCCTCCCGTATGGTAGGTCTTGTAGGAAGCTCCAACAACCCGGTTTCCGGTATGGCTATCGCTACTCTTCTGATCGCTACATTTGCGATCAAGAGCTCCGGTAAAACAGGTATCGACGGAATGACAGCAGCGATCGCTGTTGGTTCTGTTATCTGTATCATCGCAGCGATCGCCGGTGATACCTCTCAGGACCTTAAGACAGGATACCTTCTTGGTGCCACACCTAAGAAGCAGCAGATGGGTGAGATGCTCGGTGTTGTTGTTTCCGGTCTTGCTATCGGCGGTGTTCTGTATCTTCTGGATGCAGCATGGGGCTACGGTACAGCAGAGATCCCTGCTCCGCAGGCTCAGCTTATGAAGATGATCGTTGAGGGAATCATGGGCGGAAACCTTCCATGGGGACTTGTATTTGTAGGTGTATTCCTTGCAATCTGCCTTGAGATCCTCCGTATCCCGGTAATGCCTTTCGCAATCGGTCTTTACCTTCCAATCTACCTGAACGCAACTATCATGATCGGTGGTATCGTTCGTGGATTACTTGACAGCAGAAAAGGTGTTGACGAAAAAACCAAGACAGCTCAGGCTACAGATGGTACCCTGTACTGTGCTGGTATGATCGCCGGCGAGGGTCTTGTTGGAATTCTTCTTGCGATCTTTGCAGTTGTCGGCATCAGTCTTGATATGTCCGGCGTTGTAAGCCTTGGAAATATCGGCGGTGTTGTGCTGATGATCATCATGATCCTGTCACTGCTTAAATTCTCTATCTGGAGAAAGAAGAAAGCCTGATGAGAAAAAACAAAAAGGATAAGAAACAGGATATCAACTATCTTGATCTGATCCCGGAAACAAACCAGTCGATCCGGTGGCACCGGGACCTGAAGCAGCGGATCATTCTTGAGATAGAGAATAAGGGTATGTTCAATACCATCGCGCAGAAGGTTTTTGGCAAGCCAAGGTTTTCCAAGGTTCATCTTGATGAAATGGGAACTTTTATCTGGCCTGAGATCGATGGAGCCAAAACCGTGCAGGAGCTTGCCCTGCTGGTGAAAGAGCATTTCGGAGATAAGGCAGAACCGCTTTATCCGAGAATCGTAAAATACTTTCAGATAATGGAAAGCTATGAATTTGTTCATTTTATAAATAAAAAGACAGAAAAATAGCATGGAGAACGGGAACGGACGCAGAATAGTGTACGGTCCCGTTCTTTTTATGACACATCAGTGCGGGAAACTGATGCAGTTGTCATATGATACTATAGCATTTCCGGGATTTTCACAGCGGAATAGAAATATTGAGGACATTTCAAGACATAAATTCCGGGAATTGCTGTAAAAAATGAAAGGAGCACTTTATGAGTCTTGTGGAAAAAAAGAACTGGTATCTGGATTATCTTCTGATCATAGTAGGAACCGGGCTGATGGCACTTGCCATCAATTCCGTTTTTGATGCAACCGGGCTGGTAACAGGCGGCTTTTCCGGTATTGCGATCCTGGTGAAGCACTGGACCGGTGGAATCATAGATGGCGGAGTTCCGCTGTGGCTTACCAACGTCACGCTGAACATCCCGCTGTTTTTTCTGGGATGGCGGATCAAAGGCTTTTCCTTTGTAAAAAAAGCTCTGGTCGGTGAGATCTCCCTCTCAACCTGGCTTGCCATTCAGCCGGTGTGGAATATTGCGGGAGATGATCTCCTTCTGGCTGCTGTATACGGTGGTGTGATCCTGGGAATCGGCATTGGAATGGTTTTCCTTGGACAGGGAACCACAGGCGGAACGGATATGATGGCAGCACTGATCCAGAAGTATATGCGTCATTATTCCATCGCACAGATCATGCAGTTTATTGATGGGCTTATTGTGATCGTAGGAATGTATGTGTTCGGTATCCAGCGGGCCCTGTATGCCATCATTGCGGTTTATCTGGTAACAAAAGTATCCGACAGTCTGATCGAAGGTCTGAAGTTTTCCAAACAAACATTTATCATCACGGAAAAGCCGGATGAGGTTGCCAGAGTCATTATGGAAGACCTGGATCGCGGAGCGACAGGGATCTGTGGCAAGGGGATGTATTCCGGTCAGGAGAAGACGATTATCTTCTGTGTGGTAAACAAAAAGGAAATTGTGAAGCTGAAAGAGCTGGTAGATGATATTGATCCCAACGCTTTTGTGATCGTTTCCGATGCAAGAGAGGTTCATGGGGAAGGTTTTATAGAGAAAAATTAGGCGGATTTCAACAAAAATTTGTAAATTTTTTCAGTTTTACTCTTTCATTTTTGGTGATTTTGTATTAAAATAGCCATAGATAGAGAGGGAAAGACAGAAGATAAGCATACACATAAGTGAGAAGGGATTGAACGGAATGATATCGAATCAGGTGTTACAGAATACGCTCGAGGGACTTAAAGAAATATCAAGGACGGAATTTTGTGTCATTGACACAGACGGCAAGGTACTTGCGTCTACCTTTTCTGATTTTGAGATCCAGCCGGCAGATATCCAGGCTTTTGTAGAATCCCAGGCGGACAGCCAGCTTGTCAAGGGATTTCAGTACTTTAAGGTCTGTGATGATTATCAGTTGGAATATGTCCTGGTAGCCCACGGAGATGATGAGGATACTTATATGGTAGGCAAGCTTGCAGCCTTCCAGATCCAGAATCTGATCGTTGCGTACAAGGAGCGTTTTGACAAAGACAGCTTTATCAAGAATCTTCTTCTTGATAATTTTCTTCTGGTGGATATTTACAACAGAGCGAAGAAGCTTCATATTGAAGCAGATGTCCGTCGTGTAGTTATGATCCTGGAACTGAACCAGGAGAAAGATCACAGCTCTGTAGAGAGCGTGAAAAGCCTTTTTGGCGGAAAGAGCAGAGATTTTATCACTGCTGTTGATGAGAAGAGCATCATTATAGTCAAGGAACTGGAAGAGGGAGAGGGCTATCCGGAGATGGATAAGCTGGCTCATACGATTATGGATACTCTGGATCTGAATAAAGATGGTGAGGATGTCCACATGGCATACGGTACCATTGTCAATGAGTTGAAAGAAGTTTCACGTTCCTACAAGGAAGCGCGTATGGCCCTTGATGTAGGTAAGATCTTCTTCGGAGACAGGGAAGTTATCGCATACAGCTCACTTGGAATCGGACGCCTGATCTATCAGCTGCCTATTCCTCTGTGTAAGATGTTTATCCGAGAGATCTTTGACAACAAATCTCCGGATGATTTCGATGAGGAGACACTTGTCACCATCGATAAATTCTTTGAGAACAGTCTGAACGTATCTGAAACTTCACGTCAGCTGTATATCCACAGAAATACGCTGGTATATCGTCTGGATAAACTCCAGAAGAGTACAGGCCTTGATCTGAGAGTGTTTGAGGATGCCATTACATTTAAGATCGCGCTGATGGTTGTTCGATATATGAAATATATGGAAACCTTAGAGTATTAATAGCATTCGGAATGCAGGATGATAGTTTGCTATATTAAGGCAACATATTAGAACTTTTAAACTGCCGCTTATTCCTTCCCGGAATAGGCGGCAGTTTTTGTATGAGCGTTTTTCATCATGGAATATTGTGTAAATGTCCCTCCTGTTTGGAAGCATTCACGAAGTGTGTTACTGAGAACGGAGTGAGCAGTAACGAATTCACATGAACTTCACAGATAACATCCATGACGCTATTGTAATTTTGGTATTTTTACGTTAAAATAAATAATTTGAAGAGGGCTGTTGCTTACTGTTCACTGGTAATATTCCGTGAAGCGCATTACTGAGAATAGGGTGAACAGGTTACTGTTCACTGGTAATGTCCCGCGAGGTGTTTTTTTGTGAGCGAAGGTCACAGAAAACCCGAGACATACCGCGCGAATTTATGCGATCAGCATAAATTCTGTGCATCGCGAAGCGTGTTACTGAGAACGGAGTGAACAGTAACGTGAACAGTAACCGTTGTAGGGACCGGGAAATTTATTCTTGCATTTAAACAGAAAATATATTACAATAATGTTACGGAAAAAATTAAGAAAATTATGCTTTTATAATATAGAGGAGGATATATATGATCGATCTTGTAGATGTGAGCAAATCTTACGGCCCGGGTCTTCCGGCTGTGAATCATGCGAACTTACATGTTGATAAAGGGGAATTCGTATTTGTAGTAGGAAGCAGTGGCTCCGGTAAATCCACACTGATCAAGCTTCTGATGAAAGAACTGGATTCTACCAGCGGAACGATCACAGTCAGCGGGGAACGTCTGGAGAAGATGAAACACAGACGCGTTGCCAAGTATCGCAGAAAGCTTGGGGTAGTATTTCAGGATTTCCGCCTTTTAAAAGACCGTAATGTATATGAGAATGTAGCATTTGCGCAGCGTGTCATAGGAAGACCTACCCGTGTGATACGCAAACGTGTGCCGGAGGTTCTCCAGGAGGTAGGACTTGCAGGAAAGTATAAGGCATACCCGGATGAGCTTTCCGGTGGTGAGCAGCAGAGAGTTGCTCTTGCCAGAGCACTGGTAAACCGCCCGGACATCCTTCTGGCAGATGAGCCGACCGGAAACCTGGATCCGAAAACCTCCGAAGAGATCATGGCTCTGATGGAGCAGATCAATGACAGAGGAACCACAGTTCTGGTAGTTACCCACAATAAGGACATCGTCAATGCCATGCGTAAGCGAGTAGTCACCATGCACAACGGCAAGATCATCAGCGATGAGAAAGAGGGAGGATATCATGAGGCCTAGTACGATCTGGTATACCCTGAAGCAGGGCTTTAAGAATATAAAAAGAAACTGGATGTTTTCCCTGGCATGTATCATCACGATGGCAGCCTGCATTTTTCTGGTAGGCATTTTCTATTCCATCGTGAACAACGTCGGTAATATTGCCCATAAGGTGGAAGAAGAAGTACCGATCACAGTATTCTTTGATGAGGGCACTTCAGAGGAAGAAATCCAGGCGATCGGCGATGCTATTCAGTCCAGGCCGGAAGTGGCCAGGATGGATTATCAGTCCGCAGATCAGGCATGGGAAGAATACAAACAGAAATATTTTGGAGATGAAGATGCGGCAGATGGATTTAAAGATGATAACCCTCTTGCCAATTCATCCAATTATCAGGTATATCTTAATGATATTACCAAGCAGACAGAACTGGTGAATTATATCCAGGGACTGGAACATGTCCGGAAGGTAAATCAGTCTGAACAGGCATCCAGGACACTTGGTTCCATTAACAAGCTGGTTTCTTATGTGTCGATTGCCGTGATCGCAATCCTTTTGATCATTTCCATATTCCTGATCAGCAATACAGTATCTATGGGTATTTCTGTCCGCAAGGAAGAAATCGGAATTATGAAGTACATAGGAGCTACAGATGCTTTTGTACGACTGCCATTCCTTCTGGAAGGTATGATCCTCGGTGTGATCGGTGCGGCGATACCGCTGATCTGCCTGTTTTTCCTGTATAATTCCGCTGTAGAGTTTATTCTGACAAAATTCAATGTATTGACAGGAATCGTGGATTTCATTCCAATCTGGCAGATTTATGAGGGTCTGGTTCCCATGGGACTTGGACTTGGTGTGGGAATCGGTCTTTTGGGAAGCTTTTTCACAACAAGAAAACATCTCAGAGTATAACCAAATAGCAGAGAATCTTATGTATCCGCATGATGTGTGATCATAAGATATACAGCGGCTGTCGGAATATCGGCAGCCGTTTTCGGTATATAAAAACCGAACGGCGCACAGAGGAGTACAGAAAATCTGTGATCTTATCGGCTTTGCCGGCTGTGCAGAAGAAAGGAAAAATATGAAAAATAAAGAATTCAAAAAAGGTATAGCCATTGGAGTGGCAGCAACGCTGGTTGTGACAGGCGCTGGTTTTGCCAGCTATCAGAAAGTATTGTTTCCGAAAGGCAATGCGCTTTCCGATGTGAAAACGGTTCAGAAGCTGAATTACCTGGAAGAACTGATCGATGAAGAATATCTGGATGAAAAAGACGAAAGCAGCCTGCGTGAGGGGCTTTATGCTGGCCTGCTTGCCGGCCTGAAGGATCCGTACTCCACCTATTACACAGCAGAACAGTATAAAGAGCTGAATACTTCCAATGAAGGCTCCTACGTAGGGATCGGTGCCGTTCTTCAGAAGGATGACGCCGGAGGGGCAAAGATCATACAGCTTTATGAGGGTGGTCCTGGAGAACAGGCGGGACTGAAAAAGGGAGATGTGATCAAGGCAGTAGATGGAGCTGATGTTACAGACAAAGAAACCTCAGATATTGCTGCCGTGGTTCGTGACAGTGAGAAAGCTTCCGTAATGCTGACCATACAGCGGGAAAACGAAGAGAAAACCCGGGATGTCAAAGTGGAGATCCGGGATGTGGAGATCCAGACCGTTTCCCATGAGATGCTTTCCGAAGACACCGGCTATATCCGGATCTCCGAATTTTCTGAGGTGACCAGCGAGCAGTATAAAAAAGCATTTGCAGATCTGAAGGATCAGGGAATGAAGAAGCTGGTTGTGGATCTCCGTGATAATCCGGGCGGTCTTCTTACTGCAGTCTGCGGCGTACTCCGCCAGATTCTTCCGGAAGGACGGATCGTCTATACAGAGGACAAAAATGGAAAAAGGGAAGAGGAGACCTGCGACGGAAAAAATGAACTGGACATGCCACTGGCTGTTCTGGTAAACGGAAACAGTGCCAGTGCGTCGGAGATCTTTGCGGGGGCGGTAAAGGACTATGGGATTGGAACGATTGTAGGAACAACTACCTATGGGAAGGGTGTGGTGCAGACCATCCAGCCTCTTACCGATGGCAGTGCGGTAAAGATCACCATCGCAAAATATTTTACGCCAAAGGGCAATGATATCAACAAAAAAGGAATCACTCCGGATGTGGAAGCAGAGCTTTCCGGAGACATCACAGACTGGACAGAACTTACACATAAAGAAGACACGCAGCTTCAGACAGCCCTGAAAGAGATAGGACAGAGCTGATGCGTTCGGAGGAGAGAAAAAATGATAACTTTACAATTATTGCAGCAGATCATCGTATTTTTTCTGATGATGTCCTGTGGATTTACAGTGGTAAAATGCGGACTTATCGATGCAAAAAGCAGCAGGACACTTTCAGTCATCTGTATCTACATCATCATGCCCTGCGTAATGATCAATGCTTTTCAGATCGAATATTCCAGAAGCATCCGGAATGGCTTCCTTCTGGCAGTGGCAGCGGCCATCCTGATCCATATTTTTCTTCTGGTATTTGTACAGATCATCGGCAAGCCACTGAAATTAAGTGTGGTAGAAAAAGAATCCATCATCTATTCCAATTCCGGAAATCTGGTGCTCCCTCTTGTAACGGTAGTCCTTGGTGAAAAATGGGTGATTTATGCCAGTGCTTTCCTGAGTGTGCAGATGATCCTGATGTGGACTCACGGACAGTCGCTGATGGAGGCGAAAGCCGGCATCAACTGGAAAAAAATCCTCTGCAACATCAATCTGATCGCTATTATCCTTGGAATCGTTCTGTTCTTCACGCAGATCAGACTGCCGGTGATCCTTGGAAACACCATGAGCCAGATTTCAGCCACCCTGGGACCTGTATGTATGATCATGCTTGGAATGACCATGACGGAGGTAAAATGGAAAGATATTTTCAGCCATTCCAGGATCTATCTGATCACGATCTTGAAAATGGTGGTGACTCCGCTGCTCATACTGTTGTTTTTGAAGTATCTGCCCTTGGCTTCAATGGTAAAGGATGGAAAAACCATTCTGCTTATCAGTCTGATGGCAGTGATCACACCGTCGGCAACAACGGTTGTACAGCTGGCACAGCTCTACGATCAGGACCCGGTCTATGCCAGCACCATCAATGTAATGACAACGCTGGTAAGTATCATAACCATGCCACTGATGGTCATGTTGTATCTTGCCTGAGCATCTCAGGGAATCGTTACGGATAACTTTGTGTCAGGCAACATGCTTTGCGGATATTACCTGTGAACAGTGATCGGAAATCCTGCCCTCATAATTGTAAAAACAAAATAAAAGTGATAGAATCAAATCATATGAGGGCAGAAGAACTATATCTGCTCATAGTGAAAAACATAGCACAGGATCATCAAAACAGGAGGATAGCATAAATGGAACGACATGCTTTTGCAATGAAAGTAAAAGAAGGAAAAATGAATGATTACCGTAAGACCTTAGGCGAGATCTGGCCGGAGCTTACTGCATATCTTGACCGTAACGGCATCCATAATTTCAGCATCTGGAATGCGGCAGACCTGATCTTCGGATATTACGAAAATGCAGACGGAGAGGTGATCTCTCCGGAAGAGGAGAAAGTAAAGGCAGCATTGACTGAAAAGATCGGAGATACCTTTACCTGGATCTCTACTCCTGGAAAAGACATGCGCCTGATGTATCATAATTTTGGTGTTGTGAGAGAAAACAAAGAGCTGATCCGCCACAGAATGTTCATGACAAAATTAAAAGACGGCTGTGAGGAAGAATATAAAGCCCGTCATGACGGACTTGTGGCGCAGAGAGGCGAAACAATAGATCCGGGCCCGGACAGCAACTTCAGCATCTGGAGTGCAGGCGGATATATTTTTGGATATGATGAGATCGACACAACTATGGAAGTGGAAGAAACACCGGAAGCAAGAGAGGCAACCATCGCATGGGAGACACGCCAGCTCGGGATCATGGACTGGATCACCAACGATGTGGACTGGATGACAAAAGAAGTACATCCATCCAGTGTACGTCTTGCATGGCATAATTAAAAAATGGGAAAATAAAAAGGAAGGAGGCCGGGGCTTTGTTTGGAGGTAGCCCCGGCAGTATGAAAAAGAAAAAAGTGTTATCAAAGGTAGTACCCTTTGCACATCTAATAATATACTCATATTTTGTGGTCATTCTGTGACGTCATTCTGAAAAAAGTATGAACAAAAAAGAAAAAATAACTGAACTCAAATCTTAACAATTCTTAAACTTTCCATATTTAGTTGAAACCATACGCCCCGACTGTTATACTGTGACTATTAGATGTTAGCAGGAGAAGAATATGTTTTATTCCTGATATCAATAAAATAATGAGGCGTGAATTTATGAAACGTTTTTGGAAATATGTAACAGGGATCGTACCTGCGTACGGGCTTTTTCCCCTTGTTTTTTCATTTGTATTTAACTGTCTTGTATATTCCGGTTCAAGGGCGATCGCAGGCGGTTGGTATCATCACAATATAGAAAGTAATCTTGATCTGCGGCTCCCATTTGTGCCGCAGTTTTTGATTATCTATTTTGGCTGTTATGTATTCTGGGCAGTGAATTATATCCTTGCGGCAAGGCAGGAGCGGGAACAGGTTTACCGTTTTTTTACTGCGGATATTATATCCCGTTGTGTGTGTCTGATCATATTTCTGGCATATCCCACTACCAATACAAGACCGGTGATCGAAGGAAACGGAATCTGGGATCTGCTGGCCGGCTGGCTGTATTCCATTGATGCGGCAGATAACCTGTTTCCATCTATCCATTGTCTGGTAAGCTGGTTCTGTTTTCTGGGGATTAAGGATCAGAAAAGAATTCCGACATGGTATAAGGGGGGATCGTTTACACTGGCTGTGCTGGTTTTTCTGTCTACCATTTTTACCAAGCAGCATGTACTTGTGGATGTGGCAGGTGGTGTGATCCTGGCTCAGGTATGCTTTATTCTGGGACAGAAAACAAAACTCTGGCATATTTATGAACGGTTTGGAACTAAAATTGAAAAGAAGATCAACAGCTATACAGAAGGTGTCAAGTGATGAAGAGCAGAAAAAAGATCATATTTAACGGAGTGTTCCTGGCAGTAGTTTTTGCCCTGACTATCTACGGCGTTTTTCACGGAGAAGACCTGTCTTCCATGATGGATGCCATACATAGGGCAGATAAACGGTGGCTGCTTCCGGGAATTGCACTGGTAGCAATTTTTTATCTGGGGGGAATCCATCATTATCTGGTATATGATGCGTTCCAGCGGGATCCATCTGAAAAAAAGAACCTGCTTTCTGTTTTCGTCTGTAGGATTCTTTTTCAGCTGTATCACACCATCCGCCAGCGGCGGACAGCCCATGCAGATCTACTATATGAAAAAAGAGAAGATTTCCATTCCGGTGTCAACGGTGATCCTGATGATCGTGACGATTACCTATAAGCTGGTGCTTGTGGTGATCGGTATTGGGATCGCGATTTTCGGAAGAGGCTTTCTTCACAAATATCTGGAAGGAATCCTGCCGGTGTTTTATCTGGGACTGATGCTGAATATCTTCTGTGTCACTTTTATGACCATTCTGGTATTTCATCCGCTTTTGGCAAAAGCGATCCTGATGAAGGGCATGAAGCTTCTGGAACGGTTTCATCTGATGAGGAAAAAAGAGGGACGGCTGAAAAAACTGGAAGCTTCCATGGATACTTACCGAAATACTGCGGCATATCTGAAGAATAATCCGCTGGTGATCGTTAAAGTAATAGAGATCACTTTTATCCAGCGTATGGCACTGTTTGCAGTAACCTGGTTCGTATATCAGGCTTTTGGACTCCATGGAACCGGTTTCGGGGATATCCTTTTTCTCCAGGCAGTGATATCGGTATCTGTGGATATGCTGCCGCTTCCGGGAGGAATGGGAATCAGTGAGACTTTGTTTCTTACCATTTTCAGTCCGGTATTCGGTGGCCTGCTGCTTCCGGGAATGGTGCTTAGCAGAGGGCTGGGATATTACGGAGAGCTGCTGATCAGTGCGGTGTTTACTGCGGTGGCTCAGCTCACTATCGGAAAAAAGGAATCCTGAAAAGATTTGATCGAATGCAGATCGCGGAGATCTGCTTGACCCAGATCAGGTAAGTCTCCTGTGGGACTGTGAATATAGCCTGACATGAAAAAGAAAAAAGAGGTGTGCAAATGATAGGATTTTATGATTATACGGTAATAATGACTTACATAAGCGTAGTTTCTTCCATGATCGGAATCTTCTGCGCTGTGACGGACCATATTTCAGCAGCGGTGTGCTGTCTTGCATTTTCCGGACTGTGCGATATGTTTGACGGAAAGATCGCAAGAACTAAGAAGAACAGAACGGAGGAAGAGAAATGCTTCGGGATCCAGATCGATTCCCTTGCAGATATCGTCTGTTTTGGGATCCTTCCCATTGTGCTGGGATTTAAGCTTGGAATGTGTCATATTTACGGAATAGCTATTCTTTTATTTTACGGTCTGGCAGGCCTGATCCGTCTGGCATACTTCAATGTTATGGAGGAAAAACGTCAGAATGAAACCTCCGAAAACCGAAAATATTACCAGGGACTTCCCATCACATCCATGTCTGTGGTCCTGCCGATTCTGTTTGTGGTATCCCTGCTTTTTCCGGAGTATAAATGGTTTGTGGTGCTCCTTCATATCGCAATGCTGACGGTAGGACTTCTGTTTATCCTGGATTTTAAATTCCGTAAGCCCACCAACAGGGAGCTGGTGATCATTGTTGCGGTAGTTGCTGTGGCAGTTCTTCTTGTACTTTTCTACAACGAAGGATGGTGGAAGTTCAATTATCTCTATAAGCTTTCCATGGAGAGAGGGGGTAATCTATGATCCAGACAGCGGACAGAATGGGGAATATTACAGAGGAGGATTCCTTTCAGAACAACCTTCTGGAAAAAATCTACGGTTCTGTAGCCGGACGCATGCTGATCCGGCCGCTGGTCACTCCTGTTGTTTCCATTGCCATGGGAAAGCTTCTGGATTCCAGGCTTTCGGCAGCAGCGGTGAAACCCTTTATACGGTTCAATCATCTGGATATGAGTGATTATGAAAAGCGTAAATATACTTCCTACAATGATTTTTTCAAGCGGAAGATCCGGGAGGGTGCCCGCCATATTGATATGGAACCGGGACATTTTATCAGTCCCTGTGACTGCAGGGTGAGTGTGTATCCGGTAGATGAAAAAGCCCGTCTTCATATCAAACAGACCGAATATACCATAGAGGAGCTTCTCAGGAATCCTTCTCTTGGAAAAAGATATCAGGGTGGCTATGTGTGGGTGCTTCGTCTCTGTGTTCAGGATTATCACAGATATATTTATCCGGACAATGCGGCGGAGTCCGGACGCATCAGGATCCCGGGGATCCTGCATACAGTCAACCCCGTGGCCAACGATGCCTATCCGATCTACAAGGAAAACAGCAGAGAGTATTCTCTTTTGAAAACGGAGAATTTCCGTACCGTGCTGATGATGGAGGTAGGTGCTCTTCTTGTCGGAAGGATCGAAAACCGGCCAGGGAAAGCATTTGTGAAACGGGGAGACGAAAAAGGAAATTTTGCATTTCGGCGGCTCCACCATTGTGCTGATCACCGAAAAAAATGCGGTAAAGCCGGATGAAGATATTTTAAACAATTCCCGTGAAGGAATTGAAACAAGAGTATTCATGGGAGAAAAGATCGGAGAATCCTTTTAGAGGGTTCTCCTTTTTTGCGGATAAAATTAAAAAAATGAAATTACGTTCACACACACAACACAAACCTGTGATATATTATGAGCAGTAGCAAAGCGGAATGGAAATATCCGCTTTAGAATGAACCGGAAGTAAAAGCTCAGCTTTTTGTAAAGAGGGATGATACAGAGCATTTCGGGCTGTCAGCAGCTGTCCGGAACAGCGACTGAGAAACGGAGGAAGATAGAATGGATGCATTAAAAATTCTTGTAGTAGATGACGAGAGCAGAATGAGAAAACTGGTAAAGGATTTTCTCACCAAAAAGAATTTCCAGGTACTGGAAGCCGGTGACGGTGAGGAGGCCATGGATATTTTTTATAAAGAAAAGGACATTGCGCTTCTGATCCTGGATGTGATGATGCCGAAGATGGATGGCTGGGAAGTATGTCGTGAGATCCGCAAAAATTCCAAGGTTCCCATCATTATGCTGACAGCAAGAGGAGATGAGCGTGATGAGCTTCTGGGATTTGAACTCGGGGTGGACGAATATATCTCCAAACCCTTCAGCCCCAAGATCCTTGTAGCACGTGTAGAAGCCATTCTTCGAAGAACGGGACAGAGCAACCCGGATGAGATACTTTCAGCAGGTGGGATTGTCATTGACAAGGCAGCGCATCAGGCAACGGTAGATGATAAACCGATGGATCTGAGCTTCAAGGAATTTGAGCTTCTGACTTATTTCCTGGAGAATGAGGGAATCGCTCTTTCCAGAGAAAAGATCCTGAATTCTGTGTGGAATTATGATTATTTCGGAGATGCCAGAACCATTGATACTCATGTCAAAAAACTGAGAAGTAAAATGGGCGATAAGGGCGAGTATATCAAGACAGTCTGGGGGATGGGCTATAAGTTTGAGGTAGGAGAATGAAAAAACCGAAGGAAAAAATAAAAAAGATCCACAGTCTCCGCCATCAGATCACAGCATACTTTATCGGTCTGCTGTTTTTATCCATTCTGACTATTACCGTGATCAACGGAGCCTTTCTTGAAAAATATTATGTGACAAAAAAGATCGATGTACTTCTGAATCTCCGAACAACTCTGGAAAATACAGATATTGACAAGATGATGAACAGCAACAGCTCGAAAGGTATGGAGAGTATTCCCGATGAGATCCAGAGAGCCTGCTCCAGAAACAATCTTTCCTGGGTTATCATTGACAGCAGCAATACCAGCTGGCTTTCCTGGGGCGAAAATGAAAAAATGCTTCAGAGCAAGCTGTTCGGATATGTCTATGATCTGGATGAGGACGGAGATAAGAGCCGGACCTTGAAGCAGGGTGACAATTATACCATCCAGCAGTCGCATGACCGTTTTGCGGGAATGGATTATGTGGAATGCTGGGGACAGCTGGATGAGGAACATTATTTTATCATAAGGACACCCCTTGAGAGCATCCGGGAGAGCGCTGATATTTCCAATAAGTTTTACTTTGCGGTAGGTCTGATGATCATAATTTTAAGTGGTCTGGTCATTATGGTCGTGACCAGGAGGATCACCCGTCCCATCAGTGAGCTTACGGAACTTTCCAGAAAAATGTCAGATCTGGATTTTGAGGCAAAATACGAGAGCAAGGTCGGCAATGAGATCGATGTTCTGGGAGATAATTTCAACCGGATGTCCTCACAGCTGGAGACTACCATTAGTGAACTGAAATCTGCAAATAATGAACTGCAGCGTGACATTGAGGACAAGATCAAGATCGACAAGATGCGAAAGGAATTTCTGGATAACGTGTCCCATGAACTGAAAACTCCCATAGCCCTGATCCAGGGCTATGCAGAAGGCTTAAAAGAAAATATTTCTGATGATCCTGAGAGCAGAGAGTTCTATTGCGATGTCATTATGGATGAAGCCTCCAAGATGAATAAACTGGTAAAAAATCTTCTCACACTGAATCAGCTGGAATCCGGCAAAGATGCAGTTGTAATGGAGCGGTTTGATATCGTATCCCTGATCCGCGGCGTGCTTCAGACCATGAATATCATGATCGGGCAGAAGAATGCAAAAGTGATCTTTGAGGCGGAGAAGCCGGTTTATGTATGGGCCGATGAGTTTAAGATCGAAGAGGTTGTGACGAACTATGTAAGCAATGCCCTGAACCATCTGGAGGGAGAGAAAGAAATCGAGATCAAGCTGCAGGATGAGGGTAACCGTGTGAAGATCAGTGTGTTTAACACAGGGACTCCGATCCCTGAGGCAGATGTACCGAATCTCTGGAATAAATTTTATAAAGTTGATAAAGCGAGAACCAGGGAATACGGCGGAAGCGGTATCGGTTTATCCATTGTAAAGGCCATCATGGAAAGCATGAACCAGGAATATGGCGTACAGAACTTTGATAATGGCGTGGAATTCTGGTTTACACTGGACCGGAAATAATAAAACTTTACCGTGATAATGTGAAAAAATGGGCGGCAGCAGAGAAAAGTCTTTGCAACCGCCTGTTTTTGCGTTATACTAAAGCAATGTAAATCGAAGGTGAGAGAGGAATATCGAGATACAAAAGAGCAGGAGGAAGCATTATTATGATAGGAATCATTGACTATGATGCAGGAAACATCAAAAGTGTGGAAAAAGCACTTCAGTATCTGGGACAGGAGACTGTCGTCTCAAGAGATCCCCAGGTGCTTCTGAAAGCAGATAAAGTAATCCTTCCGGGGGTTGGAAGCTTTGGTGATGCTATGGAAAATCTCAAAAAATACGGACTTGTTCCGGTAATACATGAGATCGTGGAAAAGGGAACGCCCTTTCTTGGGATATGCCTGGGACTGCAGCTGCTTTTTGAGAGCAGTGATGAGACACCGGGAGTGGAAGGTCTTGGAATCCTGAAGGGGAAAATCCTGCGCATCCCGCCAAGTCCGGGACTGAAGATTCCGCATATGGGCTGGAATTCCCTGCATATTCAGAACAGCGGAAGATTATTTAAGGGTATTCCGGAAAACACATACGTTTACTTTGTACATTCCTATTATCTTCAGACAGAGGAGGAAGAGATCGTGAAAGCGACCACTCAGTACAGCACATGCATCCATGCGTCTGTGGAGAAGGGAAATGTATTTGCGTGTCAGTTCCATCCGGAAAAAAGCAGCCGGTGGGGCTTGAAGATCCTTGAGAATTTTGCGGCACTTGAGTCAGGCACCGGAAAGGAGGCATAATCATGTTTACAAAAAGAATCATTCCATGTCTGGATGTAAATAAAGGACGTGTAGTAAAAGGCGTGAATTTTGTTGATCTTAAGGATGCCGGAGATCCGGTGGAAATTGCCAAAGCTTACGATGCAGCCGGTGCGGACGAGCTTGTTTTTCTTGATATCACTGCCTCCTGCGAGGAGCGTGATACCGTGGTGGATATGGTAAGAGCTGTTGCAGCCAACGTATTTATCCCGTTTACCGTAGGCGGAGGAATCCGTACCGTAGATGATTTTCGGAAGCTTCTCCGTGAAGGTGCAGATAAGATTTCTGTAAATTCCGCAGCTATCGACCGTCCGGAGCTGATCCATGAGGCCGCACAGAAATTCGGAAGCCAGTGTGTAGTAGTTGCCATTGATGCCAAGAGAAGACAGGATGGCGGCTGGAATATCTACAAACATGGCGGAAGACTGGATACCGGTATTGATGCTCTTGAATGGGCAAAGAAGGTGGAAGAACTTGGCGCAGGTGAGATCCTTCTTACCAGCATGGACTGTGACGGAACCAAGACCGGGTATGATATTGAACTTACAAGAGCCGTTGCAGATGCGGTTTCCATCCCGGTGATCGCCTCCGGTGGTGCCGGAACTCTGGAGCATTTTTATGATGCACTGACTGAAGGCGGAGCAGACGCGGCACTGGCAGCATCTCTGTTCCACTACAAAGAACTGGAGATCCGGGAAGTGAAGGATTACCTTGCGGAAAAAGGAATTTCCGTGAGAAGATAAGTTGGATGAGAGGTGAAGGATATGGCTCCTATAGCGGGAGACTGGCAGGAGGCGCTGAAAGGTGAGTTTCATCAGCCCTACTATGCCAAACTTTATAAAACCGTGATGACAGAATACAGAACAAGAAAGATTTTTCCGCCGCCGGAAGATATGTTCAATGCGTTTCATTTTACGCCTCTGCATCAGGTGAAGGTTGTGATCCTGGGACAGGACCCCTATCACAATGACGGACAGGCTCATGGGCTTTGCTTTTCCGTAAAAAAAGGTGTGGAAACACCGCCATCTCTGGTGAATATTTATAAGGAACTTGAGGATGATATGGGATGTTATATCCCAAACAACGGTAATCTGGAAAAATGGGCAAAGCAGGGCGTGCTTCTTTTGAACACAGTGCTGACTGTACGTGCACATCAGGCCAATTCCCACAGAGGGATCGGCTGGGAACAGTTTACCGATGCGGCCATCCGGATCCTGGACCAGGAGGATCGCCCGATCGTGTTTCTTCTCTGGGGGCGGCCTGCTCAGATGAAGGCATCCATGCTTCATAATCCGAAGCATCTGATCCTGGAAGCACCACATCCAAGTCCCCTTTCTGCCTACCGGGGATTTTTCGGATGCAAGCATTTCAGCAAGGCTAATGAATTTTTGAAAGCCAATGGGGTAGAACCCGTTGACTGGCAGATTGAGAATATTTAAGTTAAGGAAAGTAAAATGGGTAAAAAAAATGATAACACACTTGTGAAAAACGCATCTTTTCTTATGGTTGCGGCGCTGATCTCCAAGATCATCGGAATGCTGTACAAGAGTCCGCTTTCAACTACACTGGGAAGTCAGAGCTTTGCACTTTTCCAGTTTGCACAGAATGTATATTTTATTCTGCTGATGATCGCGTCCTTCAGTATTCCTCAGGCTGTATCCAAGATCATGGCGGAGAAGATCGCTTTTCACAGATATAAGGATGCACAGAAGGTATTTTACGGTGCACTGATCTATGCGGCAGTTGCCGGCGGTATCGTGGCGCTGATCTGTGTATTTGGTGCAGGAATCCTGGTTCCGGACAGTATGGCTAACGCCCGTCTGGCACTGCAGATGCTTGCGCCCACAATTTTCATGTCCGGTCTCTGCGGTGTATTCCGTGGATATTTCCAGGCATACCGCAATATGATGCCTACATCGATCTCGCAGATCATTGAGCAGATCTTTGTGGCAACCTTTGCGCTTCTGATGTCACATGTATTTATCCAGCATTTTTCCGCAACAGGAGATATGGATCTGGTCCATCGCTGGGGTGCGGCAGGTGCTACCATGGGTACCGGAGCAGGTGTGGCTTCTGCGCTGATCTTTATGCTGATCGTTTATGGGGTAAACCGTAAGATCATCCGGAAAAGGATCGTCAATGACCGCCATTCTATAAATGAGAGTATGGGTCATGTAATGAGTAATATCGTGCTCATCATCATGCCGATCATTCTCAGTGCTTTTATTTATAATGTAAACGGATATATCAACAGTTATATGTATTCCGGTATCATGGATATCAAGGGTGCTGCCAAGGACGTGATCCAGACCTTGTATTCCGAGTACGGATATTATATGACGCTGATCAATATCCCGCTTACCCTGGCAAGTACAGCACCGACATCTATGATCCCTGAGGTTTCCGCGCATTATGCAATGCACGATATTGAAGGTGCAAATATGAAGACAGACCGTGCCACATGGATTAGTATGCTGATATCCATTCCGGCGGCAGTAGGTCTTGCAGTTCTTTCCGGACCGATCACGAGACTGATCTTCCCGGGAACCAATGGCGTAGGCGGACAGCTTCTGATCCTGGGAGGAATCACCATTATCCTGAATGGCAACTCCAATATCACCAACGGTGTACTTCAGGGAATCGGCAAGCCGAAGCTCCCGATGATCCATGCAGCCATTGCACTGGTGGCAGATGTGATAGCCATGGCACTGCTTCTGGTATTTACCAATCTTGGTGTTTATACCATTGTCATCGCCCAGATCGTTTATGCAGTTGTGATGTGTCTTCTCAATGACCGTTCCATCAAGAAATATATGGGCTATAAGAATCCGTGGAGAAGTGCTTATTTAAGCCCGTTCCTGGCATCTATCCCGATGGGAGTTGTTGCGGGAGTGGTGTATTACGGATTGTATGCACTGATCCATTCCAATGTGATCTGTCTTGGTATTTCCGTGATGCTGGCAGCAGGTGTATACTTTATTGTATATCTGTTTGTAAGCAAGCCCGGTGAAGATGAGCTGGGTATGATGCCTGGTGGAAGATATATGAAGAAGCTGGCGAGAATGATGAAGATCATCTGATCTGTAAGTCCGATCAGTAAACGGCAATACAGTTATTCGGTGCAGAACTCAAAGTGAACACAGCTAGCACAGGAAAAAATACTCACAGATTTGTTCCGGCAGATTTCCAGCCGGAGGATCTGTGAGTATTTTTTCATTATATCAGATTTCAGGGAATGCAGACTTTCGAAGAAAAGTTTCTTTTCAGTCTTTTCTCTGTGAAAATAGTCTTATGATCTCCAGAGTAACGTTCACAGCGGCATCCATTCCTTCTGCTGTAATGTGCTCATAAGGCCCGTGATAGGCATGTCCGCCGGTTCCGAGATTCGGGCAGGGCAGTCCCATAAAGCTTAACTGTGCACCGTCTGTGCCGCCGCGGATAGGCAGGATCAGCGGTGTAACACCGCAACTGTGGCAGGCTTCTTCTGCCAGAGATATCAGCCATGGGCAGGTATCGATGATCTCTTTCATATTGCGGTACTGCTGGGTGATGGTAAGAGTTACGGTACCTTCCCCCCATTTTTCATTGAGGATCTCCGTGATATGTGTGAGCGTTTTCTGACGGATCTCAAAAGAAGCGGCATCGTGATCCCGGACAATATACTGAAGCTCAGCCTGGGAAACATCTCCTTTCATGGAACACAGATGAAAAAATCCTTCGTAGTCTTCTGTATTCCTGGGAGTGTCCGCTGCCGGAAGCATGGAGTTAAATTCCATGGCAACGAGGGCTGCGTTGATCATAGTATTTTTGGAAGAACCGGGATGTACATTAACACCCTGGAAGGTTACTTTTGCACTGCAGGCGTTAAAGTTTTCGTACTGGATCTCGCCTTCCGTATCACCGTCCAGGGTATATGCATAATCCGCACCGAACTTTTTTTTACATCAAAGTGGGCCGGTCCCATGCCGATCTCTTCATCCGGAGTAAAAGCAACGCAGAGAGGTCCGTGAGGTATTTTTTCCGTAAGGATATGCTCCAGCGCAGTGAGGATCTCTGCAATGCCGGCCTTGTCGTCTGCGCCCAGGATCGTGGTTCCGTCTGAGGTGATCAGGGTACGCCCGGCAAGTGAAGCAAGATGGGGGAACATTTCCGGGGAAAGAGTTCTGCCGCTTGTGCCGAGAGGGAGCTCTTTTCCATCGTAATCTTCTGTGATCATCGGTGTGACTGCATGGTCGCAGAAATCGGAAACCGTATCCATATGAGCGATAAAACCCAGTGCTTTGCAGTGCTCCAGACCTTCTGTAGCAGGAAGATGTGCATAAACGTAACAGTGTTCATCCAGAGACACATCAGAGATCCCAAGGCCTTTCAGTTCCTCCACAAGAAGCCGGGCCAGGTCAAACTGGCACTGGGAAGAGGGGGAAGAAGAGCTTTCTTCATTGCTGGGTGTGGATATTTTTACATAGGATAAAAGTCGTTGGTATGCTTTCATAGAAGAATATTCCTTTCTGAAAAAATCTATCCGGAACAGGTTATGGCCGCATTTATGAAGCCGTTCTGTTTTTCCGGAGATAATAACAGTATACCACACAGTATCCGTATATTTTCAGAAAAAATCTCCCACGATGTGAAAACTTGTGCTATAATCTGTGAGATAATAAGAAACAGGAGGATTTGAGAGTGGAAAAAAGAATCATACAGGTCGAAGAAAAAGTACCTGCAAAGATGCTGATACCGTTAAGTATCCAGCACATGTTCGCCATGTTCGGAGCATCCGTACTGGTGCCATTCCTTTTTGGTATCAGTCCGGCTATTGTGCTTCTGATGAATGGTGTGGGAACACTCCTTTTTATTTTCATCACAAAAGGAAAGGCACCGGCTTATTTGGGCTCCAGTTTTGCCTTCCTTTCACCGGCTCTTCTGGTGATCAGCAAGTATGGATATGAGTATGCCCTTGGTGGTTTCGTTGTTCTGGGTATTGCTGGTATGTGCGTGGCATTGATCGTCCGCCAGTGCGGAACAGACTGGATCGATATCGTGCTTCCTACAGCGGCAATGGGACCGGTAGTGGCACTGATCGGTCTGGAACTTGCGGGAAATGCAGCAAGTACGGCAGGACTTCTGGACGAGAAGGTAGATCCGAAGAATGTGATCGTATTTCTGGTCACACTTGGAGTTGCGGTATTCGGGCAGATCCTGTTCCGGGGCTTCCTTTCTGTTATTCCGATCCTGATCGCGATCATTGCGGGATATGTGGCAGCAGGTGCATGCGGGCTTTTGGATTTTACACAGGTAAGGGAAGCAGCATTTTTGGCTCTTCCCAACTTTACATCTCCGAAATTTGATTTTGAGGCCATTATGACGATCTTTCCGGCATTGCTTCTGGTAACCTCCGAGCATATCGGCCATCAGATCGTAACCGGAAAGATCGTTGGAAGAAATCTTCTGAAAGATCCGGGTCTCCACAGATCCCTGTTTGCAGATTTCTTCTCTACCACAGTTTCCGGATGCCTTGGTTCTGTGCCGACAACTACTTACGGTGAGAACATCGGTGTCATGGCAGTGACAAAGGTTTACAGTGTACAGGTGATCGGTGGTGCGGCAGTGCTTTCTATCTGCTGTTCCTTCCTTGGTAAACTGGCAGCCCTGATCAGTACCATTCCAGGTCCGGTGATCGGTGGGATTTCCTTCCTTCTTTACGGAATGATCGGAACCTCCGGCCTTCGTATGCTGGTTGACAATCACGTGGATTACAGCAAGTCCAGAAATCTGACGCTGACAAGCGTTGTCTTTGTTGTAGGTCTTTCCGGAATTGCCCTGAAGCTTGGAAATGTTGAGCTTACCGGTATGGTGCTGGCATGTGTGGTTGCCATGGCATTAAGCCTTGTATTCTATATTCTGGACAAACTGAAGCTGACAAACGATCAGTGACAGGAAATATATTGCATAAAAAGCAGATGAAGAGGGAAATCTTTTTATCTGCTTTTTTGCATTCAGAGAGGAAAAAGAAATCATGTATGGGAAGTTTTTTGTCGGATTTTTAGAGATCCTGTCAACAAAAAAACAGAAGGATTTTCAAGTATCTTATTGACAATCATTCCGTTTTATAATACTATGTAATACAGAAAACACGAACAAAGGTTCGGATTAAAGGAAACCTGATTAGAAAGAGAATAAAGAATAGGAGATTACATAATGATCAGTGAAGAGAAGCAGAAGGCGCTGGAAGCGGCTCTTGGAAATATTGAGAAACAGTTCGGTAAAGGCTCTGTCATGAAGCTTGGAGATTCCAGTTCCCATATGCAGGTGGAGGCAGTTCCCACAGGATGCTTAAGCCTGGATATCGCCCTTGGCGTAGGTGGTGTTCCCAAGGGACGTATCGTGGAGATCTATGGACCGGAGTCCAGTGGTAAGACAACGGTAGCCTTACATATGGTCGCTGAAGTGCAGAAGAGAGGCGGAATCGCAGGATTTATCGATGCGGAGCATGCTCTTGATCCTGTTTATGCCAAGAGTATAGGTGTTGATATCGACAACCTTTATATTTCACAGCCGGATAACGGAGAGCAGGCGCTGGAGATCACAGAGACTATGGTACGTTCCGGTGCTGTGGATATCGTGATCGTGGACTCTGTTGCAGCCCTGGTCCCCAAGGCTGAGATCGAAGGAGATATGGGAGACAGCCATGTAGGTCTGCAGGCCCGTCTGATGTCACAGGCACTCCGTAAACTGACGGCTGTTATCAGCAAGTCCAACTGCGTGGTGATCTTTATCAACCAGCTTCGTGAAAAGGTTGGAGTGATGTTTGGCAATCCGGAAACTACAACCGGTGGACGTGCGCTGAAATTCTATGCATCTGTCCGTATGGATGTACGCCGTGTGGAAACATTGAAGCAGGGTGGTGAGATGGTCGGAAACCACACCCGTGTGAAAGTAGTTAAGAACAAGGTGGCTCCGCCATTTAAGCAGGCAGAGTTTGATATCATGTTCGGAACCGGTATTTCCAGAGAGGGAGATATCCTGGATCTGGCTGCAGAATGCTCCATCGTAAACAAAAGCGGAGCCTGGTATGCATATGAAGGGGATAAGATCGGACAGGGACGTGAGAATGCCAAATTATTCCTGAGAGAGCATCCGGAGATCCGCGATGAGATCGAGAAGAAGGTTCGTGTACATTATCATCTGGATCCGGCAGATGAGACAGCAGAAGCAGCAGTACAGGCAGAAGATACAGAGAAGGAAGAGTAATCCATGCTGGATCTGGAAGAACGAAACCGTGCAAGAAAGAAAGCCATGCGGCTTCTGGAACATATGGACCGCACAGAGAAAGGCCTGACGGATAAACTCCGTCAGGCTGAATTTTCACCGGAGGCAGTAGAAGATGCCATTGCTTATGTGAAGTCCTATGGGTATATCAACGATGCCCGTTATGCCAGAACCTATATCTCCTTCCGCATGGAAACCAGGAGCCGTCAGAAGATCCTCTCGGAACTTCAGTTAAAGGGTGTGGACCGTCAGATTGCCCTGGATGCCTGGAATGAGATGGAAGAGCTTATGGAACCGGACGAGCGGGAGGTATTACGCAGGACGATCGAGAAGAAATATGCGCCGGACACAGAGCTTGATGAAGGACAGATGCGAAGGCTGTATGGATATCTGGCCAGACGAGCGTTCCGGTATGAGGATATTTCCCATACCCTGGAAGAAATGAACATCCGGGTGAACCGTGATATGGAATAACTCTGCGGAGAAAAAGAGCCAGTTTATATATGCTAACCAAAATCTGCTTTTTCATGAGAAAAACTTGACATAAATGTGAAAAACAGCTAAACTTGTATTGTTGTATTTGTACAATGAAAACTAAATAAGGAGGTGCTCCTGTGGCAGGCACAATTATCGGTGTTATTGTCGCTGTGGTAGTCACGCTACTTATTGCAGTTCCTGTTACTTGCAAGGTTGCTGTTGACAAGAAAGTACGCAAGGATGCGGAAATCATAGGTACAGCAGAGGATAAGGCAAGGAATATTCTTGATGAAGCATTGAAAGCAGCAGAGACCAAGAAACGTGAAACTTTACTTGAAGTAAAGGAAGAATCTCTGCGAACTAAAAATGAACTGGAAAGGGAAACCAAGGAACGGAGAAACGAGCTGCAGAGATACGAGAAGCGAGTTTTGTCAAAAGAGGAATCTGTTGACAAAAAAGCCAATGCAGTGGAGAAGCGTGAGCTGGAATGTACAGCGAAATTTAACGAGTTACAAGAAAAAGAAAAACGAGTAAATGAACTTGAGGAAAAAGGAGTACAGGAACTGGAACGAGTTTCAGGTCTTACCTCCGAACAGGCAAAAGAAGAATTACTGAAATCTGTAGAAGATGACGTAAAGGTGGATGTTGCAAGACTCTATAAAGAGCTTGAGAACAGAGCCAAGGAAGATGCCAATAAGAAAGCCAGGGAATATGTAGTCAATGCCATTCAGAAATGTGCAGTGGATCATGTTTCCGAGACAACGATTTCTGTGGTACAGCTTCCAAGTGATGAAATGAAGGGAAGGATCATCGGTCGTGAAGGCCGTAACATCCGTACACTTGAGACACTTACCGGTGTGGATCTGATCATTGATGATACACCGGAGGCAGTGGTACTCTCCGCATTTGATCCGATCAGGAGAGAGATCGCCAGAGTGGCTCTTGAGAAACTGATCGTGGATGGACGTATCCATCCGGCAAGAATTGAAGAGATGGTAGAGAAAGCCCAGAAAGAAGTGGAAGCACAGATCCGGGAAGACGGTGAGAATGCTGCCATGGATGTAGGGGTACATGGAATCCATCCGGAACTTCTGAAGCTTCTTGGACGTATGAAATTCCGTTCAAGTTATGGACAGAATGCTCTGAGACATTCAATTGAGGTTGCACAGCTTTCCGGACTTCTTGCAGGAGAAGTTGGTGTGGATGTGCGTATGGCCAAGCGTGCCGGACTTCTTCATGACATTGGTAAATCCATTGACCATGAGGTAGAAGGTTCTCATATTCAGATCGGTGTGGATCTCTGCAAGAAATACAAGGAGTCCCCGATCGTTATCAACACGGTTGCGTCTCATCATGGTGATGTGGAGCCGGAATCTCTGATCGCGTGTATTGTACAGGCTGCTGATGCAATTTCCGCAGCAAGACCTGGAGCAAGACGTGAGACCCTGGAAACCTATACCAATCGTCTGAAACAGCTTGAGGATATCACCAATGAATTCAAGGGTGTAGAGAAATCTTTTGCTATTCAGGCAGGAAGAGAAATTCGTGTTATGGTCGTGCCGGATCATGTAAGTGATGCAGATATGGTTCTCCTTGCAAGAGATATTGCAAAGCAGATCGAGGCAGAGCTTGAGTATCCTGGACAGATCAAAGTTAATGTGATCCGTGAAAGCAGAGCGGTTGACTACGCAAAATAAGCTTTCAATGGAAGAAAGTTCTGGAAATACCAAAGGCCGGACAGCTTTTTAGCTGGCCGGCCTTTTTTTGTCATGCGGAAAAACGGTCATATTACTGGAAAAACAGGCGTAAACTGGTACAGGGTGAGTAAATGGAGAGTAAGACAGAGAACCGGAAGTGGAAAAATGCCGGACGTTTTCCGGCGGAGCTTCTTTTTATGACCGGAGTTTTTGCGGGAAATGTGTTGCCGAATCTGATCTGGAAAATGGAGTGGAAGCAGAAAACCCTGGCTTCTTTTTATCTGATCCGCAGCTTTGCAGGAAAAGATATTTCCGGCGGAGCTTATTTCCTGGAAGTGCTGCGACGAAGAGGCGGTTTTTTTCTTCTGTTGTTTTTATGCGGATTTACAATATTCGGAGTGCCTTTGACGGTCGCATATATGCTGTTTTTGGGAATGGAGACAGGAATGATCCTGGCATTATCGGTTCTGGAATTTGGTATTTATGGCGGTGTGGCCGGCGCCGGACTTCTGATGCCGCAGTATCTGGTCTATATTCCGGCGTATTTTTATCTTGCAGGTATCGTATACAGACAATCGTATGGGATCTGGAAAAATTATGGACTTGTGCCGCAGAAAACAGGGGCTTATTTTCGGCAGGGGATCACAGTTTTTCTGCTGTATACAGGAGGAATCCTTGCAGAAAGTTTTCTGAATCCCTGGATCGTAGAAAAAGTTATAAAGGGCCTGAAATTTTTTTGAGGAAAATTTCCACAATATCTAGTGATGGTTTCCATAAAATCTGCGATATTTGGTGGTTTGTGCCGGAAAGTGTTGAAATTGTGCGGTTTTACGATGAAAACTGTTTGATTTTATGTAAAATTCACAGTATAATTCAGTCATAAACGAGTATGATTTTAGAGAAACGGGATGCAGAGAAATGGACATAGAGATACGGGAATTTATTACATATTTACATAATAGAAAAAGAACGTCACATAATACAGAAGTATCTTACCAGAGAGACCTGAAGAAGATGGCAGTGTATTTTGCGGATCGTGGGATCTATGACATCCGAGATGTAGGAGAACTGGAGCTGGAAGGCTATCTCAGCTATATGGAGAGAGGACAGTTCGCTTCCTCGACGATCTCCAGAAATGTAGCATCTATCCGTGCTTTGTTTCAGTATCTTTATCAGGAGAACAGGATCGAGAGGGATCCGTCCCTGGAGCTGAAGCCGCCCAAGGTTGAGAAACGGATGCCGGAGATCCTTACTGTGGATGAGGTAGACCGCCTTTTGAAACAGCCGGATCTGAATACACCGAAGGGAATCCGGGACAGTGCCATGCTGGAGCTTTTGTATGCTACAGGAATGCGTGTCAGTGAACTTTTGCGGCTGAATCTGGAGGATCTCAATCTGCGGCTTGGTTATGTAGTCTGTCACGATGAGGATAAGGAACGGGTGATCCCGATAGGAAATGTATGCAAAACAGCCATGGAGAAATATCTGAAGGAAGCCCGTGGAAAATTTGTGAAAGAAAATGAGACGGAGAGTCTTTTTACCAACTGTTCAGGAAAATCCATGAGCAGACAGGGATTCTGGAAGGTTCTGAAGGGATATGCAGAGGAAGCCGGGATCCAGCATGATATCACGCCGCATACACTGAGACATTCTTTTGCCGCACATATGCTGCAGAATGGAGCGGACGTGAAGAGTGTGCAGGAAATGCTTGGACATTCGGATATTTCCACCACACAGGTCTATCTGAATTTTGGCGTTGCGAAAATGCGAGACGTATATATGAAAGCACATCCGAGGCATTGATCTGTAAGAAATAATATAAAAAACGCGTTCAAAAAAGAACCGGCAGCTTCCAAAATGGGAGAATGTCGGTTCTTTTTTTGAACATAAATTGTAGAATGATCACAAATGTCTGTTCCCTGAAGTGCAGATCAGACAGAACTTAGCAATTTTCAGCGATCGTGTAAAGCAGCTTCTCAGACTCATCCCAACCAAGGCAGGCATCTGTGATGGATTTTCCGTAGATGTGATCTCCACCGATCTTCTGGTTGCCTGGTTCGATATAGCTCTCGATCATGAGACCCTTTACCATGGAGTGAAGCTCAGGATCTACCTGACGGCTGTGAAGAACCTCACTTGCGATACGAACCTGCTGCTCGTAATGCTTGTTGGAGTTGGAGTGGTTGGTATCCACGATCACTGCCGGGTTGGCAAGGTTCTTTGCATGGTATTTGTCATAGAGAAGACGAAGATCCTCGTAATGGTAGTTCGGGATCGCTTCCCCATGCTTGTTTACTGCACCGCGAAGGATTGCGTGAGAGAGTGGGTTGCCGGTGGTCTCAACCTCCCAGCTTCTGTAAATAAAACGATGAGCGCCCTGTGCTGCAACAATGGAGTTCAGCATAACGCTGTAGTCACCACTGGTAGGGTTCTTCATACCAGCCGGAACATCCATGCCGCTGACAGTGAGTCTGTGCTGCTGATCTTCAACAGAACGTGCGCCTACAGCAACGTAGGAAAGCAGATCCGAGAGATAACGGTAGTTCTCCGGGTAAAGCATCTCATCTGCACAGGTGAAGCCACTTTCGCGGATAGCACGCATGTGCATCTTGCGGATCGCGATCAGTCCGGCGAGAAGGTTCGGTTTTTTCTCAGGATCCGGCTGATGGACCATTCCCTTGTATCCTTCACCGGTTGTACGTGGCTTGTTTGTGTAAACACGCGGGATGATAAGGACTTTATCCTCGATCTTTTCCTGAACTTTGCGAAGTCTTAAAAGATAATCGCATACGGCATCTTCGTTATCTGCAGAACATGGTCCGATGATAGCGAGGAATTTATCGGATTTTCCGGTGAAAACGTCGCGAATCTCAGCATCGCGTTTCTCCTTGAGCGCCTGAAGTTCAGCATCGAGCGGATACTGATTGCGGATTTCCTCAGGAGTTGGCAGTTTTTTTATGAATTCAAAACTCATAGTACTTTATTCCTCCATAACTATAGACATTTCGATTATTTATTATAAACGATTATTGGCCGATTGTCGATAGGGAAATTTTAGCGCTTTCACGTGTAGAAGAGTAAGCAGCAGCTCACCCAGAAAAATTCCGTAAAAATAGCCTCGGATCCCTGTTGCCGGAATTATAAAAACAACGGAGAAAATGCGAATGAGAATGCTGGCAATACTGTGGATCAGGCAGAGCCCCGGTTTTCCAAGTCCCTGCAGGATGCTGGTGAGCATGGTGTTTGTATAAAGAAAAGGACAGATAAAAGACAGATACCGTATGTAGGTTCCGGCAGTCTGGCTGTGAAAAAGCAATGCTCCGAGGAATGGGCCAAAAAGAAAGAATCCGCTTCCGCATAGAAATCCCAGGAACATGCACAGAAAAAAGATCTGGTCTGTGACACGGCGGATCTGCTTCTGCTTTCCCAGTGCATCAAGCTGTGCGATGGAAGGCATCAGCATTACAGCGGCGGAAGACGTAAGTGTGGAAGGAAACAGGAGCAGGGGCAGTGCCATTCCTGTAAAGATCCCATAGATCTTCAGTGAGTCTGAGGCTGTCATGCCGGAACGCAGAAGCATCTGTGGGATCAGGACCGCTTCTATGCTGCCGAGAAGTGTCAGAAGGATCCTGTTCAGGGAAATGGGAAAAGACAGTGTGAAAAGGTCCTTTATCAGCGGAAAGATCCTGACGGGAGTCTTTTCTTGTACAGGGTGATTTCCAAAATGAAAGGAAACTACCAGCAGCGACACCAGCGAAGCGGCAGTCTCTCCGGCAAGGGAACCACCCGCTGCGATCAATGCAGTGATCGGACGTCCTTCGGAAAGAAAGATCAGATACAGGATATAGGTAGTGCCGATCCGGGCAGACTGCTCCGAAAGCTGCACGGCTGCCGGAACAGAGGCTTTTTTCCGGGCATAATAATAGCTGTCAATGCAGGAATGAATGGCACAGAGAGGAATACTGACAGCTGTTATGCGAAGAAGACCGGCAGTCTGCGGTGTTTTCAGAATTGCGGAAGCAAAAAAATATGCGTGCTGAAAAAGCAGAAAACCGGCTGCAGCAGAAAAAAAGACAGCCATAAGTGTTCCTGTGACCAGCGAAAAACGTGCCTCCTTTTTCTCCTGAAGGGCAAGTCTGGATGCGATCAGGCGTGAAAGGGCAGACTGGATCCCTGTATAGGATAAAGCGGCCATAAGTCCCTGGAGAGGAAGAACCAGCTGATACAAACCAAGACCTTCCGCACCAATGGCATGGGAGAGGAATATTCTATAAAAGAAACCTGCGATACGGCTGATAAGGCCTGTGCAGGCAAGAATCAGGGTTCCTTTGAGAAATATTTTTTTTGACATGGATAACCTTGAGTCTTTTTTGTCAGTATATGAAGAAGTTAGTCTTGACAGAACCATATGTTTCTGATAGAGTAAACATGAAATCCGAGGAAAACACTGGGAATTGAAAAAGAGGTGAGCGGATGAAACTGTCAACAAGAGCAAAATACGGACTTAAGGCTTTGATAGACCTTGGTCTTTACAGTGAAAAAGAAGCGGTCTCGCTTCAGAGTATTGCGGGCCGTCAGAATATATCAGTCAGCTATCTGGAGCAGCTGATGGCACTTTTGAAGAAAGCGGGCCTTGTGAAGAGTGTCCGCGGCGCAGCCGGAGGATACTTCCTTGGAAGACCGGCAGAAGAGATTTCAGTGGGAGATATCCTTCGTGTCCTGGAGGGTGGCCTGGAGGCTGCAACATGTCCGGGAACAGAAGGTGACGGTGGCTGCCAGGGTTCCGATCTCTGTGTAGCTAAACTAGTGTGGAAGAGGATCAACGACAGCATCACAGATGCAGTGGATACACTGATGCTCAGTGAGCTGATCGAAGAAAGCCGGAGAATACACGAAAAATAATTATCCTGAACAGGAGGAAAAGAAAATGGGAAAAATGATATATCTGGACAATGCGGCTACCACAAAGACCGCACCGGAAGTTGTGGAGGCTATGCTGCCGTATTTTACAGAGTTTTATGGAAATGCTTCAACCGTTTATGATTTTGCGGCAAACAGCAAGGCTGCCATCGCAAAGGCAAGACAGCAGATCGCAGATGTGATCGGAGCCAAAAAAGAGGAGATCTATTTTACTGCAGGTGGTTCCGAGTCTGATAACTGGGCTCTGAAAGCGACCTTTGAGGCATATAAAAATAAAGGAAACCATATCATCACAACAAAGATCGAGCATCATGCCATCCTTCATACCTGCGAGTACCTTGAAAAAGAGCGTGGTGCCAAGGTCACATACCTGGATGTAGATGAGAATGGTTTCATTGACCTGGATGAGCTTCAGAAAGCCATCACACCGGAGACCATCCTGATCTCTGTTATGGCTGCAAACAATGAGATTGGTACTCTTGAGCCGCTGAAAGAGATCGGACAGATCGCACATGAGCATGGAATCCTGTTCCATACAGACGCTGTTCAGGCATTCGGCCAGATCCCGATCAATGTAGATGAGTTCAATATTGATATGCTCAGCTCCAGCGGACATAAGATCAACGGACCGAAGGGAATCGGCTTCCTCTATATCCGTAAGGGTGTTAAGATCCGCTCCTTCGTACATGGCGGAGCACAGGAGAGAAAACGTCGTGCAGGTACAGAGAACGTTCCTGGTATCGTAGGATACGGTCTTGCAGCAGAGCGTGCAAACAAGTCCATGAAAGAGCGTACTGCAAAAGAAATCGAGATCAGAGATCATATGATCAACAGGATCCTCACAGAGATCCCGTACGTACGTCTCAATGGAGATAAAGTAAAACGTCTTCCGAACAACGTAAATGTAAGCATCCAGTTCATCGAGGGAGAGTCACTTCTTCTGATGCTTGATAATTTCGGAATCTGTGCATCCAGCGGTTCCGCATGTACATCCGGTTCTCTGGATCCGTCACACGTTCTGTTAGCTATCGGTCTTCCTCATGAGATCGCACACGGATCTCTCCGTATGACCTTAAGCGAGGAGACGACAATGGAGGATGTTGATTTTGTAGTAGATAAGCTGAAAGATATTACTGCAAACTTAAGAAGCATGTCTCCATTATATGAAGATTTTATTAAAAAGCAGAAAAAATAATAAAAATACTTGCCAGGAGGAAAAAATAATGTATAGTGAAAAAGTAATGGATCATTTTCAGCATCCACGTAATGTCGGTGAGATCGAGAACGCAAGTGGCGTGGGTACTGTAGGAAATGCAAAATGCGGTGATATTATGAGAATATTCCTTGATATCGATGACGAAACTCATATTATCAAAGACTGCAAATTTAAAACATTTGGATGCGGTGCAGCAGTTGCAACAAGCAGCATGGCAACAGAACTTGTAATGGGCAAGACCATTGAGGAAGCTATGGAAGTAACCAACAAGGCCGTTATGGAGGCTCTGGACGGACTTCCGCCGGTAAAGATCCACTGTTCCCTGCTTGCTGAGGAAGCAATTCATGCAGCTCTCTGGGATTATGCAGAGAAACATCACATTAAGATCGAGGGTCTTTCCAAACCGAAGTCTGATATCCACGAGGGTGAAGAAGATACAGAAGAGGAGTATTGATCCCTTTTATTTACGATCATAACCGGGGCATGAGCAAGCTTCAGTCGAACAGAACCGTAAGCCATTGAAAGGACAGGTAAGTAAGAAGCATGACAGGACTTACGAACGAAGAAGTTCAGGAAAGAATTGCGCAGGGCCAGGTAAATAATAACGAAAACCCCAACACCAGGACATATAAGCAGATCATTCTGGAGAATACGTTGACATTCTTCAATTTTCTGAACCTGGTGCTGCTGGTTCTCGTACTGCTGGTTGGTTCCTACAAAAACTCCATGTTTGTAGGAATCATTTTTATTAATACCGTGATCGGGATCATTCAGGAGGTCCGTGCCAAGAAGACGATTGACAAGCTGGCCATCCTGACAGAATCCAAGACGGTTGTTCTGCGTGAAGGAAAAAAATGGAAAATTTCTACAGAGAAGCTGGTTGTCGATGATCTGATATTCCTGAAGGCCGGAGAACAGGTTCCGGCAGATGCGAAGATCCTGGAGGGAAGCCTTGAGGTCAATGAATCTCTGCTTACCGGTGAGGCAGACAATCTTCCGAAGAATCCGGGAGATGAGCTTTTTTCCGGAAGCTTTGTGACGGCGGGACAGGCCTGTTGCCAGATCATCCATGTGGGAAGTGACAACTATGCGTCAAGGATCACCAGCGAGGCCAAGGAATTCAAACGCCATAATTCAGAGCTTAGAAATTCCCTGAATGCCATTCTGAAGGTGATCAGTATCATTATCGTACCAATGGGTGCGCTGCTTTTTTATAAACAGTATTATTTTGTGGGAGACAATATCCGGGATTCTGTTGTCAATATGGTTGCAGCGGTCCTGGGAATGATCCCGGAGGGACTGGTCCTTCTTACCAGTGTGGCACTGACTCTGGGTGCGCTGAAGCTGGCCCAGAAGAAGACGCTGGTGCAGGAGCTGTACTGTATAGAAACTCTTGCACGCGTGGATACGCTCTGCCTGGATAAGACAGGAACTATCACAGAGGGTACCATGTGTGTGGAGGCGGTGGAGAGCTATCCGCCGGTGTATGATGAGATTTCAGAGAAAATATCCGGGAAAGATCCTGAATCCGGCGAAGGTGACGGCAATGGAACTGAGAGTTCTGCGACTTCTGCAGTTTCAGCAACAGATGCGATCGCAAAGGAGGATGGAAGCGCGAATCTCGTATTACAGGAAAAGTCAGAAGCTGACCCGGAGAAACATAGTCAGGAAGATCCGGAGAAGATCCGGGAGATCGAGCATATCATGGGAAATCTGCTTTCTGTGCTGAAGGATCAGAATGCCACTGCCGATGCACTCAGGGCAAGATTTAAAGTATCTCAGGATATGGAGCTGGATCATGTGATCCCGTTTTCTTCTGACAGGAAGTACAGCGGAGCTGCATTTACAGATACAGGTACTTATCTGATGGGGGCAGCGCAGTTTCTTTTTCCGGAAGGGAACCCGGAGTTGATGGAGTATTGTGGCAGATTTGCAGAGGAAGGTCTTCGTGTGCTGGTTCTTGCCCATAGTGTAAATGTGAGTGAGGGAGCGGAGCTTCCGGAGGGACTGGAACCTGTCGGACTTTTGCTTATTACCGATGTGATCCGTGCAGAGGCACCGGATACACTGGCATATTTCGAAAGTCAGGGTGTTGATCTGAAAGTGATCTCCGGTGATGATCCGGTGACGGTTTCTGCAATTGCCAGACGTGCAGGCCTTAAAAATGCAGAGCATTATATAGATGCGACAACGATCACAACCCAGGAACAGATGGACGAGGCAGTTGCAGAATATAGTGTGTTCGGACGTGTAACACCTCAGCAGAAGCAGGCAATGGTGAAGTCTTTACAGGCTCAGAAGCATACGGTTGCCATGACCGGTGATGGTGTCAATGATGTTCTGGCGCTTAAAGAGGCGGACTGCAGTATTGCCATGGCTGAGGGCAGTGATGCTGCCAAGAATATTGCCAATGTGGTATTGCTGGATTCTAATTTTGCAGCAATGCCGGAAATTGTGAATCAGGGACGCCGGGTTGTAAATAATATCCGTACTGCGGCATCTATGTTTCTGATCAAAACGATTTTTTCCGTGCTGCTGTCACTGATCACGATCTTCTTCGGGGATTCCTATCCCTTTGAGCCGATCCAGATGTCTCTGATCAGTGCCTGCGCTGTTGGTATTCCTACATTCCTTCTGGCACAGGAGAATAATTATGAGAAGATCGACCATACATTTTTGCGTCATGTATTTATGAATGCATTTCCGGCTGCTGTGACCATCACGGGCTGTGTGTTCAGTGTGATGCTGGTATGCCAGAATGTATACCATTCCAATGCTATGCTGAATACAGCCTGTGTGCTTGTAACAGGATGGAATTATATGGCGGCACTTAAGACAGTTTACGCACCTCTGAATAAGTATCGAAAGGTGATCATTTACAGTATGCAGGTGATCTTTTTCGGTGCGGCGGTGGTTCTGCAGAAGCTTCTGACACTGGGATCGCTGGAATTCGGAATGATCATTCTGGTGTTCCTTCTGATGACATTTTCTCCGATCCTGATCGATGTGATCACGGCCTGGCTCAGAAATATTTACAGCCGTTCGCTGGATAGTGGGGAACAGGGGAAATTTGCTGCATTTATTGATAAGCTGAGAAAATAATAATATGAGAAATAAAAAAGGACACTGCCCGTTGAAAATGGCAGTGTCCTTTTTTGCAAATAAACTGTGAAGCAGTTATCCAGTTATCCGGTGCAGAGCTGTGTAGAGAATGCAGATTGTGGATATCCGCCTGACAAAGCTATTATTTTGTGTGCATAAGCCAGATAAATCCGAAGGCCGGGATCTCTACAGCCTGTGCGTCTCTCTGAACTCCTGTGAGAAGATCTGTGTAGGTACCGTCCTGTTCGTTGATCCAGGCTACCTTATCCTGGTCGCTGAAGTTGTAGATGCAGATCAGCTTTTCTTCAGAAGTTTCTCTTACCAGGGCAAGGAGAGCTTTTTCCCAGGTTTCTAGTGTATGTGCAGAAACTTCAGGTGCAAATACCGAATGGCTGGCACGGATGGATTCCAGCTGCTCAAGGCTGTTGAAAATGCGTCCCTGGATCGTTTCGGCATCGGCTCTGTTCCGGGCAAGTGCCCAGTTGAAACGTCCGTTGTGGAGCCAGCGGGGATCAGCTGCTTTGGAAATGTCGGCTTTATAGGTGTAGTCATTCAGCTGTCCGACCTCGTCACCGCTTCGAAGTACCGGAATTCCGGGGAGGGAAAGAAGCAATGCATGAAGTGCTACGTCATAGCGGATTCCCCGGCTGACACCCTCCATATTTCCTTCATAATCAAAACGCTCGATTCCTGCAAGAGATGCGGTTGTTCCGCAGAGCTCCGATTCCTCGGTTTCCGGATTCACATAAATTTCACCCCGGGCAAAGGAATCAGGGAAAATACCTGCCAGGAATTCATTCAGATAATCTCTGTGAGGCCCTTCTGTGATAAAGCTTCCTTTCAGGAAATCATAGTCCAGATTCCAGCGTACCGTGTTGCGGTTACGGAGGTAATTCTGGAATACCGGTGCCTGCGGAAGGTCTGCAGCTCTGTCGATTCCCCGGCGGAGAAGGGCAGTGTCCTTTGTGGCAACGGTATGCCAGAGATCGGACATCAGCTGGGTGCTGTTTACAATGTGAAGTTCCGGCATATCGGAAGTTCCGCCGAATGCAGCAGCCTCTGCAGGTGGGCGGTCTGTTTCGCCAAGTAGAAGAATTCCGGGGCATACGATCTCACACACCATTCGGGTCATACGCAGCAGAGAGTGAAGCTTCCAGAGATTTTCTTCCGGCATCATCGGAAGGACACCAAGGCTGAATACAGAAGCACCTTCATTTGCAAGCTCCAGGATCTGAAGAAGCATTGCATTGAAATAAGCTGGAGTCTGGAGCACGCATGGCGCACCGGACTGTGGGTCATCCACAGAAAGACTTAACGGGATCTCAAGAGCCAGGCGGATACCTGCTTTCCTACAGTTAGCTGCAAGTGTATGCAGATCTTCGGAGGGTCCGATCTCCGGGATAATGCGAAGAGAGCAATTGGAGGTTGCCTGGAAAAGATCTGTCAGGTACAGAGTGTCTGCATTACATTCGCTGATATAGTCCAGTTTATTAGATAGACCGGAAAGAGTATCTGCGAAGTCAGCAGGATTTACAGCCATTCCGGTGAAAGTAGTCTTACGGAACCAGTCAGGATCTGCAGCGCAGTTCTGGTCGGCTTCCTTCATGGAAAGAGAACGCTCACGGTAGATTTCTTTCATCTTTTTTGTGAGGCTTGAGAATGTGCCGGCAACTTCCGGATGATCGCGGAACAGCTCGCAGTAGAGCCATTTCAGATCATTGTAGTAGTGTTTCAGACGTTTCTCGTAGAGGGCATCGTAAGCTGTGTCCTCCTTGGAAGTTTCGACTTTCAGAGGCTCGGTCTTGGAAGTAGTAACTTTCGCCGGCTCAGTCTTTGAGGTCTCAACCTTGATCGGCTCGGTCTTAGAAGTCTCGACCTTGATCGGCTCAGTCTTGGAAGTCTCGACCTTGATCGGCTCAGTCTTGGAAGTCTCGACCTTGATCGGTTCGGTCTTGGAGGTCTCAACCTTGATCGGCTCGGTCTTGGAAGTCTCGACCTTGATCGCTCGGTCTTGGAAGTCTCAACCTTGATCGGCTCGGTCTTGGAAGTCTCGACCTTGATCGGCTCGGTCTTGGAAGTCTCGACTTTGATCGGTTCAGTTTTTGAGGTTTCGACTTTAAGCGTTTCCTTCTTTACGGTTTCAAGTTTTTTCACTTCGGCTTTAGCATTTTCAACAGATTTGGCAGCACTGGAACTGGTGCCGGCAGCAGAGGTATTTTTTTTCAGCTGCTTTTCTTTTTTTGCCTGCATGGCAGCTTTCTTTTTCTGGAGTCTTTTTGTTGACATATAGAGTTCCTCCTTAGATAAAATGATATTTTTCGGTATAAAAATGTAAACTCTCTCACCGGAGAGAGAAACAGAGCTACAGCTTATGAAAAACAGGACGGCGGTTTTTAAATACAGCATAATAGGAAAAACCACATTCACGGAGAACATCAGCCGCCTTGTCAAAAGCATAGCCGATCTTATCCGGAGTATGGGCATCTGCACCGATGGTGATGATCTCACCGCCAAGCTCACGGTAACGTCGGATAATATTGACACATGGATTCGGTTCACCAAGCCCGTAGTGATAACCGCCTGTGTTCAGCTCGATTCCCACATTTTTGCGGATCAATGTCCGCAGGATCTCGTCCAGGATCTCCTTATATCTTCCATAAGAATACTGACGGTTCTGATTTGGACCATAACGTACTACATAGTCGATATGTCCGTATACATCCATCTCGTCAAAAGCAGCGATATTTTCCAGGATGGATTCAAAATATTCCATATAGCATGCGGATTCCTTACGGCCCTCAAAATAAGAAGGATAATAAGGATCGTATCCGTGCACCACATGGGAGGAACCAATAACGAAATCAAAGGGAACTTCTTTCAGAAGATCGGAAAAAGATTCTGCAAGCTGAGGCTGAAGTCCAAGCTCGATCCCGAAGTTAACCTGGATCTGGTCTTTAAAAGCATCCGCAAGACTCTCAAGCTTCTGGCGGTATGCAGGGATGTTCAGGGAAAAATCAAGATTTTCCGGAGTATCGGGATAATCCGGATCAAAATGTTCAGTAAAACAGATTCCCGTGAGACCCTGGTCTGCGGCAGTCTGGATCATTTCTTCCATCGGTGTATCGGAATCTGCGGAAAAAGAGGAGTGCATATGGCAGTCCCATAAAATTTTCTGGTCCATTTTGTACCTCCATATTCAAGCCTTTATATTCTGTGACAATGATCGTATCTGCCTGTTATGAATCCGGGAAAGTCAAACTCCCAGCGGGAATATAGATATCCGTTTTAGGAATCAGCAGGACAGAACTTTCTATCAGAGAATTATAGCACATTTTTCAGAAGTTTTCTTAATATTTATTTTAATGTTCTTTTTTATAAATAGCTCTTGAATTTTTGTTTGGAATTAGGTACAATATGAGACAGGTTGATGTTTCTTTAACAAAGGAACGATTTAAATCACCATTCAATTCATAGGAGGAATTTATCATGGCAGTAAAAGTTGCAATTAATGGTTTTGGACGTATCGGTCGTCTTGCATTCCGTCAGATGTTTGGAGCAGAAGGATTTGAGATCGTAGCAATCAACGATCTTACATCTCCTAAGATGCTTGCTCACTTATTAAAATATGATTCTACACAGGGAAGATATGCTCTTGCTGATAAAGTAACAGCAGGCGAGGATTCCATCACAGTAGACGGAAAAGAGATCAAAATCTATGCTAAGGCTAACGCTGCAGAGCTTCCATGGGGAGAGATCGGTGTAGACGTAGTTCTTGAGTGCACAGGTTTCTACACATCCAAAGACAAAGCTCAGGCTCATATCGATGCAGGTGCTAAGCACGTAGTTATTTCCGCTCCGGCTGGAAACGACCTTAAGACAATCGTTTACAACGTAAACCATCAGGGTCTTACAAACGAGGACAAGATCATCTCCGCAGCTTCCTGTACAACAAACTGCCTTGCACCAATGGCTAAGGCTCTTAACGATCTTGCACCGATCAAATCCGGTATCATGTGCACAATCCACGCTTACACAGGCGATCAGATGACACTTGACGGACCGCAGAGAAAAGGCGATCTGAGAAGATCCCGTGCAGCTGCAGTTAACATCGTTCCGAACAGCACAGGTGCTGCTAAAGCTATCGGACTTGTTATCCCAGAGCTTAACGGCAAACTTATCGGTTCTGCACAGCGTGTACCTACCCCAACAGGTTCTACAACAATCCTTACAGCAGTAGTTGAAGGAAACGTTACTAAAGAGCAGATCAACGCAGCTATGAAAGCAGCTTCCAATGAGTCCTTCGGATACAACGAGGATGAGATCGTATCCAGCGATATCGTTGGTATGAGATTTGGTTCCCTCTTCGATGCTACTCAGACAATGGTACTTCCACTTGAGAATGGCACAACAGAGGTTCAGGTAGTTTCCTGGTATGACAACGAGAACTCCTACACAAGCCAGATGGTTCGTACAATCAAGCACTTCGGAAAACTTCTGAACGCTTAATTTTCTGCGAACGGGTGTAGAAGAATAGACTCAGAAAGGGTCCGGTCTGAAGAGGACCGGGCCCTTTTTTTCCAAAAGACCAAACAAAAAAATGTCTGAGGAATGACTGTTAACAGAGCGGACAACAATATCGCTCGCCCTTATTGATCTGCTTTTGCAGAAATAAAAGTTAAGGAGATATAGAGATGCTGAACAAAAAAAGTGTTGACGATATCAATGTAAAAGGACAAAGAGTACTTGTAAGATGTGATTTCAACGTTCCGCTTCAGGACGGAAAGATCACAGATGAGAACCGTCTTGTAGCTGCTCTTCCGACAATCAAGAAACTGATCGCAGACGGTGGAAAGGTTATCCTCTGCTCCCACCTTGGAAAACCGAAGGGAGAGCCGAAACCGGAGCTTTCTCTTGCACCGGTAGCTGTTCGCCTTTCCGAGCTTCTTGGACAGGAGTAAAATTTGCAGCAGATCCTGAGGTAGTAGGACCGAACGCAAAGGCTGCTGTAGCAGAGATGAAAGATGGCGATGTAGTTCTTCTTGAGAACACACGTTATCGTGCAGAAGAGACAAAGAACGAAGACAAGTTCAGCGAAGATCTTGCTTCCCTCTGTGATGTATTTGTAAATGATGCATTCGGAACTGCTCACAGAGCTCACTGCTCTAACGTAGGTGTTACCAAATATGTAAAAACAGCAGTTGTAGGATATCTGATGCAGAAAGAGATCGATTTCCTTGGAAACGCTGTAAACAATCCGGAGAGACCATTCGTAGCAATTCTTGGCGGTGCTAAGGTTTCCAGCAAGATTTCTGTAATCAACAACCTTCTTGACAAGGTAGATACACTGATCATCGGTGGTGGTATGTCCTATACATTCTCCAAGGCTATGGGCGGACATATCGGAACATCCCTCTGCGAGGATGATTACCTTCAGTATGCTCTTGACATGATGAAGAAAGCAGAGGAGAAGGGCGTGAAGCTTCTTCTTCCTGTAGATAACAGAATCGGTGATAACTTCTCCAATGACTGCAATATCCAGGTTGTAAAACGTGGTGAGATTCCGGACGGATGGGAAGGAATGGATATCGGACCGGAGACTGAGAAGCTTTTTGCAGACGCTGTAAAAGATGCCAAGACTGTTGTATGGAACGGACCGATGGGATGCTTCGAGATGCCGAACTTCGCTCATGGTACAGAAGCAGTTGCCAAAGCTCTTGCTGAGACAGACGCAACAACAATCATCGGTGGCGGCGATTCTGCAGCAGCTGTAAATATCCTCGGATATGGCGACAAGATGACACACATCTCCACAGGTGGCGGTGCTTCTCTTGAGTTCCTTGAGGGCAAAGAGCTCCCAGGTGTAGCAGCAGCTAACGATAAAGACTGATAAAAAATAAAGTGTTCCAAGAACACAAAAAAGGAGATAAAACCATGGCAAGAAAGAAAATCATTGCTGGAAACTGGAAAATGAACATGACACCAAGCGAGGCTGTAAAGCTGGTTGAGACTTTAAAACCGCTTGTTGTTAACGACGAAGTTGATGTAGTATTCTGCGTACCGGCTATCGACATCATTCCTGTTGTTGAGGCAGCTAAAGGAACAAACATCCAGGTTGGCGCTGAGAACATGTACTTCGAGGAGAAGGGTGCTTACACAGGCGAGATCGCTCCGGCTATGCTCGTAGATGCTGGCGTTAAGTACGTAGTACTTGGACATTCCGAGAGAAGAGAGTATTTCGGTGAGACAAACGAAGACGTTAACAAAAAAATGCTCAAAGCTTTCGAGCATGGTATCACACCGATCATGTGCTGTGGTGAGACACTTACTCAGAGAGAGCAGGGCGTAACAATGGACTTCATCCGTCAGCAGGTTAAGGTTGGATTCCAGGGTGTTACAGCTGATCAGGCTAAGACAGCAGTTATCGCTTACGAGCCGATCTGGGCTATCGGAACAGGTAAGACAGCTACAACAGAGCAGGCTCAGGAGGTTTGCGCTGATATCCGTAAATGCATCGCTGAGATCTATGATGACGCTACAGCAGCAGAGATCCGTATCCAGTACGGCGGATCTGTAAACGCTGCAACAGCTCCTGACTTATTCGCTCAGGCTGACATCGACGGCGGTCTTGTAGGCGGCGCTTCCCTGAAACCAGATTTCGGAAAGATCGTAAACTACAAATAAGATTCACTTAAAAAGGGGCTTCGGCCCCTTTTTTTATATCTTTTTATAAAAAAACCAGAAAAACTCTCCCTGACACGGATAGCACAGCTAACAAAAAAAGCTGCATCTGATCACAGTCAGAGAGAGTTTTTCTTATCTTCAGAGTAAGGATTGTTTTTCTCTGAAGCTTTTTCTGTATGTTCGTTCCTTTCGTCAGGCTCGGGAACGTGTTCCACAATGTCCTCGATCTCGCAGTGGAGAATGGAACACAGCCTGTCTATGGTATAAATTTCAACATTTTTATTTTTTCGAAGTCTGTCCAGAAGTGAACGGGTGATCTGGTAATGTTCATAAAGATCATACTGAGTGATTCCACGCTCCTTCATCGTGACCCAAAATCTGTCATATTTTATCATATATATATCCTGTCCGATTCATCCTTGAATTAATCTTATTATGAAGGTAAAATTGGAATCACAACAGTGTCCTTATATCGACACTACAGAAAGGAGAAGCAATGAGGAAGTTTTTTAAAATCTTAATTTCAGTGGTGATCACACTGTATTTTTCAGCTACCATGTTCTACTGCTTTGTGGCAGGAACACCGGATGACGGAAAAGGGGCAGTGATCTATATGATGTCAGCAGCAGGCCTGTCGATACTGTTTCCGGCTTTTACCTGCGGCTGCATTCATTACATCCTTTATCTCAGAAAAAAAATGGATGAAAGGAGCAAATGATCAGGATTTATGGTATGATAACAATAAATATCTGGCAGGGTATGTCGTTTCAGAAAACGGTTATCTGATAACGGCAGAAACGCATCAGATGGCTGTGCTGTGATGCAGCCGTTACGTATTATAATAGAAAGAAAGCCTGCAGCTGTGCGTAAGACGCTTATATGATCATTTGCGGAGGATTTTATGGGGAATATTCTGGATTATCTTGACTGGAGAGGAGATCTTACCTTTGAGCAGTCACCCTTTAATGAAGTTGACAATCTGATACTGGCGTGTTTTTCCTATCTTGATCTGGATGAGAGGGCAGAAGTAAAAAACGGAAATACTCTTTCTGTAGAAGAACTCTTTGCGGCTTTTTCCAGACGGGAAATGAAGAAGGATCTGAAAGCAGAAAGCGCCTTTCTGCAGAATACACCGGTGCTCCTTGAAAAAATGGCCTGTGCGGAGAGATTCCGGAAATGTACAGTAGGAGGCTTTGTCAATGAAATCCTTTCCAGTCAGGCTCAGCAGTTTGCGGCAGTGACTATAGGACTGGATGATGGAACCACATATATTTCCTTTCGGGGAACCGATGATACCATTGTGGGATGGAAGGAGGATTTTAACTTAAGCAACGGAGTTGTTCCTTCGCACAGAAAGGCGTTGGGATATCTGGAAACGCATGGAACTTATATACAGTCCATGCTGCGGATCGGCGGTCATTCCAAAGGAGGAAATCTGGCTATGTATGCAGCGATGCAGTGCAGTGACATCCTGCAGGAAAAGCTTCTTTCTGTCTATGATAATGATGGCCCGGGTTTCCCGGAAGGATTTTTCAGTCCCGGAAGAGTGGAAAGGGTTTTGCCAAAAGTCACTCGTATCATTCCCGAGGCATCTGTGATCGGTATGCTGCTCAGCCACCAGAAAGATCCGCGGATCGTAGCCAGTACACAGAAGGGGATCCTGCAGCATGATGCTTTTACCTGGGAGGTAATGGGGCCATCCTTTATAGAGAAAGAAAGTTTGACAAGAAGAGCTGCGGCGTCAGATCGAAGTCTTCATAAATGGATCGACCATATGGATGAAAAACAGAGAGAGCATCTCATCGGGGAACTCTTTTCTGTGTTGGAAGCAACCGGAGCAGATACCATTTCCCAAATCCAGGAAGGTGGTCTGAAAAGTCTGGCTGCCATGGTGCGCCAGCTGGATAAACTGGATCCACAGTCAAAAGCTATGGTGCAGGAACTGATCACCGGACTTTTTGGCAGCTGGCTGGAATTACTTCCTCTGCCGGAACTTGACAAAAAGCGTTTTCTGCCATAACATAGGAGTTACTTTGATAAAAATTGGAAAAAACGGAAAGGGGACATCAGAAAATGAACGAAAAAGTCGTAAATGCGGCCCTTCTTGGTCTCGGAACAGTAGGAACCGGTGTATATAAAGTGATCAAAAGCCAGGAGCAGGAAATGACAGCCAAGCTTGGATGCCAGGTAAAGATCACAAAGATCCTGGTGCGTAACCTTGAGAAAGCGTCCGGGAAGGTAGACGATCCTTCTGTTCTTACAACAGACTGGGCAGATATTGAGGGAGATCCTTCCATTGATATTGTGATCGAGCTGATCGGCGGGATCGAGCCGGCACGTACTTATATCCTTGCAGCACTGAAAGCTGGCAAGAACGTTGTAACTGCAAACAAGGATCTGATCGCAGTCCACGGAAAAGAGATCCTGGAAACTGCCAGGGCAGCGCAGAAGGATTTTCTGTTTGAGGCAGCAGTTGCCGGAGGAATCCCGATCATCAGCCCGTTGAAGAACAGTCTTGAGGCCAACCATGTAACGGAAGTTATGGGAATCGTAAACGGAACTACGAACTTTATCCTTACCAAGATGTCCCAGGAGGGAATGGAATTTTCAGATGCTCTTGCTCTTGCTACAGAACTTGGATATGCAGAGGCAGATCCTACTGCAGATATCGAGGGAATTGATGCTGGAAGAAAGGTTGCCATCCTTGCATCAGTTGCCTTTAATTCCAGAGTTACCCTTGATAATGTTCATATAGAAGGAATCACAAAGATCACGGCAAAGGATATCCGTTACGCAAAAGAAATGGGCTGCGAGATCAAGCTTCTGGGTGTTGCACGCTGTCAGGAGGACGGCGTTGAGGCCTATGTCTGCCCGATGCTGATCCCGGCAGAGCATCCCCTTGCATCCGTCAATGATTCTTATAATGCGGTTTTTGTACACGGAGATGCAGTAGGAGATACCATGTTCTACGGACGTGGAGCAGGTGAGCTTCCTACAGCAAGTGCGGTTGCCGGTGATGTATTTGAGGTAGTCCGTAATATGAAGGCAGATTGCTGCGGAAGAGTAGGCTGCACCTGCTATAAGACACTTCCGGTAAAAAATATGGCAGATACCCATAACCGTTATTTCCTCCGCCTGCAGGTAGAGGACCGCTGCGGTGTGCTGGCTGAAATCCTGGAGCATTTTGCAAAATATCAGGCAAGCGTGGCACAGATCATGCAGAAAGAAAGCAAGAGACCGGATACCGCAGAGGTTGTTGTGATCACCAAACTTGTAAGCGAGGGCGCTTTCTTTAAGGTTAAGGAAGAACTGGAAAACAGCGCATCTGTAAGAAAGATTTCTTCTATGATCCGTGTATACCAGAAATAATATCTTTCGCGTAAATTTACAGATCAGCCGTATCAGTTGTCGGGAAATTGAAAACAGACAAATTTTTGTCAAAGAAAACGTTGCAAAATTTCTGGATTTTGGTACTATATAAAATGGAAAACAAAAGAATCCTGAATGGTACAGAGGGTTTCAGAATCAGTGAAGAGCTGTGCCGGACAGATTTTCGATCAAAGATAAGAAGGGGAAAATTATGAGCAAAAAACCAACAGTTTTAATGATCCTTGATGGATACGGACTCAATGACAGACATGACGGAAATGCTGTATATGAGGCAAAAACACCGGTTATGGACGGACTCATGAAAGATTATCCGTTTGTAAAAGGCAATGCCAGCGGTCTTGCGGTAGGTCTTCCGGACGGACAGATGGGTAACTCCGAGGTTGGTCATATGAACATGGGCGCAGGCCGTATCGTATACCAGGAGCTTACAAGGATCACAAAAGAGATCCAGGACGGCGATTTCTTCAAGAATGAGGCACTTCTTTCTGCTATGAAGAATGCAAAAGACAACGATTCCGCGATTCATTTTATGGGACTTCTTTCTGACGGTGGCGTACACAGCCACAATACACATCTCTACGGACTTCTTGAGATGGCAAAGAGAGAGGGACTCAAGAAAGTTTACGTACACTGCTTCCTGGATGGACGTGACACACCGCCTGCATCCGGTAAAGAGTTTGTAGAGCAGCTGGAAGCTAAAATGAAAGAGATCGGCGTTGGTGAGATCGGTGTGATCTCCGGACGTTATTATGCAATGGATCGTGATAACCGCTGGGATCGTGTTGAGCTTGCATATAAAGCTCTTACACAGGGCGAAGGCGTAAAGGGAACAGATGCTGCAGCAGCAGTTCAGGCTTCCTATGATGATGACAAGACAGATGAATTTGTGCTTCCGACTGTTATCGAGAAGGACGGCAAACCGGTTGCAACTATTTCCGATAAGGATTCCGTTGTATTCTTCAACTTCCGTCCGGACCGTGCAAGAGAGATCACAAGAGCTTTCTGTGATGACGATTTTAAGGGCTTTGAGAGAGCAAAGAGACTGGATACCACATTCGTATGCTTCACAGAGTATGATGATACCATCCAGAACAAGCTGGTAGCATTCCACAAGGTTCTTCTTCACAATACCTTTGGTGAGTACCTTGCAGCTCACGATATGACACAGGCACGTATCGCCGAGACAGAGAAATATGCACATGTTACATTCTTCTTCAACGGTGGTGTTGAGGAACCAAACAAAGGAGAGGACAGAATCCTTGTAAAATCCCCGAAGGTTCCGACCTACGATATGCAGCCGGAGATGAGTGCACCGGAGGTTTGTGAAAAGCTTGTAGAGGCGATCAAATCTGACAAATATGATGTGATCATCATCAACTTTGCGAACCCGGATATGGTTGGCCATACAGGTGTTGAGGCAGCTGCAATCAAGGCTGTTGAGACTGTTGATGCGTGTGTTGGTAAGGCTGTAGAGGCAATCAAAGAGGTTGACGGACAGCTCTTTATCTGCGCTGACCATGGTAACGCAGAGCAGCTTGTAAATTATGAAACAGGTGAGCCATGGACAGCTCATACAACGAACCCGGTACCGTTTATCCTTGTAAACGCAGATCCGAAATACACACTTCGTGAGAACGGATGTCTTGCAGATATCGTTCCGACTCTGATCCAGCTTATGGGTATGGAGCAGCCGAAGGAAATGACAGGAGAGTCTCTTCTTGTTGAGAAATAAATAAGATTCACGGAATCCCGGCAGATTTTTACGGATCTGCCGGGATTTTTTCATCCGATTGTTCCTGTTTCCACACATGAAAAAAATTTTCAAAATCATCTTGTAAAATCATTCCATTTCAACTATAATCCCTCTGATACATAAAAACAGGTAACTTTTGAGCAACTGTAAAGTTACAGAAAGAATAATAAAAAGAATAACAAAAAGCAGCACAAAGTTTATGAACGATCAAATTAAATGGGGGGAAAAAAGATTTCATGAAAACAGACATGACACAGGGAAAACCGGTAAAAGTGCTCCTGGGATTTACGATCCCGGTATTTATTGGTAATGTATTTCAGCAGTTCTACAATATGGTAGATGCGGTGGTTGTAGGAAAATTTGTAGGAACAAAGGCACTGGCGGCAGTTGGCTCAACAGGAACTATCATCTTTTTGATCATAGGCTTTCTTCTGGGACTTACTGCCGGTTTTACCGTACTGACTGCACAGAAGTACGGTGCGGGAAAAATGGATGAGATGCGTCAGACCGTGGGAAATGCACTGATCCTGACAGCGCTGGTCTCGGCAGTGATGACAGCAGTCAGCATGACAGGTATGCATGCACTTCTGAAATTTATGCATACGCCGGATGATATTTTCAAGGATGCATATGCTTACGTTATGATCATCTGCGGAGGGATTTTTGCCCAGGCATTATATAATATCCTGGCCAGTATCCTCCGTGCACTGGGAAACAGTAAGGTACCACTGTATTTTCTGATCTTATCTGCAATGCTGAATATTGTGCTTGACCTTGTATTTATCATCGTGTTTAAGCTGGGAGCGCCTGGAGCAGCCTGGGCTACCATTATTTCCCAGGGAGTTTCAGGAGTCTTATGTCTGGTATATATCTGGAAGTTTGTGCCGGAGCTCCGTATGAAAAAAGAAGACTGGTATTTCAGACGTAACCTCGCAGCCAAGCAGATCGGTGTGGGAATCCCAATGGGACTGCAGTATTCCATTACGGCGATCGGAACCATGATGGTACAGTCAGCCTTAAATATGCTTGGCTCTTATGCGGTGGCGGCGTTTACAGCAGGAAGTAAGATCGAGCAGATCTTCACCCAGGCATATGTGGCACAGGGAACTGCCAGCGCTACCTACAATGCACAGAATATCGGAGCCGGAAAGCTTGAGAGAGTGCGGGAAGGCTTCCGGGCTTCGCATTTTATAGGAATTGTATATTCTGTTGTTGTTGGCAGTTTTCTGTTCTTTGCGGGAAAATATTTCGCATATCTGTTTATCTCAGATAACATTGAAGAAGTGCTTCCTATGGTAGCAATCTATGTAAAATGTGTGGCACTGTTTTTTATTCCTCTGTATTTTGTCAATGTACTGCGAAACGGGATCCAGGGAATGGGATATGGTCTTCTTCCTATGATGGCCGGTGTAGCTGAGCTTGCAGGAAGAGGGATCACCGCTACCATTGCAGCCGGAAAAAGTAGCTATATCGGTACCTGTCTTGCAAGTCCGGTGGCCTGGATCTTTGCGTCAGTGCTCCTTTGGGTAATGTATTTCTATGTTATGAAAGATATGGCGCGGAAGCTGTACGGTACAAATAAGTTATAAAAAAACCGTGAAATGAGATGCAATTTCCGGAAAGTATGATATAATGAAAAAGCTGGTGAGTAAGACCAGAAAGTATCAATGGAAAGATGCCTTTTTTGAAGGCACATGAACATAGAGGTGAATAAATATGAGCAACGATGAAAAGAGGGATATCGAGGACAGGATCAATGATGCCATGGCAAAGATCGTCAGTGATACTGCAGGAGAGCCTCAGCCTGAAAATAAAAATAACAGATCAGCTGCTCACAAGTCGGCACGACCTTCGAAATCAGCAAGGCCAAGGAAGATCACCTACGTACCTATCGATGAATCTGAATTTGAACCTATTGTTATACCCGAAAAGAAAAAGCATAAGGCACTGAAGGTAACCGGAATGATCGCCGCCATGGTTTTGGTAGTGGCAGGCTGTGCATATGCAGGAGTATCTTATTATTACACCAGTCATTTCTTTGAGGGCACAACGATTAACGGGATCGACAGCTCCAACAGGACTGCATATGAGGTTGAGCAGGAGATCGCAAAAAAAATGGAAGGCTATTCCATCCAGGTAAAGGCCAGAGATCAGGAACCGCAGACGATAGAAGGAACGGATATCAGTTATCGTTATATATCCAGTGGTGAAGTTCTGAAGCTTTTGAAAGCGCAGAAGCCCTATGAATGGGTGAGAGGAATTTTTTGAAAAGACGACTTACACAGCCAGTGAGCAGACAGCTTTTGACAAGTCAAAGCTGGAGTCAGAAGTGAAAGCACTGAACTGTGCCCAGAAAGAGAATCAGGTAGCACCGGAGAATGCGTACGTAAGCTTTAATGATTCCGAGTTTACGATCGTGCCGGAGACAGTGGGAAGTGAACTGAAGGTAAAAGAAGCCTATCAGATGATCAGTGATGCTATCAGCAGCGATGACGGGGAAGTAGATCTTGGCAGTAACCCGGATGCTTATGTGAAAGCAGATGTGACCAGCGACAGTGCAGATCTGCAGGCAACGGTGGATGCATATAATAACTTTGCGAGGGCAAGCATCACCTACACATTTGGAGATGAGACAGTAACACTTGATGGAAGCACCATCAAGAACTGGCTGCAGTTTGACGAAAAGGGCCAGCTGATCCAGGATGATGCATCCTTCAAACAGCATATCGTGGATTATGTGGCACAGCTTGCAGCGGATCATGATACAGTAGGTACAGAGCGACAGTTCCAGACAACAAGCGGAAGAACCGTTTCGGTTTCCGGTTCTGCATATGGCTGGAAGATCGATCAGGACGGAGAGGTGGCACAGCTTACCCAGGAGATCCAGTCCGGAGCTCAGACGACCAGAGAGCCGGTTTATTCCATGAGAGCCAATTCTTATGGTGTGAATGATCTGGGAAATACCTACATTGAAGTGGACCTTACAGAACAGTATATGTGGTATTATCAGGATGGAAATGTGATCTTTGAATCAGATATCGTATCCGGACTTGCAAGTGATCCCAAGAGAAAAACACCTCCTGGAATCTTCACCTTGTATTATAAGAAGAGCCCGGATGTGCTACGTGGCACCAAGAAACCAGACGGAACCTATTCCTATGAACAGCCGGTAACCTACTGGATGCCGTTTAACGGAGGCATTGGATTCCATGATGCAGACTGGCAGCCGTATTTTGGAGGCGATCGGTATCTAACCGGAGGTTCCCACGGCTGTATCAATATGCCGCCGGATAAAGCGGGAGAGCTTTACAACATTATCCAGTATAATGTTCCGATCGTCTGTTTCTATTGATCGGATCTGTAGTCAAAAAACAAACAGGAGCCAGCCGGTGATCCGGTGTGTGGCTCCTGTTCTTTAGCAGGAGGAAAATATTATGTTTGATCAGTCATTCAGCTTTATACTTACAATCGCAGCACTGGTAGTAGGAGTTATGCTTTTTACCGGACACGGTTCCTTTTTTATGAAAGGCGGAAACACACAGGCCAGAGCCCAGAAGTACGATGAGAAAAAAATGGAAAAAGTTTCAGGAATCTGTCTGATACTTATCGGAGTGGCTACAGGAGTTGACGCATTCACCACAAGTGTAGCAGCAAAGATCGCCTATGTAGTAATTCTGTTTGTGATACTTGCGGTATTTCTGTTTGTACTCAGAACAAAATGTATCAAAAAATGATCAGAAGTATCAGAACTATCCTTTAGGTAAAAAAGCAGAACTCCCCGTGAAACGGTAACCTGTCTGATCAGGCTCCGGTATCCGCGGGGAGTTTTTCTGTCTGTATTTATTTTAATTTCGTTCGGCTGGTCTGCCGGAATGTCAGAGTAAAGATGATTCCCTTTACGATAGAAGTAAGGGAAAGTGCCCACCAGATACCATTGAGTCCCATTCCCGCATGAGTCAGCAGCATGGCAAGCGGGATTCTGGCCCCTGTCAGGATAATACTGATGATACTGCAGAGCTTGGTCATACCAAGGCCGGACAGTGCACCGATGGTCATCAGCTCAATGGCCATGAAAGCCTCACAGAAGCCGATGATGATCAGGTAATTTACAGAAATCCCAAGGGATTCCGGATCATGGAAAAACAGTCCGGAGATCGGGCGTGGGAGCAGCACAAAGGCTGCAGTTATGATAAGGCCCCAGATTGTCAGGATACCAAAGGAAATACGGTAGCCCTGGCGGATGCGATCGTATTTTTTTGCACCGAAATTCTGTGCGGTAAAAGCATTTAAGGCAGAGGCAAAGCCGTCCGCGGTGTTCCAGGAAACGGATTCGATCTGTCCGCCCACACGCTGGACAGCAATGGCAGCAGCACCGAAGGCGGAAACCATTCTGGTCAGTACCATGGAGATCATACAGTAGAGCATGCTCTGGATAGCGGTTGGAAAACCAATGCGGAAGATATTTTTATAAAATTTTCCCGGAAAACGTGAAAAAAGATGAAGTTCACGAAGTACATTTGTTTCCAGCCCGGAAGTAAAGATCCGGAAAACCAGTACTGCAAAAACCAGGAACTGTGCAGTTACTGTGGCAATGGCAGCACCTGCCGTTTCAAGCCGTGGAAAAGGTCCAATGCCAAGGATCAGGAGCGGATCCAGGAGCATATTTCCCACAAGTCCAAGAAAATTGGCCATCAGCGGAGACCTGGAATCTCCCTGGGCTGTAAAAAGTCCGGTGAGAGTCAGGTTCAGGAAGGAAAAAATGATCAGTCCGCAGGTGATCAGCATATAAGATCTGGCAGAAGAATATGCTTCCGGGTCTGTCAGATTAAAAAATCCGATCAGAGGATCAAGAAATATAATACTTGCTGCAGAAAATAAGAGACCGAACAGAATGGTCATCTGCAGGGCACTGGCCGCGTAGGAACGTGCCTCTTTATAATCCTTCCGGCCGCAGGACTGTGCTGTGTTTACCTGTCCGCCCATTCTCGGAAGGGCTACCAGTCCCTGGGAAAGCCACACATACATGCCGCCCACACCGACACCGGCAACTGCCTTGGAGCCCAGAAGCCCGATCCAGGCCATATCTGTGATATTATAGGCAGTTCCAAGAAGGGAAGATGCCATGATAGGAAGAGCAAGCTCTGAAAGCGTTTTCAGGATCGGACCGGAAGTAAGGTCTATGGATTTTGATTTTTTCATACTCATCTGCATATCTCCGTAAGGTCAAAAGGCCTGGTGATCCGGTAATCCGGTTTATCCACCTGACCGAAACCGTATTCAGCAAAGATAAAAGGAACTCCTGCTTTCCGGCAGGCATTAAAGTCTCCTATAGTATCACCGATATAAACCGGATCGGAAAGATTATTATCCTCGCGGATTTTCATGATATTTTCCGCTTTGGCCATGCCGGTGTCACCGGGACAGAGATGGCCCTTGAAATAGTGTCCGAAGCCTGTGGATTTCAGGAACACTTCAATATATCCGGCCTGGCAGTTACTGACGATAAAAAGAGGAAAACGGCTGGAAAGAATCTTCAGTGTTTTCTCAAGATCCGGATACAGCGGAGCACATTTGCGAAGCAGTGCCTCGTGCTCTGCCTGGCAGCAGCCGTCGATGATACGAAGCTGTTCTGCTTCCGGAAGCTCAGGGAAAAGAGCCTTTGCGATATCCGGCAGCAGCTGGCCGAAAAGCCCCATCAGTCGTTTGGCGCTTACATCGGTATCCATGTGCTCCGTATGGATAAGGTAATCACTCCAGGCCTCAGCTACGATCCCGGTGGAATCCCAGAGCGTACCGTCAACATCAAAAATAATACTGTCCATCAGAAAAACCTCCCCAAAAAACTATGATATGTAAAAAAAGCAACCCTTTGTACTGGACATAGTACAAAACAAGTTACTGTTCACTCCGTTCTCAGCAATACGCTTCGCGATGCACAAAATTTATGCTAATCGCATAAATTCGCGCGGTATGTCTCGGGTTTTCTGTGACCTTCGCTCACAAAAAACACCTCGCAGAATATTACCAGTGAACAGTTATCAAAACAATTCTATATGAGAAAAGAAAAAAAAGCAACTGCGCTTTTGAAGATTTTATGTTATAGTAAGGGTTACGAGGGAAAAACTATGAATTATAAGAATACGATCAGAGGTATATTCAAAGACAGGCCGAACCGTTTTATCGCTCATGTGCAGATCGGGGATCAGCTGGAAACGGTCCATGTGAAGAATACAGGCAGATGCCGGGAACTTCTTGTTCCGGAAGCAGAAGTGATCCTGGAAAAGAGTGATAATCCTGCCAGGAAAACGAAATACGATCTGATCAGTGTGAACAAGGAGGGCCGCTGGATCAATATGGATTCCCAGGCCCCAAATAAAGCAGCAGAAGAGTGGGTGGCGGCCGGAAATCTTTTTCCGGAGAAAGTGACTGTCAGGAGAGAAAAGACATACGGAAATTCCCGTTTTGACCTGTATGTGGAATCCGGGAAGCGAAAGGCTTTTATCGAGGTAAAAGGCGTCACTCTGGAAGAAAATAATATCGTGCGCTTTCCGGACGCACCTACAGAACGGGGGATCAAGCATCTCTGTGAGCTGATGCATGCAGCAACTGACGGCTATGAGGCGTATCTTCTTCTGGTGATCCAGATGAAGGGTGTAAGGTATTTTGAACCAAATTGGGAGACACATCCGGAATTTGGAGAAACACTTAAGGCGGCAGCAGATGCCGGTGTTCACATCCTGGCCTATGACTGTGCCGTCACGGAAGATTCCATGAAGATCTGTGATCCGATACCGGTAAGATTATAGAAAGGAAATGATATGTCTGAAAACATTGCAGAACTCCTTCTGAAATGGTACGATAAAAACAAAAGGATCCTGCCCTGGAGAGATAAAGACAATGCCTATTATACCTGGGTATCTGAGATCATGCTCCAGCAGACCCGGGTGGAAGCTGTGAAACCTTATTTTCAGCGTTTTATCCAGGAACTTCCGGATGTAGCAGCCCTTGCGGCGGCACCGGAAGAGAGGATCATCAAGCTGTGGGAAGGCCTTGGCTATTACAGCCGTGTCCGCAACATGCAGAAAGCGGCTGTTCAGGTCATGGAAGAATATGGAGGCAGGATCCCTGAGGATTTTGAGACACTTCTCTCGTTAAAAGGAATAGGAAGATATACGGCAGGTGCCATTGCGTCCATTGCCTACGGAAAGAAAGTCCCTGCAGTAGATGGAAATGTGCTGCGGGTATACGCAAGACTCACCGAAAACCGTGGAGATATCATGAAACAGTCTGTACGGAAATCGGTGGAAAATGATCTTACAGAGCAGATGTCTGAGGACAGACCAGGGGATTTCAACCAGGCTATGATGGAGCTGGGAGCTGTAGTCTGTGTTCCAAACGGAGCAGCAAAGTGCGAAGAATGCCCGCTGGGGCATTTTTGCCTTGCCAGAAAGCATGGAACTGTAGAAGAACTTCCCGTAAAAGCACCGAAGAAAGCCCGCACCATAGAACAGCGAACGGTCCTTGTGATCCAGGATGGAGCAGGCACAGCGATCCGTAAACGTCCGGATACAGGACTTCTGGCAGGCCTTTATGAGCTTCCAAATGTGGAAGGACATCTGACGGAGAAGGCGGCACTTGCCCGGGTAAAAGCCATGGGGCTGGAACCACTGCGGATCGAAGCACTGCCGGATGCGAAGCACATTTTTTCCCATATTGAATGGAGGATGTGTGCTTATCGTATCGCTGTATCCTCTCTGGAAGAAGCACCGCAGGGGGAGTTCCTGTTTGTGGATAAGAGAGAATCCGATAAAAAATATGCAATACCATCTGCGTTTCGCGCATACACCAGATATATGAAGGAGGAAAACTCATGAAACTTTTGAGCGTAGCAATACCATGCTATAATTCAGAGGCTTATATGTCAAAATGCATCAATTCCCTGCTGATCGGAGGAGAGGAAGTGGAGATCATCATTGTAGATGATGGCTCCAGTGACCGTACTGCCGAGATCGCAGATGATTATGCCGAGAAATATCCAACTATCGTAAAAGCCATACATCAGGAAAATGGCGGCCATGGACAGGCAGTCAACACAGGAATCAAAAACGCAACAGGACTTTATTTCAAGGTTGTGGACAGTGATGACTGGGTAAATCAGGACGCCTACTATGAGGTCCTGAAAACACTTTATGAACTGACACGTGGGGCTGAGACCGTGGATCTTCTCATCAGTAATTTCGTTTATGAGAAGCAGGGAGCTACCCGCAAAAAGATCATGCAGTACAGACACTGTTTTCCGACAAACCAGATTTTCGGATGGGATGAGGTACGCCACATGAAAAAAGGCCAGTATCTCCTTATGCATTCCATGATATACCGTACAAAACTTCTCCATGACTGTGGAATGGAGCTTCCGAAGCATACGTTCTACGTAGATAACCTGTTTGCGTTTGAGCCGCTTCCCTATGTAAAAAATCTCTATTATCTGGATGTAAATTTCTATCGGTATTTTATTGGAAGAGATGATCAGTCTGTCAATGAGAAAGTGATGATCAAGCGTATCGATCAGCAGATCCGTGTAAACAAACTGATGGTGGACGCCTATCTGAAGGCTAATGTGAGCAACCGCAGACTTCGTGCTTATATGTTCAGCTATCTGGATATCATCACAACCGTTTCTTCGATCATGCTGGTAAGAGCTGCAACGCAGGAATGCCTGGATAAAAAACAGGAGCTGCAGGATTACATCAAAGACCAGAATATGGGACTATACCGGAAGCTTCGGAGAAGTCTCTTCGGAAGAGTGTCCAATCTTCCCGGAAAAGGTGGAAGAAAGATGTTTGTGGCAGCCTATAAGATCTGTCAGAAGTTTTATGGATTTAATTAAAAAAAGCCCCCAACGGGGCATTTTTTTTATAAATTCTGTTCCGGCTTCTTCTTACGCATATGGGATAGGGAACGCTGTTCCTCGTAATCATCCACTCTCTGTGGATAGAACAGGAGATGTCCGAACAGTGCCAGTGTGGTGCCAAGACATACATCGATCACAGAATGCTGCTTGATAAACATGGTGGACAGGATGATCAGAACAGAAAGGATCAGAGCTCCTCGCTGAAGCCATTTCCTGTCTTTTAGTGCCTGGCAGTGATGAATGGCAAAATAAACAGCCAGGGAATTAAATACATGGATACTTGGCAGGATGTTGGTGGGAGTATCTGTCCGATAGATCTCAGCCACCAGTCGTGTAAAGATGTTGCTTCTGGGGAATACCGCAGGGCGGAGATACTGAACGTTCGGATAGATGTAGGAAACAACAAGGAAAACCGTCATTCCCATCATCAGGTTGAAGATCAGCTGGAAATATTCCTTTTTATTCTTATTGCGAAACAGGAAATACACAACCGTCATTACCACATATGGAAACCATAAAAGGTACGGAATAATAAAAATCTCGCAGAACGGGATCATATCATCAAAAACAGTATGTACAACATGGTAGGCTCGTACAGGCCGCTGCTCCAGATATCCAAACAGGATAAGATAGGCAACGAAATAGATCGCTATGATAAAACCGTGCCTGTATTTTTTTATTTTACTCAACATTTTGCCGCTCCTTTTCTTGAGGTATGGCTGATGTCAGCCTTAAGCTTCTTTTTTGTTAAGTATCTACCTGCTACTATAACACAGGCATTATGATTTTTAAAGGTTTCTTTTCAATGGTCACAGAAAATTCACGCTGGATTCCGCCGGATTCTCCGTCTTTATGCACAGGAAGGGAATGGGCACTTGTAATATGTACGTTCCTGCACTGTAAAATATGTACACCGCGAATGCGGGTATGTTTTCCCCAGAGAGCGCTCGGCAGGCAGAACAGCATTTTCAGCTTGGAGATTCCTTCAATAACGATCACATCCAGTAAACCATCCTCCGGACTGGCGTTTGGACAGAATTTAAAGCCTCCGCCTTCATATTTCTGGTTCATTACAGCCGCAAACCAAGTCCTGCTGAAGGTTTGTGGCTTGTTCCCGTCAAGTGTTATCGTGACCGGGGACGGAGTAAGGAAGAGAAATTGCTTCAGTGCCACCATAAGGTAGATGAGTTTACCCATATGGAGACGGTTGAGAAATTTTTTGCCAGGTGTGATCAGGACTTCCTGACAGATTGCCGCATCGTAGCCTATTCCTGCACTGATGCCGAAACGGTAGGAATGGCTGCCAAGGTGGAGAACAGGAACATCCATGAAAATGGTCCGTCTGTTCTCAAGAATAGAGCGAAGCGCTTCAAAAGGATCAAAGGGCAGGCCCATACTGCGGCAGAAATCGTTGCCGGACCCGACCGGGATAAATCCGAAAACAACCGAAGACAGATCAATGATCCCGGTAAGTACTTCGTAAATAGTGCCGTCACCGCCTACTGTTACCAGAGTTACCGGGTCCTCCGGTGTTCCGGCAGCACTGATCCTTCGTGCCAGTACTGTGGCGTGTCCCACATATTCTGTGAGAAAATACTGATATGAGATCCCCTGACTTTCCATGATGCTGCGAAGCCGGTTCCAGACATTACGTCCCTCACCGGATCTTGAATTGGGATTCACAATAAAAGAATACATAATAAAAAACCTCCAAACAACTCTCTGCTTTATCATAACATTGACGTTCGGCTTTTACAAATTAAAATTTCTTAAGGATTTCTATATTTTACATAAACTTAACCTTTTTTTCTATGTTGGATTTTACGAATGCACTTTATACTTGCACGTATCAGATGAAAAATGAAGCTGGAGGAAAATTATGATATATCTTGTGGAAGATGATGAAAGTATCCGTGAACTTGTTGTATATACATTAAACAGTCAGGGGCTGGAGGCACAGGGGTTTGAACGGCCATCACTTTTCTGGAAAGCGCTGGAAAAAGAACTGCCTTCACTGGTGCTTCTGGACATTATGCTTCCGGAGGAAGACGGACTGTCTATTTTAAAAAAAATCCGTATCCGTCCGGATGTGCGGAAACTTCCGGTGATCATGCTTACTGCAAAAGGAAGCGAGTTTGATACCGTGGTAGGTCTGGACAGCGGTGCAGATGATTACATTCCGAAGCCGTTCCGCATGATGGAACTGATCTCCAGGGTACGTGCCCTTCTTCGGAGATCAGAGGACAATGGCGCAGAGGAGTATCGTATGGAAAATCTTTATGTATGTCCGGGAAGACATGAGGTAACTGTTGATCAGGAGCCTGTGAATCTGACACTGAAAGAATACGAGATGCTTTGTCTCCTTCTGAAAAACAGTGGTACGGTTCTTTCCAGAACACAGCTTTTAAATCAGATCTGGGGATATGAATTCGACGGGGAGAGCAGAACCGTAGATGTACATATCCGTACCCTTCGCCAGAAGCTTGGCCCGGCAGGAGATCTGGTGGAAACAGTTCGTGGAGTGGGCTATAAGATCAGCGGAAAATGTGCATGAACAGCTGCTGAGAGTAATATGAAAGTAAAGAGCATTTCGACGGAAAAAGGCTTCGGCCCTTTTCTGGACGAAGTGCTTTTTTCATGCTATAATAGTTGAACCCCGGAGCTCTGAAAAACAGGCTCCAAAGAGTAAGAGGTGAAAGAAAAAAATATGAAATCATTAGTAATTGCGGAGAAGCCATCCGTTGCCAGAGACATTGCCAGAGTCCTCCACTGCAGTCAGAAGGGGAACGGAACCCTGGAAGGAAAAGACTATGTAGTGACCTGGGCCCTGGGACATCTGGTAACACTGGCAGATCCGGAAGAATACGATAAAAAATATACCAAATGGGAGCTTTCCACGCTTCCCATGATGCCGGAGAAAATGAAGCTGGTGGTGATACGCCAGACCTCCAAGCAGTACAATGCGGTGAAAACCCAGCTTTACAGGAAGGATATCGGGGAGATCATCATTGCCACAGATGCCGGACGAGAGGGAGAACTGGTAGCAAGGTGGATCCTTGCAAAGGCAGACTGCCATAAACCTATTAAGCGTCTGTGGATCTCATCCGTAACGGACAAAGCAATCCGTGACGGCTTTGCCCACCTTAAAAACGGCCATGATTATGATGATCTTTACCGTGCGGCACAGGCCAGGGCGGAGGCGGACTGGCTGGTGGGAATGAACGGGACCAGAGCGCTGACCTGTAAATATAATGCCCAGCTTTCCTGCGGACGTGTGCAGACCCCCACCCTTGCCATGATCGCAAGAAGAGAGCAGGAGATCCGGGAATTTAAGCCGGAGGATTATTACGGGATCACTCTGCAGGCGGGAAATGTACGCTGGACCTGGCGTGACGGAAAAAGCGGAAGCCTCCGCACCTTTAAGAAGGAGCGTGCCCAGGAGATCCAGACAAAGGCAGGAAAAAGCAGCCTTACCATAACAAAGGTTTCCAGAAAGCCGAAGAAGACCTATGCGCCGGGGCTTTATGACCTGACCACTCTTCAGAGAGAAGCCAATCAGAAATACGGCTTTTCCGCAAAGGAAACTCTGAATATCATGCAGAGGCTCTATGAGAATCACAAGGTCCTTACCTACCCAAGAACGGATTCCAGGTATATCGGAAAGGATGTCGTTCCTACCATTAAAGAACGTCTTCAGGCATGCGGAACCGGCCCCTACCGGAAACTTGCCGGAGCTCTTGCCAATAAACCAGTCCAGGCCAATGCAAGTTTTGTAGACGATAAAAAAGTCAGCGACCATCATGCTATCATTCCCACAGAACAGTTTGTACAGCTGGATCATATGACCAACGAGGAACGGAAGATTTACGATATGGTAGTACGCCGTTTCCTGAGCGTGCTGTATCCGCCGGCTGTATATGAGCTGGTAAGCATGGAAGGAACTGCAGCAGGAGAAACTTTCGCTGCAAGCGGACGTATTGTAAAAAGTGCAGGGTGGAGAGAGGTTTATGAAGGCGGCTGGCAGGATGAGGATGAAGAGGAATCCGGTGATAAGCTGAAAGACCAGAAGCTTCCGGAGCTTACGGAAGGTCAGATACTTACTGTGGAAGGAGCAGCTCTTACAGCAGGCAAAACAAAACCACCGGCCAGATTTACAGAGGCCACACTTCTTGGGGCCATGGAAAATCCGGTTCATTTTATGGAAAGCCACGACAAAAAAGCGGCAAAAACCCTTGGTGAGACCGGTGGACTTGGAACGGTAGCCACAAGAGCAGACATCATCGAGAAGCTTTTCAACAGCTTTATGATGGAAAAAAGAGGCAATGAGATCTACATTACCTCCAAGGCGAAACAGCTTCTGGAGCTGGTTCCGGAAGAACTGAAAAAGCCGGAGCTTACCGCAGACTGGGAGATGAAGCTCAGTGATATTGCAAACGGAAAGCTCCGTCAGGATAAATTCCTCACAGGGATCCGTAAATATGCCTGTGAGATCGTAGATGAGATCAAAGGCGGACAGGGAACATTCCGCCATGACAATATGACAAACAAGAAGTGTCCTAACTGCGGCAAACATCTTCTGGCAGTCAACGGAAAGAATGCCAAAATGCTGGTGTGCGAGGACCGGGAATGCGGATACAGAGAGACAGTATCCAGGACCACCAATGCGCGCTGTCCGAAATGCCATAAGCGTATGGAGATGCTTCTGAAGGGAAAAGAAGAGACCTTTGTATGTCAGTGCGGCTATAAAGAAAAGCTTTCATCCTTCCAGGCAAGACGAGCCAAAGAGGGTGCAGGTGTGAATAAGCGTGATGTGCAGCGGTATCTTAAGAAACAGCAGAAAGAGGCCAATGAGCCGGTGAACAATGCATTTGCACAGGCGTTGTCAGGAATTAAACTGGATTAAATAAATTGCCTGTCCAGATATCCGGGGTTCGGATGAGCGGAGGACCGGATGCAGATACGTCGGTCGGAGAAATGTGTCTGGCAGAACAGGACAGCAGAAAGAGAGGAAAACGATTTGGGATTACAGGATGATAGAATGTCAGGAAATATTCAGGATATCGCAAGACTGATCACAAGACTTCTTCTTAAGGGAGATATGCCGCAGTATACACTTCCTGCAGCAGAGGCAGATTATACAGAGGCAGACCAGCTTTTTAAGAAGGTTATCGGACTTGCTGATGAGGGTGATATCAACGGAGCGGAAAATGAGCTTCTTATGAACATGGAGGAAGATGATCCGGATTATCTGGAGCTTGCCCTTACCTTTTATCTGCATCTCAATGATATGGACGTAGATTACCTGGATGATCACGATTATTCCAGGGAGGAGATCCTGGACGGGTTGAAAAGCCTGGCTGAGGACTGGGGAGTTACAGGACTGGAGGCACTTGTCTAATGCGGCGGGAGGTTACACTGGAGGAAATTTCCGACGGTCGTTTATACGAGGCAAATGACATGGTAAAGGCAGACTGTCAGGACTGTAAGGGCTGTTTTGACTGCTGTACGGGAATGGGAGATTCTGTTGTACTGGATCCGCTGGATGTATGGCGGTTAAGTCAGGGACTTCACTTAAGTGTGGACCAGCTGCTTGCCGGAAAAATAGAGCTTGGCGTCACAGACGGAAATATTCTGCCGCATCTTAGGATGACAGGGGCAGAGGAACGATGCGTATTTCTGAATGGCAACGGAAGATGCTCCATCCACAGTTTCCGTCCGGGCTTCTGCCGTTTGTTCCCGCTGGGAAGATACTATGAGGACGGGAGTTTTAAATACATCCTTCAGATCCACGAGTGCAAAAAGACCAGCCGCAGTAAGATCAAGGTCCGGAAATGGGTAGATACTCCGGATTTTCGAAATTACGAAAAATTTGTCTGTGACTGGCATTATTTTCTTCTGGATGTCCAGTCGGTTCTCTATGAGAGCGAGGACAGTGATCTGATCCGAAACCTGAACATGTATGTGGTGAACCAGTTTTACAGGAAGCCTTATGATGAGAAGCGGGATTTTTATGAGCAGTTTTATGAGAGACTTGCGGCGGGAAAAGAACTCCTGAGCCTTGGAGTGTGAAACAGACCAGGCATCGAGGTGTCTGAGCTTACCTGCCTGAAAGTCTCTCGCGCGGAGGAAAGAAAGGATTTTTTGATATATGAACTTAAATCAGCTCACATATTTTGTGACTCTTGCCCAGATCGAAAATTATACCAGAGCAGCCAAGAGGCTGGATATAACCCAGCCAAGTCTGAGCCATGCGATCTCCAACCTTGAAAAGGAACTGCAGGTTCCACTTTTTGAGCGTCACGGAAGAAATGTGACCATGACCAAATACGGGGAAATGTTTCTGAAATATGTGCAGGACTCCTTACATATCCTGAATCTTGGTGTGGAGAGGATACAGGAAGCGGCAAGGATTCCGGGAGGAAGTATTTCCATCGGGTATATCCATACCCAGGGACGCAGATTTATCCCGGAGCTTGTCCGGGGGTTCCTTAATGAACAGGAGGGGAAGAAGATTGATTTCCGTTTTCAGAATGCAGCTACCGGAAGTCTGATCCGGGGTCTGAAGGAAGAGAAATTCGATGTGATTTTCTGTTCCCGGGCAGAGGGCGAGAAGGAGATCAGCTTTGTGCCGGTGTCAGAAGAAAAACTGGTGGCTGTAGTGCCTGAGAACCATGCTCTTGCAGACCGAAATTCAGTGACCATAAAAGAGCTGGGGCAGTATCCGCAGGTGACCTTTACCCCTGCAAGCGGACTGTATTTTGTGATCCGGGAGCTTTTCGAAAAGGAAGGACTTTCACCGGAGACGGCCTTTGAGGTAGAAGAGGATGGTGCACTGGCAGGTATGGTGGCGGAGGAATTTGGTGTAGGCATTGTGCCGGATGTGCCGGTGATCCATACACTTCCTGTGAAAATCTTAAATATTGAGAATCTGCACTGCCGTCGTTACATATACATGGGAATGATGAAAAACCGGTACCCAAGTGCGCTTGTGGAGCAGTTCCGGGATTATATATACAAGCATTACCGGATCTATGAAGTGATACAGTAGAATCTTGGTGATAAAATTTTTGTAAAAAATCTCTGCTTCTGTAATAGGGCGGAGATTTTTTTGACGCAGATCCGGGCGTGAATACTATAGCAATTCCATAAATTACTGCAAACAATCCAGTCCATCATAGCGTGAAGTCCTGCGTCAGATATCTTTGCCGTGCCTAAAAATTATAAAAATAATCTATAGATCACATGTGTAAATTCAATGAAAATTTGGGTTGAGATAAAAATGACCAGTTGGTATAATAAGGACAGATACTTGATTTAAAGTGATAAAGTGATGACGGAAATCCGTAATAAAATGAACGAAGTAAAGGAGATATTATGAACCAGTTAGAAGTATTAAGAGAAAGCCTTGGACAGTGCGATGAGATCATCCTGGACGCACTCCTTATGAGAAACAGGATCGTAGAGGACATCATGGTATACAAGGAAGCTAACGATCTTCCGGTACTTCAGCCGGAACAGGAGGCGAAGCAGAAAGGATGGCTGGAAGCCAGAATGGAAGGCAGACGTCATAAGAAAGAGGTCAATGATGTTTTTGCAAGCATCACACAGAACAGTAAAAGGATCCAGTCCAGAAATCTTTTCAATTATAATATCTTCCTGATCGGATTTATGGGAGCTGGTAAATCTACGATCTCCGATTATCTGAAGAATGTTCTTGCCATGGATGTTGTGGAGATGGATCAGTGTATCGTGGAGAGACAGGGAATGAGCATTTCCGATATCTTTGAGACTTACGGTGAAGAGTATTTCCGTGAGCTCGAGACAAATCTTCTGATCGAGATGCAGTCCAGATCTAATGTTGTAGTATCCTGTGGCGGTGGTGTTCCGATGCGGGAGCGCAATGTTACCGAGATGAAAAAAAATGGCCGTGTTGTACTTCTGACTGCAAAGCCGGAAACTATTCTGGAACGTGTAAAGGATAATCATGACCGTCCTTTACTTGAGAACAACAAAAATGTTTCATTTATCGCGGATCTGTTGGAAAAACGTCGCGCGAAATATGAGGCAGCAGCAGATATAGTTGTTGAGACAGACGGAAAGAGTGAGCTTGAGATCTGCGAGGAGCTGATCCACAGACTTCGTGAGGCAGAGGCAAATAAATAATTGCTGATCATAAAACAGAATAGTTTTACATATAAAAAGGACAGCTGTCCGATAAACCGTATAGAAACAGAACGGAGATCGGGCAGCTGTCCTTTATGATATAAAAGATCCGGACCATATATTTGCAGATGAACAGATCGTTTAATTGGTCTTATAAAAAATTTCCCTCGAGGTTTCCTCGATCACAAATTTTTTAAAGGCTTCCACGACCGGCGGATGGTATACATCCTTCAGCATGGCCATGTAGAAATTCCGCTGCCAGCTTGGAGAGACAAGGGGCAGGATCTTAAGGTTCAGAGAGTGAAGGATCGGGATATCCGGTGCAATGCAGATGCCGAAATCATTGGCAACAAACCCTGCGGCAACCTGATCCTCATCGATCTCAAAAGCCACATCCGGGTACTGACCGATGCTCTTAAATAACTGGTCAATGATCTGGCGGAGACCGCTTCTCTTCTTGAAGATGATCTGCTTGTATGGAAGCGTTTCCTCCAGATGGATCTCGGATTTCTCAGCAAGAGGATGTTCCGGCGGAACGATGACGACCAGATCCTGCTTGGCAACCGGAATAAATTCGATCAGTGGTTCGTCGTCAAATTTGGAACAGAAGCCGATATCGTATTTCTTCTCTTTCAGTCCGGTGAGGATATCTGCCGGTAAAGCACCTTATCGCAGAACAGATTGAAATGGATCTGTTTTCCCATATTGGCATTAAGAAAGCTGCGGATGATCTTTGGCATAAAGTCAACACCCAGAGTTCTGAGAAAAGCCACATCGATCTGTCCTTCTCCCTTTCCTGCAAGCTGGAGACCGTTTACAGAGGAATCCAGCCGGTTTCAGGGTTTGTTCCACATCCTCCAGAAAGACTTGCCATATTTGGTGAGAGAAACATTCCGTCCGTTTTTTTCAAATAATTTCACTCCAAGCTCTTCCTCCAGAGAAGAGATCGCGTGACTTAGGCTGGGCTGTGTGATGGCCAGAACATCCGCAGCTTTTGTATAATGTTCCAGATGAGCCAGTGTCACGAAATAGCGAAGATGATACAGATTCATTTTTCAATACTCCTTTCGTAAGTTTATCTGAAATGTTTTTACTTCGGACAGATCCCCGGTAAGTCTGACAGACATAAGAGATTTGCCGGGCCGTATGCAGTGACGGCGGCAATACGGCTGAATATGTTTTATATAGTATAACATGATATATTGATAAAATCTATGGATTCTCCTGGTACAATCAATTTGTTTTGTATTTAACAAAGTTATATAATGCTTATAGAAAAAAGATACAAAATAATTTAAAAAAAACAAATAAAATTATTTAAATTTTCAGGAGGAATTATCATGTCAAAAGAATTTCCAATCACAATCAGTTCCTGGACACTGGGAGATCAGTGCAAATTTGAGGACCGTGTAAAAGCTGCCAAAGAGGCTGGCTATGAGGGAATCGGCCTGAGAGCAGAAACCTACGTAGATGCCCTGAATGAGGGACTTTTCGACGAGGATATCCTGGCAATCCTGGATAAATATGACATGAAGGTAACAGAGGTTGAGTACATCGTGCAGTGGGCAGAGGAGCATCGTTCCTATGAGCAGAAATACAAAGAACAGCTCTGCTTCCATATGTGTGAATTATTTAACGTAAAACAGATCAACTGCGGACTGATGGAGAACTATTCCGTAGAGTACACAGCACAGAAGCTTCGTGAGCTTTGCCACAGAGCAGGCAAATACATCATCGGTGTTGAGCCAATGCCATACAGCGGAATCCCGGATGTGAAAAAGGGCTGGGCTGTTGTAAAAGCTGCTGACTGCGAGAATGCGAAACTGATCCTTGATACATGGCACTGGGTAAGAGCAAACCAGCCGATCGAGCTTTCCGTACTTGAGGGAATCCCGGCAGACAAGATCGTATCCATCCAGATCAACGATGTATGGGAAAGACCATATGCAACAACGATCTTAAGAGATGAGTCCATGCATGACCGTCTTGCTCCTGGAACAGGAATCGGAACAACAGTACCGTTCGTAAAAATGATCAAAGAAAAAGGCATCAGACCAAATGCCATCGGCGTAGAGGTTATCAGCGATGCAAACCTTGAAAAAGGTATCGAGTATGCTGCAAAACATACATATGAGAACACAAAGAAGGTACTGGAAGAGGCTTGGCCGGAAGTACTGTAATTAATATAAGAAACTAATATTTCAGACGGGCCCCTGTTTCCGACGTCATACCGGTGACAGGGCGTTACCGTGAAAGAAACAAAAAGATTGTTTCAAAGGAAAGGAGAACGCATATGAAATTCAATGCGATGTTTCAGCCGATCGAGATCGGTCCTATGACAGTAAAGAATCGTTTTGTTGTTCCGCCAATGGGAAATAACTTTGCAAATACAGACGGAACAATGAGTGAGCAGTCCGCTGCATATTACAGAGAAAGAGCAAAAGGCGGATTTGGTCTGATCACCATCGAGGCTACTGTAGTTCACAAGGGCGCAAAGGGCGGCCCGCGTAAACCATGTCTTTATGACGACTCTACGATCGAGAGCTTCCGCAAGGTTATCGACGGATGTCATGCAGAAGGAGCAAAGGTGTCCATCCAGCTTCAGAACGCAGGTCCGGAAGGAAATGCAAAAAACGCAGGAGCACCGATCACAGCAGCAACCAGTATCCCGTCAGTGTGCGGCCGTGATATTCCGAAGCAGCTTACAACTGAGGAAGTTTACGAGCTGATCAAAGGCTACGGTGAGGCAGCAAGAAGAGCTATGGAAGCAGGAGCAGATGCTGTTGAGATCCATATGGCACACGGTTATCTGGTAAGTACCTTCCTCTCTCCGAGAACAAACAAGAGAGTGGATGAGTTTGGCGGATGCTTTGAGAACCGTATGCGTTTCTCCCGTCTGATCATTGAGGAAGTTAAAAAAGCAACACAGGGAAAGATTGCAGTTCTTGCAAGAATCAACTGTGCAGATGAGGTTCCGGGCGGACTTGATGTCCACGACAGTGCAGCAATCGCAGCATATCTGGAAAGCTGCGGACTGGACGGACTCCATGTATCCCGTGCCGTTCATATCAAGGATGAGTTTATGTGGGCACCGACTGTTATCCACGGTGGATTCTCTGCAGCAGAGGTTGAGGAAATCAAACGTGCGGTAAATATCCCGGTGATCACAGTTGGACGTTATACAGAGCCACAGTTCGCAGAACTGATGGTAAAAGAAGGAAGAGCAGACCTTGTAGCATTCGGACGTCAGAGCCTTGCAGATCCGGCTATGCCGAAGAAAGCACAGGAAGAGCGTCTTGAGGATATGACTCCTTGTATCGCCTGTCTTCAGGGCTGTGTTGCAAACATGTATGCAGGAAATCCGGTATGCTGTCTGACAAACCCATTCCTGGGTCATGAGGCAGAGCCGCTTGAGAAAGCGGAAGAGCCGAAGAAGGTTATGGTTATCGGTGGCGGTGTTGCAGGACTTTCCGCTGCATTTATCGCAAAAGAGAGAGGCCATGAGGTAACACTTTATGAGGCAGGAGATGTTCTCGGCGGAAACATGAGACTTGCTGCATATCCGCCGGGAAAAGGTGACATCACAAACATGATCCGCAGCTACATCCATCGCTGCCAGAAGGATGGCGTTAAGATCGTGATGAACTGTGAGGTAACTCCGGAGCTTATCAAAGAAGAGAAGCCGGACAGCGTGATCATTGCCACCGGTTCCAAGACTCTGATCCTTCCGATCGAGGGAATCGACAATCCGGCTATCATCCACGGCTCTGACCTTCTGGATGGCAAGAGAGCAGCAGGCAAAAAGGTTCTCGTTGTCGGCGGTGGAATGGTTGGATGCGAGACAGCTGCATTTTTAGGCGAGCAGGAGCATGATGTAACTGTTATCGAGTTCCGTGATACCGTAGGTGCAGATGTGATCCACGAGCACAGAGTATATCTGATGAAGGATTTCGAGGACTACGGAATCAAGGAGATCACCGGAGCAAAGGTATGCAAATTCTATGAAGACGGTGTAGAATATGAGACCGCTGACGGAGTACGTCACGAGTCAAGAGGATATGATTCTGTGATCCTTTCCATGGGATTCCGCAACTACAATCCTCTGGAAGAGAAGATCAAAGACCTTGTACCTGAGACACATGTGATCGGAGATGCTATCCGTGCAAGACGTGCACTGGATGCAACAAAAGAGGCTTATGAGGTAGCTTCCAGGATCTGATCTGCCAATCGCTGATCGTATTGATACAAAAGAAAATAACTATCCGATAAACCGGACAGTATAAAAATTAAAAAGATGGCCCGACAGACATCGGAGAAAAATGATCCGGTGTCTGTCAGGGGAAAATGCAGGAGGTAAAAAGAAATGGAACAGAGAATTAAAGGAACAACTGGTTTACTTGCACTGATCGGAAGCCCTGTAGGACATTCCGGATCCCCGGCTATGTACAACTTCAGCTTCCAGTACCATAACCTGGACTATGCCTACATGGCATTCGATATCAAAGAGGATCAGGTTCCGGCAGCTCTTGATGCAATGCGTCTGTTCAAAATGAGAGGCTGCAATGTAACCATGCCTTGCAAGAACAAAGTAGCTCAGTGTGTAGACGAGCTTTCACCGGCAGCAAAGATCATCGGCGCTGTAAACACCATCGTAAATGAGGATGGAAAACTTGTTGGACATATCACAGACGGTATCGGATTTGTCCGCAATCTGAAAGAGCACGGTGTTGATGTAAAGGGCAAAAAGATGGTAGTCCTCGGAGCAGGCGGAGCAGCTACAGCTCTGACTGTACAGTGTGCCCTTGACGGAGCAGCATCCATCGCGATCTTCAACCCTGACGATCCATTCCTTGACAGAGCAAAAAGAACTGCTGAGAAGCTTGCAAAAGAAGTACCGGACTGCAAAGTAAGCGTATATTGCCTTGACGACCAGGACAAACTGAGAGAAGAGATCGCAAACGCAGATATCCTCGCGAACGGAACACTTGCAGGAATGAAACCACATGATGACATCACACTGGTTGACAAATCCATGTTCCATAAGGATCTTGTTGTTGCAGACTGCGTATACAATCCGGCCGAGACAAAGATGGTAAAAGAAGCAAAAGAAGCAGGCGTGAAGCTTGCAGTAGGCGGAAAAGGAATGCTTCTGTGGCAGGGTGCAGCATCTTACAAGCTTTACACAGGTCTTGAGATGCCGACAGATGAGTACCAGAAATTTCAGGCTGAGAACGAAGGGAAATAAGAAAAATGAGCCAGACAGGTAAGAAAAATTTAGTGATTACTTCTATCGCGCTGTATTTTACATATTTCATCCATGGAATCGGAGCTTCCATCATGGGTCAGTACAAGCCGGAGCTTGCGGCTCATTGGGGAGCAAAGGCTTTAAGTGATGGAACTATGGATGTCAGCATGGTAGTATCTGTAATTGCCGCACTTGGACTTGGAAGACTGATCTCCCTTCCGTTTTCCGGTCCCCTGTCCGACAAATTCGGACGCAGATTAAGCGGGATCATCGGCGTGATCTGCTATGCAGCATACTTTATGGGAATCGCATTTGCTCCGTCTATGGGAGTTGCCTATGCCTTTGCTATTGTAGGTGGTATTGCAAACTCCTTCCTGGATACCTGCGTAAGCCCTACATGTATGGAGATCTATGTAAATAATCCTTCTGTAGCGAACCTGTTTACAAAATTCTCCATGTGTATCAGCCAGTTTCTGCTTCCTTTCCTCATCGGATTTGTAGCAGCGGCGAATATGTCCTACAGAACCATCTTTATTGTTGCAGGTGCTGCGATCTTTATCGATGGAATCCTGATCCTGTTCCTGCCATTCCCGGAGAGAAATACAGCAGGTACAGTAAAGAAAGAAAAAGCAAAATTAAAGATCACTCCTGCAGCTCTTGCAGCAATCCTCATCGGATTTACAAGCTCTTCTACATTCATGCTGTGGCTGAACTGTAACCAGGAGCTCGGAAAGCTTTATAACTTAAGTGATCCTTCCAAGATCCAGTCCTTCTATGCAGTAGGAACCTTTGCAGCGATCCTGTGTTCCTCTGTATTTATCAAAAAAGGACTGAAGGAGATCAATATCTTGATCATTTATCCGCTGATCTCTTTCATCATGCTGGGACTTTGCTACTTTATCCAGAATCCGACAATCTGTCTTATCGGTGGATTTGTGATCGGTTTTGCAGGCGCAGGCGGTGTGCTTCAGCTGGCTGTTTCCACAACTGCGGAGTTCTTTCCGGAAAACAAGGGAACTGCAACATCCATGGTCATGATTGCATCCAGCGTTGCGAACTACACCATTCTGACACTGGCCGGCTACATTACAAAGACTGCCGGAACCAGTGCTCCGAGAATGATCCTGCTTCTCAATATGGCAGTGACATTCATAGGAATCCTTCTTGCACTGTTCGTTAAGATGAACCGTGGAAAAGAGGCTTGACTGAATCAAGGAAATCCCTTGGGGTGAATATCCGTTTGACTACAGTAAAAAAAGTGAATCATTGTATGGATACAGACAAAGATGACTGAATCTGTGCAAAACAAAGTTCCAATTCGGGAACAATTCCCGGATTGGACTTTACCGTTTTTGAAAATGTTTGTTAATTAACAAACTTATAAAATAAAAGATACTATATATGTATTATCAAAAAAAACGACAAAGGAGAATCGTTATGGCACGTGCAGCAAGACAGCGAAGAGAAAACGAACTGCCCTACATTCCGTTTGGGCCATTTCAGATTCGTTTTCCGTTTATTCACTATAAAATTGAGTCCGTAGAGTTTATCCAGGGCCTGATCCTCGGGGTTACGGCACTGGCGGCGGTTCCTTATCTGGAACAATATCTGGGATTGCCTTATGAGCTGGCATGGAGCTGTGTGATCATAGAGACCATGCTGTATATGCTACACAGCTTACTTGGTGATCCGGTTGTACCGGGATGGATCACACCGACCCTTCCGCTGACGATCGTATTCCTGGAAGGCTTCCCTATGGGAAAAGAACGTATCCAGGCAATGATCGCCCTGCAGATGCTGGTTGGTCTCGTGTTCATATTTATGGGCATCACCAAACTTGCGGATAAATTTGTCCATGCAGTACCAAATTCTGTTAAGGGTGGTATCCTTCTTGCTGCGCCGGTGACGGTTATGGCAGGACAGCTGGGAGAGGGCGGCAACATGCATAAGTATCCGCTGGCGATCGTTGCCGGTGTAGGCCTTCTGATCCTGATCAGCTTTTCAGATAAATATCAGGAGAAGAGAAAGAACAACAAATTCCTGGATCTTGTTGCCAGGTATGGAAACCTTTTCCCGTATCTGATCGCCATGGTGGTAGGTCTTCTTGTAGGAGAACTGGATGCGCCTGGTTTGGAGCTGGGAACCTTTATCAAGATCCCGCAGTTCAAAGAGATCATCTCACAGGTAAGTATCTTTGGTGTGGGAATCCCGCCGGTCTCCATGTTTGTCAAAGCGCTTCCTCTGGCACTTGTATGCTATGTTATCGCATTTGGTGATTTTGTTACCACAGAGACACTGGTTACAGAGGCACGCCAGTCCAGAGATGATGAGTACATTGATTTCAATTCCAGCCGTTCCAACCTGGTCAGCGGCATCAGGAACCTGATCCTTTCCGTCATTGCACCGTTCCCGCCGCTTTCCGGTCCGTTATGGGTTGGCATGACAGTATCTGTCTCTATTCGCTACAAAGAAGGAAAGAAGCCATGAAATCTCTTCTTGGCGGTATGGCATCCTTCCGTATTGCAACTTTTTTAAGTGTGCTGATCATTCCGGTTGTAAGTTTCTTCCGGCCGATCTTCGGAGTTGGTTCTTCCATCACTCTGATGTTCCAGGCGTTTGTCTGTGCAAGGATCGGTATGGATTACTGTAAGACAGACCGTGACAAGATGATTGCCGGTGTTATGGCAGCTGTCCTTGCAACCCAGGGAACTGCGTGGGCATCCGCATGGGCGCTTGCGGTTGGTTTTGGTCTGAATATCTTTCTTTCCAACTGGGATCCCAGAAAGAAAGAGGAGAATGCCATCGAGGATAAAAATTGATCAGAGGAATAACAAAGATATAAAAAACAGAAAAAGAAGAAGTGTGCTGGATGGGTCAGCACACTTCTTTTTTTGTCATGAGATTTGTTGTTTTTAATTATTATTTTAATAGATTTGCTATTATGGGATTAAAATTGCAAAAATTTGTTACATTAATTGGGTTTAAAAATTGGTTTATAATTCGCGTTCTGTTACAAAAATCTACCGTAGATCCTTTTTATGGGAGGTTACAGGATCACAGGCTTTTGTGGATAATGTCAAGAACCTGTGCAAGCTCGTTGACATTGATCTGTCCTGGTGCGGAAGCTTTGGTAGCTGCACCGAAGGTAAGGGCGGAACCGAAGGTTTCGCCAGCGAGACGGCTGACAACACCGGTACCTGCCATGGACATGGTAATGATCGGGCGGTCGGCGAACTGCTCGGACATTTCCAGCGTGGCACTTAAGAGTGTAAGCACGTCCTGTTTGTTTCTTGGCATCACAGCCATTTTCGGGATATCTGCGCCATAGTCCTGCATCATGCGAAGACGGCGCACGATCTCATCCTTCTCAGGAGTTGCGTCAAAATCATGGTTGGAAGCGATGACCTTTACGCCATAGCTGTGTGCTTCCTGGATCATGCTTTTTACGATCTCCTCACCTGTGAAGGCTTCTACATCAATGAGATCTACATAGCCGCTTTTTGCGACAGCCATGTTGAGTGCTTTGTAAGCTTCGTTGGAGATCGCTTTTTCTCCGCCTTCCTTTGCAGTACGGAAGGTGAAGAGGATCGGAGTGTCCTTTAAAACGGTCTGGAGATCTTTTGCCACATCTAGAACCTTGTCTGTGTCAAAAACGTCCTCAAACCAGTCAACACGCCATTCCACAACGTCTACAGGGATCCTTGCGAAGGTCCCTGCCTCAAGGAGGATATCATCCTTTGTCTGTCCCACGATCGGGACACAGATCTTCGGTCTTCCCTCTCCGAGTGTGATATTTCTTACCTGAACTGTTTTCATAATGGTCCTTTCTGATACGACAGGAACAGATAGCAGTTTAGTCGTCGTATCTGATGTTAAGAATCTCTTTCATATGCTCGATCGGCATCGGTTCGCCGGTCCACAGTTCAAATGCAGCGGAGCCCTGGAAAAGCATCATGCCAAGGCCGTTCATTGTCTTGCAGCCAACTTCCTTTGCCATAGAACGCATAGCAGTTTCAAGAGGGGAGTAAGGCACGTCAACAACGATAAGCTCCGGGCGGAAGTAAGACTTGTCCGGAACAACGGACTGACCTTCCAGCGGTTTCATTCCAACACCTGTCGCATTTACGAAAATATAACTGTCAGCCATTTCTTTTTTCAGCTGGTCAAGATCTGCCAGATCATAGAGAACAGCATGGCTTGAAGTTCTGGTGTTGATCTTTTCTACAGTAGATACTGCACGATCCCAGAATTCATCTTTGCGGTTGAAGATCACGATCTCGCCTACACCGTCAAGTGCTGCCTGGATCTCGATAGCAGTTGCGGCACCACCTGCACCTACGATGGTCATTTTCTTTCCGATGGCGTCGATGTTATTGTCTTTCAGTGCTGCCATAAATCCGATACCGTCTGTGATATGGCCTGTAAGATGACCATGATCATTAACGATGGTGTTTACAGCGCCGCACATTTCTGCTGCCGGTGAAAGCTCGTCAAGGTACTGGCCTACCAGAGTTTTGTTCGGCATGGAAACGTTGGAACCTCTCATTTTCAGAGTACGGATGGCTTTTACAGCATCCTCGATCTCGTCTGCACCAACCTCAAATGCAAGATATGCATAATCATAGCCAAGCTTTGCAAAAGCTTCATTCTGCATGGCAGGAGAGCTGGAATGGCGGATCGGATATGCCATAAGACCAATCAGTTCGGTATGTCCTGTGATTCTTTCTGACATGGTAATAACTCCTCTCATTGGTAAAATCTGGATGAAGATTTGTCTTTTTTAAACCTCCCGCCACATAGGTCTGAAGAAGTTGCGGACATTCTCTGGACGGCTGCGGGGGAGGAAGACGTGGAAAAACTATGTTACGGATCACCGAGTGAACTGTAACAGATTTATATACACTTTCCGGTAGAAGGATTGAAATACTCCCGGAAAGGGTATAGCGGAAAAATATTAAAGGTATCCCTTCTGCTCAAGAATGGTAAGGATATTGCGTCCTTCCTGGGTACCGTCAATGATTCGTCTTGCTCTCTGGCTGTCGCCGATGTTCATGATCTCAACATCCTCAGAAGAAAATTCTTCTGTGAGGTTCTGGTAAAGCTGTCCCTGAGCTCTCATTCCGAGACATACGAAGCCGTATTCAAATGGAAGCTCATAAGGCTCATCTTCGCCCCTGACAAGGAAGGAAGAATCCTTAACCTCAAGGAGAGCAGTTTTTGTAAGCTGATGTACATTGTGTTTTTTCATCATGGTTTTTGTGTCATTTTTGCTTACCGGGTCAAGATCACGTCCGATCTGATCCATCATCTCAACGATAGAGATGTCTGCGTTTCTGTCAGCAAAAAATTCCACAACATCAAGACCTACAGCACCGCCGCCTACAACAACAACCTTTTTGCCTTTCAGATCCTTCGGAAAATCATTAATGTGGCTGATCATACCAAGAATAGAATAAATATTATGGTTCTCGTTGTCAATACGATCCTTCAGTCCTGCGATCGGAGGCAGAAGCGGAGCGGAGCCTGTGGAGCTTACAATGACATTCGGATGGAACTTGCGGATGTTTTCCGGTGTTCCTTCTGTGTTTTTGAAGATGTAAAGATTATCAAGCTGTTCTGCACGATGCATGAGATAGTGCGGGAAATCAGCAAGACGGTTCTTTGCAGGGATCTTAGAGATCAGAGATGCAAGTCCGCCAAGCTCATTGCCTTTTTCCAGAAGGAAGGTATTGCATCCAACCTCTGCGGCTGTACAGGCAGCTTCCAGTCCGGCAGTGCCGCCGCCGATAACGACCACGTTGCAGTTTTTATTTATATGTTTTTTCTTATATATATCGCCCTCAAGAACAGATGGGTTTACAGTACAGCGGATCGGACGGTTTACACCGATACGGTTTCCGGCACAGCCAACGTTACATGAGATACATTTACGGAGGTCGCACTCATGACCTGTGGCAACCTTGTTTACCCATGCAGGGTCTGCAATCAGACCACGGCCCATACCGATCAGGTCTGCGTCACCGTCAGCCAGGATACGCTCAGCAACCTTCGGGTCACGGACATTACCCATGGAGATACACGGCTTGTTGAATTTTTCTTTTACGGCCTTTGCCATGTAGGAACGCCATCCGTCCGGGAGATAATTTGCATCGATCTGGTACTGGATGGAACCGTTAAGTCCGCAGGAAACATCGAAGATATCAACCTCTTCCTGAAGATAATCCAGGTATTCCAGAGTATCCTCCAGTGTATTTCCGCCCTCCATCAGCTCATCCGCACTGAGACGGAGCATGATCGGGAAAAAAGGTCCTACCTGTTTTCTTACCTCATCGATGACCATACGGCAGAAGCGGGTACGGTTCTCAACAGATCCGCCGAACTCATCGGTACGCTTGTTTGTGATCGGGGAGAGGAACTGACTGATTAGATAGGAGTGTCCTGCATGGATCTCTACTGCGTCAAAGCCGGCTGTCTGTGCACGTTTTGCAGCCTCACCGTATTTTTTTACGATGTGAAGGATCTCATCTTTGGAAAGAGGACGCGGGATCTCTCCGCCTTCTTTGGATGGAACGTCAGATGCGGAAACCGGCTGCATGTTGATCCTGGAAGAAACAGCGGAAGCTCCGGCATGGTTGATCTGAATAGCGATCTTTGTTCCGTATCTATGAATATTTTCACAGAATTTGAAAAGACGTGGCAGGTAGTTGTCATGATCGATACGCAGCTGTGTGGTTCCGTTGGAGCCCTGCGGGGAATCGACGCTTGCGTTCTCTACGATGATGAGACCTGTGCCACCCTTTGCACGCTGCTCATAATAATTGATATGAAGAAAACTCATTTCGCCGTTCTGTTCACCGTAGTTGGTGCCCATCGGCATCATAACAATACGGTTCTTGATAGTCATATTTTTAACGGTTAATGGGGAAAAAATATGCGGATAATCATTCTTCATTTGGAAAAACCTCCCTGGTTATTTTAAATAGAATCGTTTGTTTGCGTTAATTATATAACAGAATAATCTATAAAACTAATTCATAATACGGGCTATATAATAAAAATAATCTATAGATTTTTGCATATCATCTTTCAGGCTGTAGGTACTTGCATGCTTATAATATAAAAAAAACAGATGTAGAAAGCTAACTGGTTACTGAGAACGGAGTGAACGGTAACAACAGTAACGCTAACTGGAAAATGGTATCGGATCCAGGGGTTTACATATATGATTTTAACGTGTTATCATAACAAATAAAAAAGATACAGAAAACGGAGAAACGGGCAGGCTGAAACGGATCAGATATAAGACTGTATTTCCACGTTCTGTAAAAAGACAGGAGATAGATAAAATGGAATTCTGGGATATTTACGATGCAGATAAGAAACCGACAGGACGAACTATGAAGCGCAATGACTGGTGTTTAAAGGATGGAGAGTATCATCTGACAGTTTTGGGCGTGATAGCAAGACCGGACAAGACCTTTCTTATTACCAAACGCGTGATGACAAAGGCCTGGGCCCCGGGCTGGTGGGAGGTTTCCGGCGGTGCAGCCCAGGCAGGAGAGGCTTCCCGTGATGCAGTACTCCGTGAGGTGAAAGAGGAGACCGGACTGGACGCCAGTGAAGCAGAGGGCGGATACCTTTTTACATATAAAAGAGAGAATCCCGGGGAAGGAGATAATTACTTTGTGGATGTGTACCGTTTTGTCATGGATGTGGAGGATAAGGATCTGAAGCTTCAGACAGAAGAGACAGACGGATATATGTTTGCAACCCTGGAACAGATCAGGGCGTTTGCCGCAGAGGGAAAATTCCTGCATTATGACAGCATTAAGAAGGCGTTTGAGTTCTGAGCAGATTTCTGACTGGTTTTCCGCGAGGATGTGAAAATAAATGTTGTTTTCTGTGGATTTCTATTTCTGAAAACGTTGTTTTTTGACTTGTTTTCGAAGAATTGTCTTGACATTAAAATTGGTAAATAGTAAAATTAAATCAGATGAACTACCAGACTGTTTTTTGACCATGAGCAGGTAGCAGAGCGGATTTCAAAGATCTGCTTGACTTTAGGAAGCTGTAAGCCGGATGAATGAAATCCGGCTTATAAAATTATCCAATATTATCAGATCGAGAATAATATAAAATTTTGAAAGTGAGGAATCATCAATGGCAGATGAACATAGAGATCAGATCAGAATCGTACAGGAAACCGTAGCCGGTAAGGAGATCACATTTGCCCATATCATGGGTGGTCCGGCACCTATCATATATCAGAAGCTTGGACTGAATCCGCAGGTGGATTATGGATCATCTGCAATTGGTATCATGAACATGACACCTTCCGAGTCTGCTGTGATCGCATCGGATATTGCTGTGAAGAGCGGTAATGTATATCTTGGATTTGCAGACCGTTTTACAGGAACACTGATCATAACAGGAGAGATTTCCGATGTACAGACTGCAATGGAAGAGATCGTGGATTATTTCCGTGATACTCTGGGATATGTAGTATGCAATATCACCAAGAGATAAGGAAGTGTACCATGGAAGAACGGATAACGAAGGAAGAACTGCTGGAGCGGCTGTTTCATGATGATTATGAGAACCTTAAGGGAAGAAGACTTCGGCTGACCCGGGTGAGAGTACCTGGAAAGGAGCTTTCTTTTGCACATGTTTTTACACCAAGTGATAAATCAGTCTATGAGAATCTTGCGTTACATATCGGTGTTCATGAAGGCGAGGATCACAGAGGAGATGCCATCGGTATGGTCAGAGTCACACCCTGGGAGGCAATCGTGGTTGCGGCAGATGTTGCAGT